>Ga0126307_10001531_pt1 | contig 15254 bp, 12 predicted proteins | sample Plot28_FD_89955 | JGI IMG/M metagenome (GOLD analysis project Ga0126307, IMG submission 89955) | Serpentine soil microbial communities from UC McLaughlin Reserve, CA, USA - Plot28 | ecosystem: Environmental > Terrestrial > Soil > Grasslands | place: USA: UC McLaughlin Reserve, Lake County... | reverse complement strand
GGGCGGACGTGCGGCTACACTGCCGTGCGCCCGGGGGCGTAGTTCAGTTGGTTAGAACGCCGGCCTGTCACGCCGGAGGTCGCGGGTTCGAGTCCCGTCGCTCCCGTCACGGAGTTTGTCCTGAATAGGCATATTGATGGCGGCCGAGTTCGCGTAGCACTCGAGCGGGTGCGTGAGGGGTGTCTTCGTAGACAACATGACCTCCGGGGGCCCCCTTGGCTGATGTAAACCGTGACTCGCGCCGCGAGCGTGTCGCACGTGTGTCCTGCGGGTCGTGCACTCGCCCCGGCGTGCTTTTCCCGCGCGCGCGCACGCGCGCGTACGAGAGCGCCGCGACAGTGTCGGTCGCAAACCTCGCGGTGGTGAGAGGCCGGCGGGTAACCCCAGGGTCGCTAGCGGCGCGGGTGGAGCCTCACGGCGCCGCGAGGGTGGCCGTGGCTTGCTTCAGGTCGGCTAGGACAGCGCGCGCTCTTCCGGACGAGACGATGTCGCCTTTGCGTTCGTACAGGCTGCGTGCTTCGTCGACGACGGGCACGGCCTCTTCGGGGCGCTGCGCGCTCTGGAGCACCTCCGCGAGGCTCATCAGAGCGTAGCCGTGGTCCGCGAGCGCGTCGGTCGCGGCGAAGCGTTCGACCGCCTCGCGCGCGAGTCGCTCACCGTCGGCGTGGCGGCCGCGCCGGGCGAGGATCTTCGCGAGTGTGGCCGAACGCCGCCCTTGCACGACGACATCGTCGCTTGCGGCGAGGTCGCGGGTGACGACGAGGTATTTCTCTGCCTCACTGTCTCGACCCTGCGCGTACAGCGCTTCGGCGAGCAGAGCCGCGCAGAACGAGCCCTCTCCCTTGTCGCCGATCTCGAGAAGCGCCTCGTATTCGGCGCGGATCGCGCGCTCGGCCGCGACGGAATCGCCAGCCAGCATCTCGACCTCCCAGGCGGCTTCTCCGGTTCCGTAGCGCCCGAAGCCAAGCGCCGCGACGATTTCTCGATGCTGCGCGAGCCGGCGGCGGGCGGCATCGAAGTCGCCGCGCATCGCCTCAAGGGCGGCCTCGACCCTGGCGCAGTAGCATTCGGCGACCGGCGAGGAAGGCGCTTCCTCAATGATTATCGCGCAGCGCCGGAGTCCTTCTTCCACCGTTGTCGGGCCCCACAGCATCGAAAGCGCGAGGTTGATTGTGATCGAACGTTCGAGCCACGGTTGGCGGGCACGGCGGGCATGGACCAGCGCCTGCTCGAGCGCCGCCTCGTAGGCGCCGACCTGCACCCAGAAGAGGTGCGCGTTGGCGATCGCGGTCCAGCTGTTGACTAACCCCTTGTCGTCGCCGAGTTCAGTGAAGAGTGGTATCGCTTGCTCAGCAAGGCGACGCAACTCTAGTGCCTTGCCCTCGGGGTCGCTTTGGGCGCGGATCTTGGTCAGTCCGATCTCTGCGTGTGCCTTGAGGCGCTCGTCCCCGATCTCGACGGCGTGGAAGAGAGCCTCTTCGAGGACGGCATCGGCCTTCGATTGCTGGTCGCCCGCGCGGCGGAGCGCCAAGCCGAGCTCGACCAGAAGCTCGACGCGAGCCGGCGAGTCCGGTGGCAGCATCGCGACGGCTCGGTCGAAGAAGCGGGTTGCTGCCAGCGAATCGTCGCGGGCGAGCGCGCGCATCGCCGCGGCCGCAAGTCGGTCAGCGGCGGCCGTTGCCAGCTCGTGCCCGTGGGCGTCAGGCGGTCCGAGATCGATTCGGTAGCGGTACGCCTGCTCGAGGTGATAGCCGAGCAGCTCGTCGCGCTCGACGAGACCTGCCGCGCGGGGCTCGAACCACGCAGCGAACTGCTCGTGCAACCGCGCCCGATCCTGTTTCGAAAGTCCGTCGTAGGCGGCATCGCGGATGAGTTGGTGGCGGAACCGAAAAGCGTCCTCGCCTGGCAACTGGGCGAGGAAGGGCCGCACGAGCTCCCTGCGCACGAGGCCCATCAGCCGAACGTCAAGCTCAGTCGCGTCCGGCGTCAGCGCTCGCACGGCGCCGCGGTGGAAGATTCGGCCCTCGATCGCGCCCCGCTCGAGCACCGCCCGTTCGGCCGGCTCGAGTTGATCGAGCCGCGCCGCGAGAAGGGCCTGGATCGTCGGCGGCACCGTCACCTCGCTCCCGCCGGATTCGCGCACCAGCGCCAGCATCTCCTGGAGGAACAGCGGGTTGCCTTCCGCCGCCTGCCGGATCCGCGCGCGCAGATCGTCGCCGACACCACCGAGCGCGTCCAGCAGCTCCTCCGCCTCCGCATCGTCGAGCGGCTCGAGGAGAACGGTGGTCGCGTTCCACTTGCCGCCGCCCCAACCTGGCCGCTGTGCGAGCAGCTCAGGGCGTGCCATGCACAATAGGAAGATCGATGCGTCGCGCGAGAGATCCGCCACGTGCTCGACCAAGTCGAGGAACGTCTCCTCGCCCCAGTGCAGGTCGTCGAATACGCACACCAGCGGCCGCTCCTGTGCCTGCTCCTCAAGCAGCTTGCGGAACGCCCACGCGATCTCCTCCGCCGAGGTGCCCGCGTCGGTCTCGCCGAGCAGCGCGCGCAGAGCGGCGGCCGCGGTCTCGTCGGCCGGGAGCAGGTCGAGCTGCTTGATCACCTCCACGACCGGCCAGTAGGTGATCCCATCGCCGTAGGAGAGACAGCGGCCGCGGACGACGCGCGCGTCCACGGCGGCGAGGAACTCTGCTACCAAACGTGATTTCCCGACCCCCGCCGCTCCTAGCACGGCGAACAAGTGGCAGGAATGGTCGTCCACCGCCTGCGCGAACGCGTCCGTCAGGCGGCGCAGCTCCCGCTCCCGCCCCACCATTGTCGTCACCGGCCGCTCGGGCTGCACCACCCGCAGCGCGAGCAAACGGAACGCTGCCACCGGCTTCGACTTCCCCTTCAAGTCCAACGGGTAGACCGGCTCGACCGCGACCACGTCCCGCACCAGTCGCACCGTCTCCGGGCCCAACAGCACCTCACCGGGCGCGGCCGCCTGTTCCAGCCGCGCGGCCACATTCACAGCGTCGCCGGTCGCGAGGGTCTCCGCCGTACCCGTTACGACCTCGCCAGTGTTGAGGCCGATCCGCGCCTGCACGCCTAACTCCGGCAGCGCCTCGCGCATCTCCGCCGCCGCCCGCACCGCCCGCAACGCGTCGTCCTCATGCACCACCGGCACCCCGAACACCGCCAGCACCGCATCGCCGATGAACTTCTCCACCGACCCGCCGTGCGCCTCAACGATCCCCTTCATACGGCCGAAATAGCGCCCCAGAAGCGCCCGCAGCGCCTCCGGGTCGACCGACTCCCCCAGCGCCGTCGACCCCGCCACGTCGCAGAACAACACCGTCACCGTCTTCCGCCGCTCGCCTACCGCCGCCACCTCGCCCAGCGGCGCACCGCAATAGGGGCAGAAAACAAAATCACCCTCGCTCTTCCGTCCACAGCTCGTGCAAATCAGCACCAATCGAGCCTAGACCGCCTCGGCCCAAACGACAACTGCGGGCAACGACGTGCCGAGCAACTCGCGAACCCCCGTCCAGCGTTAGGGTCGCGCTCGTGTTGTAACGGCCTCCCGCTGAATCCCAGGCGCGCGGACACTCAATACGCGGCGACCCCCGGCTCCAGCTGTGTCCCTCGCGCGCGCACGCGCGCCACTCGCATCTACCGCGACAAAGAGAGCGACTACGGCTCGTTAGCCCGACCGAGGAGTAGTCGGGTCGCCGACATCGGCGGAACCACGCCGGCCCGCCCTCTGCGGCCCGCGTGTGCGGCGGCCCTGCTCGCCGCGCGGGCAAGCAAACGATCAGAACGGGACGCGCGCGGGACTAGTGGTTGGCGGCGAGAGCCGACCCGGATCGTGACGTTCTAGCCGGATCCAGCGCAGGGTCGGGTGGGTTCGGCTCTTGACCTCTGGCGTGTTATCGGCCTGTCAAGCGTCCGGTTCTAACCACCCGGCGCCGGGAGTCGACTCCGCCAGTCGAGCGCACAGAGACCGGGGAGATGGGGCCACGAGATCGGCGGCACCATTTGGGAGTCGCGATCTTCTCCGCCATCGCGGCTGGCGGCGGCGTGATTGGTGGAACTCGGTCCATAAGCGGGCGGCTCGCTCTTCGCGATCCAACCCGCCGTTCGTCGTCTGAGGTCCTGCGTTCCGGCTTACTAGTCTCCGATCGCCGGGGTGTAGGTGCGGAAGAAGGTGAGCACGGCGGCGACGCGGCGGTTTACGGCCGAATCGCCAGGGTCGAAGCCGAGCTTGGCGAGGATCGCCTTGATGTGCTTCTCGACTGCGGACTCGGAGATGTGGAGCGCGCCGGAGATCGCCTGGTTCGATTTGCCTTGCGCCATCTCGCGCAGCACGTCGGTCTCGCGTTCGGTCAGGTCTCCCATTCCCGATCTCGACACGGTGGCGCCGCGAGCGAGGAGACCTTCGACGACCTGCGGATCGATGACCGATCCGCCGTCGTTCACGGCCTGAACGGCGCGGAGCAACTCGTCGAGGTCGCCGATCCGGTCCTTCAGGAGGTAGGCGAGGCCGTCTGTGCCGTCCTGGAACAGTTCGAAGGCGTAGAGGGCGTTGGCGTACTGGGAGAGCACCACGATCCCGACCTCGGGGTGGCCCGCGCGGATTTTCCTGGCTGCCTCGATGCCTTCGATCTGGTGGTCAGGGGGCATGCGGATGTCGACCACGGCCACGTCCGGCTCGAGACGATCGACGGCGTCGAGGAGACCGGAGCCATCGCCAACCGACGCCACGACGTCCACGGTTCCCGAGGACTCGAGTAGCTGCCGCAGCCCCTCGCGGACGAGGTAGTGATCCTCGGCGATGACGACTCTGATGGGGGTGCTCACAAGCCCCTCGCGTCCGTTGCTGCCACCGGGAACGCGGCGGTGAGCCGAGTGCCGGCACCGGGTTGGCTGTCGACGGTGATCTCTCCGCCCAAGGCATGGATCCGGTCCGCCAGGCCGGTCAGCCCGCTTCCGCCGGCCGCGTCTGGATCGAATCCGGTCCCAAAGTCGGCAACCTCTACCGTCAGTTCGTCTCGATCGAGTCCGAGCGCGACCTCGACAGCTTTCGCGCGTGAGTGCTTGAGAACATTGGTCAGCGCCTCGGTGATGAAGAAGTACGCGGCGCCCTCGATGTCGTCGCCGAATCGCTGGGAGGCGACACCGGGTTGCACGCTGAGCGCGACGCCGATCGGCATGGTGGAACAGCGGTCCTCGACTGCAGCAGCCAGCCCTCCGTCGGCGAGTACGGACGGGTGGATGCCCTGAGCAAGCTCGCGAAGGTTGGCGAGGATCCGCCTCACGTCCTGCTGGGCTGTCGCAAGGACAGTGTCGCTCGACTCGTCCCCGTTGGCCCGGCTGCGGGCGAGGCCGAGTTGCGCGACCAGCGCGACTAGCTCCTGTTGTGCACCGTCGTGGATGTTTCGCTCGATTCGCCGCCGCTCGGTTTCCTGGGCGCGCACGATCCTCGACGCCAGTTGGGCGCGGGAGACGGCCGTAGCTGCCTGAGCGGCCAGCGCTGTCAGCAGCGCCTCATCGTCTGTCGTCAGCCTGAGACCGCGGTGCGGACGGCAGAGCAACTCGCCGAAGTGCTCGTCGCCTCGGCTGATCTGGAAGACGGTCGCAGGCTCCGCGCTGAGCGTTCCGTGCCGGGCCGACGCGGAGCCGTGAAGATGGACCTCGACCCAGGCCAGACCGACCGCGGCCGAGGCGGTTGCGGCAAGTTGGGTGGCGATGTCTCCAGGCTGCGCTGCGCTGCCCGCGAGCTCACCAAAGCCGTGCATGGTCTTCAACGGTGAGTCGCGGCGGCCGAACACCCAGCGGTCGGCGATGCGCTCCAACCAGCGCCGGGCGGGCTGGAAGACGAGCGTGGCGAGCGCGGTGACGGCGATCGCGACTGCGACGGGAACCCGGCTCCCGGCGGCGAGCCCGAGGCCGGCGGAGATGCCTGCATAGACGCCGGCGATCGCTAACCACAAGAGGGCAAAGACGAGAGACCTGCGCGCGACGAGATCGATGTCCCACAGCCGATAGCGGAAGAGCGCGACTCCGAATCCCGCGGCGATCACCGCGAACGAGAGCATCCCGACGAGTTGGAGCACGGTCGCCAGAGGCTCCGACGCCGACCCGATCGTCCCGACGGGGAACATCAGCAGGGCCACGACGCCGGCGTAGACGACCCACTTGAGCTGTTGCCGCTCGATCCCGCGCGCTCGACGCAGACGCACGACGAGCGAAGCGCCCGTCAAGACGAACAAGACGAGCGCCATCATCCCGATCGCGGCGCCGAGGCGCTCATACGGCGGCGCGCCCTCGAAGCCGTTTTGCTCAGCGAATCTCGCGTCCGTCATGTAGGCCCCGGGGTCGACGATCGCCATTGCGCGCAGGATGTGTCGGATCGCGCCGGCAACACAGACCAGGACGAGCGCTGCCGCGACGGGCCGCCAGCGATGGGAGGGGAGCCGTCCATCGGGGAATGTCAGGAACAGGAGCAGGAGGCTCAACATGAACAACCACTGCGCGACGTGGGCGCTCGCGATCAGGCCCTGCGTGGTTCCCAGATCACCGTCGCGGTGGATGCCGGTGTAGTTGGCGAGCTCGGCCATCGAGAACCCGGCCGCGACCGAAAGCGCAGCAGTGAGCAGCAGCCAGCCGCTTCGGGACAGCGGCCACCGGGTGATGACCAGCGTGGCGACCGTCGCCATGGTGGCCAAACCGATGGCGCCGCCAACGCCCTGCACGAGCACGAAGGAGGTGACGGCTGCGAGCGAGAGGCTGGTCGCGAGCAAGCCGAGGATCAGCGCCCAGAGACCCCACGCGGCCCAGGAGATGGTCCGCCGGCGTTCGGAGATCGCGAGCACGCTCATAGGAGCATGATCCGTGTCGGGGGGCCGCACGTCCATTCCGGCTGGCCGCACTTCTCGAGCCGCGCAAAGACTGCGGCTGGCCTCAGCAGATCGCGCGGCTATCCCTGTTTCGCAGCGCTCGCCGTCCCCCTAGCGTTGAGAGCGGTTCGAGAACGAGCCTTCTCAGCGAGTGAAAGGACGCCCCAATGGCAGCGCTAACCCGGTTTACCCTCGCCCACAAGAAACTGATCGTCGGCTTCTGGGCGCTGATCACGATCGCCGCCTTCGGGGCCGTAGGGCCGGCTGCCGGCTCGCTTTCCGAGGAGTTCACGCTGCCCGGGAGCGAAGCGTTCGAGACCAACCGCGAGATCGCGGCCGTCTACGGCAACGGTGGCGATGTCGCCCCGATCGTGCCGGTCGTGACGCTCCCGGCCGGGACGACGATCGACTCGCCGGGAGTTGTCGGCGAGCTCGACGGGGCGTTCGCACGGGTGCAGGCCGCGTTGCCGGAGGCGCGTGTCGCCTCCTATGTCTCGACGCGTGATCGGACCTTCGTCTCCGACGACGGTCGCACTACCTTTGGACTCGTCTTCGTCCCGCAGCAGACTGGATTCGAGGTCGGCCAGGAGGAAGCCCGCAGCGCGCAAGCGGCGCTGGAGGGAGTCATGGTCCGCGGAGCGCCGGTCGAGGTCACCGGTCTCGAGGCGCTTCGCGGCGCGGCAATGGGCGACGAGGGGGGCGGCCTCAGCGTCCTGCTGGAGGTCCTCATCGCGGGCGCGGGTGCGCTGGTCATTCTCGCCTTCGTCTTTGCCTCGTTCATGGCGATCGTCCCTCTACTCATGGCGGCGATCGCGATCCCAACGACCTTCCTGCTCGTCTGGCCTCTTACGGGCGTTACCGCCGTCTCGGCAATCGTCGAGTTCCTCGTAGCCTTCGTTGGACTCGGGATCGCGATCGACTACGCACTGTTGATCGTGCTGCGGTGGCGCGAGGAGCGCCAGCGCGGCGACGTCGCGAACGAGGTCGCGGTCCAGCGCGCGATGGAGCACGCGGGGTCGGCCGTCGTCTTCAGCGGCACGACGGTTGCGATCGCGCTGCTCGCGCTCATCGCCCTGCCGGTCCCGGCGCTGCGAAGCATCGGCATCGCCGGCTTGCTCATTCCGCTCGTCAGCGTGGCGGTCGCGGTCACCTTGCTACCGGTCCTGCTCGCCACGATCGGTCCTAGGCTCGACTGGCCTCGCATTCGCCGGGAAGACCGAGCCAGCCGCGCCTGGACGGCCTGGGCACGACTCGTCGTTCGCAACCGCTGGGCCGCTGCGGCCGGCTCGGCCGGGATCCTGATCGCGCTCGTCGTCGCCGCCTTCTCGATCCAGCTCGGAAACCCGCGCGCCGAGTCCTTGGCCCAGTCCGGACCTGCCCGCGCAGGATTCGAAAAGCTCAAGGAATCGGGAATCGGCCCCGGTCCGCTCGCACCATTCGACGTGCTCGTCCGCGCGGAGGATCCCGACGCCGTCGCCGAGACACTCGCGAGGGAGAAGGGCGTCCTGGGTGCAGTCGCTCCAGCGGACACGGGCTGGCGACATGCGACCACCGCACTCGTCACGGTCATCCCGACGACGGACGGGAACTCCGGCGAGGGCCGAGCGACGCTCGATCGCATCCGGGCTGCAGCCCAACAACTGCCGGGTGAGGTCACCGTGGGCGGTCAGGCCGCGCTCAGCTCCGATTTCGTCGACGCCATCTACGGCAGCTTCCCGCTCATGATCGCGCTGATCGCGGCGCTCACGTTCCTGCTGCTCGCGCGCGCCTTCCGCTCGCTCGTTCTCCCCCTCAAGGCAGTTGTCCTCAACCTGCTCTCCGTCGCCGCCGTCTGGGGGCTCATGGTGCTCGTCTGGCAGAGGGGATTCGGCTCCGAGGCGATCTGGGGCATCGAGGCCACCGGATCCATCAGCGAGTGGCTACCGGTCATGGTCTTCGCCTTCCTGTTCGGCGTCTCGATGGACTATCAGGTCTTCATCATCAGCAGGATGCGCGAGAGCTACGACCGCATCGGCTCGACCGAGACGGCCATCGTCGAAGGCGTCGGTCGCACAGGCCGGCTGGTCACGAGCGCCGCGCTGATCCTCGCCCTGGCGTTCGTTGCCCTGAGTGCGAGCCCTGGCACCGAGGTCAAGATCTTCGCGACCGCGCTGGCAGCCGGGATCCTTCTGGATGCCACGCTCATCCGAGCAATGCTCGTGCCGGCCACGATGGCGATTCTCGATCGGTGGAACTGGTGGCTGCCGCATCGGCCCGCACGCGTTCTGAGAGTCAAGTCATCCCTCGTCCGGCGCGAGACGGTTGCCGACGAAGCCTGATCCGGAGGATCGTGGCGGGCGGGACGCGCTCGCGCCACACCCACTGGCAGACGTTCGGCCACCGCCTCCTACCCGAGTAGGAGCCGGAGTCATCGACTGGTTCGAGCCCGAATCAGTCCTGCCGAGGAGACGCTTCGGCGAGCCACGTCCTAGCGTCGAAGCATGAAGTCGACCACAAGAGGAGGATCTATGGAAGTCTCACTCCCACTGGCCGAGGCAGCCGCAACGTCGCCTGCTCACGCCGCTGTCCCGAAGGCCGGAATTCCCCAATACCGGCGGCGCGCCATGTTCGCGGTCTGGGCGGCGGCGGCGCTGCCGATGGCGGCGCTCGCCTGGCTCGTCGCGCCCGCGCTCGCCGACCGCTTCGCCGGCGACGGCAACGTGCCGCTGGCGAAGGCGCTGCTCCTCCTCCTCACGGGCGGCCTCGTCTGGCAGTTCTCGTCGCCTTCCTCGTCGGGCGCGAGCAGCGGAGCCTTCGCTGGTCGACGATCCGCGAGGCGCTCTGGCTCCGCTCCCCGCTGAGCCCGCGGAGCGGGCGTCGGGGCGGCCGGGTGTGGTTGATCCTGATCCCGCTGATCCTCGCCTTCGCGGCGGAGGAGCTGATCCCGGCGGTCGCGATGCCCGAGAACCGGGATATGGGCACACTGCTCGAATCTGATGCCGGCCAGGCGTTCCTGAGCGGGGCCTGGGGCTGGTTTGTCCCGATCGTCGTCTTCGGCGTCTTCAACACGTGCTCGGCGAGGAGCTCCTCGTTCGCGGCTTTCTCCTCCCGCGAATGAACGGCGCCTTCGGACGCGGCGACTGGGTCGCAAACGGCGTCCTCTTCGCCGGCTACCACCTCCACATGCCCTGGGCGATCCCGGCAGCGCTTCTCGACACCTTCATCCTCTCCTATCCGTCGAAGCGCTACCGGAGCGCCTGGATCGGGATCGCCGTCCACAGCGCCCAGAGCCTCGTCCTCACCGTCGCGGCCCTGACGCTCGTGATCTGAGACAGCGCACGTCGCCGGAGCGACGAGCCCATGTCCCGTGAGCCTTGGGTTCGCAGGACCTGGCGCTTCTGCGGAACGGCCACTCCCGGCCGAACTCGAGCCCGCCGACGCGAAGCGACCGCAGTCCCGACCACGGACTCGCCGGGCGCGATTCTCGCCTGAAAGCGCACCGTCGAACCATGACCGAGATCGGCGATGTCGTCCGACGAGGTTGTGAGACGTTTGGGCAGCAGAAGGGCAGCAAACGGGCGAAATCGGGTCTGTGCGACGTGTAAAAATCAGCGTCCTCGAGCCGCAGACCCGCATGGAAGAGCGATAGCACGGCAATCGTCGCCAGTCGTCGTATCGGTAGAACAAGCCTGTCACGCCGGAGGTCGCGGGTTCGAGTCCCGTCGCTCCCGTCTTCTTCGTTTCTCGTTCAGCGCGCGCGTTGCCGTGGTGATGTTTCGGACGACTGATTCCGCGGCGTTGCCAGTAGGGGAGTGGTCGCCGTACAGCAGATGTATGCGTGGGAGCGTCGTTCGCGACGCGTCGATCAGCGGAAACACCTCACGGCTTGCCTGGATGATCAAGAGAGCGTCGCTCGATGTCGAATCTGTCTGTCCATCCTCGTCCGAAGATCTTCTTCGGGTACGAGCTCGACTGCCTCGTGGAGCTTGTTGAGAGCGTTCGTGACCTTCAATGAGAAGTTGTCGGCTGCATCGAGCATCCGCAACCGAAGATTTTCTTCCCGTTCGTGACCGATCTGCCGGCGAGTCGTGTACCAAGAGCCGGCCAAAACCGCCAAGTGCGCTGGCCAGCACGGCAACGCTGAGTGTGGTCGCCACGGACATGAGCCGGAGCGTCGTTCGTCGACTGCTGCGATCGTCCATCAGTCCTCGTCGACGACCACCCCGAAGCCGTGCTCTAGCAGGCGTGCGCGCGCTTCGTCGCGCTGCTCCTTTCCGAACGAGCGCGCGTAGTAGCACGTCCAGACGTTGAGCCGACACAGCGGCAGCCTCGACGCCGCGCACGGCGAGGTTGCGGTGATTGAGCGGCGTGCCACGACGCGAACAGAGCAGCGGGTCGTCGGCGTCGCCTCGGCCGGCGGCGAGCTCGAGCTCGAGCAGCCGCACCAGCTCGGCGGCGACGGCGGGGAAGAGGACCACGACGCGCGCGCCGGCATCCGACTTGAGCCGCTCGACGCGCGCACGTCCCGCTTCCCGCGCCGCGGCTGTAGCTGCCCTCGGACGTGCAGCTCGTTCTCGACGAGGTCGACGTCGCACCATCGCAGGCCGAGCGCCTCCGAGACCCGCAACCCGGAGTACGCGAGCAGCGTCACGCCGGCGCGGTACGCGGCCGGCAGCTCGGCCGCGTGGCGCACGAGCGCCGCCTACGCGCGGCTTCGGCAGCTCGGCACGATCTCGAGGTTGGCCGGTCAAGTGAGGTCACGGCCGACCCCTCGTAGATGCAGCTGGCCGAAGCCGCCGGCCAAAGAAGGTGAGTCCAATGGAGCCACCTCGCGTCGGTGATGCTGATGCTTGATCAGCTTCGTGGTCATCGCAGCCTTGTGCGGATCAGGGCCGCCGTACCGCGAAGTATCCGGTTAGCTCTGGCCGGCGCCGCGAGGCGCGCGAGAAGCACCGACCTCGTCGTCGGCGCGGCACTTGCGCAATTGCGCTACCGCCCGTGCGTTGCCGCTGACATCGACGACGCCGCCGGCCCGGAGCTGCGCGAGGTGATGGCGCGTTGATTTGACCAGCCCATCCACCTCGGCGAGCGTCACGCGAAGCGCAGCGGCCAACGATGCGGCGGGATCGAACGTGACGCCGCCCTCGACGCCGACCAACGTGCGCATCACGGCTTCTGCAACGAGTTCTGGATCGGCTGGACCCAGGCCACCGACGACACCGACCCCCAGTCCGCGATCGAGTACGAGATCTACGTCAACGGGGTGCTCAGCCCGCTCCCGGTCTCAGCCGGAGTCGACAGGGACTTCGTCTACGGCGCGGTGAGCGGAGAGAGCGTGTTCACCGTGAAGGCCGGTCGGAGAGCGCGTCTCGGCCGATCGGATGTCCGGGGCCCGCGGCGGGCGTGGCAAGGTTGGCGTGCGTGTTGTCGAGTAGGCAGCAGCGGAAGGCGGACGCGGCGCACCACTGCGGGGAGCCGTTCCTGATCCCAAACCTGGGACGCGGGGTCGGCGTGCGGCTGGAGGCGCTCGGCGTCGCCCGCGCTCGCGACGACCAGTTCCGGCTTCGCGTTCACGCTCGGGCGGCGCGACGGGTATGGAGCCCTTGATGGTGCCTTCAACTCAAGGAGGCGCTGGCACCACTCGGCGCACATCGGTGACGAGCTCGTTAGCGGCCGCGGATGAATGGCAGCAATAGCGTCGGCGGATCGGGCGTCCCCTTCTTCGGGGGCGGCGGCGAGATGGCGGTGGCGTAGCCGAGGTTGGTCGTCAACGCCAACAGTGTCCCGGTCTTGACGTGGATCAACAGCGCCGCCGTGCCGCCGGTGACGGCGCCGGTGTGGCCGACAAAGAGGCCGAACGGGCTCGAGTGCACCTCGAAGCCCAGGCCGTAGCCCGTCTCCTCGCCCGCCGTTGTCCGCTGCGAGCGGAACATCATCGCCGCCGTCGTCTTTCCTACCAGTGTCCCGTCGGTCAGCGCCACGCCGAAACGGGCCAGGTCGTCGGCCGTCGAGAGGAAGCCGCCGGCCGGCAGGCGATCGCTGAGGTCGATCGGCGGCGCGACGCGCACACGTCCGGAGTCTTCGAGCTCGTAGAACGTCGCCCGTGCAGCTCGTGGCGCCGTCGCCACCGTCGTCTCGCCCATGTGCACCGGTGCGAGGACCGCCTCGCCCATCAGCGATGCGAAGTCGCGGCCGCTGGCGTGCTCGAGGGCCGCGCCGATGACGTCGTAGCCGTAGCTCGAGTAGCTGAAGCGCGTGCCGGGCTCGGCCACCGGCGGGTCGCCGGCGAACAACGCTAGCGTCGCATCGACCGAGGCGAAGTGGCGGCGGTTGACCGCCTCGGCTCGGCTTTCGTAGTGGCGGATCCCGGCGAGGTGGCCTGCCAGACGCCTGAGCGTGATTGCGCCGCCTTGCGACGGGAAGTCGGCGTAGCGGTCGATCGTCGCGTCGAGGTCGACGCGACCGGTTTCGGCGTAGTGGGCGAGGGCGGTCGCCGTCAGCGTCTTCGAGACGCTGCCGATGCGAAAGCGAGTCTGCGCCGTCACCAGACGGCGCGACTTCACGTCGGCGTAGCCGCAGCTGACGGACCAGACGATCTTGCCGCCAGTGGCGACGGTGAGGCTGAGCCCCGGCGCGCGCAGCCCCTCCTTCAAGCGGCGCAGCAGCGCGCGGTCGGCGGCGATCGCCTGCCGGTACTCGGGCGCCGCCAGCGACTCGCGGCAGGGCGGCTTCGCGCGTTCCGCCTCGGACGCGCCGACACAGGCCGAACCGGCCGTTGCTAGCGCAGCGACGATCGTGATCATGGACGCGCGCTTCGTGCGGCTCATGCCTCGCGTTCCCATTGACACCTCAACGCTCTATACATAGCATGTTGAGGTATGCGGGGAGACGTTCTCAAGAACCACCTGGAGCTGCTGGTGCTGACCGCCCTCAAGGCCGGTCCCGGTCACGGCTACTTGATCATCCGTGCGATCCGCGACCGCAGCGACGGTGAGTTCGAGCTCCTCGAAGGCTCGCTCTACCCCGTCCTCCACCGGCTCGAGCGCGACCGATTGGTCACTAGCAGCTGGTCGAGCGTGGCCGGGCGCAAGCGCCGCGTCTACAAGCTGAGTCGGAAGGGTCGCGCCGCCGTTGAACAGCAGCAGCACGAATGGCGCCGCTTCGAGCGCGCGATGAACCTCGTCCTCGCCGATCGATGACGATCAGTGACTACATGGGCGACCTCGAGCGCGAGTTGCGCCGGCGGCGCGCGCCGCGAGCACGCCTACTCAGGGAGACCGAGGACCATCTGCACGACCTCAGCGCCGAACTGGCCGCCGACGGCCTCGGCCACGAGCAGGCTGAGGCCCGCGCCGTCACGCAGTTCGGCGCCGCTGCGACCATCGCCGCCCGCTTCGCGGAGGCGACGGCGTCGACGGCCGCCCATCGCGCCGTCACCGTTACCGTGGCCGCCTTCGTCGCCTACACGGGCGTCTTCGTCGCCTTCGCGACCGCCGCCTCGCCCTTGTTGCGCGACTTCCCCCAAGGCGCGGGCAGCTTCCTCGGATTGCAGCTCGCCGCCGTCGCCCTCGGTGTCGCTTGCGTGCGTTCGCTGCGCTGGCGCGGCGCGGTGGCCGCGCCGACCGCCGAGGTGACGGCGATCGCACGCGCTCTGTCAGTCGCCGGCGTCGTGCTGCTCGGCGCAGCTGCGGCCGAGCTTGCGGTTGCCGTGTCGCGCCCGGCCGGTGTAATCGCCTGGAGCGACGGGCGCCGGCTGACTTTGACGTTCGCCGCCGCTCTGGCCGTGTTGCTGTTGTCGGCGATCGCCGCCGTGCGGGCCGCCGCCCACGCGCACGCCGTCCACTCACTGCTGAATCGACGCGTAGACAGCAATGCTGCGGCGCTACTGGCGGACGATGTCGAAACGCTGCTTGCCCGCGCCCGGCTGCCACAGGCCTCACGCACGCTGCGCGGACTGCTTGCGCACCCGTGGCCGGCGACGCTCGCGCTTGCCGCCTTGGCCTTCGTGGCCGTCAGCGCGGCCGGCGTCGTCAGCTCGGGTCGTGCTGGTCTTGCCGGAGCAGTGGCGCTCGCTGCCGCCGAGGCGTCCATGATCGTCTTCGGCTTCGTCGCCTTCGGGCGCACGCTCGGTCTGCGGGACGCGGCGCCACGCCGTGCTCGCTGAGGCGGCCGCTCTCCGGCCCGCCAAGGCCGAGCAACGTCGCCAAGAGTGACAACAGAGGATGGAGCCTGCGCTCCCGCCCCGGCTGCGAGCGCGGCGAGGTCGGCAGTATTGCCGACGTGCTGTAACCCCACACAAACGGGTGTCCGAGGCGACCCGAAACCGCCGAAAACGGCCGAAAGCGGGCCGAGGTTCAGCGCGCGTAAGAGGCGTCTCTTGCACCCTTCGCATGT
>Ga0126307_10001530_pt1 | contig 15255 bp, 23 predicted proteins | sample Plot28_FD_89955 | JGI IMG/M metagenome (GOLD analysis project Ga0126307, IMG submission 89955) | Serpentine soil microbial communities from UC McLaughlin Reserve, CA, USA - Plot28 | ecosystem: Environmental > Terrestrial > Soil > Grasslands | place: USA: UC McLaughlin Reserve, Lake County... | reverse complement strand
TGGGAAGGCAAGCCCTACCTAATCCTCTCGCTGCGAACCGGCGAGCTCGCAGGCTGGCGGATCGCCGGCGGCCGGATCGAGCCCGAAGACGTCGCCTAGGAGAGCCGGAGCTGCCGTGCATCGTCGTCGGATGCCCGTCGCAGCGGAACTTGTAGGTGCCGACCTGCAGCGTGACCTTCAAGCTGCGGCTGCCGATGAACTCGATCGCGGTTCTTCTTGCTCACTCCGGGGCCGAGCAGGTGAAAGTTGTGGAACGAGCTCTGGTCCGAGATGGCGAAGCGGTGCTCGCCCGGGCTCGCGTGCCTGAGGTTGGTGCCGTCCGCGCGCTTGAGCAACGGATTTCACCCGTCATGAGGGATTGACCGGCCGGCGGGGAAGGCCGAAAACGAGATCGAGGCTCCTCGCCGTCTTTGCAGTCGTTCTCTTCATCACTGTGCCCGCCTCGGCGGCTCCCGTGCCACTTCCGGACGCGGCTGCCCGCTCTTTCCGGAGACGAACGTCTGGAACAAGCCGGTCGGCCAGCTCCCCCTTCGCTCGAATTCGAAGAAGGTCGTCCGCGCGATCGGCGCCCGGCTCCCGGTTCACGCCGACTTCGGCGCCGGGCTTTGGGAAGGCGCGCCGATCGGGATCCCGAACACGGTGGTCGACTCCTCGCAGGCGGCCTCGGTGGTGGACTTCAACTACGACCACGAGAGCGACGCGGGGCCGTACCCGATCCCGAACGGCGTCGCGATGGAGGGCGGCGACGAGTCGGACGGAGACCGGCACGCGATCATCGTCGTCTCAGACTCCTGCACGCTCTACGAGCTCTTCGCCCTCTACCCTTCGCCATGGAGCGCGGGATCGGGCGCGATCTGGAGCCTCCCCGGCCTCATCCGCTACGAGGAGGTCGCAGCGGGCCACATCGACCACGCCATCCGATTCACCGTGAGCCAGTCCAGGCGCGCCTATGTCTATCCGCACGGCACTTCGCCTCGAGCCTGACGAGCAAGTCACTGCCGCCGATGGGCCTGCGCCTCCGGCTCCGGGCGAACTATCCGGTGTCCGGCTTCCCTACCAGGCCCGAGTCGTCCTCAAGGCACTCAAGCGCTACGGAATGATCGTCGCCGACAACGGCTCCAGCTGGTACCTGACCGGCGCGCCCAATCCCGGCTGGGACAACGACCAACTCCACACGCTCGGCAAGGTCAAGGGCTCGGACTTCCGCGTCGTCGACACGCGAGGCTTCACGAGCGGCTAGAGCAGCGTTGGCCTAGTAACAGACTGTTACTAGGCCAATTTCGTCACAAAGCCCGGAGACCAACACTGCGCATCCGGCCTCGACTTCCGCGGTTCCGGGAGCAAGTAACAGTCTGTTACTTGGCGATTTCGGTGCGCGACCCGTCACACCAGCGTGACGGGAGCGCCCTCGTCGGCCGACCGGTACAGCGCCTCGAGGGCTCGCGCTTGGCCCACCGCGTCGTCGCGGCCGAGGACCGGCTCGGCTTCGCCGGCGATCGCGGAGCACATGTTGTCCAGTTCGAGTCGATACGGATCCGACGGTGGAAGCGCGATCTCCTCCCGGCTCTCGCCGCGACGCAGATGGAGGACGAGGCGCTGGGCCAGCCAGGGGTCGGGGATGACGAGCGAGCCCTCGGTCCCCACCGCCTCGAGGCCGTCGCGCCTTGGGAGGTGCATGCCCGCATCGATCTCCGCGAGCACACCGCGCGGGAAGCGGAGGATGCCGGTGAAGAGGACGTCGACGCGGGAGTCGCCGATCAACTGCTCGCCGTAGACACGCTCCGGCTCGCCCGCGAGAAGGCGGGCGGCGCTTACGCAGTAGGCGCCCACGTCCATGAGCGCGCCGCCGTCGAGGTCGGGATCGAGACGGATGTTGCGCCGGCCTTCGAGCGGGAAGCTGAACGTCGCCCGGACGAGCTGGAGCTCGCCGATCACGCCTCCCTCCACAAGCTGGACGAGCTTGACCGTCTGCGGGCTGTGCCGCCACATGAAGGCCTCCATGAGGATGCGGCCGGCGCGCTCGGCGGCGTCGAAGGCCTCCGCCGCGTCCTCAGCGCTCCGCGTGAGCGGCTTCTCGCAGAGGACGTGCTTGCCGGCGGCGAGGGCTCGCACCGACCACTCGACATGGAGGGAGTTCGGGAGGGAGATGTAGACGGCGTCCACGTCTGGGTCCTCGACCAGCGCCTCGTAGCTCCCGTGCGAGCGCGGAATGCCGTGCTCGACGGCGTACGCCTCGGCGCGGTCTGCGTCCCGGCTCGCGACGGCGACCACCTCGGCGAGATCCGACTTCTCGGCGGCGGCCAGGATCCGCCTGTTGATCCGCGCGGTGGAGAGGAACCCCCAGCGCACCTTGGCAGAGCTCACCCGCCCTGCCTCTCGCTCGGCGGCGGACAGAAGCGCTCGTAGGCAGGGGTGCAGATCTGCTCCCAGGTCATCGCTCCATCGCGGATGACCGTGTCGTTGATGAGCTGGGCGTCGTTCGTGATCTCCATGGGCTGCGACACGACCGCGGCGAGGCGACGCGCGAACGGCGCGCAATTCTCGGGCGTGCCCATGGTCGAGCCGGTGGCCACGTCAGAGCGGCTGAACGAACTCGACCGGTACCCCGTCCACCTCGATGAACGAGACGCGAACCTCCCCGAAGACGTCGAACGGCTTGGCGATCGTCTTCTCGCCTTTCATCGCCTCTTCGAGGCTCTCCACCAGGTACGCGACGTGCGGCACCGTGCGGATCACCTCGGCCTCGGGGCTCTCGGGCTCATACCAGAGCCATTCGACCCGGTAGGGGTGGTCGGCCGGGCTCGTGAGCCAGAGGCGCTTCGACTCGAGGAAGCGCATGCCGTCTCGCTTTGCGGCAGCAGGAACGCCGATGTGATCGAACTCCACGGAGCCAGGGATCCTAATCGGCGGTGACTTCTTCGGCTTCGGGCTCATCCTCCGGGAGGAACTCGACCTCGAGCCGCTCAATACGCGGTCCGTCGACGTCGAGTACCTGGAACCGCATGCCGTCGTGCAGAACCTCGTCGCCCTTCTCGGCCGCGCGCCCGAGCTCCCCGAACACGAATCCTGCGACGGTGTGGTAGTCCTCCTGCGGCAGATCGGCCTTGAACTCCTCGTTGAAGTCGTCGATGGGAAATGTGCCGTCGATCCGTATGTGGCGCTCATCGAGACGCTCGACGGACTCGTCGGGCAGGTCGTATTCGTCCTCGATCTCGCCGACGATCTCCTCGAGGAGGTCCTCGAGCGTGACGATGCCCTGAAAGGCTCCGTACTCGTCGACGACGAGAGCCATGTGCTGGTTCTGGCGCCGGAACTCGGCGAGCATCGCGGCGAGGTCCTTGGTCTCAGGGACGACGTGCGCGGGCCGAACGAGCTCCTCGAGGACCACGTTGTCGATTCCGCGGTCGTAGAGGGCGGAGAAGAGGTCGCGGACGTGCAGGAGACCGACGACGTCGTCGAGGGACCCTCGGTAGACCGGGTAGCGCGTGAACGGCGAGTCCACGACGGCTGCGAGGCACTCGTGCGGTGGCAGGTCGATGGAGAGCGCCACGACTTCGGGCCGCGGCACCATCACCTCGTGGACCTCCTTGTCCGCGAAGTCGAAGACCTTGTAGAGCATCTCCTCTTCTTCCTCGTGGATCACGCCGGTGTCCTCGGCGGCCGCGACCATCATGCGGATCTCGTCCTCGTCCGCGATCACGACACCCGCGGGCGCGGGCTGGATTCCGAAGAGGCTCGTGAACGCGTTCGCCGACTTCTGCAGGAACCAGACGATCGGATACGTGACGATGTAAAAGCCCTCGACGGGGAGCGCGACCCAGAGCGCGGTGCTCTCGTTTTTCGTCAAGGCAACGGCCTTGGGCACGAGCTCGCCGAGGGTGACATGCAGGTACGTAACGATCGCGAACGCGAGGATGAAGGACACGGTCTGGGCGAGCGCCGGGTCGAGGAAGTGCTCCACGAGCGGCTCGCCGATCGCGCCGAGGGCGATGGAGAAGGCTGTGATCCCGAGCTGGACCGTGCCGATGAAGCGCACGGGGTCGTCCATGATGCGGAGCGCGATCCTCGCGCGGCGGTTGCCCTCGTGGGCGAGCTCCATCAGCCGCGTTCGCCTGGCGGTAACGAGCGCGTACTCGGCCGCGACGAAGAACGCGTTCCCTGCGACCAGCAGGAGAACGGCGAGGATCTTCAGGAAAGTGGTCACGCCCCGCTTCCCGGGGCGTGGGTACTAGGCGGGATCTCGTCCAACTCTCAGCTCTCAGGATAGCGCAGGGCCCATACGGTCTTCCCCGCAGACACCGTTTCCAAAGGCCGCAGGCTGGCGTCGAGCACGGCCAGATCAGCTCTGTAGCCGGGCTCGAGGCGCCCGCGGTCGGTGAGACCGAGGAGCTGCGCAGGCACGAGGCTCGCCATCGTCGCGGCCTCGGAAAGCCCGAAGCGAGCGAACCGCGCCACGATCCCCGCTCCCGAGATGTCGCCCCCGGCGAGATGGTTGCCGGGCGTCAGCGGCTGTGCGACACGGTCGCTCGTGAGCGCGATCCTGCCGGCGCCGGCCGCCCGCACGGTCAACGCTTCGACCGCTGGATGCAGGTGGCGCCCGTCCCCGATGAGGCCGACCGTGACGCGCTCGTCCAGGAGCAGAGCCGCGACCGGACCTGTCTCCCGCGCCTTGAGCGGCGCCATCGCGTTCCAGAGGTGCGTGGCGAACCGGGCTCCGGCCTCGATCGCGGCGCGCGCCGTCGCGGCGTTGGCGAGTGTATGGCCGACTCCCGCGACCGCCCGCTCGGCCACGATCCGGATCGCGTCACGCCCGAATTCGAGCTCTGGAGCGATGGTCACGAGGCGCACGTCGCCGCGGTCGAGCCATTCACCTAGGAGATCGAGATCCACCGGAAGGAGATCGTCGACGGGGAGCGCACCTGCCGCCTCGGGGTTCAGGAACGGCCCCTCGAGGTGCAGGCCGAGACAGAGCGGGTCGGTCGTCTCCACGGGTCGTTGCGCGGTCTGTAAATAGCCAGTGACCCCTGTAGCAATCAGGGTTTCCGGCGCATAGACATGCAGATCGAGGAACCCCGGAAGGACGATCTGGTCACCGCTCGCGCCTCCGTATTCGACCTCGACGATGAGGTCTCCCTCGATCGTCAGCGCCCCCGGTTTTGCGCCACCAATCGGGTCAACGAGAAGTCCCTCTAAAGTGTGACGCCCTCTCACCCGATTATCATCGTGCCTTGGGGGAAGCCGCAGTGTCCACAAACGGAGCACCAAACGAGATCACGTGCCTGATCGCCGACGATCATGAGGTCGTCCGCGAAGGGCTTCGACTCTCGCTGAGCCGCTCGCCGCAGATCCGCGTCGTCGGCGAAGCGTCGGACGGTGCCAGCGCCGTGGCGATCGCCGAGAGGCGCCGCCCGAACGTCGTGATCATGGACGTTCGCATGCCGGGGATGGACGGCCTGGAGGCGACCAAGGTTCTCGCCGAGCGACTGCCGGGCACCGCGGTGCTCATCTTCACGGCGTACGGCGAGCGCAGTCTTCTCGGCCGCGGGCTCGAGGCCGGTGCGAAGGGCTACATCCTGAAGGAAGCCCCGCACCAGACTCTCCTGCGCGCCATCGAGAAGGTCGCAAGCGGCGAGGGCTACGTCGATCCTGCCCTCATGCCTGCCCTCCTCACGCGCGAGCGCGAGGAGATGCTGACGCAGCGCGAGCGCGAGATCCTGCAGCTGCTCGCCGACGGCATGTCGAACGCCGATGTCGCCGCTCGCCTCTTCATCAGCCAGGAAACGGTGAAGAGCCACGTGCGGCACATCCTCGCCAAGCTCGAGGCCGACACACGCACCCATGCCGTTGCGATCGCTCTCCGCGAGTCGATCATCGATTAGCCGGAAAAACGTATCCGGCTTCCTCGTCGCGGCGACCGTCGGGTGCGCGATCATCAGCGCCGTCGGCTGGGCCCTGAACCGCGAGGCGCTCGCAGCCGCGGGCCTCATCGCCGCCACGGCGTTCGCAGGCGCCTTCGCCGTCTACCTGATCGTCTCCGAGCGGCGACGCCACGAGTCGGCGGAGGACGAGCTGGCCGCGCAGGCGACCTTCCTCGAGTCGCTCGTCGAATCGATCGCCGCAGTGTCGGGCCCGCTCGACCCGGATGAGATCGTGGAGCGCACCTGCGACGAGGCGAAGCGCCTCTTCGACGCCCGCTCGGCGCGGTTCCTCGCCCCGGGCGAGGAGGTCAAGGAAACGGACGGCAAGCTCGTCGTGCCGCTCGCTGTCCGAGGCGAGCCGCTCGGCTCGATCGAGATCGTCCGCTCGGCGCCCTTCGAGCGCTGGGACCGGACTCGAGCCTTGGTGCTCGGCGATTTCGCCTCCCGCGCAGTCGAAAACGCTCGCCTCGTCATGGAGGCGCAGGAACGCGAGGCCGAGCGCGGCCGGCTGACGGAGCAGCTCATCACGGCGGAACAGGACGAGCGGCGCCGGCTCTCCCTCTTCCTCCACGACGGGCCCGTTCAGGCCATGGCCGGAATCGCGCTCATGCACGATGCAGCGCTCGCGTCGATCCAGGACGGGCGCTACGAGGACGCGGCCAAGGTGATCGAGAGCTCGCTCGCGCGCGAGCGGCGCACCATCCAGGAGCTGCGCGACCTCTCGTTCGCCATCGAGCCGCTCGTCCTTCGCGACCAGGGCTTCGAGGCGGCCGTGCAGGCCCTCGCAGACCAGGTCGAGCAGTCGCAGGGAATCACAGTCGCCACGAGTGTGGCGGCCGGCGAGCGCCTGAGCGAGAAGGCCCAGGGCGCCCTCTACCAGGTCATCCGCGAGGCGATCAACCAGGCGGTGCGCAGGCGGCCGAGCCAGATCGGGGTGACCGTCGAGGAGCTCGCCGACGGCGACTACGCGACTGAAGTCGACGACGATGGGGTCGACGAGCGGCGCCGGGCCTCCATCGAGGCGATCGAGGAGCGCGTCCGCCTCCTCAACGGCCGGCTCTCCATCGAACCCCGTGAAGAGGGCGGCACGGCGATCCGCGTCGTCATGCCCGCCTACGTGGCGGCGGCGCAGGGATAAGATCCGGCCCGCATGGCCGGCAAGCACATCCTGTTCGTCTCCCGCCCGACCGGCTACGAGCTGGTCGAACGCGATGGAGACCCGCCCGCTCCCGGAAGCCAGGTCGACCTGGAGGACAACGGCGCGCGCTTCGAGGTCGTCAAGGTGGCGCCCTCCCCGCTTCCGCAGGACGACCGGCCCTGCGCGTATCTACAGTCCGCTTAGAGCGTCCTCGGCGGCGATCTTCCCCAGTACGAGCGCCGAGGCGAGCGCGCTCGACCAGCCTCCTGTGGAGATGCCGCCCGCATCCGCGCCGGCGACCCAGAGCCCGTCGGCGGCACGCCCGCGCGGATCGATCGCGATCCCGCCCAGCGTCGTCGTGATCCCGGCGATCACCTCGACGGCCGTCTCGCCGTCGCGGCGCTCGACCGGAGCCCCTGCGGTCCGGGCCGCCTCGATCACCTCGCCGACGGTGCGCTCCCGAACCGACTCAGCAAGCGCGTCGTCGGAAACGACGTACCGCGCGCGGGCCCTTGGCTGTCTCGCCGTCCACTGGACGACGTCGATCTCGGACCAGGTGCGCGCCTCGTAGACCTCCCCCCGCAGATTCTCGACCCGAGCGTGGCGAGCGTACACCTGTGCCAGCGGGACGAAATCCTCGGAAGCGATCTGCGGCGCAGCGGCGAGATTGCGTCCGTAAAACTCGGCGAGGCCCACACTTTCGGCCGCTCCAGCGCCCCGCGCGAGTCGAAGGCCGTCTCCCGTGCTCCAGGGGTTCGCGCGCAGGACGAGGCTCCGCGCTTCGGGCGTGATGTGCTCCCGGACGAGATCCGCGTCTCCCTGGAAGCCGCCCGTCGCGAGGACGACCGCCACGCCGTCGGGGATCTCCGCCAGCGGCTGTCCGAGCCGTACGTCGCCCGCGCGCCGGGCCAGAGCTTCGGTAAGCCCCTGCGGATCGAAGCGAACACCCGAGGTGAGCGGATTGCCGGTCTCCCGCGTGACGACCGGCGCGCCGAGGCCCGCGACCCAACCAAGCGCGTCGTCGAGAGCTTCCCAGACCACGCGCTGCAGCTCGGGGTCGCCTCCGGGGCACTCCTCCCGGAAGCGCTCGAAATCCCGGTAGCGCCAAACGACGCAGCTTGAGAGGTACATCGACCCGCCCGGCCGGTCGCCTTTCTCATGGACGACGACTCCGGCGCCGAGCTCCCGCGCACGGGCGGCTGCGACCAGGCCGGCCATCCCCGCCCCCGCGACGACGAGGTCGGGCAGAGCGCTAGACGAGCGAGAAAGTCGGCTTGTGCTCGACGTACTCGAGCTTGATGCGGTCCGGGCCCCAGACGAAGACGGCGTAGGTGTTCGCCGCATCGACGATGTCTGCGATCTCGAGCCCGCGTGCCTCAGCCTCGCGGATGTGGTGGTCCGCCGACTCCACGCGCAGGCCGAGGTGGTTGAGGAGCGGCCGCTCCGGCTCCTCCGTCTCGCCCTGCTCGAGCTCGACGAATGTGTCGCCGGCCTTCAGCCGGCCGCCCACCACGTCGAAGCCGAGCTGGGCGAGTTGCGTGAATGTCGTTTCGGGATCTGCGACCCGGAACGCGACGTGGTCGAGGTCGTAGGCGACCCCGTCGTCGGCGGCCACGAGCGCGAATGGAACCCGCTGAGGGCCCTCGAACTCCACTCGGCCTTCCTCCGGTCTCTCGACGGCGAGGTCAGGCGGGAGCTCGGCCAGCGCCTCGTCGAGGTCGAACACCCGCAGGCCGATTCGTGAGAGCGGGCCGGGCGCGCGCTCGGGATCGGCGGCGAACAGCGTCAGCTTGCCCCGTCGGGCATCGGCCCCGACGAGCGTGAACTTGTCGGTGCGGTCGATGACGTGCATGCCCATCCGGTCGACGAGAAACTCCGCCAATTCGTCCCGGTCGCCGACCCAGAGGGCGATGTGGTCCAGCGTCTCGATCTTCATACCGCGCAAACTACCCACGATTCGGGTTGCAACGCGGGCAAAAGTGGGGAAATTCCCGTTGATGGGAGACGGGGGGTCAACGGGGAACGGAAACGGAGGCACGCGAGTGCTGCTCCTGGCCGCCCGCCAGCCCGATCTCCGCGGCCTACTCGAGGAGGCGGGGTTCACGGTCGAGGCACAGAGACACCCGCCCACTGACGGGCTTCCGGACGTCGATCTCGCGGTCATCTTCCGCGGGCGACTCATCGGGCGCAACCAGGCGGCGACCCTGCACCAGCGCGGAATCCCGGTCGTCGAGGTTCTGACCTCCGAGCCGACGACGCCGTCCACCGCGGGCTGGCTGCGCCTCTCGAACCGCATCTCGAAGCCTGACCTCGTCCAGGTCGTGCGCGCGGTCGCCGACTGGGCGGACGGCGACGGAGTGTCGCCCGCGGAATAGAATCGGCCTTCCCATCGCGAGGAGGGCATCGATGCTCACATTCGGCGTCACGGTCCTGCCGGATCCGCCGCACACCCGCTTCGTCGAGCTCATGAAGCTCGCGGAGGACAACGGCTTCGAGTACGGCTGGACGTACGACTCCCACATCCTCTGGCAGGACGCGTATCCGCTGATGACGCTCCTGGCGATGAACACCGACCGCCTGAAGATGGGCCACTGCGTCACGAACCCGGGGACGCGCGAGCCGACGGTCACCGCGAGCTCCTACGCCACCCTCCATGACATCTCGAACGGACGCATGGTCATGGGGATCGGGCGCGGCGACTCGGCCCGAAGGGTGATCGGGTACAAGCCCGTGAAGATGGCCGAGTTCGAGGCGGCCCTCTCGATGATGAAGGACCTGATGAACGGGCGGCCCGTCGAGTGGAACGGGAAGGAGCTGGAGCTCACGTGGGCCCAGGGACGGCCCGACATCCCGCTCTACGTGGCCGCGTACGGCCCGCGCGCGCTCGGCGTGGCCGGCCGCATCGGCGACGGCGTGATCATCCAGCTGGCCGACCCGGTCATCATCCAGTGGATCATGGATCAGGCCCGCGCCGCGGCCGTCGAGGCCGGCCGTGACCCGGACGAGCTCCAGTGCCTCGTCTGCGCGCCGAGCATCATCACGGACGACATGCAGGAGGCCCGCGAGGCCGTGCGATGGTTCCCGGCGATGGTCTCGAACCACGTCATGGACCTGATCGAGCGCTACGGGGAGAACTCGGAGATCCCCAAGGACCTGACCGATTACGTCAAGGCGCGGAAGTTCTACGACTACAAGGACCACAGCCGCGAAGGTGCCGCACATGGCGAGTTCGTCACGGACGAGATCTGCGACCGCTTCTCGGTGATCGGCAACGTCGAGCAGGTGACCGAGAAGCTCAAGGAGCTCGAGTCGATCGGCGTCGACCACTACAACATCTACCTCATGACCCACGGGCAAGAGGACATCCTGCGCGCTTACGGCAGCGAGATCATCCCGCAGTTCAAAGGCGCAGCCGTCTAGCCCGATGGCGCCGATCCCGCCGGAAGCCCAGGCCCTGCTCGAGTCGGATGCCCTCGCACACCTCGTGACGCTGAACCCCGACGGAAGCCCGCAGGTGACCTGCATCTGGGTCGGGGTCGACGGCGACGAGATCGTCGCGGGCCACCTCTTCCCGCAGCAGAAGCTCCGCAACATCGAGCGCGATCCCCGAGTCGCCCTCTCCGTCGAGAGTACGCAGAGGAACGAGATGGGCCTCCGCCATTACCTCGTCGTCCACGGCCGCGCGCAGATCACCGAGGGCGGCGCACCGGAGCTCCTGCAGGTGTTGGCGCAGACCTATATCGGGCCAGGGACTACGTTCCCGCCCATGCCGGACCCTCCGCCGGGGCGTGTGACGCGGATCACGCCCGAGCGCTTCGGCGGCGTCGGCCCGTGGGCTGGCGGCTAACGCGAGGTCAGCGTGATCGAGCGGAAGAGCCGGTAGGCCGTCGGCACGAACCCACGCCGTTCCCAAAAGCGCGACGAGACCAGGTTCGCCGAGCGCCAGTCGGTGGCGCAGGTGCGGTATCCGTGCTCGTACGCCCAGCCGAGCGCGGCGTCGGTGAGTGCCGTGCCGACGCCTAGGCCTCGAGACTCGGGAAGGGTGGCCGCGATGTCCAGATAGACGGTGTCGTCGGCCTCACGCTCGATGGCGAGATGGCCAAGCGGCTCGCCATCGCGCTCGGCGACGAAATAGGCGACGTTCGGATCGGCGAGGTACTTCGCATACGAAGCGCGCGCCTCCTCCTCCGCTGGGGCGGGAGCGCCGGCCCAAGTCGGGCCCTTGGCCTGGTGATCGAAGATCACGTACGCAAGCCGCATTGCGATCTCGAGATCGTCGGCACCGCCGAGCCTGACGGTGAACTCCGCGGGATTCCGAGCTTCGACAGTCCTGAGATCGAGCGTCGCGTGGACCTGCTGCTGCGCGAAAGAGAGGCCGTACCACGCGTCGAGCACAGCGCGGTCGGCTGGAACGACGATGTAATGATCGAGGTAACCGGCCTCCACCCAGGTTTCGCCGGCGACCGCGTAGAGCTCGCGGTAGATCGCAGGGCGCTCGCCCTCGGCGATGCCGTGGTCGGCGAGCGATGCCCAGACATGGCGGCCGCGAACCTCGCTCTCGCTCAGCGCCGCGACCAGGCGGCCGGCAAAGCGCCCGTCACGGACGGCGCCGGCGCCCAACTTCCCATCCTCCTCCAGGCGCCGAAGCTCGAGCGTCACAGCTAGTTCGCGACGGATTGGCGCTTGCTCCGGCGCCGGGCGCTGTCGGCAAAGAGCCGCATTCCGTAAGGAAAACGCCAGCACGGCGGAATGTAAAGTCCGATCGGCGTCAGGCCCATCCGGTAGAACGGCAGGGCATGAGGTGGAAGTTCTGGCAGGTCGAGCAGGAAGCCCAGCCCGCGGTGCCCGAGGAGGTAGCGGCGCCGCGCCCCCATCCTGTGCCGCAGCCGACTCCGGCACCGGTCGCCGAACCCGCTCCCGAGCCGGTCGACGAGCCGCCTGCACAGCAGCACACGCAGCCCGAGCCGGAGCCCGAGGCGCCGGCCCAGGTCACGTTGACGATCGACGAGGCCAAGGGCGTGATCAAGGAAGCCGGCGGCGACGTCATCCAGGTCGGCTTTCTCGCGAGCGCCTACAGGCGCAACCTCGAAGATGACCCCGAAAGCCAGGAGACCGCGGCCTCTCGCAAACGCCTCCGCGAGCTCGTCGGGAAGCGGCTCAAGGACCGCGGCCTGCTCGCCTCCGACGGAATCGTCGAACTGCGGGACTAGCGGGCGTCGTCGAAGCCGAGCGTCTGGCCTAGCGGTACCGATAGACGATGCGACCTCGCGTGAGGTCGTACGGCGAGAGCTCGACCTTCACTCGGTCGCCAAGGAAGATGCGGATGCGATAGCGCCGCATCTTCCCCGCCGTGTACGCGAGCGTCTCGTGGCCGTTGTCGAGGGCGATGCGGAACATACGGTTCCGCAGCGCCTCTACGACCTCGCCCTCCATCTCGATCTTCTCTTCCTTTACAGGGATGACGCCTCCTACTACTGGATCGGAGCGACGTTGGTCGCCTCCGGCCCTTTCTGACCTTCGCGGGCTTCGTATTCGACCTTCGCGCCCTCCGTGAGGGACTTGAAGCCGTCGCCTGCGATGTTCGAGTGGTGGACGAAGAGATCCTTGTCACCCTCGTCCGGGCTGATGAAGCCGTAGCCCTTCGAATCGTTGAACCACTTAACGGTTCCGGTTGCCATGAAGAAACACCTCCTTACCCAGTACTGACGAACGGGTAGGAAGGTGATGACCTCCGGTACTCGCCCTGGTTTACGGAAACAACTTTACACGTAGAAAGCGTGCGCCGTCCGGTTACGGGCTCCTAGGACGGCGCAGAGACTACGTAGAATGGCTGTGCCTCGAGCTTGACGACGCAAAACCGTGCTTGCGTCTCCACGATCTGTTCGTTGTCGAGCTCGTGCCCGGGCTTGACCCAGAACTGGCTCGAATTCACTCTGCTGCGGCTCCGTTCCTCGCCTGTCAGCTCGAGCCGCGCGTTGCACCGAAGGTCCGCGCACTCGCAGCCGAAGCTCGACCCGTCGTCGGCTTCGTCGTTGCGAACTGCCTTCAGACGATGATTCAACGCCGCTTGCCGTTCCTTCATTGACATAGATCCCCCTTTGATGTTCGTCGGGGGAGCGCCTCTGTCGAACTCGCCGGTTCGGGCGTTCGAAAAGGGGGGCGCGAAAGAAGAACCACCGCGACGCTCTACTCATTCTAGCGGCGTACCGAACGCGCACGCCGCGCGGCCGCGACGAGGCGTAAAGTGCTGCGGATGGACGTTTCTCTGGCGCGCACGAAGCCGAGGCTTCGAGGGATCTTCCACGAGATCGGCTTCTATGCAGCCGTCGGCCTTGGCGTGCCGCTCGTGCTCACGGCCGAGGAAGGGCGGGCGAGGCTCAGCGCGATCGTGTTTGCGAGCTGCCTGGCCGGATGCTTCGGCATCAGCGCCCTGTACCACCGGCCGACGTGGGCACCGACTGCGCGGCAGTGGCTGGCGCGGCTCGATCATGCCGGCGTCTATCTCCTCATTGCGGGGACGTACACGCCCTTCGGCCTGCTCGTAATGTCGAAAGGATGGGCGGTGCCGGTCCTTTCGATCGTCTGGACCGGCGCGTTCCTCGCGATCATGCTCAAGCTTTTCTGGGTGCACGCTCCCAAGTGGCTCTCGGCGGCCATCGGCCTCGCGCTCGGATGGGTGGGCGTCGCGGCGATCTCGGAGCTGCTCAAGGTCGAGACAGCCGGCCTCATCCTCGTGATCGCCGGAGGGCTCCTCTATTCGGCGGGAGCGATCGTCTACGCCCGCCGCAGTCCGGACCCCGCGCCGACGGTCTTCGGCTATCACGAGCTCTTCCACGTGCTCACGCTCGCCGCCGCGGGCTGCCAGCTCGCCGCGATCGCGTTCTTCGTCCTCCCACGAGCCTGAGCCGAGATCCCTGAGCGAGCGCTGCACGTGACCGAGAAGTGGAGGGTCAGGGAGTCGAAAAGGGTGACGCCCGAGAAGAAGGACGTATGGGCTTCGTGGTCGGTCAGGTCGACCATCTCTGAGGGACGAGAGGTATGGACGCGCGTGGACGTCACGCGCGAAGCCATGAAACGGCTCGAGAGTGGCGAGGTCGCCGATGCGACCCGGCAAGCGCTCAGGACGCAGGGACGGAGCCCGGTCGAGGCGGCCGTCAAGCGCGGTGAAGATCCGCCGGCTCGCATCGTCTGCACGCCCACGGGGTGCAAGGCGCGCACCACCCCCTGAGCCGTGGCCTGAAACAACAAAGGCCCCGCTGTGCAGGGCCTTTGTCAGTAGCGGGGGCAGGATTTGAACCTGCGACCTCCGGGTTATGCGCTCTGAAGCTTCGCCGGCTGGGTCATCCCGAGCCAGGCTGCAATGCCCTCGCGGACCTGCGATTCGCGAATGAGATCCCAGTGGCTTAGCTCCGCGTACCGAAGCTCCGCTGATCCGTAAATGCGAGCCATCGGCCCACCTCGTTCCTCCGCAAAATCGCGACCGGAGACCACAAGCGAAGGACAGGGGAGAGAGGGAACCGAGACCCCGCGCTTCCGCTCTGCGCGGGCGAGCGAAGACTCCCGACGGACCGCCACCTCGGTGGGAAAGGAGCCGTAGACCTCCTCGGGATCGAAGCTCCCGGGCTTAGGGACAATGGCGGAATCGAAACCCTGCACCTCGGCCGGGGGGCTCGGCTCGATGAGGACAACGCTGTGCGGTCGGATGTGAGCGGCGGCCTGGAGCACGGCCAGCCCGCCCATGCTCCAGCCGCAGAGCGAGACGGGCGGCTCCAAGTCCTGGGCGGCTTCCACGACTCGCTCGGCGTAGTCTGCGTGCGAGGCCTGGCTGATGTCGAGGCCGAGGTGGAGATCGACTGCTTGCACATCGATCGAGGGGAACGCAGGCGGCCAGTCGGCATAAATGTCAGGGCCGCTGCCGGCTCCGTGAACCAAGAGGAGTGACGCGGGCGGCTTCTCGGGCCTCATCGCAGGGAGAACCTAGCCCCCGCGGGCAAAAGTTGGGCAAAAGCTTTGCCGGGAAGGCAACGGAACTGGAGACGAGAAAGGCCCTGTTCCCAGGGCCTTTCGAGGTAGCGGGGGCAGGATTTGAACCTGCGACCTCCGGGTTATGAGCCGTTTGTTGCCAGATCATGCAATGCTCGATCTCGCATGTTTGTGCGTTCTGAGATTGGCTTAGGTGAGCTCAGATTGGCTGAGACG
>Ga0126307_10001529_pt1 | contig 15257 bp, 17 predicted proteins | sample Plot28_FD_89955 | JGI IMG/M metagenome (GOLD analysis project Ga0126307, IMG submission 89955) | Serpentine soil microbial communities from UC McLaughlin Reserve, CA, USA - Plot28 | ecosystem: Environmental > Terrestrial > Soil > Grasslands | place: USA: UC McLaughlin Reserve, Lake County... | reverse complement strand
GAAGCGCACGCAGCGGTAGCAGAGGATGCAGCGCTCTCGGTCGATGGCGATCAGCGGCGAGAGCTCCAGCGGCTTCTGGAAGTGCCGCTTCGGGTCGGTGAAGCGGCTCTTGCCGGGGCCCCAGCCCATCGCGATGTCCTGCAGCGGGCACTCGCCCCCCTTGTCGCAGACCGGGCAGTCGAGCGGGTGGTTCACGAGCAGGAACTCCACGACCGCGTTCTGAGCCTCCTTCACCCGATCGGTCTGCGTGTAGACGACCATCCCGTCCCGGATCGGGGTCGAGCAGGAGGTCTGGAGCTTCGGCATCCCCTCGATCTCGACCAGGCACATCCGACAGGCGCCCACGGGGTCGCCGAGCTTCGGCTCGTAACAGAAGACCGGGATCTCGACGTCGCCCAGCTTCGCGGCGTCGTGGAGCATGGTCCCCTCGGGCGCGGTCACTTCGCGGCCGTCGATCACCAGGCTGACGGCGTTCCGGATCTGGCGGGTCATGCCACGCCCACCCTCGCCGGCATCGGCTCCTGACCCGCCGGAGCGATCACCGGGTCTCCGCTGGGAGCGCCGAGGGTCGCGCCGGGCACGCCGTGCTCGATCGCATCCATGAACTCCTCGCGGAACTTCTTCACCATCGCGCCGACAGGCATCGCCATCGAGTCGCCGAGCACACAGAGGCAGTTGCCGATGATGTTGTCCTGCACCGAGGCGACCGTCTCGAGGTCGATCGGGGTCGCCTGCCCCCGGATCATCCGCTCGAGCATCTTCACGGTCCAGTTGGTGCCCTCCCGGCAGGGGGTGCACTTGCCGCAGGACTCGTGGTGGTAGAAGCGCGCGGTCCGCAGCGCCAGCTCGACCACGCTGGTGGTGTCGTCGAAGACGATGATCGAGCCCGAGCCGAGCATCGAGCCCGCCTCCTGCATCGCCTCGAAGCTGTAGGGCAGGTCCAGCCCCTCCTCGGCCTTCAGCACCGGCGACGAGGAGCCGCCGGGGAAGAAGCCCTTGATCTCCCGCCCCTCGAGCGGCCCGCCCGCGAGCTCCTCGATCAGGACCCTGGTCGGGATCCCGAGCTCCACCTCGTAGTTGCCGGGGCGCTTCACGTCACCGGAGACCGAGACGACCTTGGTGCCCGGCGACTGCTCGGTGCCCAGGCTGGTGAACCACTTCGCGCCCGAGCCGATGATGTGCGGCACGTTGGAGAGCGTCTCGACGTTGTTGATCAGCGTCGGCCCGTCGTAGAGGCCCTGGACCGCCGGGAACGGCGGCTTCAGGCGCGGATTGCCGCGCTTGCCCTCGAGCGAGTCGAGCAGCGCCGTCTCCTCGCCGCAGATGTAGGCGCCGGCGCCCCGATGGACCACGAGCTCGACCTGCTCGCCGGTGCCGAGGACGTCCTCACCGAGGAAGCTGGAGTCGTACGCCTCCTCGACCGCCCGATCGAGGATGTCGCCCTGCAGGTCGTACTCGCCGCGGATGTAGATGAAGCAGCGGTTCGCGCCGGCGGCGCGCGCGGCGATGATCAGCCCCTCGATCAGCTGATGGGGGTTCTTCTGCATCAGCTCGCGGTCCTTGAACGCCCCCGGCTCCGACTCGTCGGCGTTGCAGCAGAGGTACTTGTCCATGTCGCCCCGTGGCAGGAACGACGCCTTCTTGCCCATCGCGAAGCCGGCGCCACCACGGCCTCGCAGGCCCGAGTCCTCGACCTCCTTGAGGACCTCCTCCGGAGTCATCTCCTTGAACGCCTTGTCGATCGCCTCGTAGCCGCCGAGCTTCCGATAGGTGTCGATCGAGGCGAGTCCCGGCTCGTCGATGTTCCGGAAGAGCAGCCGCGTCTCCTGCGAGGCCATCAGCCCTTCACCTCCTTGGCGTCCGCACCGCCCGCGACCTTCCGGTCCTCCAGCCGCTTCTCCGGCAGGACCTCCTTGCTGTCCTTCCGCAGCTGCTCCACGGCCGCCGTTGCGTCCTCCTCGGTGAGCGGTCCGTAGTAGCGCTCGTCGATCGAGGCCATCGGCGCGATGTCGCAGGCGCCGAGGCATTCGAAGCCCCTCACGAAAAGCTTGCCGTCCTCCGAGCTCCCCTGACCGTCGACCCCGGCCGCCTCGCAGAATGACTCGAGCAGCTTGTCGGCTCCGCGCAGCCAGCAGCTGATGTTCGTGCAGACCAGGACCTGGTGTTCGCCCTCGGGCTCGAGCCGGAACAGGTCGTAGAAACTGGCGACCGACTGCAGGTAGCCCGGCGTCACCCCCATCACAGCGGCGGCCTGGCGGATCCCCTCCGGAGTGCACCAGCCGTAGCGGCGCTGCACCGCCCAGAGCGCCGGGATCGCCGCCGAGCGCTTCTGGGGGTAGCGGCTCATCGCCCGCCGGATCTCCTCCGCCAGCTGGCGCGGCACCTCGACCTCGGCGGGCTCAGGCACCGGCGCCGGTTCGCCGTGCGGCTCGCGCTCCTCGTAGGTCGCCCGCAGGACCTCCACCTCCTCAGGCGGAATGTCGCGCCCGACCAGCTCCTGCTCATTCGGCATCGGCGGCGGCTCCGGAGCGTCGTGGATGTGGCCGGGGTCGGCCGTCCAGGGGCGGCCGCGCTTGGGAAGCAGGGGGCTCACCGGTCCACACCTCCGATGATCGGGTCGAGCATCGCCAGGTTCTGGATCAGGTCCGCGATCAGCCCCCCGACGGACATGTCGCGGAAGGCCTGCAGGTTGACGAAGGAGGGGTCGCGGAAGTGCACGCGCGCCGGCTTGGAGGAGCCGTCCGCGACGACGAAGCAGCCGAGCTCGCCGCGGGGCGACTCGATCGCGTAGTAGAGCTCGCCCGGCGGGACGCGGAAGCCCTCGGTGACCAGCTTGAAGTGGTGGATCAGCGACTCCATCGAGGTCGAGAGCTCATCCCGCGGCGGCAGCACGTACTTGCGGTCGTCCGCGACCCAGGGGCCCTCGGGCAGCCCGTCGAGCGCCTGCTCGATGATCCGGACCGACTCCCGCATCTCCTGCAGGCGGACGCGATAGCGGTCGTAGCCGTCGCCGACGGTTCCGACCGGGATGTTGAAGTCGAAGTCGCCGTAGCAGAGGCATGGATCGACCTTGCGGAGATCCCACGGCTCCCCGGCGGCCCGCAGCAGCGGCCCCGTGACGCCGAGTTCGAGCAGGCGCTCGCGCGACACGATCCCGACCTCCCTGGTGCGGTGCAGGAAGATCTCGTTCCGGTCGAGCAGCGCTTCGTACTGATCGATCCGGCTCGGCATCACCGAGCAGAACTCGCGGACTTTCTTCTCGAAGCCGAGCGGGATGTCCTCGAAGACCCCGCCGACCTGGAAGAAGCGCGTGTGCATCCGCTGGCCCGTCGACATCTCGAAGAGGTCGAGAATCTGGTCGCGCTCGCGGAAGCAGTACCAGAACATCGAGATCGCGCCGAGGTCCAGGGCCGAGGTGCCCAGCCAGACGAGGTGGGACATGATCCGGTTGAGCTCCATGTGGAGCACGCGCAGGTACTTCGCGCGCGGCGGGATCTCGAGCTCGACCAGCCTCTCGACGCACCCGCAGAAGGCTTCCATCTGGAAGAAGTAGGAGAGGTAGTCCATCCGCTCCACGAACGGGATGACCTTCCAGTAGCTCTTGTCCTCGCAGGACTTCTCGATCCCGGTGTGCAGATAGCCCATCACCGGCTTCAGGTCGATCACCTGCTCGCCCTGGAGAGTCACGATCAGCCGCAGCACTCCGTGCGTCGCCGGGTGGTGCGGTCCCATGTTGATCGTCAGGACCTCCTGCTCGGGCTCGAGCCCCTCCCCCTCGGGCTCCCGGTGGATGATCTCGGCGGAGTCCACGAGCGATGACGACGGATCCTCCATCTCGCGCGCCACGCCGCGCTCGGTGATCTCCTCGTCTCTGAGCAGGTCGTCGGCCATCACTCGAACCAGCGAGGTGTCTCGATCTCGTTGTGCGTGAAGAGGACCGGCTCACCACCGATCGGGAAGTCGCGCCGCTGCGGCCAGCCGACGTAGTCCTCCGGCATCAGGATCCGGCGGAGGTCCGGATGCCCCCTGAACACGATCCCGAAGAAGTCGTAGGCCTCGCGCTCCTGGAACTCGGCGGTCGGGTAGAGGGCAACGCAGGAGTCGAGCTCGGGCAGCTTCTCCTCCGGCGAGGCCCCGTTGGAGTCATCGCCGGCCGCCGGGTCTTGCAGCAGCGCCTTGACGTTGATGCGCTCGACCCGGTCGCGGCAGAGCAGCTCGTAGTGGACGGCGAAGCGCGGCGTCGCCGGCAGGTAGTCGGCGGCGTGCAGGCTGGAGAGGAACGTGTAGCCCTGCTCCGGGGTGTCGCGCAGCCAGCGAAGGGCGTGCAGGACACCCTCCGGGTGGACGATCAGGGTGGCGCGCCCATGCTCGAAGGCGGTCTCGATCACCGTCCCCTGCCGCCCCTCCTCGACCCCCTGGGCGATCAGCTCGAGCCCGGGGGCATCAGGCATCGGTACTCCTCTCGCGCTCCCTCTGGACCTCCTCCAGGGTCGGCATCTCGAGCGCGACGGCGGCGCGCTCGATCGCCTCGGGCGAGGGCTTGCCGGATTCGAAGCGCGCCCACTCCTCGGTGCCGGCGGCGTTGTAGCGCTGGCGCCAGCCGAGATCGGGCTTCCCGCGAACCAGCTTCTGCAGCTTGTTGAACCCGTACAGCAGTGCCTCCGGCCGCGGGGGGCAGCCGGGGATGTGGATGTCGACCGGCATGAACTTGTCCGCGCCCTGGACCACGGCGTAGTTGGCGAACATGCCGGCGGAGGAGGAGCAGGCGCCCATCGCGATCACCCACTTGGGCTCGAGCATCTGGTCGTAGACGCGCCGGACGACCGGCGCCATCTTGATCGAGACCCGGCCAGAGAGGATGATCATGTCCGCCTGGCGGGGGGAGGCGCGGAAGGCCTCGGCTCCGAATCTCGCGATGTCGTAGCGCGAGGTGACCATCGACATCATCTCGATGGCGCAGCAGGCGAGGCCGAAGGTGAGGGGGAAGAGGGCGTTGGCGCGCCCCCAGTTGAGCGCGTTCTCAAGCGTGGTCGTAAGAAGGCGCTCCTCCACGTACTTCTCGAGGTCCTGGCCCTCCAGGTCACCCCGCAGCAGATCACGAGCGCGGAGCTGACGCGCGCGGAGGCTCTCCCGCTCTATTTCCAATCGAGCGCCCCTCGACGCCAGACGAACACCAGGGCGACGAGCAACAGCGCGACGAAGACCAGGATCTCCCCCAGGACGAAGACGCTCTTGGTCGCGTGCACGAGGACGCCGACGGGATAGAGAAAGACGACCTCGATGTCGAACAGGATGAAGAGCATCGCGATCATGTAGAAGCTCACCCCGAAGCGGAAGCTCCGGGTGATGTGGGTGGGGAGCCCGCACTCATATGGCTGCCCCTTGATCGGGTTCGGGCGTCGCGGCCCGGTGATCGAGTTCAACAGTGCGAAGGTGCCTCCCACGAGAATCCCTAGGCCGGCGAAGACAAGGACGGGGAGGTAGCTCTGAAGCACGATCCGCTGGGCGTTATACCACTTGGCCCGTACTTTGTATCAACCTGTTACATAGTGCTTTTCCGCATCAGCAAGCCAAAAATCCCGACTCTTTTTGGCGGCTTTCGTCCTCTGAGGATCTAAGCTCCCGCGCCCGTGCCGGAGGTCCATCTCGTCGTCGGGGTCTGCCTGATCGCCGCGAATCTCGTGGCGGGGGTCTGGGGCGGGCTTGACTGGCTCCAGCGGCGGGCCACCCCCGGCTTCTGGTACGCGCTGCGAATCGCGCAAGCGAGTGTCGTCCTGCAGGCGCTGCTCGGCCTCTCCCTCGCCTTCAGCGGACACGACGCGAGCGAGCTGCACTACCTCTACGGCGCGCTGCCGCTGGTCGTCTCGCTGCTTGCCGAGGTCGTCCGGCTCGGCTCGGCGCAGGCCGAGCTCGGCAGCCTCGACATCCACGACCTGCCGGCCGAGCGCCAGACGGCGATCGCGCTGGCGATCGTCCGCCGGGACACCGGCATCATGGCCACCGCCTGCCTGGTGATCTTCTTCCTGGCGCTGCGCGCGGCGGGGACCAGCTCGGCGTTCTAGAGCCCGGGCGGCCGGGTCAAGGAGAAGGTCGCGCCCTGCGGGTCCATGAAGGCGCCCTGGCGGAGGCCGGTGCCCGGGATGTCGTAGGGAGGCGTGAGGACCCGGCCCCCGAGCTCCTCGACCTTCGCAGCGGCGGCATCGACGTCGGCGATCCAGAAGTCCACGTCCCAGTGCGGGGGTGGTCCCACGCCGTCGCCGCTGAGCGGCAGCATCGCGGCGACGACGTCGCGCCGGACCGGCTGCTCCGGCTCTCCGCCGATGTAGCCGTCCACGAGCCACATCACCATCTCGTCCTCGCCCATCGCGAAGGTCTCGATGCCCCAGCCGAAGACGTCGTTGTAGAAGCGCTTCGCGCCCTCCGGATCATTGGTCATCAAGGCGCTCATCGAGTAGGCACTCGGCTCGTTCACGAGCTGAGCCCCCTTGTGCTCGCCCGGCTGCCAGATGCCGAGCGCGGCCCCGGCGGGATCGGCGATCACGGCGATCCGCCCGCCGTCGAGGGCGTCGAACGGTTCCTTGACCACGCTGCCACCGGCTTCGCGCGCCTTGGCGACCGTCGCGTCGACGTCGTCCACCCAGACGTAGGTCGTCCAGGCCGTGACCGGAGGCGCGCCCTCGGGGCGGGAGGCGATCGCCGCCACGTCACGGCCGCGGAGGCGGCACATGTAGTGCTTGCCCTCGACTCCCTCGGGCATCGTGTCCTCCGCCTCCCAGCCGAAGAGCTGCGTGTAGAAGCTCATTGCGGCATCAGCATCTGGCTGCCAGGTGTCCACCCAGCAGGGGACGCCGGGCGCAAATCCGTCTCGCTCACTCATGCCTGTTCCTCGTATTCGTCGTGACGACGCCACCATTCGTAGGGCGCCGTCTGCGGCCAGCCCTCGGGCGAGTCCTCCCAGCTCTCCTGGCGGCCGAGTAGGGAGCGGTCGAGGTAGCTCCAGACCGGGCCGATCACCTCGAGCCCGCGCCAGCTCGTGAAGTAGGTGCGGTAGATGTCTTCGCCGTCGCGGAAGAAGGCGTTCAGTCCGAACATCTCCGCGTCCTGGTACTCGCCGACCTTCGGCTCGGCCGGTGAGAGGCCGAGGTCGACGCCGTAGGTGTCGCCGCCCCACGAGTACCACGGGACGTCCCAGCCCATCCGCTCCCTGTAGCGCTCGAGCTTGTCGATCCCGGCGCGCGAGGCGAGGGCGAAGCTCGTGTCGCGGGCGTGGAGGTGGGCGATATGGGTGAGCTGGTCGACGACCATCGAGCACCCGTCGCAGCCGACCTCCTGATTCGGTCCGAACATGAAGTTGTAGACGAACAGCTGCCGGCGGCCCTCGAAGAGGTCGAAGAGGCTCGCCTTGCCGTCCGGGCCCTCGAACTCGTACTCCTTATCCACTCGCATCATCGGCTGGCGGCGGCGCTCCGCCGCCAAGGCGTCACTCGCCCTCGTTGCCTCCTTCTCCTTGGCGAGGATCCGCTTGTTCGCCGACTCCCACTCCTCCTGTGAGACCACGTCCGGGAGATTCATCCCTCTCTCCTTCGTCCTGTTGCGGGAAAGGTCCTATATCTCGGTCGCAATGTACCAGAAAGTCCTAATAGATAACTAGGAAGTTGAATTACAGGATCTCCATGGGTAAGCTTGCCCGCATGGCCAGGACCAGGTCGATCGAGGACGGCTGCGGGATCGCCCACGCCACCGAGCTGCTCGGCCAGCGTTGGGCGCTGCTCGTCGTTCGCGAGCTTCTCCTCGGGCCCAAGCGATTCACCGATCTCCGCACGGGGATCCCCGACATCAGTCCGAACGTGCTCGGCCAGCGCCTCCGCGAGCTGGAGGAGTCTGGGATCGTCCGGCGGCGGAAGCTGGCGCCTCCGGCGGCGGCCCAGGTCTACGAGCTCACCGACTGGGGGCGCCAGCTCGAGCCCGCGCTCCTCGCGTTGGGGCGGTGGGCGAGCTCCTCACCCTCATTTCCCAAGGGCGCTCCGATGGGTCCGGATGCGCTGCTGCTCGCGCTCAAGTCGGCGTTCGATCCGGGGAAGGCTGACGGGCTCGAGGCGACCTACGAGCTGCGGCTGGGGAAGGAGGAGCTGCCCTTCCGTATCGAGGTGTCCGACGGCCGCTTCGAGGCGGCGCGCGGCGAGGCCAGCGAGGCGGACGCCGTGATCCGAAGCGAGCCGGACACCATCGCCGGTGTCGTCTTCGGCGGAAACCGGCTGGGGAAGGCGGTCGAGGCCGGGGATGTGCGGATCGACGGACGTCGTCAGGCCGTCAACTCGCTCTTCCGCGCTCTCAGCTGAGGAATTGGCGACTTATGCCCGCTATGCGGGCAAAACTCGACAATTGGCGCCTTCCTCCCCGTATCGGGGAATAACGCGCCATTTCCGCCCCCGCCGCCCGGAACCTCCCCCTTCATCGCCGGTTTTCGTCCTACGACTCCGCCAATAGGTCCCGATACGCACCGCGATGGAAGAGGAGCGGATGGCCCTCACGCGACTCCGACTCGAGCACGTTGCCGGTCAGGATCAGGTGGTCGCCGCCGTCGATCAGGTCGCGCAGCTCGCACGCCACCCACATCAGGGCGCCCTCTAGCCGGGGCAGCTGGAGGTGCTCCGACCACTTGACGCCCTGCCACTTCTGGGGCTCGGGGGTCTTCGCCGAGAACCGCCGCGCCAGCTCCTCCTGTCCGGCGGCGAGGGCGTTGACCCCGAAACGGCCCTGGGCCCGCACCGATGAGAGCGTCCGCGAGCCGCGGTCGAGGCAGGCCAGCATCATGGGCGGCTCGAGCGAGAGCGAAGTGACCGCGTTCGCCGTCGCGCCCGAGGGCCCGTCGGGCCCGATGGCGGTCACCACCGTCACGCCGGTCGCGTAGGCGCTCAGCGCCGCGCGGAACTCGTCCGGGGAGACGGCCATTCGACAACGCTACGCGACGCCCGCGTCCCGCCCGCGAATATGATCCCGCCGCGTGCGAGGGGCATTCCTACTGATCGCAGTCGCCGTGCTGGCGACCGCCGTCGGATGCGGCACTCAGGGCATCCAGGTAGCGGACGACGATCCGGATCACGCTGGTGCGCAGATCTTCGCCGAGCGCTGCTCGGGTTGCCACACGCTCAGCGCCGCGGGCACCGAGGGAAGCTCCAACCGCAGCCAGCGCCAGCAGGGCCCCGACCTCGACCAGCGCCCGGAGAGCATGGCCGACGTGATCTTCGCGATCCGCAACGGCGGCTTCTCCGGCGCGATCATGCCGCAGAACATCGTGGTCGGCGCCGACGCACAGAAGGTCGCAGCGTTCGTCACGAAGTACGCGGGGCAGGACGTGACCCAGCCGCCTGCGCCCGCCGGCTCGACGACCACCGCCGCCCCGTAGTCGCGCGGGGGACCGAGCCACGCTCGACCTCAAGCAGATCCGCAGCGACCCGGAGCCGGTCCGCACTGCGCTGGCGAGGCGGGGTGCGGTGGAGCAGCTCGATGAGCTGATCGGCGTCGATGAGCGCCGGCGCGAGCTCAACACCCGGATCGATGCGATCCGCGCCGAACAGAACAAGCTCTCGGCCGGGATCGAGGAGGCGGCGCGCGCGGGCAAGGTGAACGAGCCCGAGTTCGCGGAGGCGAGGGAGAAGTCGGGTGCGCTCAAGTCGGAGCTCAAGGAGCTCGAGCCGCAGCTCGGGGAGCTTGACGCGCGACGCGACGAGCTGCTGACCTCGCTCCCCAACATCCCCGAGCCCGAGGCCCCGGAAGGCGAGACGGAGGAGGACAACGTCACCGTCCGCGAGGTCGGCGATCGTCCCGAGTTCGACTTCGAGCCGCTCGATCACCTCGAGCTCGCACAGCGCCACGGCTGGATCGAGATGGAGGCGGCCGCGAACACGTCGGGCTCGCGCTTCGCCTACCTGATGGGCGACCTCGTGATGATCGAGTTCGCCCTCGTGCGGTTCGCGATGGAGCTGATCCGCGCCGAGGGCTTCGAGCCTACGGTGCCGCCGGTGCTGGTCCGCGAGCGAGCCCTGTTCGGCACCGGCGTCTTCCCGGGGGACCGCGAGATGATCTACGAGGTGCCGAAGGACGAGCTGTTCCTGGTGGGCACGTCAGAGGTCTCGCTCGCCTCGCTGCATGCCGATCAGATCATGGAGGCGTCGGACCTGCCGAGGCGCTACGGAGGGTTCTCCACCTGCTTCCGCCGCGAGGCCGGCGCCGCGGGCCGTGACACGCGGGGCATCTTCCGTGTCCATCAGTTCGACAAGGTGGAGATGTTCAGCTTCGTCGAACCAGCTAGCTCGCCTGAGGAGCACGAGCGGCTGCTCGCCATCCAGGAGCGCATCCTCGGCGCCCTCGAGCTCCCCTACCGCGTCGTCGATGTCGCCGTGGGCGACCTGGGCGCGCCGGCCGCCCGCAAATTCGATTGCGAGGCCTGGATACCGAGCGAGGGACGCTACCGGGAGGTGACAAGCTGTTCGAACACCACCGATTACCAGGCAAGACGCCTGTCGGCCCGGTACCGTCCCGCACAAGGAGAGTCCCCGGAACCCGTGCACACGCTGAACGGAACCGCGGTGGCCGTCGGGAGAACCCTGATCGCGCTGCTGGAGAACGGTCAGCGGGGGGACGGGAGCGTGGTACTTCCGTCCACTTTGCAGGAATTTGGCGCTCCAGAAAGGATTCCCACTTAGATGAGCCCCTCCTCTCCCAAGCGAGTAGTGCTCTGCGATGACCACGAGATCGTCCGCGAGGCGATCAAAGCCCGGATGGCGTCGGTCGAGGGCGTCGAGATAGTCGGGGAGGCCGAGACCGGCGAGCAGCTCGTCGACAAGGTCCAAGAGCTCGAGCCCGACGTCTGCATCGTCGACGTCGAGCTGCCCGGCAAGGACGGGATCGATGCGACCAAGGACGTGCTCAAGGTTCGCCCCGAGACCCGGGTGATCATCTTCACGGCCCACGCCCAGCCGGACCTGCTCACGCTCGCCTTGCGCGCCGGCGCTTCCGGCTACGTGCTGAAGTCGGCGCCCAGCGAGGACATCGCCCGCGCGATCGAGGTCGTAGCGGGCGGCGGCACCTTCGTGGGCACCGAACTCGGCCAGGGCGCCGGCGAGGTCGAGAAGCTGCTCGAGCTGACCCCCCGCGAGCGCGAGATCCTCGAGCTGCTCGCGGAGGGCCTGCGCGTCAAGCAGATCGCCGACCGTCTCTCACTCAGCCCCGCCACGGTCCACACCCACGTCCGCAACGCGATCGCGCGGATGGAGGTCGATACGCGGACCGAGGCGGTGGCTCTCGCCGTGCGCTTCAGCTACCTGGGCGCCGGCGGCAAGGTCTGAGTTAGTCCTCGGGCTCGAACTCGAGCGCGCAACCGTTGATGCAGTAGCGCAGCCCGGTCTTGTCGGCGGGGCCGTCGTCGAAAACGTGGCCGAGGTGGGCGTCACAGCGCGAGCAGAGCACCTCGGTGCGCCGCATCAGGAAGCTGTTGTCCTCCTCGGTCTCGACCTTCTCCTCTTCCATGGGCGCGAAGAAGCTCGGCCAGCCGGTTCCGGAGTCGAACTTCGTGTCCGAGGTGAATAGCGGCTCCCCGCAGGCCACACACTTGAACGTTCCCGGGTCCTTGACATCGTTGAGCTCGCTGGAGAAGGGAGCCTCGGTGCCCTTCTGGCGCACGACCTCGTACTGCTCAGGGGTGAGCTCCTGGCGCCACTCCTCCTCGCTCTTCTTGACCTTCTCCAAGTCTCTACCTCGCTTCCGTGGTGGTCTGACCAGGTTATCCCGGTCAGGAATACAGTCCGGCGACACGACCTCGCGTTACTCACGCTCTGCCTAGGATGCCGCGCGTGCCGGAGTCCTTTTACGAGCCGGATGGTCATCTCTACGTAGCCACCGAGCTCACCAGGGGCCCGTGGGACCCTGGAGCGCAGCACGCCGGCCCCCCGGCGGCGCTGATCGGGCGGGAGATCGAGCGTCTTGGCGGCGGCCGGATGGCGGGCGGCGAGGGTGCTCCCGCGCAGGTGGCCAGGATCACCTACGAGATCCTCCGCTCGGTCCCGATTGGGCGCCTTCAGGTCGAGGCCGCCGTCATCCGGTCCGGACGCCGCGTCGAGCTGGTCGAGGCGACGCTCGCCGACGAGGAGGGCGAGCCGCTGGTGCGCGCTCAGGGCTGGCGCCTGCGCAGCGATCGAGTCGACTTCGACGCGCCGGCCCGGGGCGACGGCCCGCCGCCGGGACCCGACCAGGCCGAGCAGCGAACCTTCCCCGACGTCGGCTTCGGGGCCGGCTACCACTCGGCGATGCAGTACAGGTTCGTCCGCGGCGCCTTCACGGAGCTCGGTCCGGCGACGGTCTGGATGCGGATGGGGGTCCCCCTGCTGCCCGGCGAAGAGCCGACGCCGCTTCAGCGGGTGCTGATCGCGGCCGATTCCGGCAACGGCGTGAGCGTGACCCTGGACTGGTCGCGCTACCTGTTCATCAATGTCGACCTCAGCGTCCACCTGCACCGCATGCCCGAGGGCGAGTGGATCTGCCTCGATGCGGTGACACTGCCGGAGCCGAACGGAATCGGAATGGCTGATACGCGGCTCTTCGACGAGCGTGGCGCGATCGGGCGCGCCGTGCAGACGCTGCTGATAGCCGAGCGCTGATCGGTCGGGATCCGGCGCGAGGCTCAGAAAGTCCTGCCAGACTGCCTCAGCACCGGCGGGACAGCAGAGCCAAGGGATGCCACGACCCGTCGACAAACACAGCGGGGCACGCCGTCGCGCGGCGCTGGCCGTGCTCGCCACGGCGCTCGTTCCGCTGGTCTGGTCCGGATCGGCTCTCGCCGGGCAAGACGAGCTCAAGGGCGGGACGGTCAGCTTTCAGCTTCAGAGCTCACGCGGCCTGAAGCTCAAGCCGCGCGCACTCACCTTGGCGATCACCGGCGGCGCGCTCGATCCCATCGGCGGATCCGGGACGGTGCAGGTCAGCGGCAGCTTCAGAGCGAAGCGCGGCAAGGGCAAGACGAAGGTGAAGCTGACCACGCTCACCCTCGGCCCCAACGGCGGCCGGGGCACGATCATCGCGAAGGTGGGGAAGGAGTTCGTGAGCAACTTCGGCACGCTGTCCGGCGGGGCGGTGAGTCGCAGCGGATGGGGCGCGACCATCTCCAACGTCCGGGCCACAATCGCCCGCAAGGGCGCGCGGGCGCTCAACAGGGCCTTCTCGCCGAAGAAGGGCAAGGGCGCGACGAAGTCCGCAGGAGGCGGGGTGAAGGCGGGCCAGGCGCTGGGCACGATCGTCTCGCTGACCACCGATCCGCGGTCGGTCGAGGTGGTGCCGGGCACGGGTGAGCTCGTCCTCACGGTAAGCACCGGTCTCTCGGGCACGCTCTTCTCCAAGCTCACGCCCCACTGCATCGACCCGCTGCCCACCGGAAGTCCGCCGGGCGTGGCGCCGATCGCACCGGCGAGCGCCGATCTGCTCGGAACGACCTACACCTTCCCGGTGACGGGCGGGTCCGCCGCGCCGGACTTCACCGCGGGCGAGGTGCTCACCGGCGGCGGTCAGAAGATCACCAAGAACGCCAGCCTGCTCAACCCGGCCGGCTGCTCCGCGCCGCCGGCGGTCGGCACCGAGCTGCTCAGCACCGAGCTGGGCGTCGCCTTCGACCAGAACTTCGTCAAGTCGGTCCCGATCCTGCCGGGCGGGACCACCCTGCCCCGGGCGCCGCTCGCCACGATCGACTTCTCAACCGGCAGTAGGTCGGTCGATCCCGCCACCAAGCAACTGACGGTCACGGGCGCCACCGTGAGGCTCGCGGATCTCGCCGCCGCGACTCTCAACCAGGTCTTCCCGAGTGAGTCCGGCGATTCGAGCGACGACTTCGCCACCGGCGATGAGATCGGCACGGTCGATCTGACCGGGGTCGTGCTGCGCTAGAGCCCAACCGCGCTCTTGACGCGGGCGACTGCACGGGAATAGGTTTCGCCCTCGTTCGTCCAGGAGGGAGACGCCAGATGAGCAAGCGGCAGCGGAAGAGCAGGGAGAAGCAGCGTCGCCACCACGGCCATGGTCCGACACGTGGGCAGGTTGCGGCAGGCGCCGGACTCGCCCTGGGAGCGACGCTCGGGATCACCGGCACTGCGCACGCGGCGGACTTCACCGTCAGCAACCTGAACGACGCCGGCGACGGCAGCCTCCGGGCGGCGAACGACGCGTCGAACCTGAACCCCGGCCCAGACCGGATTCTCTTCCAATCGGGGCTCAGCGGCACCATCACGCTGACCTCGGGCGAGCTCTACATCGACGATCCAGTTGAGATCCTCGGCCCCGGCGCCCGAACGCTCGCCGTCCTCAGTCCGAACGACCGGGTCGCGGCAGTCGAGCCGGGAAACAACCAGTCGGTGAGCGTCAGCGGATTGACGCTGACCGGCCACGTCGGACAGAGCGGCGGCGTTTTCTTCACGGGCAACATCGGATCGGCCAACAACCTGACGATCTCCAACTCGGTGCTGACCGGGAGCACCGCCACCGGAAGTCCGCCTGGCGGCAACGGCGGGGCGATCTACGTCTTCGCCGGCTCACTGCAGGTCGAGAACACGACCATCAGCGGCAACACCGCTGACAACGCCGGCGGTGGGATCTATTTCGGTGACACCGATGCTCCCTCGGCGATCCGCAACAGCACGATTTCGGGCAACACCGTGACCGATCAGGGCGGGACCTTCGACGATGCCGGCGCGATCTACGTGGACAACGACTTCCCGATGAGCCCGATCCTGATCGAGAACTCGACGCTGTTCGGAAACAGCGCTCCCGACCGAGGCGGAGCGATCTACGACTTCGGGTACCAATCGGCATCGACCGGTCCGAGCCCCTTGACGATCGACAGCTCCACCATCGCCGGAAACTCTGCGGGTAACGTCGGTGGAGGGATCTACCACTACTACGCCGAGACGATCCGCAACACGATCCTGGCCGACGACACTTCGTCCGACAACTCGGACCTCACGACCGATGAGCAGCCGGCGAACGTCGCCTTCAGCCTGATCGAACGGGCCGCGACACCGTTCGACTCGACCGGGCCCAACATCACGGGGGTGGACCCGCAGCTCGGGCCGCTCGCCTCCAACGGGGGACCGACTCAGACCCAGGCGCTCTCGATCACGAGCCCTGCGGTCGACAAGGGGCTGTCGGGTGTGAACCGGGACCAGCGCGGCTCGGGGCGCCCGGCCGACCTGACCACCGTCGCCAATGCCGCGGGT
>Ga0126307_10001528_pt1 | contig 15261 bp, 12 predicted proteins | sample Plot28_FD_89955 | JGI IMG/M metagenome (GOLD analysis project Ga0126307, IMG submission 89955) | Serpentine soil microbial communities from UC McLaughlin Reserve, CA, USA - Plot28 | ecosystem: Environmental > Terrestrial > Soil > Grasslands | place: USA: UC McLaughlin Reserve, Lake County... | reverse complement strand
GACGGCAGGTCGGAGTGGGACGGCGAGCCGCCGTGGGAGGGCGGCTCGCTCGACGACCGGCCGCCATAGGACGGCAGGTCGGAGTGGGACGGGGGGCTGACATAGGACGGTGGCCCGGCGTTAGACGGCCGGTCGCCGTAGGGGGGCGGGTCGTAGACAGGCGGGTCGCCGTAGGGGACGGGCTCGACGGGGCGCGGTGGCTCGGACGGATACAGGAACTCCGCCCCGTGCGGGTCCGGCTCGTAGCCGAGCACCTCGCCGACTCCCGGCGACCCGTCGGCGGCCCACGGCGGCTCGTCCGGATACCGAGAGGAGTGCCGCGGCGCGTACTCCTCGTCGTCGGGTCGCGCGTGCCGGCTCACCGGGTCCCCCTCCGCCGCTGCCGCCGCGCCTCGGGCAGCGGCAGCACACCGCGCAGCGGCCGTCCGCACCCCCCGGACAGGTGCCGATCCACGTGCCCGGCGAAGACCTCCAGCGCGCTGGCGACGAGCCCCGCCGTCCCGTCCGGATGCGTGCACGCGCCCCGCCCGGCGACAGACCCGCACCAGCGCAACAGCCGCTGAACGGTGCCGCGATCGCCCTCGCCCACGGCCAGGTCGGTCATCGCGCCCGCGATCGCGGGCAGCCCGTTCAGGCATGCCCCGCACTGCCCCGCCGACTGCTCCGCGAGGTAGCGCGCGAGCCGCGCGGTCTCGTCCAGCCCGCACGCGCGGTCGGGCAGCGCGATGACGATTCCCGCGCCCAGCGAGCCGCCCACCGCCGCCATCCCGGCGTGCGACAGCGGCGCCGCGTACGCGGTGGTCGCCGGCAACCATCGGCCGGCGCAGCCGCCGACCAGGACCGCGCCGACCGGCTCGGTCAGCCAGCCCACCCCGGACAGCGCCTGCTCGACGGTCGCCCCGACCGGCACCTCGACCACCGCAGGTTGGGCGACGGCGCCGCGGATCGTCAGCACGAGAGTACCGGGCTCCTCCGCCGACCCGATCCGCCGGAACCACGCCGAGCCGTGCCGGGCGAGCAGGGCGAGGTTCGCCAAGGTCTCGACGTTCTGCACCAGCGTCGGCCGGCCCTTCACGCCGCGGTCTGCGGTGTGCGGAGGGCGGAAGACCGGCAGTGCCGAGCCGCCGGAAAGGTGCTGGGCCGCCGCCGACGACTCGCCCGTCACGTACCGGTCCGGAGCCGGGACGAGTTTCATGGGCACCTCGTCGAGCCGCGCCCGGCGGCGCTCGACGAGCGCGCGCTCGACGGCGTGTAGCACGGCCGGCCGCTCGACCACGTGCAGCAGGATCTGCCGGGCCTCGACCGCTTCGGCGGCGACCTGCGCGCCGTCCAGGACGAGGTGCGGCAGCCGGGCGAGCAGGAAGGTGTCCTTCTCGCCGAGCGGGTCGGTGGCCGCTCCGTTCGCCACCACGACCGCCTTACCGCGGGCCGCGCGCACCGCGCGCACCTTCGCCTCGGTCGGAAAGCCGGCGCCACCGCGCCCGCGCAGCCCGCTCTCGGCGATCAGCCGGAAGGCCGCCGCCGGGCGGAGCGGCCCGTACGCCCGCTGGTGCTCCGCGAGCGACACCGGCCGCCCGTCCGGCCGGACCGTGGCGAGCAGCCGCGGCACGCCGGCGGCCGGCTCCGCCTCGCCCGCGTCGGTCACGGCAACCGTCCTCGCCCGCGGCCGCGCCCACTCGCCGGTCGCCCACTCCCCGGTGAACTCGCCCGGCGCCGGTCGCGAGGGCGGCCGCTGCCCCGGCACCGGCTCGGCAACCCACTCGCCGGACGGATCGTCGTCGGGCCAGGACCGCCGCTGCCCGGCGCCGGACCGGTCCAGCCAACGCCGGGTCGCCGCGCTCATTTCGTTCCCGCCGCGGGTGGCGGCGTCCCCGCCCGCTTCTCCCAGCCGGGAGCGAGCGGACCCTGCTTTGCCCAGCTGAAGACGACCGCCACGGCGCACGCGGTGACGAGCACCGCACCGGTCCGGGCCACCGCGCGCCGCGGCCAGCCCTCGACGATCCGCCAGGTGAGGGCGAGCAGCACGAGCACGACGCAGGCGACGGTGAACCACACCGACCAGCCCTTGCGGGCGTCCGAGCCGGTGCCCATGCCGTGCACGAGCGCCAGCGGCCAGCACGCGTAAGCGGTCCAGTGGATCGCGCGCCACGTCCCGTGCCCGATGCGGTGCCGGACCAGGCTGGTCAGCACGAGGGCGACCAGGAGATCTGAGGCGACCGTGCCGAGGCCGAGCCAGACCACCCGGTAGGTGGAGGTGAAGGGCACAACGGCATCCGGGATCGTGATCGTCACGTAGTCGTCCAGGATCACCGCGCCGACGTGCACGCCGAGCAGGACCAGGACGAAGAGCGACACGTTGCGGTGCAGCGCCTGGGTGACGAACCGCGGCCAGCCGGGGCTCGAGAGCCGGGTGCTGGAACCGATCCCGAGCGCGACGCTGAGCGAGAGCAGCGCCATGCAGATCACGCCGCTGGCCCGCGCGATATACCAGGTCAGCTGGGGATCGCTGAGCAGGTCGGTCACCCGACGCCCTCCCCCCAGCCGTCCCGGTCGACCGAGCCGGCGTCGTCCCGGTCGGCCGGCCACCCGGCGACCCGGTGCACCCCGCCGCCGCCGTCGACGAGCCGAGACGGTAGCCCGAGGGCCGACAGCCACTGCAGGGCAGCCCGTCCGCGGACGATCGCGGACGTGCTCGCCGTGTTCGCGTCTACGCAACTCGCCGCGGTCACGGTCACCGAGCGCCAGACCGGCTCCGCCGGCAGGCCCGTCCTCGGGTCCAGGACGTGGTGGTACAGGCGGCTGCCGCGGCGCCAGCGGCGCACCACCGTGCTAGAGGTGGCCAGTCCGCCGCCGTGCATCTGGACCACGGGGCCGGTACGGCCCGGGCGGGCCGGGTCGGCGGAGTCCCGCTCGGTGTCGTCGGTCAGCCGCACCGGCCAGCCGTCCGGCGGGAGCGGCCCGGCCGCGGCCAGGTCGCCGCCGACGTTGACCAGCACGCCGGCACCGGTGGCAGCCGCGACGGCGGCGGCGATGCGGTCGACGGCGAGCGCCTTGGCGGTGGCGCCGAGGTCGAGAGCGACGCCCGGCGGCACGGTCAGGATCCCCGCGGCGCGGTCGAGCTCGATCTCGCGCCAGGCGCCCGGCCGTGGCGGCGGGGACGGGGCGACCGGCGGCCCGTCCGGCGGGAGGGCGGCGTAGTCGGCGTCGTACCCGGCGGCCGTGAGCGCGCCGCCGAGCGTCGGATCGACGTCGCCGCCGGTCTGCTCGGCCGCGGTGAGTGCCACCGCGATCGCCTCGGCGAGCAACGGCGAGACCGGGACGGGCTCGCCCGCGTGGGCGTTGACCGCGAGCAGCTCGGAGTCGGCACGAAAGCGGCTGCAGGCGAGGTCGACGGCGGCGAGCTCGGCGCGCAGCAGCCGGACGGCGGTTCCGAGCGCCGCGGGCTCCCCGTGCAGCAGCAGCTCGCCGTACGTGCCGAGCGCCCGGAAGCGGCTGCGCACCACGCCGGCCGCCCGCGCGCGCGGCGGGACGGTCGGGTTACCGGCGTCGGGACGGCCGGCGCGGGTCAGGGCGGCCTTGCTCACGTCCCTCCGGTCGGGCTCGGGGTCGGAGGCGGCGGCTTCTTGGTCGTCGGATCGGGCGTGGGCGACACCGTAGTCGTCGGCGAGCTCGGAGGCGGCTTCGGCGCCGTGGTGGTGGTCGTGGTCGTAGTGGTCGTCGGCGTTGTCGGCACCGTCGGCATCGACCTCGGTGCCGGCGGGGACGTGGCCGGCGCAGGGGGCGGAACGGCCGTCGACGCGCCGGCGCCGCCCGACTCGGGCGGTGAGGGAGTCGTGCCGGCCGGCCTCGGGATGGTGGTCGCCTTCGGAGTGGGCCGTCCTTGGCGAGAGGCCGCGGCCGGCTTGCGGGTGGCCGGCGCCTGTTTGGCCGACCCGGCCGGTTTGGCCCCCTCGGTCGGCTTGGCGGCTGGCGTCGCGTTGCCGATGGTGGCGGCGAGGGCGCCCGTCGCGATCACGGACCCGGCAGCCACCCCCTTGGTGACCAGCGACAGCCTGCGAAGTGCCCTGTCCCGGTGCTGGACGGGGGGAGAAGCCATCGAATCCCTTCCGAACGCGCGTCCACCATCGCCGAACTCCCCGTGACATGGGGCGGCCTCACCGCCCGCGGCCGGCGCTGCGGCCCACCACCGCCGCCCCGACCAACCGGGCCGCCTCGCCGCGGTCCGGTGTCCTGCTCCGGGTGACCGCGTCGCAGCTGCCCGGTCCCGATCATCCGGGGCGCAGCCGCCCCGGTCCTCTCCGACGCGCCGCGACCGGCTCCGCGGCCCCCGTACGCCCGTTGCGACGAGCGGAAAGCGCCGCGGACCGGCCAGTGGCGCGGTCCGCGGAAGTCTTATCAAGGAACCATAACGATGGCGAGCAGCATCACCGTAAGGGCTCAAATAACAACGCCCCGTCAACGAGGGGGCGTCGGCGTCTCTCTCTTTTCACGCGGTCGCGGCTTCGCCGTCGTCCAGGTAGGCCTGCCATCGCGGGTCCGGATTCCGGAAGCCGAGGACCCGCCAGGCCGTCCCGGACGGGGCTCTCGGCGCCGTCCTCAGCCTCCACCCGAGCTCGGCGATCGGCCGGTCCGCCTTCGTGTGGTTGCAGCGTGCGCACGATGCCACCACGTTCTCCCAGGCGTGCGCCCCGCCGCGGCTGCGCGGGACGACATGGTCGAGCGATGTCGCCGCGGCACCGCAGTAGACGCAGCGGCCCCCGTCGCGCGCGAAGACCGCGCGGCGGGTCAGCGGGACCTGCGCCCGGTAGGGCACCCGGACGTACCGGGTCAGCCGGACGACCGCCGGAATCCGTACGGCGGTCGTCACGCTGTGGAAGGCGCCCTCGCCATCCTCGACCAGCACCGCCTTCTCGGTGAGCACCAGGACGACCGCGCGGCGGGAGGACACGACGCACAGCGGCTCGTACGTCGCGTTGAGGAGCAGCGTGACCGAGGCATGTGCCACGTCCCCACCTCCCTGACGTGAGGACAGTCAACCCGAAGCCGCGCCCCGATGCACGCGCTTGCGCCTCCCGTCACGCGGGGTCGTCCGAGGTGGCGTCGGCTAGCGGAGCAACGCCCGGAGCTCGGCCACCTCCTCTGGGGTGTGCCGCTCCAGGATGGCCTCGAGCTACCGCACGCTCGGCAGGGGTCGTAGTTGGCGGCGCGGAGACGGTTGCGCTCGGCTCGGGTCTCGCGGCGGGCGCGCCGCTCGGCGCGCCCGATCGTCACGATGGACAGCATGATCGTTCCTCGGTTGTCGAGCTGACGTGTATATACGTTCTCCCCTCTACTGGATCGATACAGGAGACCCGGGCGGCCCGGATCTGTGCTCGCCCAGGCCGCCGTCGTACCGGGCGGTCCGGCGGCGGGACGGCCCGGATCTCTAACCTCGTGCGGGTGACCGCCGTCGACGCCGACCGCCGACCCGACTACCCGAAGGCCGAGCGGCTCGACCTGGTCGAGCAGCTGCACGGCCGGCCGGTCGCGGACCCGTACCGTTGGCTCGAGGACCCGGCCGATCCGCGGACCGTCGCCTGGTCTCGGGCGCAGGACGAGCTGGTCCGGTCCTGCCTCGACCCGCTGCCCGGCCGCGAGCGGCTGGCCGACCGGCTCGCCACGCTGCACCGGGCGGGCAGCGTCCGGGCGCCGGCGTGGCGGGGCGGACGGGCCTTCGTCTTCCGGCGGCTGCCGGGACAGGAGCACGAGGCGCTGCTGGTCGTCGAGCCGGACGGCTCGGAGCGGGTCCTCGTCGACCCCAGCGCGCTCGACCCCGCCGGAACCACCACCCTCGACGCGGCCGCGCCGAGTCACGAGGGCGATCGGCTCGCCTACCAGCTGTCCACGGGCGGCGACGAGGAGTCGGTCCTCTTCGTCCTCGACGTGGCCACGGGCGAGCGGCTGGAGGGACCGATCGACCGCTGCCGCTACTCCCCGGTCGGCTGGATGCCGGGAGGCGAGGAGCTCTACTACGTGCGTCGGCTGCCCGCGGACGCGGTGCCCGAGGGCGAGGACCAGTTCCACCGGCGGGTGTGGCGGCATCGGGTGGGCGCCGACCCCGCGACCGACGTCGAGATCCACGGTGCAGGCCTGGACCCGACGAACTACTACGACGTCTCCGTGTCCCGGGACGGCCGCTGGCTCGTCGTGTCCGCGTCGGCCGGCACCGCCCCGCGAGACGACGTGTGGGTCGCTGACCTGGCGTCGGCGGACGGCGATCGGGCGCTGCGGGAGGTCCAGGTCGGGGTCGACGCCAGGGCTCACGCCTGGGTCGCCCGCGACGGCCTGCTCTACCTGCACACCGACCGGGACGCGCCGCGCGGGCGGCTGGCCCGGGTCGACCCGGCCGAGCCCGCGTACCAGCGGTGGGTCGACGCGGTGCCGGAGTCGCTGGACGAGGTGCTCGGCGACGTCGCCCTGCTGTCGTCGGCCGAGGGCGCCGGCGACGTGACCACGGTGCTCGCCGTCCACACCCGAGACGCGGTCGATGCGCTCTCCTGGTGGGACGCAGCGAGCGCGCAGCAGCTCGGCACGGTCGCCGGCGTAGGTGCCGGGTCAGTGTCGGGGGTGACGTCTCGTCCCGAGGCCGGCCGGGAGGCGTGGATCGGCTACACGGACCACGTCACGCCGCCAATGGTCCTGCACTGGTCGGCCGACTCCCCGGGCGACGTCGACGTCTGGGCGACCGCACCTGGGGCGGGTGAGCCGCCGGACGTGCACCTCTCCCGGCTGCACTACCGGTCGGCCGACGGCACCGAGGTGCACATGTTCGTCGTCGCGCCAACCGCCGAGCCCGACCAGCCGCGCCCGACGGTGCTCTACGGCTACGGCGGTTTCAACGTCCCGCTGACCCCGGCGTACACGCCGTCGATGCTGGCGTGGGTCGAGGCCGGCGGGGTTTGGGCGGTGGCGAACCTGCGTGGCGGCTCGGAGAAGGGCGAGGAGTGGCACCGGGCGGGCATGCGGGAGCACAAGCAGAACGTCTTCGACGACTATGTCGCGGCGGCCGAGCGGCTGATCGCGGACGGGTGGACGAGCCCGGACCAGCTCGGGATCTATGGCGGCTCGAACGGCGGGCTGCTCGTCGGCGCCGCGCTCACCCAGCGGCCCGACCTCTACGCCGCGGTCGTCTGTAGCGCCCCGCTGCTCGACATGGTCCGCTACGAGCACTTCGGGCTCGGCCGGACCTGGAACGACGAGTACGGCACCGCCGAGGATCCGGTCGAGCTCGGCTGGCTGCTGTCGTACTCGCCGTACCACCGGGTCGTCGGCGGCGTCGACTATCCGGCCGTGCTCCTCACCACCTTCGACAGCGACACCCGGGTCGACCCGCTGCACGCGCGGAAGATGGCGGCCGCGCTGCAGCACGCGACCTCGGGCAGCCGGCCGATCCTGCTGCGCAGGGAGCGCGATGTTGGTCACGGCGCCCGGTCGGTCAGCCGGACCGTCCAGCTGGCGGTCGACCAGCTCGCCTTCCTCGCCGACCGCTTGGGGCTGCTGCTGTGACCGCGCTGGCCGCCGTTCCCGAGGTGCCCGGGCCCGCGGCCGACGAGGCCCGCGACTTCCGCGACTTCATCGCGGAGCACCAAGAGGTCCTCGTGGTGAAGCCGCTGCGGATCCTGCTGATCGTCGTCATCGCGCTGCTCGTCCGCTACGTCGTCAACCGCGCGATAAACCGGGCGGTCCGCTCCACCGCGGACACCGACGTCCCTGTCGTGCTGCGGCCGCTGAAGGAGCGGATCGGCACGAACGTGCTCGAGCAGGCCGGCCTGATCTCGGAGCGGCGGCGGCAGCGCGCCGAGACCGTCGGCTCCCTGCTGCGCAGCGTCGCATCGCTGGTCATCGGCGTGCTGGCGCTGATGCTCATCCTCAGCGAGGTCGGCTTCCAGCTCGGGCCCTTCATCGCCGGTGCCGGCATCGTCGGCGTCGCGCTGGGCTTCGGCGCGCAGAACCTGGTCAAGGACTTCCTGTCCGGCATCTTCATGATCCTCGAGGACCAGTACGGCGTCGGGGACGTCGTCGACCTCGGCGAAGCGTCCGGCTCGGTCGAGGCTGTCGGCCTGCGGGTCACCCGGTTGCGGGACGCCGACGGCGCGGTCTGGTATGTCCGTAACGGCGAGGTGCTCCGCGTCGGCAACCGCAGCCAGGGCTTCGCGCAGGTGATCATCGACCTGCCCGTCCCGTACGAGGCCGATCTCGACGAGGTCGGCGACATCATGAAGGCCGCCGCGGACGAGCTCGCCGACGAGGACGAGTGGGCGGACTCGGTGCTCGAGGAGCCCCAGCTGCTCGGGGTCGAGCAGATGGGCGAGGACCGCTTGGTGCTCCGGTTGACCGTGAAGGTGCGTCCAGCCGACCAGTGGAAGGTCGCCCGCGAGCTGCGCCGCCGCATCGCCGAGCGGCTGGACGCCGACGCAGGGCCGCGCCCGAGGACCGCCCAGCGTCTCGATGTCCGCACTGAGCCGGCCCGCACCGAGTCGCCCGTTCCCGCGGAGGCGCCAGTCGTCGACGGCGCGGCCTCCGCAGAGGGGTCTCCCGTCGACGGCGCAGGCCCGGCGGATCGCCCGCGCGACGCCGACGCGCGGTGACCTCCGCTCCGGGAGGCTCCCACCGCCGCCCGACGTGCCGGATCCGAGCCACGGACGGAGACTGGGCGGCATGCGCTGCCTGGTCACCGGGGCAACCGGCTACATCGGCGGCCGGCTCGTCGCCCGGCTGCTCGATGAGGGGTACCAGGTGCGCTGCATGACCCGTAGCTCGGCGCGGCTGCGCGACGTCCCATGGGCAGGCAGGGTGGAGGTCGTCGAGGCGGACGCGCTGGACCGGGACTCGCTCGACCCCGCGCTCTCCGATGTGGACGTCGCGTACTACCTCGTCCACTCCATCGACACCGGCGCGCGCTTCGAGGACACCGACCGGGCTGCCGCCACCACCTTCGGCGAGGCGGCCAGGGCCGCCGGGGTCGGCCGGATCGTCTACCTCGGCGGGCTCGCCGCCGAGGGCGACCGGCCGCTGTCCGCTCACCTCCGCTCGCGCGCCGAGGTGGGCGACATCCTGCTGAACAGCGGCGTTCCCACCGCCGTTCTCCGGGCGGCCGTGATCATCGGCTCGGGCTCGGCGTCGTTCGAGATGCTGCGCTACCTGACGGAGCGGCTGCCGGTGATGATCTGCCCCCGATGGGTGCGGACGCGTATCCAGCCGATCGCGATCCGGGACGTCCTGCGCTACCTCGTCGGCTGCGCCACCCTCCCGACCGACGTGAACCGCGCCTTCGATATCGGCGGCCCGGACGTCTTGACCTACCAGGAGATGATGCAGCGCTACGCCCGGGTGGCGGGGCTGCGGCGGCGCATCATCCTCCAGGTCCCGATGCTGACTCCGAAGCTGTCGGCGCACTGGGTGAACGTGGTGACCCCGGTCCCGAGCCGGATCGCCAAGCCGCTGGTCGCCAGCCTCGTCAACGAGGTCGTCTGCCACGACCACCACATCGCCGAGCACCTCCCCGACCCTCCCGAGGGCCTGCTCGGCGTCGACCGGGCGCTCGCCCTGGCGCTGGCGAAGATCCGGGACGCACAGGTCGAGACGCGGTGGTCCGGCGCCGTGTGGACGGACGCCCCGAGCGACCCGCTGCCGAGTGATCCCGACTGGGCCGGCGGATCGCTCTACGTCGACGAGCGGCAGCGGCCCGTCGACGCCGGCCTCGCCGATCTGTGGGACGTGATCGAGGGGATTGGCGGCGACCGGGGGTGGTACTCCTTCCCGCTCGGGTGGGCCGTCCGCGGGTGGCTGGACCGGCTCGTCGGCGGCGTCGGCCTGCGTCGCGGCCGGCGCGACCCGGACCGCCTCTATGTCGGCGAGGCGCTCGACTTCTGGCGGGTCGAGGAGGTCCGCGAGGGCGAGCTCCTGCGCCTGCGCGCGGAGATGAAGCTTCCCGGCCTGGCCTGGCTCGAGCTGCGGGCCCGAACCGACGAGCACGGCGGCACCGTCTTCTGCCAGCGGGCGCTCTTCCATCCCCGGGGCCTGGCCGGACACCTCTACTGGTGGTCGGTCGCGCCATTCCACGGCCCCGTCTTCTGGGGCATGGCCCGGAACATCGCGCGGACGGCCGAGCGCAACGCCCGGCGCGCCGAGTCGCGCGGCGAGCAGCGCGAACAGGCGCAGCGCCGCACCGCGTAGCTTCCGCGGGATCCGACCTCCCCGGCCCCGTCCCGGGCCCCTTGCCGACGCTCCCGATCCGCTTGTACGGTCAGGGTATCGAACATGTGTTCGAACGAATGGCCCGAGAGGGTGGGAGTTCGGTGGGGACCGAGGTGACGCTGGGAGCGGGGGCCCGAAGCGGCCGTGGCTACCTCTGCGAGCCACCGAGCTCCGGGCCGGGCGTCCTCCTGGTGCACGACGAGTACGGACTGCTGCCGCACGTGCGCCGCCGGTGTGACTGGCTCGCCGAGGCGGGCTTCGTCGCGCTCGCCGTGGACCTCTGCGAGGGCCGCGTCGCGGCGACCCGCGCAGAGGCCAATCGGATGGCAGCCCGGCTGGACGTGGGACGGGCGAGAGGGCTGCTAGCCACCGCAGCGACCCAGCTGCTGGCGCGGCCGAAGGCGCGGCCGCGACGCGTCGGGGCGGTCGGCCTCGGGCTGGGCGGCCGGCTTGCGCTGCTCACGGCACGGACGGGCGCGCTCGACGCGGCGGTGGCGTACTACGCGGTCCTAGCCCCGGAGGAGCGCGGGCTGATCCCGTGTCCGGTGCTGCTGCACCTGACCGGCGGCCCGGCGGAGCAGGCGCCGGAGGCACGCAGCTTCATCCGGGACCTTCGGATGTCGGGCACGGAGGTCACCGTCCGGACCTGGTCCGGCGTGCCGGCAGGCTTCGCCAACGCCGACCGCCCCGGATTCGTCGAGCGGGTGGCGATCGCGTCCTGGGTCGAGACTGCAGGCTTCCTCGCCGGCCACCTTAGGCGCTGACGGCGGCAGCGGCCCGCCGGCCGGGCCATGCGGGACAATCGAGGGGTGACCGACCCGCGGCCCGCAGCCACCTTCTACGATCTTGTCGGCGGCGAGGAGACCTTCCGCCTGCTCGTCTCCCGCTTCTACGCCGGGGTCGCCGCCGACCCGGTGCTGCGCCCGCTGTATCCCGATGAGGAGCTATCGGCCGCCGAGGAGCGGCTGCGGATGTTCCTGGTGCAGTACTGGGGAGGCCCGCGCACGTACTCGCAGAGCCGCGGGCATCCGCGCCTGCGCATGCGGCACGCGCCGTTCGCCATCGGCGAGCGAGAGCGGGACGCCTGGCTGCGGCACATGCGGGCCGCGGTCGAGTCGCTGCGGCTGCCGGCCGACCAGGAGCAGACCCTGTGGAGCTACCTGGAAATGGCCGCGTACAGCATGCAGAACCGCTGGGAGTCCAGCCGGACCGGATAGGTTCCGCAGCTCCGGCCAATGCCCCGGCGAAGCAGCGCCGGGCGCCGACGACGATTCCGATCGCCGAGGAGATCCATTGCATCGCTCCCCCGACGCCCGTGCCCTCATGCGCGGGGCCGGCCCCGATCGGCCCTGGTGGCGCACCGCGGTCGTCTACCAGGTGTACGTCCGCAGCTTCGCGGACTCCGACGGTCTGGCTGACGCCGTTCTACCCGTCGCCGATGACCGACCACGGGTACGACGTGTCGGACCCACGGGACGTCGACCCGCTGTTCGGTGACCTCGCTCGCTTCGACGCGCTGGTGACCGACGCGCATGGGCTCAGCCTGAAGATCGTCGTGGACCTCGTGCCCAACCACACCTCCGACCGGCACCCCTGGTTCGTCGCGGCGCTGGCGGAGCCGGACGGGCCGGCGCGGCGGCGGTACGTCTTCCGGGACGGGCGGGGACCGGACGGGGCGGAGCCGCCGAACAACTGGGAGTCGCTCTTCGGCGGGCCGGCGTGGACCCGGGCGCCGGACGGCCAGTGGTACCTGCACCTGTTCGCGGGCGAGCAGCCCGACCTCGACTGGACGAACCCGCAGGTGCCGGCCGACTTCGAGCTGACGATGCGCTTCTGGCTGGACCGCGGCGTGGATGGCTTCCGGATCGACGCCGCGCACGGGATGGCGAAGCCGGCGGGCCTGCCGGATGCCGCCACGGCGGCCGACGAGGGCGGTCTGCTCGAGGACGCCGGCGAGCGGGACCCACGCTTCGACGTGGACGATGTGCACGACCTACACCGACGGATCCGCCGGGTCCTCGAGTCCTATGCGGAACGAATGGCGGTCGGTGAGGTGTGGGTCACCGACGACGACCGGCTCGCCCGCTACGTCCGGCCGGACGAGCTGCACCTCGCCTTCAGCTTCCGGCTGCTGCAGGCACCGTGGGACGCGGCCGCGCTGCGGGCCGCGGTCGAGCACTCGCTGCGCGCGATGCGCTCGGTCGGCGCGCCGGCGAGCTGGGCACTCTCCAACCACGACACCGTCCGACAAGTCACCCGGTACGGCGGCGGTGAGGTGGGACTGCACCGCGCCCGCGCGGCCGCGCTGCTGCAGCTCGCGCTGCCGGGCGCAGCCTTCGTCTACTACGGCGACGAGCTGGGCCTGCCGAACGTCGAGCTGCCGGACGAGGTGCTGCAGGACCCGGCATGGGAGCGCAGCGGCGGGAGCGAGCGCGGCCGGGACGGCGAGCGGCTGCCGATGCCCTGGGGCGGGGAGAAGCCGCCGTACGACTTCGGCACGGAGTCGCGGACGTGGCTGCCCATGCCGGAAGGGTGGGCGGACCTGACCGTCGAGGCGCAGCTCGAGGACGCGGGCTCGACGCTGTCGCTCTACCGAGAGGCGCTCGAGCTGCGCCGCTCGTACGCCGGGTCCGATGCCGCCGAGCTGGAGTGGTTCACCGCGCCGGGCGGGTGCCTGGCATTCCGGCTACCCGGCGGCCTACTCGTCGCGCTCAACGCGTCCCCGGCACCGGTGCCGATGCCGCCGGGGACGGTCCTGCTGGCCAGCCGCCCGCTGCCCCGGTCCGGTCGACTGCCGGCGGACACGGCCGCGTGGTTGCTCAGCCCTCCGTCGACCCCGTCCGCAGCCCCGGCTGTCCGGACTGCCTCGGCCGCCGCCCCGGACGCTCCGGACGGCCCGGCCGGCTCGGCTACGGCTCCGGGCGCCCCGACGGCTCCCGCCGCCCCCGACGCTCCGGCCCGCCCGGGCGCTGCGGCCGCGTCGGACGCTCGGGGCGCGCCGCTGGCCCCGACGGCTCCGGCCGCTCGGGCCGCTGCGCCCGCCGCCCCGACGGCTCCGCGGCTCCCGCCGCGACGAACCCGGACGACGCGAGTGACGACATGACGGGCGGCGGACCGGCCGGCTGATCCCGTGCCGCCCGGCATCAGCGGACGGCGAGTCCGAGCGAAGGTGCCGCGTGCTGGTAGGCGGAGCCGTACGGTGCGGCAAGCCGCACCCACCCGGCTCCGGTCGCGACCAGCACGGCGTCGCCGGAGCTGGCCCGCTCCGCCACGCGCGGGACGGCGAGGAAGCCCATCCGGACGAGCGCGGTGAGCACACGGAGCGGCAGGGCCGCACTGCCGCCCGGGCCGATGACCGTGAGCGACTCGTGGTCGAGCAACGACTCGCCCGCAGACGCTGCCACGCCGGCCGGCACCGACCTCAGCGCCTCGGCGCCCGCTCGCACCAGCGACCGCACCACGTCGCCCGGCACCTCGTCGAGGCGGACCCACCCGGCGGCCGGGGGAAGCGCCGTCCGCCACTCGACGTCCCGCCGCCGTGGCAAGGCCAGCTCCGCCGGCCTCCCCGCGCTCTCGAGCGTGCCGAGCAACTCGCCGCCCCCGACGGTGACGTCCGTCGGCTTGCCGTCGCCGCTGACCGTCCGGCTGACGAGCACGCCGATCGGCAGTCGCGACCACGCCGTCACCCGGCCACCGGCAGTGCGCAGCCGCACCAACGCGGCCGGGTCCAGCGCCAGGGCGCGGCCGAGGAAGGCCGCGAGATCACCGCCGTCCGCCTCGCCGGTCAGCCGCAGGACCGGCTCAGCCCGCTTTCGACGAGTCGCGCCCGGCTCCGGCTCCGGCGGAACGGACACCAGCCGCCTCAGTCGCGGGTGAGCTTGCGGTAGGTGACCCGGTGTGGGCGGGCGGCGTCCGCTCCCAGCCGCTCGACCTTGTTGGCCTCGTAGTCGGCGAAGTTGCCCTCGAACCAGAACCAGCGCGCCGGGTCCTCCTCGGTCCCCTCCCAGGCGAGGATGTGGGTGGCCACCCGGTCCAGGAACCAGCGGTCGTGGGAGATCACCACCGCGCAGCCGGGGAACTCAAGCAGGGCGTTCTCCAGCGACTGCAGCGTTTCGACGTCGAGGTCGTTGGTCGGCTCGTCGAGCAGCAGCACGTTGCCGCCCTGCTTGAGGGTCAGCGCCAGGTTGAGGCGGTTGCGCTCGCCCCCGGACAGCACGCCCGCCGGCTTCTGCTGGTCCGGTCCCTTGAAGCCGAATGCGCTCACGTACGCCCGGGACGGGACCTCGGTGTTGCCGACCTTGATGTGGTCGAGCCCGTCGGAGACAACCTGCCAGACCGTCTTTTCGGGTTCGATGCCGGACCGGCCCTGGTCCACATAGGACAGCCGGACCGTCTCGCCGACCCGCAGCACCCCGTCGTCCGGCTTCTCCTCGCCAACGATTGTCCGAAAGAGCGTCGTCTTGCCCACGCCGTTCGGGCCGATGATCCCGACGATCCCGCCGCGCGGCAGGGAGAAGGACAGGTCGCGGACGAGCATCCGCTCGCCGTAGCCCTTGTCCAGGTCCTCGGCCTCGACCACCAGCGAGCCCAGCCGCGGGCCCGGCGGGATCTGGATCTCCTCGAAGTCGAGCTTGCGGCTGCGCTCGGCCTCCGCGGCCAACTCCTCGTACCGCTGCAGCCGCGCCTTGCTCTTGGCCTGGCGCGCCTTCGGGTTGCTGCGCACCCACTCGAGCTCCTGTTCCAGGATGCGCTGCCGCTTGGCGTCCTTGCGGCCTTCGACCTTGAGTCGGGCCTGCTTGGTCTGCAGGTAGGTCGAGTAGTTGCCCTCGTACGGGTAGGCCCGACCGCGGTCGAGCTCGAGGATCCACTCCGCGACGTTGTCCAGGAAGTACCGGTCGTGGGTCACGGCCAGCACGGTCCCGGCGTACTTGGCCAGGTGCTGCTCCAGCCACTGGACGCTCTCGGCGTCGAGGTGGTTGGTCGGCTCGTCCAGCAGCAGCAGGTCGGGCTGGCGCAGCAGCAGCG
>Ga0126307_10001527_pt1 | contig 15278 bp, 13 predicted proteins | sample Plot28_FD_89955 | JGI IMG/M metagenome (GOLD analysis project Ga0126307, IMG submission 89955) | Serpentine soil microbial communities from UC McLaughlin Reserve, CA, USA - Plot28 | ecosystem: Environmental > Terrestrial > Soil > Grasslands | place: USA: UC McLaughlin Reserve, Lake County... | reverse complement strand
GGCTCCTGGAGCGCTGGCACGGGCGGGCACAGGAGATCGACCCCGCCGCCGAGTGGCAGCGGGTGGTCGACGCCGGCGTGGGTGTGGCCGCTCTCGGGTCACCCGCCTACCCACCGGCGCTGGCCGACGACATCGAGCCACCCGGGGTCCTGTACTGGTTCGGCTCACCCGAGGTCATCACCGGCCCCCGGGTGGCCATCGTGGGCACCCGCCGCTGCTCGCAGGCCGGGCTCAGCGTGGCCCTCGAACTCGGGCGCGACCTGACCGCAAGCGGCGTATCCATCGTGTCGGGCCTGGCCGCAGGCATCGACGGGGCGGCCCACCGCGGCGCCCTGATGGACGGCTCGACGCCGCCGATCGGCGTGGCCGGCAGCGGCCTCGACGTCGTCTACCCGCCCGGGCAGACCGCCCTGTGGGGGGAGGTGGCCGAGGCCGGCGTGCTCTTGTCCGAGGCGCCGCTCGGCCGGCCGCCCGAGCGCTGGCGGTTCCCCGCTCGCAACCGCATCATCGCCGCCCTGGCCGACCTCGTCGTCGTGGTCGAGTCGCACGCCCGGGGCGGTTCGATGCACACGGTCGACGAGGCCGACGCCCGCGGCGTCGACGTCCTCGCCGTGCCGGGCTCGGTACGCAACCCGTCGGCCGCCGGCACGAACGCCCTCCTCGTCGAGGGTCGTGCCCCGGTGACGAGCGCCGACGACCTCCTCGGGGCGCTCGACCTGCAACCGGCCGGCCGGCGACCCCGGGACGACGGGCGCACACCGCCCGATCCCGCCGACCAGCCCGTCCTCGACGCCCTCGGCTGGCAGCCGTCGACCCTCGACCAGGTCGTGCTGCGCACGCGCCTTCCCGTTCCCTCGGTGGCCCTGGCGCTCGGCCGGCTCGAGGAACTGGGCTGGGCCCGACGCAGCGCCGGCTGGTACGAGCGCATCGCCGCAGGAGACCCGCAATGACCGTGGCCCGCGTCCGTCCACACCGGCCCTGCATCCGCGGATACCCGGTCGCGAACGGGGCCGACACTACGGTGGCCGTCATGTCGTGGCAGCTCGAGGGCTTCACGAGGTCGCTGACGGGCGTGTCGTCGGCGACCGTCGAGGCCTACGGCCGCGACCTCCGGTCCTTCGTGGAATGGGCGCAGCGCCTCGGGCTCGCCGGGCCCGAGGGCGTCGAGCGCACCACGCTGCGCCGCTACCTGGCGTACCTCGGCACGCGGGGCCACGCCCGCCGCACGATCGCCCGCCGGGCCTCGGCGCTGCGGCGCTACTTCGGATGGCTCGTTCGCACGGGCGGCCTCGCCGAGGACCCGACGACCGGCCTGAGCGCCCCCCGCGGCGACGGCAGGCTGCCTCGGGTGCTCAAGCCCGAGGAGCTGCGCACCTTGCTCGACGAGCCGTCGGCGGCGACCGCGGGGGACGACGGACCGCGCCGGCTGCGCGACGACGCGGTGCTCGAGGTGCTGTACGGCAGCGGCCTGCGGGTGGCCGAGCTCACCGCGCTCGACATGGGCGACATCGATCTGCCCGGCCGGCGCCTCACCGTGTGGGGCAAGGGCGGCAAGCAGCGGGTGGTGCCGCTCGGCGATCCGGCCGCCGACGCCCTCGCCCGCTGGCTCGCCGACGGGCGCGACGCCATGGTCACCGAGGCGACGCCGCCGGCCGCCGTGTTCGTCAACGCCCGGGGGCGGCGGCTGTCGCCACGCGACGCCCGGCGCATCCTCGACCGGCGATCCAGCGTCCCGACGCACCCCCACGCCCTGCGCCACACCTTCGCGACGCACCTGCTCGACGGCGGTGCCGACCTCCGTGTCGTACAGGAGTTGCTGGGCCATTCCGACCTGGCGACCACTCAGCGGTACACTCACGTGTCCAAGGAACGCCTTCGGTCCGTGCATGCGAGCACACACCCGAGGGCATGACGATGAGCCAAGAGGTCGTGGCAACCGCCACGCCGAGGAGGACAACGGAGTCCTGGGGCCTGTTGGGGGGCCCGCATCACTCACTCGTTGGCCAGACGCACCGCGAGGGGCGTTTCGTGATCCAGACCGAAGACAACATCAGCGCGACCTGGTCCGCCTACAAGTGCCGGTGCCGGCGCGAGGCGCGCGACGCGCTGATCCTGCACTACGCACCGCTCGTCCACTACGTCGCCGGGCGCGTCGCCGTGGGGCTCCCACGCACGGTCGACCGGTCCGACCTCGTCAGCTACGGGTTGTTCGGGCTCATCGACGCGATCGAGAAGTTCGAGCCCGACCGGGGCTACCGCTTCGAGACCTACGCCATCGCCCGCATCAAGGGGAACATGCTCGACGAGCTGCGCTCGCTCGACTGGGTTCCCCGGTCGGTGCGGCGCAAGGCCAAGGCCATCGAGCAGGCCTACGTCGAGCTCGAGGGCGCCCTCCAGCGGCCGCCGAGCGACGGTGAGCTGGCCGACGCCCTCGACATGAACGAGGGCCAGCTCCACCAGGCGCTCACCCAGGTGGCGCTGATCAACATCGTCACGTTCGACGCCATGGTGTCGGGCCCGGTCGACGGCGACGACGGCGTCACCGTCGGCGACACGCTGGTCGACGGTGCGGACGGCCCCGTCGACGTCGTCGAGCTCGCCGAGCTGCGCAGCCTGCTCGCCGACGCCATCGAGGGGCTCACCGAGCGCGAGCGCCTGGTCGTGAGCCTCTACTACTTCGACGGCCTCACGCTGGCCGAGATCGGCGAGGTCCTCGGGGTCACCGAGAGCCGCGCCTGCCAGATCCACGGCAAGGCGGTCCTCCAGCTCCGCCTCCGTCTCGCCGCCGCCGAACGCGAACCGGCCTGACCTCGCCGGCCCCGGCCGCCCCTCGTCACACGCCTCGCCCAAGCGGGCTCCTGCACTCGCCGCTCTCGCCGTCCACGCCCACTCGCCGGTTGGCTTTCGCCTCGGCGCTCGGGCTCACGATGCCGGCCCGCTGCGGCTCTCGTCGCTAGCGGCCTTTGCTCGCTGCGGCGCTCCTGTCTGCGGCCTCGTCCGTCGGATCGCCTCGATCGTCCTTCGGGCCTGCAGGATGTCTCGCCGTTCTCGTCTCAGCTGTCCGTGCGGCTTCGGCCTGCGGCGTCGTCGCCGTCTCGCGTTGATCGTCCGCTTGCGGATGTGAGCTCCTTGCCGTCGTGGACCTAGCTCCCGGTCGCTCCGCCCCGGCGTTTCTCGTCCTGACCGGGGTTGGTCCGGCGCTGCTTCGTGCTCCGCACTTCGTGATCGCTGCTTGTTGTTGTTCGACGTCGCCGGGGTGATGCCTCGGGGACGGATCGCTGGCCGGTGTCAACCGGCCGCCCGTGACGGTCCTGCGCTGGGTTCCAGCGTGTCCCGGGAGGCGATCCCATGTTCCTGGCGCCTGCGCCGCTCGTTGCCCGCCGACGGTCGTTCCGGCCTCGGCGGCGGTTCCACATGCCTCGGCGGCGGCCCTCGTGGCGGCGGCTCGCCGGGCTCGCCACGACGGTCGTGCTCGTGGCCCTCGCCGCCATCGCCACGCACGCGACGCTCGCCCCGGCGGGGCCCGTCCTCGCCGGGCCGGCGAGGTGCGTCGGGCGCCTCCAGCCGGAGCGGGTCAGCTACCGGCCGCCGGTCGCGGGGGAGGTGCACGACCCGTTCCGTCCGCCTCCGCACCCGTATGGGCCGGGGAACCGCGGGCTGGAGTACGACACCGCGCCCGGCGACCCGGTGTACGCCAGCGCCGACGGGACCGTGACTTTCGCCGGGCTCGTGGCCGGCAGCCTGCACGTCACGGTCCGGCACGCCGACGGGGTTCGCACCACATACGCGTTCCTCGACCAGGTCGACGTCGCCCGCGGGCAGCGGGTCACCCAGGGCGATGTCGTCGGGGCGGCGGGGGAGCGTCTGCACTTCAGCGCCCGGGTCGGCGACGCGTACGTCGACCCGGCCGCTCTGTTCGACGCCGGGGCCACGGTCGTGGAGCTGCTGCCCTTCGAGATCCCGCCGGGGAGCGACCCCGAGCAGGAGGCCGCCAGGGAGGCCGCCGACCGGGTGCAGCGCCACGGCGGCCCCGAACTCCCCAGCGTGGACCTGCTGGACATCGGCAACGCCTACGACTGGTTGCGGGCGCGGGCCGAGGGCGTCGGCCGGGCGTGGGACGACGTGAACCCGGCCGGGCGGGCGCTCGACATGTCGCTCGACCTGGGGGAACGGCTGCTGTTCCCCGGGCCGTGCTCGGACGGGGCGCCCCCCGCCCGCCCCGTCGCCGGGGCCGGCCGGGTGGCGATCACGGTCGACGGTCTCGCCTCCGCGAGCGCCACCGGCACGATGCGCACGCTGCGGACCGCCGAGCTGGGCTACGAGGAGGACCGGGTCGTCAGCTTCAGCTACGCCGGCGGTGCCGTGCCGGGCACAGGCGAGGCCCTCGGCCTGGACGGGGCGGGCTACGACTCGGCCGACAGTCAGGGCGACCTGCACGACGCCGCACGGGAACTGGCCACGCTGGTCGAGGAGGTCCTCGCCGCCGATCCCGGCGCCACCGTCGACCTGCTGGCCCACTCGCAGGGCGGTGTCGTCGCCCGCCTCGCGCTGGCCGAGCTGGAGCGGCGGGGCGCCGACGTCGACCGCCTCGGCGTCGTGGCCACGCTCGGCTCGCCCCACCACGGCGCCGACCTCGCCTCCGCCGCCCGGCTGATCGACACGCGCCCCACGGGCAGCCTGGCGCTCGACCTCGGCGAGGCGCTCCTCGCCGGAGGCGATGGCGATCGCGATGACGATGGCGTCGGCGGCAGCGACGGCGACGGTGGGCGGCGGGTCGACACCGACTCACCGGCGGTGCGTCAGCTGGCCGAGGGGTCCGACGTCGTTAGGGAGCTCGACCGGGCGGGTGTGCCCGAGGGTGTCGACCTCGTATCGATCGCCGCCCGGGGCGACGCCATCGTGGCCTCGCCGCAGAGCCACGTCGACGGCGCCACCAACGTCACCGTGCCGGCGACCGGGTGGCACGCCCACCGTGACCTCGTCGCCTCCGACGCGGCCACCGCCGAGCTGGCCCGGGCGCTCGGGGGCGAGCCACCCGGCTGCGAGGATGCCGCCGACGTCGTGGCCGACGTCGCGGTCGGCCACGGCCTATCGTTCGCCGAGGACGCCGCCGGCTACGCGCTCTACACGCTGGCCCGGTGACGACGGCATGTCACATGGCACGCCGTCGCGGGCGACCGATAGGCTAGAGCGCTGCCCTGGAGGCCCCTCCGGGCGCGGCGTTGTCCAGACCACCGCAGCCGGCCCTTCCCACGGTCGCCCTCGGGCGCCGGGCCGGCCACGACCAACCGATGGGACGAGGAGACACGTGGCTGTCGTCACCATGAAGCAGCTGCTGGAGGCCGGGGTTCACTTCGGCCACCAGACCCGCCGTTGGAACCCCAAGATGAAGCGTTTCATCTTCGGTGAGCGCAACGGCATCTACATCATCGACCTCGAGCAGACGCTGGCGCGCATCGCGACGGCGTACCAGTTCGTGCGCGACACGACCGCCAAGGGCGGCACTGTGCTGTTCGTCGGCACCAAGAAGCAGGCCCAGGACCCGATCGAGCAGTACGCCCAGAAGTGCGGCATGCCGTACATCAACGAGCGGTGGCTCGGCGGCATGCTGACCAACTTCCAGACCATGTCGAAGCGGGTCAACAAGATGCTCGAGTACGAGCGCATGCGCGACTCGGGCGAGTTCGAGGCCATGCCCAAGAAGGAGGCGCTGCTGCTCGGGCGCGAGCTCGACAAGCTGCAGCGCTACCTCGGCGGCATCCGCTCGATGGAGAAGCTGCCGCAGGCCATCTTCGTGCTCGACACGAAGAAGGAGCACATCGCCGTCACCGAGGCGAACAAGCTCGGCATCCCCGTCGTGGCCGTCGTCGACACGAACTGCGACCCCGACGTCATCGACTACGTCATCCCCGGCAACGACGACGCCATCCGCTCGGGCACACTGCTGTGCCGCGTGGTGTCCGACGCCGTGATCGAGGGCCGCCACATCGCCTCGCTGCGCAGCCCCGCCGCGGCGCGTACCGCCGACGACAGCCGGCGCGTCGCTTCCGAGCAGGCCGAGGCGCGGCGCCAGGCGCTCGTCGAGGCCCGCCAGCGTGAGGGTCGCCTCGCCCAGGCGTCCGCCGGTGCCCCGGCCCCGGCCCCGGCGCCCGCCGCCGTGGCGACCGCCGAGCCCGAGCTGGCCGGCGACGACACACCGGAAGAGGCCGCCAGCCCCGAGACCACCCCCAGCACCAGCCAGGAGTCATGACGCCCATGGCCGCATTCACCGCCAAGGACGTGCAAGCCCTGCGCCAGGCGACCGGCGCCGGCATGATGGACGCGAAGAAGGCCCTCCAGGACGTGGACGGCGACTTCGAGAAGGCCAAGAAGCTCTTGCGCGAGAAGGGCCTGGCGAAGGCCAGCAGCCGATCCGACCGGGCCAACACCCAGGGCGCCATCGCCCTGGCCGTGGCCGAGGGCGCTGCCGCCCTCGTCGAGCTCAAGTGCGAGACCGACTTCGTGGCCAAGTCGGGTGACTTCATCAACCTCACCCAGGACCTGGCCGATTCGGTGGCCGCCAAGGGCGAGGCGGGCGTCGGCGACCACAAGGACGCCGTCGACGACCTCAAGGTCACCCTGAAGGAGAACATCGACGTCGGCCGCGTGGTCCGGCTCGAGGTCGGCGACGGCCAGCAGCTCGGCACCTACCTCCACCGGCAGGACGGCCGGGGCGTCAACGGCGTGCTCGTCGTCCTCGAAGGCGGCTCCGAGGAGCTTGCCCACGACGTCGCCGTGCACATCGCCTTCGCCAAGCCCGAGTACCTCACCCGCGACGAGGTCCCGGCCGAGACCGTCGAGGAGGAGCGCGAGACGCTCCTCAAGGTCACCAAGGCCGAGGGCAAGCCGGAGCAGGCCTGGCCCAAGATCGTCGAGGGCCGCCTCCAGGGTTGGTACAAGGAGCGGGTGCTGCTCGACCAGCCCTACGTGCGCGACGAGAAGTCGTCGGTCGCCCAGCTCGCCAGCAGCAACGACGCCCAGGTGCTGCGCTACGGCCAGCTCTTCATCGGCGGCTGAGGGTCGGCGAGGGCGTGGGCAACGGGAAGGCGGGGTACCGCCGCATCCTCCTCAAGCTCTCCGGCGAGGCGTTCGCCGGTGAGGGGGGCTACGGCATCGACGGCGGCGTTGCCGACCTGCTCGCCCGCGAGATCGTCGACGTCCGGGCCACCACCGGCGCGGACGTCGCGGTCGTCGTCGGCGGCGGCAACATCTGGCGCGGGATGACCGGCGCCGGTGCCGGCATGGACCGGGCGCAGGCCGACTACATGGGCATGCTGGCCACGGTCATCAACGCCCTCGGCCTGCAGGACACGCTCGAGCGCCTCGGTCAGCCGACCCGGGTGCAGACGGCGATCCACATGGCCCAGGTCGCCGAGCCGTACATTCGCCGCAAGGCGATCCGCCACCTCGAGAAGGGGCGGGTCGTGATCTTCGCCGGCGGCACCGGCAACCCGTTCTTCACGACCGACACGGCGGCCGCCCTGCGCGCCGTCGAGATCGAAGCCGACGCCATGCTGCGCGGCACGCACTCGGGGGTCGACGGTGTCTACACCGACGACCCCCGCACCAACCCCGAGGCCACCCGGCTCGACGAGGTGAGCTACCTCGACGTGCTGAACCGTGGCCTGCGGGCGATGGACTCCACGGCGATCACGCTGTGCATGGACAACAAGCTGCCGATCGTCGTCTTCGACCTGATGCGTGCCGGCAACGTGCGCGCCATCGTCGAGGGTCAGGCGATCGGTACGCTCATCCACTAGGCGTCCCCAGGAGCTCCCGTGGCCGACGACATGATTTCCATGGTCCTCGACGAGGCACGCGACAGGATGACCAAGTCCGTCGCCCATGCCCGTAGCGAGTTCACGACCATCCGCACGGGCCGGGCCAGCCCCGCCCTCGTCGAGAAGATGCCCGTCGAGTACTACGGCGCCGACGTGCCGCTGCAGCAGCTGGCGGGCTTCAGCGTCCCCGAGGCGCGCACGCTGGTCATCAACCCGTTCGACCAGAGCTCGCTGGGCAGCATCGAGAAGGCGATCCAGCACAGCGACCTGGGCCTGTCGCCGAGCAACGACGGCCACGTCATCCGGCTCAACTTCCCGCCGCTCACCGCCGAGCGCCGCAAGGAGCTGGTCCGCGTGGTCAAGGGCATGGCCGAGGACGGGCGGGTCCGCATCCGCCAGGCCCGCCGCGCCGCCCGGCAGGACCTCGAAGCCCTCGAGAAGGAGGGCGACATGTCCGCCGACGAGCTGACCCGCGCCGAGAAGGAACTCGACAAGCTCACCCACAGCTACGAGGCCGAGGTCGACAAGGCGCTCGACGCCAAAGAGCAGGAGCTCCTGGAGGTCTAGCGGCCGCACGGCCGTCGGCCGCCGGGAGGTGCGTCCCTATCTTTGCCACCAACCGTGACCGGCGGGGGTGCAGGATGGGTAGGCACGTCCCATCGAGGAGGATGAGCGCGTGAGCGACGACGCCCGCGGCGACAAGCCACAACGCGACCCTTCCGAGGGCGTGCGCCTGATCGGCGCCGACGAGGCGGCCGAGGCGGTGGAGCGCGGCGACGTCTCCCAACGGCTCCCCGACGCGGAGCCCCGCTTCGGCGATCGTCCGCCCGCGCCCGACGGGCCGCGTCCCGCGTTGCGCTTCCCGCTGACCGAGGCCGACGACGCCGCTACGTTCGTCCGGCCGGCGCCCGTGCCGGTGCAACCCCGTACCGAGGCCCCGGAGCTGTCGCACTGGGCCGGCTCGGCCGCCGAGGAGGTCCCGAACATGAGCCGTCGCGATCCGCTCGAGGGTGATGACCAAGGGTGGTCGTCGTTCTCGGGGCTGGGGCCTCGCTGGCGCGACGACGTCCCTCCTGTCGAGCCACCGCGGCGGCCCGCCGACCAGTGGGCGCCGCCCGACCCGGCGGCACCCGTCTACGAGGGCGAGGTCCCCGCCCCGCCGCCCGGCGGCCGGTCCGTCTTCGGCGACGCCCCTCCGGCGCCGACCTACGACGACGACGGCTACGCCGACGACACCTACGACGACGACCCGTACAGCGACGTCTACGCCGACGAGTACGAGGGCGACGAGTACTACCCCGACCAGTCCACCCGGGCCGCCCCAGACGAGGGCGCCTGGGCCGGTGGCCCGCCCCCCGGCGCCCCCGCGGGGGCCGGCGTGGCCGCCGGCGCCGCTGCGTTCGACGAGGCCGGCCGGCCCCGACGCGACCCGCGCCGCGCCGGCGGGGCGCCCAGGAGGGCGCGCAAGGGGTCCGACCGCGACCTGCGCACGGCGATCGGTGTCGGCGTCGTCATGATCGCCGTGGCCCTGGCGCTGCTCCACTTCGTGGGCCCGCTGGGCGGCATGATCCTGGTCGTCCCGATCCTGGGCTACGCCACCTACGAGTTCCTGACCAGCGCCGACAAGGCCGGCTTCGAGCCCCCCGTCTGGGTGGGCGTGGCGTCCGCGGTCGGCACGGCGATCGCCGCGTACAACTACGGCGAGGCGGCCATCCCGCTGGCGTTCGTCCTGACCGTGGCCGTGCTGTTCCTCTGGTACCTGATCGGTGCCGGCGACCAGCAGCCTGCCGCCAACATCGGCGTGACGCTGCTCGGTGCGGTGTGGATCGGGCTGTTCGGCTCGTTCGCCGCCCTGCTGCTCAGCATCCCCACCTACGGCGTGGGCTTCCTGCTCGTGGCGGTGATCCCAACCGTGGCCTACGACGTCGGGGGCCTGTTCGTGGGCCGCAGCGCCGGGTCGCGGGCCTTGTCGTCCGCCAGCCCCAACAAGACGATCGAGGGCCTGGCCGGCGGCATGTTCCTGGCGCTGGTCACCGGAGCGGTCTTCGGCGGCTTCGGCATGGCGCCGTTCGACGGCTGGGGCGACGGCCTGCTGATCGGCCTCGTGGTGGCTCTCGCCGCTCCGATCGGCGACCTGGCCGAGTCGCTCCTCAAGCGCGACCTCGACCTGAAGGACATGGGCAGCATCCTGCCCGGCCACGGTGGCCTGCTCGACCGGTTCGACGCCGTGCTCTTCGTCCTGCCCGCCATCTGGTACCTGGCCCGCGTGCAGGACTTCTTCGTCCTCTGACCCACTCGGGGTTCGCCCGGCCGGTCCCGGGGCGCCCGACCCTGCCGGGCCTCCTGCGGGGCCCGGCCACTAGGGTGGCGTGGTGGCCGTGACGACCGTCGCCATCGCGGGCTCCACCGGGTCGATCGGCACGCAGACGATCGACGTGGTCCGGGCCGAGCCCGAGCGCTTCGAGGTCGTCGCCCTCGCGGCCTGGTCCTCGGTCGACCTGCTGGCGGAGCAGGCCGCCGCCCTCCACCCCAAGCTGGTGGCACTGGGCGACCCGGCCCGCGTCGACGAGCTGGCCGCCCGGGTGCCGACGGGCACCGAGGTGCGCGCCGGCGTCGACGCCCTCGCCGAACTCGGCGCGGTCGCCGACGTGTGCGTGAACGCCGTGGTCGGCTTCGCCGGGTTACGCGTGACGCTGTCGGCCATCGCCGCCGGCCGCCGCCTCGCCCTGGCCAACAAGGAGTCGTTGATCGCCGGCGGCCCGGTCGTCCAGGCCGCCCTCGCCGGGCCGGGCGCCGGCCACATCGTGCCGGTCGACTCCGAGCACTGCGCCGTGCACATGTGCCTCGGCGCCAACGCCGGCGGCCGCGCCGACCGGGTGGCCCGAATCGTGCTCACCGCCAGCGGCGGCCCGTTCCGGGGGCGCACCCGGGGCGAGCTGGCCGACGTCACGATCGAGGATGCCCTCGCGCATCCGACGTGGTCCATGGGCCCGAAGATCACCGTGGACTCGTCCACGTTGATGAACAAGGGGCTCGAGGTGATCGAGGCGCACGAGCTCTTCGGCGTCGACTACGACCGGATCGAGGTGGTGGTCCACCCGCGCTCGATCGTCCACTCGATGGTCGAGTTCACCGATGGGGCCACCGTCGCCCAGCTGTCGATGCCCGACATGCGCCTGCCCATCGGCTACGCCCTGGCCTGGCCCGACCGCATCGCCACGCCGTTCGGCCGCCTGGACTGGACGACCGTCGGCGACCTCACGTTCGAGGCTCCCGATCACGAGGCTTTCCCTTGCCTGGGCCTGGCCTACGAGGCGGGCCGCACGGGCGGCACGGCGCCGGCCCTGCTCAACGCCGCCAACGAGGAGGCGGTCGCCGCCTTCCTCGCCGACCGCATCGGCTGGACGACGATCCCCGACGTCCTCAAATCCGTCCTCGACGGGCATGATGGGGACCCCGCCGACAGCGTCGAGTCCGTCATCGACGCCGACCGCCGTGGCCGTGCCGAGGCTCGACGCCGCATCGACCAGATGGAGAGGTCCGCACAATGACCGACACGCACCGAGGCCCGCGCAGCCCCGACGCGTCGTCGTCCCCTGCGGACGAGACGACGGCGGCCAGGCCCGGCCATCCGGGCCCGGGCACGCCGCCGCCGCCCTACCCGGTGCCCCCCGGCGCCGGTGAGCAGACCGGCCCCGGCTGGCCGCCGGCCGGCCCCGGCGCAAACCGCCCGGGCCGCGCCGCCCCGCCCGGCTCCGACGACGAGCCCGGCTACGCCACCGGCGGCCTGCGCCTGGTGCTGGTGGTCTCCCTGGTGGCGCTGGCCACGTGGTCGTGGGGCTGGCCGATCCTCGCCATGATCGGCGGCGTCGTGGTGATGATCTTCCTCCACGAGCTGGGCCACTTCATGGCCGCCAAGTGGTCGGGCATGAAGGTCACCGAGTTCTTCATCGGCTTCGGCCCCCGCATCTGGTCGTTCCGGCGGGGCGAGACCGAGTACGGCCTCAAGGCCCTGCCGGCGGGCGCCTACGTCCGCATCATCGGCATGAACAACCTCGACGAGGTCCAGCCGACCGACGAGCCGCGCACCTACCGGCAGCAGTCCTTCCCCAAGCGCCTGCTCACCGTCTCGGCCGGCTCGCTGATGCACATGGTGCAGGCCTTCGTCCTGCTGGTCATCGCCCTCGGCCTGGTCGGGGTGCCGGGCGGCAGCGTCGTCGACACCGACGAGGCCGACGCCCGCTCGTGGGAGGTCACGGCGGTCACCGAGGACAGCGCCGCCGCCGAGGCCGGCCTGCGCACCGGCGACCACATCGTCGCCGTCGACGGCCGGGCCGTGTCCGCCCTGGGCGGCGACCTCAGCGACGTCGTGACCGGTTACGACGTCGGCGAGGAGGTCAGGTTCACGGTCGAGAACGACGGCGCCGAGCGCACCGTCCGCGCCGAGCTCGGCGCCCGCCCGGCCGACCTGGCCGGCGGCACGCCCGGCTCGCCGTTCCTCGGCGTCGGCTCGGCGCCCGAGTACGACGACAGCCCGATCGGCCTCGGCCGCGCCATCGTCCGGGCGCCGGGTGAGATGGTCCGCTTCACCGGCGAGAGCCTCGGGGCGCTGGCGGGCTTCTTCAGCCCCGACGGTCTCGGCGACTTCGCCAGCAACGTGAACAACGCCAACGAGGACGCCGACCCCCCGGTTTCCGGGGGTGGCACGGCCGCCGAGTCCCGTGACGGCGAGGACAACCGGATGCTGTCGATCTACGGTGTCGTCCGGCTCGGCGCCGAGCTCGGGGAGCGGGGTGGGGCCGTCGCCTTCCTGTTGCTGTTCTTCCAGATCAACATCTTCATCGGCCTCTTCAACATGGTCCCCCTCCTGCCGTTCGACGGCGGGCATGCAGCCGTGGCGATCTACGAGCGCTTCCGCTCGCGTCGAGGCCGTCGGTACCACGCCGACATGGCCAAGCTGATGCCACTCACGTACGCCGTGGTCATGGCGATCGTGGTGCTCGGCGTCACCAGCATCTACCTCGACATCGTCAACCCCGTCGACCTGTAGGCGGGGCGGCCCGAGGGGCCGTCCAGAGAAGGACACACCACCAATGGAGCTCGGAGAGTCCTCGTACCCGCGGCGCAAGACGCGCCAGATCGCGGTCGGCAACGTCCTCGTGGGTGGGGACGCGCCGATCAGCGTCCAGTCGATGACGACGACCAAGACGGCCGACGTCGACGGCACGCTCCAGCAGGTCTACGACCTGGCCATGGCCGGCTGCGACATCGTCCGCTGCACGTGCAACGAGATCGAGGCCGCCGAAGGCCTGGCCCGCATCGTGCCCCGGTCGCCGGTGCCGATCGTCGCCGACATCCACCACCAGCACCGCATGGCCCTCGCCGCCCTCGAGGCCGGCGTCCACTGCCTGCGGCTCAACCCGGGCAACATCCGCAAGCCCGAGCACATCAAGCTGGTGGCGCAGGAGGCGAAGGACCGGGGCGTCCCGATCCGCATCGGCGTCAACGGGGGCTCGCTCGACCCCAAGCTGTACGCCAAGTACGGCGGCCGGGTGACCCCGGAGGCGATGGTCGAGTCGGCGCAGATCGAGCTGGCCTACTTCGAGGAGGTGGGCTTCGACGACGTGAAGATCTCGGTCAAGGCGTCGTCGGTCCCGCTGATGATCGAGGCGTACCGGCAGCTCTCCGACGCCGTCGACTACCCGCTCCACCTGGGCGTGACCGAGGCCGGGCCACTGCCCGGCGGCCTGCTGAAGGCCACCGCCGGCATCGCCACGCTGCTGGCCGAGGGCATCGGCGACACGATCCGCTACAGCCTCACCGCCGACCCGGTCGAGGAGGCCCGCGCCGGCCGCGCCCTGCTCGAGTCGCTGGGCCTGCGCGAGCGCAAGAACGTCGACCTCATCGCCTGCCCCTCCTGCGGCCGGGCCGAGATCGACGTCATCGAGGTCGCCGCCAAGGCCCAGGAGGCGTTCGGCGATCGCGAGATCCCGCTGCAGGTGGCGGTCATGGGCTGCGTCGTCAACGGGCCGGGCGAGGCCAAGGACGCCGACCTCGGCATCGCCGCCGGCCGCAAGCGCGGCCACCTGTTCGTCCGGGGGCAGAACGTCGCCGTCGTCCCCGAGGACGAGATGGTGCCGACGCTGGTCGAGTGGGCCGAGTACATCCACGAGCACGGCATCGATGCCGCCATCGAGCGGGCCGGCGCCTCCAAGGAGGCGGCCCGGCGCGAGGCCGAGCGCGACCGCGAGGCGCTCCTCGACGTCCAGGGTGCCGACGCCAACCACAGCGAGCAGCGCGTCGAGGTCATCCGCAAGCTCTCGTAGCGGGCGACACCAACTAGCGCGTGGCCGGCCGTAGGGTGGCCACATGGCGCGGCAGGTGGAACCCAGGAAGTCGACGAGCCTGAGCACCCGCGTGGTCATCGGCGTGGTGATCCTCGTGACGGCGTGGCTGGCGCTCCAGTTCGTCCTCGGGGCCGTGTTCGCCCTGATCCGGGCGGCTCTGTTCGTCGCCCTGTTCGGCCTGATCGCCTGGGTCGTGCTGGTCGGCCCGCCCGACTTCCGTAAGCGTTGAAAATGCGCGCGGAGAGCGCGCGAACGGGCCGATGACGGTCGCCTCGATCCTGTAGTTTCAGGCGCACCATCCGAGCAGGACGCCCCCGCGGCGCGAGAGAAGCGATCCACAACGTCGTGCGTGCCCACCAGCACTCCTCCATGATCCGGAGCGGCCTCCTCGGGGTCGCCGCCCTCACCCTCCTCGCCGCCGTGAGCAGCAGCGGTTCCGAGCGCAGCGTCGACGAGGCCCGCACCGTCGCCGTCGTCGAGCAGGCCGCCCCGGCCGCCGCCTCCGGCGCCGAGGGCATCCGCGCCGTCGACTTCGGCGATGTCGCCCAGCCCGGTTCGGCGTGCAGCGACGGCCTACGCTTCGCCCCGCCGAGCGCCATCGACGTGTCCGGTGGCGTGAGCCAGGTCCTCGACCTGGCCCGGCTTACCCAGCTCACCGTCGACCCCGAGGTGACCTACGGCGACCTCGACGGCGACGGCGCCGAGGAGGCTGTCGTCCACGTGACCTGCGCCTACGGCGCCAACGGGTCGATCGACAGCCTGCACGTGTGGGACATCGACGGCGACCGGCTCGTCCACGTCGCCGGCCTCGACGAGCCCGGCGCCAGCACGAGCGGCGGCCGGCCGCCGGCGGTCGAGGGCGTCTCGGCCTCCGACGACGGCGTCACGGTGACCTGGTCGCACTACGCCGACGGCGACGCCAACTGCTGCCCGTCCGAGCAGGCCCGGCTCACCTACACGCTCGACGGCAACCGCCTCGAGGCGCAGGGCGAACCGGTCATCTCGCCCGTCCGCCCCTGACGCCCGCCTGCGACGGCCCGTAACCGGTCATTCCGGGAGCGGGCCGAGCAGTACGATCGGTCGCCCTATGGCCAAGGTCCTCACGTCGCAG
>Ga0126307_10001526_pt1 | contig 15283 bp, 13 predicted proteins | sample Plot28_FD_89955 | JGI IMG/M metagenome (GOLD analysis project Ga0126307, IMG submission 89955) | Serpentine soil microbial communities from UC McLaughlin Reserve, CA, USA - Plot28 | ecosystem: Environmental > Terrestrial > Soil > Grasslands | place: USA: UC McLaughlin Reserve, Lake County... | reverse complement strand
TGCGCGGTCTCCGGCGAGATCACCTGGGACGTGGCGAACCGGCTGGTCACGACGTGCGGCAGCGGCGCGTCGAGCGTGCTCGTCGTCGACCCGGTGAAGCGGAAGCTCCGCTCGCGTGCCCCGCTGCGAGGAACGGTGACCGAAGTCCGGGCCGCGAACGGCGTCTTGGCCACACTGCTTGCACCGCTCGACGGGATCGGTCGCGCGCGACTCGTGGTCGTCGATACGTCCGCGCGCGTCCGCACGGTCGCGCTGCCCGGGATCAGCGCCGGCATGCAGGTCGTCGACCCGCAACATTCCCGCTTCCGCACCGAGTCTCCCGCGCTGGCGCTCAGCCGAAGCGGCGACCGCGCGGTGGTCGTGCCGGCGGTGGGGTCCGTGGTCGAGATCGATCTCGCACGACTCGAAACGGTTGCGCATGCCGTCACCACGCCCACGCCCACGCCCACGCCCACGCTCGCGCGCGCGAGCAAGGAGCTCGAGGGCTCGGTTCGGCACGCGGTCTGGACCTGGTCGGGAACGGTCGCGGTCAGCGGCTGGGACGGCATTCCCGGCGAGACACACGCGACGCGCGCCGCAGGCGTGACGTTGATCGACGTCACGAAGTGGACGAGCCGGCAAATCGGCGTCGGAAGCAACGTGGCGTCGAACGGCTGGTCGGTCCTCGGCTGGAGCTCGATCTGGGATATTTCGGCGCAGCGGGCGGTCGGCAACGGCCTGACCGGCTACTCCGCCGACGGCGCCGAGCGCTTCCACCTCTTCGGCGACGAGGCGGTCTCCGTGGCGACCGTCGCCGGCACCTACGCGTACCTGGCGTCACCCGACTCGAAGCGGTTCCGGATCGTCGACACCGAGTCCGGCAAGGTGATCGCCAACGTGCAGACAGCGCGCCCGACGACGCTCTTCGCCACGCGGCCCGACCTCTAGCCGCGAGCCGCCGTCGAGCAGCACGGCCGGTCGCCGCCGCGGCGTCTAGCCTCGCGCCGTGCTCGACACCGAACGTGACGTCGCGACGCCTACCGGCGCGTTGAGCAGCCTCGCTCGACGCGCCCACGGCACGCTCCTCGTATTCCGGGCGTTGCCCCGCCAGCGACGCATCCCGTTCCTCCGCGCACGCGACCTGCAGCTCAGACGAGACGCCGCCGTCCGCGAGACGGTTCGCTTCGCCGCGCAGCGCGTGCCGCACTACCGGGAGCTCCTCCGTGACGCCGGCATCGACGCGCGGCAGATCCGCGGCGCGCACGAACTCGATGCTCTGCCGCTCCTCGACAAGCGCGACGTGCAGCGCGAGCCGACGCGTTTCCGTCCCGAGGACCGGCTTGCGCACGCACTCGTTCTGCGGACGACGGGCTCGACGGCGATGCCGCTCGAGGTCGTCCACGACCGGCGCTCGGCACTCGCCAACATCGCCTACGGCGCGCGCGAGCGAGGCGTGGAGGCGAGCGTCGCCGGCGCGCTGCGCTTCCTCGCGGTCGATGTTCGCGCTCCTGCCGGCACGGGCAGCCGCGTCCAAGGCTTCTACGCCCGCGAGACGCTCCGGCCGGCGCGATTGGCGGGCACGCGGCTCGAAGTCGGGACGCCTGTGGAGGAGGTCTTGGCGGAGCTCGACCGTCTCCGCCCGGCGATCGTGCGCAGCTACGGCACGTACCTCGAGGTTCTGTTCCGGACGGCCGTTGAGCGCGAGCTGACATTCCACCGTCCCCGCGCGGTCCTGTACTCGGGCGACACGATGAGCGCGGCCGGGAGGGAGCTGATCGAGGAGCTCGGCATCCGCGTCCTGAGCCGTTACAACGCGGTCGAGTGCTTCAAGATCGCGTACACGTGCGAGGAAGGCGCGGGGTTCCACGTTCACGAGGACCTCTGCCACGTGCGGCTCGTGGACGCAAATGGTCGCGACGTCGAGCCGGGCGAGCGCGGGGAGGTCGTGATCTCGAACCTCGTCAACCGCGGAACCGTGCTGCTCAACTACCGGCTCGGCGACGTCGCGCGGCTCGACGAAACGCGGTGCGCCTGCGGTAGAAGCTCCGCGCGGCTGGTCGAGCTCGAGGGGCGCGTCGACGACGTAATCGCGCTTTCGCACGGACGCTTCGTGTACCCGACCGAAGTGTGGCAGGCCCTCCGCAGCCATACGAACCTGCTCCGCTACCAGCTCGTCCAGCTCGCGCCGGCCGCATTCGAGCTTCGCGTCGTGACGAGCGCGGAGGCGACCGACGGCGCCGAGGCGGCGGCCGGCGCGCTGAGCCGGCTGCTGGGCCACGCGCGCGTAACAGTCGTCCGCGTGGCGGAGCTGTCCGCGGGGCCCGGCGGCAAGTTCCGACACGTTGTACCCCTGCCTCCCGTGAGAAGCAATCCGCCCGACAGTGGATAATCGGCGGCGATGGCGGGCCGCGTCCAGTCCCTCCGCGTCGCGGCCGAGCAGCCGAGGTCGGACTGGGATCGCACGGTCGACGAGTGGCCGGTGTCGGCGCCGATCTCGGTTCTGCGCGCCTACAGCGACGCGGTCAACTCCGCGCTCATCCGGCGCTGGCTGCCTTCGCTCGTGGGCGCGCGCGTTCTCAAAACGGACCTGTTCGACGAAGCGGTGGCCGGCGGGCTCGTTCCCGAGCTGCGCGCGGCCGGCGCGTCGATCCTCGGCGTCGACGTGTCCGTCGCGACCGTCGCCGCGGCACGCGCCCGGTATCCGGACCTCGCCGTCGAGGTCGGAGACGTCCGGCGGCTTCGATTTCCCGACGAGACGTTCGACCTCGTCGTCTCGAACTCGACGCTCGACCACTTCGGCTCGCCGGCGGAGCTCGAGGGGGCGCTTGACGAGCTGCACCGAGTGGTGCGGTGCGGCGGGACCCTCCTGGTCACGCTCGACAACGGCGCGAATCCCGTCGTCGCGTTGAGGAACGCGCTGCCCGAACGCGTGCTCCGCCGTCTCGGTCTGACCCACTACTTCCTCGGCGAGACATGCGGGCCGCGCCGCCTCGCGACGCTCTTGCGCGCCGCCGGGTTCGACGTCGAGCGAACGAGCGCCTTGATGCATTTCCCGCGAATCGTCGCGCGGCTCCTCGCGGCGCTGGTCGGCCCGCGCCCCCGACTGCTGAGGCTGCTGCTCGCCGCGGAACGCCTCGAGCAGACGCCGTTGCGCTACGCCACGGGTCAGTTCGTCGCCGCTAAAGCCGTGAAGCCGATGCAACCGTGATCGAGTTCCGAGGCGTCTCGCACCGCTATGCCGCGGCGCGCGGCGGCTACCTCACGACGACGCATGCGCTCGAAGACGTGAACCTGATCGTCCCGGCACGACAGTTCATCAGCATCGTCGGGCCGTCAGGCTGCGGCAAGACGACACTGCTCCGGATCGTCGCCGGCCTTGTCGTGCCGTCGGAGGGCGAGGTCGCCGTCGACGGCCGCGCCGTCGAAGGCCCCGGCCCCGACCGCGCGCTCGTGTTCCAGCACGCGGCGCTCTTCCCGTGGCGCACGGTTGCGGCGAACGTCGGATTTGGACTGGAAGTCGCCCGGCGCGATCGTGCGTCGGCCGCGCGGCGCGTCGAGCGGCAACTCGCCCTCGTAGGGCTTTCGGAGTTCGCCGACCACTACCCGAACGAGCTCTCCGGCGGCATGCAGCAGCGGGTCGGGCTTGCGCGTGCGCTCGCCGTCTCGCCCGAGATCTTGCTCATGGACGAGCCGTTCGGGTCGCTCGACGCGATCACGCGCACGCAGCTCGCCGAGGAGCTGGTGCACATGTGGGAGCACGACCAGCGGACGGTCGTGTTCGTCACGCACTCCCTGGACGAGGCGCTGCTCCTCTCGGACCGGGTCGTCGTCATGCGAGGCGGCCGCATCGTGGACGACGTTCCCGTCGACCTGCCGAGGCCGCGTCAGCCCGACGAGTTGCTCGACGAGCCGGAGTTCCTGGCGCTGCGGCGCGCACTTTCGGAGTTGCTATAGCCACCGAGACGCGAAGCGACGTCAAGCTCGAGCCGAGCACGCCCGCACAGGCGCGGACGTCGCTCGTCCGGCTGTCGCGGCGGCAGCGGCTGCGCGCGCTCGTGGCCCCGCGTGACCGGACGTACCAGCTGCTGCTCGGCGTGGCCGTGCTGGCCGCCTGGGAGTACTGGGGCCGCCGCGCGGACGACTTCGTGTTCGCGCCGCCGAGCAGCCTCCTCCCGGCCGCGCGCGAGATGATCTCGAGCGGCGAGCTGCCGCACGCGCTCGCGGACAGCCTGGTCGCGCTCGTGATCGGCTTTACGCTCGCCGCCGTGTCCGGCACGGCGATCGGGCTCGCGATGGGCTGGTCGCGGCGCTTCGGGCGGACACTCGACCCGTACGTCAGCGCGCTCTACGTCGTGCCGATCGCGTCGCTCGTCCCCGCGATCATCGTCTGGTTCGGTCTCGACCTGGCGGCTCGCGTGATCGTCATCTTCCTCTTCGCCGTCTTCGAGATCCTGCTCAGCGCCCAGGCCGGGGTGCGGAACGTCGACCCGTCGTTCGTCGACGTCGCCAGGACGTTCGGCGCGCCGCGGCGCGACGTCCTGCGCAAGGTCGTCCTGCCCGCGAGCCTTCCCTTCGTCTTCGTCGGACTGCGGATGGGCGCAAGCCGCGCGGTCAAGGGGATGGTGCTCGCCGAGATGCTCTTCGCGGTGACCGGGCTCGGAGGGCTGATCGTCGAGGACTCCACGCGGTTCCGGATCGACCGCGTGCTGGTCGTCGTGCTCACGCTGGCACTGATCGGCGTCGCCCTCGGAGCGGCAGTGCAGGCGCTCGAACGACGCGTCCTTCGCTGGCGACCGCAACTGGAGCCGCACGGCGGCGGCCGGACGACGTGAGGCGCGCCGTGCCGGCGATCTGCTTGCTGCTGGCGGCCGCGATCTTGCTCGCCACGACCGGCTGCGGCGGGGACGCCTCGTCTGCCGACCCGGCGAGCAAGCCGCTCAAGCTGGGGTACTCGTTCGGCTTCGACGCGGGCGACGTCGCCGACCAGGTCGCGTTCCGGCGGCTCGAGGCGCGCGGCGGCCCGCACGCGAAGCTGGTCGACATGGGCGGCGCGGCCAACGCCATCACCGCGCTCATTCGCGACGACATCGACGCTGCGGTCGTTCCGTACGTCGCCGCGGTGGAGGCCGCGAGGAGCGGAACCCGCATTCGCGTCGTTCTCGGCGCGAACATGGCGCCGGAGTTCTTCCTCGTCGCGCGGCGCGACATCCGCCGCCCATCTGACCTGCGCGGCAAGGCGATCGCGCACTCAGGTCCGGGCACCGTGACCGGGACGTTCGCCGAGGAGGTGGCGCGCCGCGCCGGGCTCGGACGCGGCGACGTGCGGTTCCGCGCGATTCAGGAGTCGTCGGCCAAGACGGCTGCGCTGCTTGCGGGCCGCGTCGACGCCGCGACGATCGACTTCGTCGACTACCAACGGATCCGGGCGGAGCACCCCGACCTCCACGTGATCGCACGGCTCAGCGAGGTCCAGCCGCGCGCACCGACGATGGTCTGGGCGGTCTCGCACGAGAGCGCCGAGCGCCGTCCACAGCGGGTCCAGCGGCTCGTGGACGGGCTGCTCGACGGGTACGAGCTCGCCTACACCGACGACGGCCGCGAGGCGTGGCTCGATGAAGCAGGCGCAACGGCGCTGGAGGGAGATTCGTCGGCGCTGGCGCGCCGAGCGTACGACTTCTATCGGCGCGTCGGCTTCTGGCCGCGACGCACCGAACCGGTCGCCAAAGCCGTTCACGAGCGCATCGTGCGATTCTGGCTCGACGAGAAGCTGATCGAGCGCGGCGCGCCCTACGACGAGGTCTGGGACCCGACCTTTTGGGAGAACGCCGCCAAGGGCTAGGAGCCGGAGGAGCGGTCGAGCGGCAAGATCTTGCTCGCAGCCGTGGCGCGAGGCTCCTCTCTCACGACCTCCAACGTCCCGGCATCGCTCCAGACCGTGGCCATCAGCTTCTCCGGGCGGCCCCTTCCACCGATCGCGGCCAGCACGGTCTCCGCCACCGCCGGCTCGTCCACCTCGCCCACGCGCAGGCTCACACGCAGGTGGAGTCGCGTCAGCCCGTCGACCTCGACCTCCGCGAGCTGGTAGTCGGTCGGACGACCTCCGAAACGCGCCGGGAGGACGTCCTCGACGAGCTCGAGCAGTGCACTCCGGACGACGTTCATCCCCTCACTCGTCAGCTTTCCGGAGCTGCGGATCGAGTGCGCGTGCCGATCGAGGCCGAGCGTTGCCAAGGGGCAGCCGCAGTCGCGCTCGCTCAGGACGGCGGTGTCGCCGACCTCGGCGTTGATCAGGACCTTCGGCGAGCCGCGGAGGAGGGTCGTGACCAGAAGATCGGCCCCTCCATCGGCCCCCGCCGGAGCCGGCGCGGTGACGATCGCGACCTTGTCGAGCGCGAAGTGCATCTCGTCGACGTACTCGGGCCGCGCACACGCCGCGGCGACGAGCCCCGCTTCGGACATCGAGTAACTCGAGCCCGCACGAGCTCCCGCCGCCCGAATCACGGCCGCCTTCGCGGGGGTGTAGGGCTCTCCGCCGAGCCGGAAGGCGGCGCCCTCGAGGTCGAGGCCCGCGGCCTCCGCCGCGAGGCACGTTCGCACGGCCGCGCTCGGAGTCGAGGCGAGCAGGCCCGGTCGGCCCGCACGGCCGCTCGCGTCCAGCCATTCGGCGACGCGCGACGCCTGCTCGGTCGGGGTGTGGGACGGGTACGGGATCGGGCGACCCCGTGCGCGCGCCAGCGCCCAGGCCGCTCCCGTCATCATCGCCGGCCGGAGCGACTCGGCCCGCACCCCCAAGCCGGCCTGGGAGAACCAGTGCTCGGCCGGCCGGTCGAGCATTGCGTTCCAGAGCGCCACTTTCAGCCCGACGCCGCCGGGAGGGATCGGGTACCAGATCGCCGTGGGGCGGTTCCACAGCCCGAACGCATCCAGAAAGAGCGCGAAGTAGCACGCGTCGTGCGCCACGAGCGTGAGGTCGATGAGGGTCGGCCGCGGCGCGCCGCCCGAGCCGCCGCTGCGCGCGACGTAGTGCGCGCCGCCGACCGGGTTGTCGAAGTCCGCCGCAGAGACGTCGAGCGCGAGCGACCCTCGCCGGATCTGCGCGAGCCCCTTCAGCTCGTTGAGCCGAACGTAGACACCCGCTTCGTGCAGGCTCGCGAGGGCGCCCTCGACGCCCTCGTCCTGGACCAGCCGTTCGACGTCTCCGCGCTCGATGCCGGCGTGCTCCAGGAGCGCCCGGTAGGGACTCGAGCCGTTGGCGAAGACGGCGCCGTCGAACGTCGATAGCAGGTTCTCGGGCCGGCGGCCGAGCTCGTAGGAGATCCGCGCGCGGCAGTCGTCGAGCGACGCCGTCGTCGCGAGGTAGCGGCGAAGACCGCCGACGAACTGCGCGAAGTGCCGCGCGTCCTGCCGCAGCTGCGCTGAGCGGACGGTCAGACCTCGAGCAGGAGCGCGTCGCCCTGGCCGCCGCCGCTGCAGATCGCGGCGAGGCCGAGACCACCGCCGTTGCGGCGCAGCTCGTGCACCATCGTTCCGACGATGCGCCCGCCGCTCGCGCCGATCGGGTGGCCGAGCGCGACCGCGCCGCCGTTCACGTTCACGATCTCCTCGTCGGCGCCGAGCATCCGCGTCGAGTTGAGGGCGACCGACGAGAACGCCTCGTTGATCTCGACGCGCTCCACGTCCTCGATCCGCTTCCCCGCCTTCTCGAGGGCGCGATGCCCTGCACGCGCCGGCGTGCGTGCCAGATACGCGAAGTCGTCGGCGACGTAGGCCTGCGCGAGGATCGTCGCGAGCACCTCGAGCTCGCGCCGCCGGGCGAACTCTTCGGACGTGACGATCACGCAGGACGCGCCGTCGTTGACACCTGGTGCGTTGCCCGCAGTCGTCGTCCCCTCGGGATCGAAGACCGGCTTGAGCTCCGCCAGCTTCTCGACCGTCGTATCGCGCCGAACCGACTCGTCGGCGGTCACGTCGCCGACCGGAACGAGCTCGTCGTCGAAGCGGTGCTCGTCCTGGGCGTCGGCGGCGCGCTGGTGCGAGCGGTACGCCCACGAGTCCTGCTCCTCGCGCGAGATCCCGAGCTCGCGTGCGACCTTCGAGTTCTGCTGGACCATGTGCAGCTCGTCGAACGTGGAGGTCAGCCCGTCGAAGACCATCGAGTCGACCAGCTCGCCGTTGCCGAGGCGGTAGCCGAAACGCGCCTTCTTGAGCAGGTACGGCGCATTCGACATCGACTCCATCCCGCCGGTGACGATGCAATCGTGCTCGCCGGCGCGGATCATCGCGTCCGCGATCTCGATCGCGCGGATCGACGACGCGCAGACCTTGTTGATCGTGTCGGCGGGCGTCTCGATCGGGAGACCTGCGCCAACGGCGGCCTGGCGCGCCGGCGCCTGACCGGCTCCGGCCTGAAGCACCTGACCCATGATCACGTACTCGGGCTCGTCCGGCTCGAGGCCGACGCGCTCGAGCGCGGCCCCTATCGCGAGCGCGCCCAGCTCGGTCGCCTGGTGCTTCGCGAGCCCGCCGCCGAGGCGCCCGAAGGGCGTCCGCACGGCGGCGACGATCACTGAGCGTCGTTCGTCCACGACACTCAGCGTATCGACGCGGTCGGGCCCAACTGCGAGAGTTGACGCTTGTGGAGGAGCTGCCGAGCGGCACCGTCACGTTCCTGTTCACCGACGTCGAGCGGTCGACGCAACTTGTCGGCGAGCTCGGTGCCGACGAGTACGGCGCGTTGCTCCAGGAGCATCGGCGGCGGCTCCGAGAGGCTTTCGAGAGCGGGCACGAGGTGGACACTCAGGGCGACGCGCTCTTCTACGCGTTCGATCGCGCGGACGATGCGGTCGCGGCGGCGGCGGCCGGCCAGCGGGCGCTGACCGGGCTCCCGCTCCGCGTCCGGATGGGCGTCCACACGGGCCAGCCGACGATCGTCGACGGCGGCTACGTCGGCCTCGACGTGCACCGCGCTGCGCGCATCTGCAGCGCTGCCCACGGCGGCCAGGTGCTGCTCTCGCAGACCACCCGCGACCTCACCGATGCTGGGTCTCGCGACCTCGGCGAGCACCGGCTGAAGGACCTCTCGCAGCCGCAGCGCCTGCACCAGCTCGTCGGCGAGGGGCTGCCGACGGACTTGCCGCCGCTGAAGACGCTCGAGAACCGGCCGACCAACCTCCCCGTCCAGGCGACGCCGCTCGTTGGGCGCACGCGGGAGCTGCGCGACCTCGCGGCGCTGCTCGCGCGAGAGGACGTTCGGCTCGTGACGTTGACGGGTTTCGGCGGCGCCGGGAAGACGCGGCTCGCCCTCCACGCGGCTGCCGAGGCCGTCGACGCCTTTGCGAACGGCGTGTGGTTCGTGTCGCTCGAAGCGATCGACGAGCCGGCGCTCGTGCTGCCCACGATCGCGCAGACGCTTGGCCTGTACGAGTCCGGCGATCGTCCGCTCGCCGACGCGCTGAGGGACCACGTCCGGGACCAGCGCCTTCTGCTCGTCCTCGACAACTTCGAGCAGGTCCTCCCCGCGGCTCCGGCCGTGAGCAACCTCCTCGACGCGGCGGCGCAAATGAAGGTCCTCGTGACGAGCCGCGCCCCGCTTCACCTCGCCGCGGAGCGTCTCTTCCCGGTGCCGCCGCTTCGCGTGCCGGACCTCGATTCGGCCGAGGCACTCGAGGCGCTGTCGCAGTACGAGGCTGTTGCGCTCTTCGCCGAGCGGGCGCGCGCGGTTGCTCCGGCCTTTGCCGTTACGAGTGAGAATGCCCCGGCCGTCGCGGAGCTGTGCGTCCGGCTCGACGGCCTGCCCCTGGCGATCGAGCTCGCTGCGGCGCGGGTGAAGCTCCTGCCGCCGCAGGCGCTGCTTGCGCGCCTGGGGCAGCGGCTCGAGCTCCTCCGTGGCGGCCCGCGCGACCGGCCCGAGCGCCACCAGACCCTGCGGGCGACGCTCGACTGGAGCTACGAGCTTCTGGACGAGGAACAGCGGCGCGTGTTCGCCCGTCTCGCCGTCTTCGCCGGCGGGTTCAGGCTGGAGGCGGCCGAGGAGGTGTGCGATGCAGGCCTGGACACGATCGACGCGCTGCTCGAGATGAACCTCCTCCGCTCGGAGGAGCAGCCGGACGGCGAGCCGCGGTTCTTCATGCTCGAGTCGATCCGCGAGTACGCCGGGGAGCAGCTCGCGAAGCACGGCGAGTCGGCCGAGATTTTCGCGCGGCACGCGCGGTGGATCGGCGAGTGGCTCGAGTCGCGCGCCCACGCGCGCGGGGTCGGGGCGTTGATCGGCGATTGGGCCCCCGAGGACGAGGAGCATGACAACGCGCGTGCCGCCCTCGTGTGGGCGCGTGACGCCGGGAACATCGACCGCGAGCTGCAGCTGGCGGAGGCCGCCGGTCGCTTCTACTGGCCGAACCGCGGCCTGCTCTCGGAAGGACGGCGCCGGCTCGAGGATGTGCTCGAGCGCTCCGACGGCGCCGACGAAGCACGGCGTGCGGCCGCGATGGTCGCCGCGGCACACTTCGCCTGGCGGCAGGGAGAGCCCGACCGCGCAGAGGAGCTCGCTGCCGCGGCGCAGCCGGTGCTCGAGCGAGTGGGTGACAACGTGTCCGTGGCCGCCGCGCTGATGGCGCGGGCCATCGCTGCCCAGTCGCGGGGCGATTTGGAGGCCGAGGCGACGTTCTACGACCACGCGGAGCGGTTGTTCCGGGAGATGGGGAACACGGATGCGCTCAACGCGATCCTCAACAACCGGGCCTACGCCGGGATCCTCACCGGCGACTTCGCGTCTGCGGAGCGCCGCCTGCGCGAGCTCGCCCGGCGCGCGTCCGGAACATCGAGACTGGTCGCGCTCGCGAACCGCGGGCTTGCGCTCACGCGCCTTGGACGGCTGGCGGAGGCTACCGAGTGCTTTGCGCAGATCCTGCGCGACCCCGACCCGGCGAGCAGAACCGCCGATATCGAGCTGTATGGCATCGAGGGATTGGGGACGGTCGCGGGTAGCCGCGCCGATGATGCGCGTGCGGCGCGGCTGTGGGGAGCGACGGCCGCGATCTGCGAAGCGACCGGGTACGCGCTCGCAGCTGCGGAGCAGCAGTTTCGCGACGAGGTGGCGGCCGAGGTACGTCGGCGCATCGGCGAGGACGCGTTCGACCGCGCGTGGAACGAGGGCCACGGGCTCTCGGCCGAGCAGGCGGTCGAGCTGGCGCTGCTGGACGCTTAGCCGAGGATTTCCGAGAGCCGCGGCGCGACCGCGACGATCAGCTTCACGGCGGCCTCCACGTCGTCGAGGGAGACGGTCTCCGTGGGCGTATGGATGTACCGCGTCGGGATCGAGATCAGTCCGGTCGCGATTCCCGCGCGGCTGAGGTGATACGCGTCGGCGTCGGTGTGGGTCGCCCCGCGCACGACCTCGACCGTGAACGGGATCCCGTCCCGCTCCGCCGTCTCGTGCAGAAGCTCGAAGAGCTTTGCGCTGAGCGGCGCCCCGCGCGCCAGCACGGCTCCGCCTCCGACCTTGACCTCGCCGCTCTCCTTCGGATCGGCCTCGGGGATGTCGCGCGCGTCGGTAACGTCGATCGCGATCGCGACGTCCGGGCGGACGCGGTACGCGGTCGTGCGGGAGCCGGCGAAGTCGCCGACCTCCTCCCCCACCGCGGCGACGGCGATCACGTCGCCGGGGTTGCCGCCGGCCTCGGCGACCCGCCGCGCCGCCTCGAATGCCACGAAGCAGCCGATCCGGTTGTCGAACGAGCGCGAGGCAACGCGGCTGTTCGGAAGCTCGACCGGCTCGCCCGCGAGGACCGCGCCGTCCCCGACACGGACGAGCGTCTTCGCTTCGTCGCCGTCGCGCGCGCCGATGTCGATGTGCAGGTCGGCGAGCTCGATCTTCTCGTCCTTGTCCTTCTTGAACGGGCTCCGCTTCTTGCCGATGACACCCGGCAGCTCGCCGTCGCGGGTGAGGACGACCACGCGCTGCGCGAGGAGAACCTCCGGCACCTGGCCGCCGATCTGCCGGAAGAACAGGAACCCCTTGTCGTCCACGTGCGTGATCGCCAGGCCGATCTCGTCGATGTGCCCGACGAGCGCGAGCGAAGGCCCGTCGGCGGTGCCGGACACACGCGCGCTGACCGAGCCGAGCACGTCCCTCTCGACGTCGGCGAAATTGGACGCGGCGCGAGCGAAGACGTCGGCGGCTGCGCCCTCATGACCCGACGGCGCCGGCGTCGTCAGCAGCTCGCGCAGGACCGCAGGAAGCGCCACCGGAGCGGAGGCTACCTTCGAATCTGGTGCAGGAGCGCGGGATCCGTGAGCTTGCTGTCGTCCGCGAACAGCCCTCCACGACCGGAACATGACCCGCTACTTGACGGACACGACAATGCGCCGTACCTTGCGCTCGATGAGCTTCCGCACCGTAACGGCCTGGCTGTGGCGCCACGAGCGGAGCGGGAGCCTGCGCTGAGCTAGGCGCGACAGCCCGTTCCGCTCGATTCGAGGCCCGCACGGGCCTTTTGTTTTGCCGTGACCCGCACCACCACCACCGTGACCCAGACGATCGCCACCGACCTGCTGACACCGCTCGCCGCGTACCTCCGGCTGCGCGAGGGCGCGCGCGGTGCATTCCTGCTCGAATCGGTCGAGCGCGGGCGGCTCGGGCGCTACTCGTTCGTCGGCAGCGGCTCGCGCCTCTGTTACCTGAACGAGGCCGAGGCAGTCTCCGACCCCGTCGTCGGCTACGTCGGCTACGACTACATCGCCCGGCTCGAGCCGACCGTGCCGCTGCCGGACGACGGGCCGCGGCTGCCGGAGTCGCGCTTCGTCGTTGCAGACACGCTCGTCCGCTTCGACCACGCGCTCGGCATCGCCGACGTGCTCGCCGGCGACGCGTCGGCGCTCGTGGAGCCCGTCCGAGAGCTCGAGCACCGGACGCTCGCCTCGGCGCCGACGCTGAGGGTGCCGTCGAAGGAGGCGTACGAGGAGGCCGTCCGGCGCGCGCAGGAGGAGATCCGCGCCGGCGAGGCGTTCCAGATCGTGGTCTCGCAGCGAGCCGAACGACCGACCGATGCTTCGGCGGTCGAGCTCTATCGCGCGCTGCGACGGATCAACCCGTCGCCGTACCTCTTCCTGCTCGAGCTCGACGGGCTGTCCCTGATCGGCTCTTCGCCGGAGACGCTCGTCAAGGTCGAGGGCCGCCGTGCGGCGGTGAATCCGATCGCCGGGACGACTGCGCCGGGGCCAGGCGACGCGGAGCGGTTGCTTGCGTCGGAGAAGGACCGGGCCGAGCACGTGATGCTGGTCGACCTCGGCCGCAACGACCTTTCCCGCGTGTGCCGCGCCGGGACGGTCCGCGTCGAGCGCTTCCTCGAGCCGGAGCGCTTCTCGCACGTGACGCATCTCGTATCGGAGGTGGCGGGCGAGCTCGCGGACGGGATCGAGCCGTTCGACGTGCTTCGCGCCTGCTTTCCCGCCGGGACGGTCTCGGGCGCGCCGAAGGTGCGCGCGATGCAGCTGATCTCGGAGCTCGAGGGCTACCGCCGCGGGCCGTACGCGGGCGCGGTCGGCTACGCGCTTCCCGACGGGACACTCGACACGTGCATCGCGATCCGCACGATCGTCGTGCACGACCGCGTCGCGCACCTGCAGGCGGGCGCGGGGATCGTCGCCGACTCCGATCCGCGGGACGAGCACGAGGAATGCCTGCGCAAGCTGGCGGCGCTCGAGGCGGCGATCGACGCGGCCGAGGGCGCATGATGATCCTCGTCGTCGACAACTACGACTCGTTCACCTACAACCTCGTGCACATGCTCGAGGACGTTGGCGGCGACGTCGTCGTACGGCGGAACGATGCGTCCGGGCTCGAGCAGCTCGAGCCCTCGCACCTCGTCCTCTCCCCCGGCCCCGGACACCCGCCGCCGCGGATCGTCGAGCTCGTTCGGAGGACGCGCGCGCGGACGCTCGGCGTCTGCCTCGGCCACCAGGCGATCGTCGCCGCCTTCGGCGGCGAGGTCGGCCGCGCAGGTCGCGTCGTCCACGGCAAGGCGAGCCCGGTCGAGCACGACGGGCGCGGGATCTTCGCCGGCCTCCCGCCCGCGTTCGACGCGGGGCGGTACCACTCGCTCGTCGCGCTCAGCGTTCCCGATTGCCTGGAGGTGTCTGCGACGGGCGACGACGAGGTGATGGCCGTCCGCCACCGCGAGCTGCCGATCGACGGCGTGCAGTTCCACCCCGAGTCCGTGCTGACGCCGCACGGCCGCGACCTGCTGCGTAACTTCCTCGACGCGTGATTCAACGGGCCATTCAGCGGCTGCTCGACGGGCACAACCTCACGCGTTCGGAGGCGCGTGAGGTGATGGGCTCGATCATGCGCGGCGAGGCGACGCCGGCGCAGATCGCAGGCTTCCTCGTGGCGCTCCGCGCGAAGCGCGAGACGGCGAACGAGATTGCCGGGTGCGCCGAGGCAATGCGGGAGCACGTCCTTGCCGTGCGACCCGTGCGGGACGATCTCGTGGACACCGCGGGCACCGGAGGCGACAACGCACACACGCTCAACATCTCGACCGCAGCGGCGCTCGTCGCTGCCGCGGCCGGCGCTGCGGTGGCCAAGCACGGCAACCGCGCGGTGTCCTCGCGCTCGGGGTCGGCGGACGTGCTGGAGGCGCTCGGCTTCGAGCTCGAGCTGCCGCCGGAGCGCATCGCGCAGTCGATCGACGATCTCGGCTTCGGGTTTCTCTTCGCCCCGTCGCACCATCCCGCGATGCGCCACGCGGCCTCAGTGCGCCGCGAGCTGGCGACGCGAACCGTCTTCAACGTCCTCGGGCCGCTCACGAACCCCGCGGGAGCACGGGCACAGGTCGTGGGTGTCTTCTCCGCAGAGCTCGTGCCCACGATTGCCGACGTGCTCGCACAGCTCGGCGCGCGACATGCGTTCGTCGTGCACGGCGCGAACGGAATCGACGAGCTGTCGCCGGCGGGCGAGAACATCGTCTCCGAGGTGGTCGACGGTGACGTTCGAGAGCGCGTGATCGAGCCGCTGGATCTCGGCGTTCCGCGTTGCCGTCCGGAGGAGCTTCGCGGCGGCAGCCCGGAGGAGAACGCGCAGGCGATCCGCGAGGTCTTCGCCGGCGCCGACGGCGGCCGGCGCGACGCGATCCTGCTCAACGCCGCCGGCGCGATCGCCGCGGCGGGGCATGCGGAGGATCTCGCGGGCGGGCTCGAGCTGGCGCGCGAGGCAGTGGATTCCGGAGCGGCGGCCGGACGGCTCGAGGAGCTGGTGGCATTCTCACGCGGCGATGGGACGCTTTCGCGCAGCGCTCTCTGATCCCGG
>Ga0126307_10001525_pt1 | contig 15285 bp, 15 predicted proteins | sample Plot28_FD_89955 | JGI IMG/M metagenome (GOLD analysis project Ga0126307, IMG submission 89955) | Serpentine soil microbial communities from UC McLaughlin Reserve, CA, USA - Plot28 | ecosystem: Environmental > Terrestrial > Soil > Grasslands | place: USA: UC McLaughlin Reserve, Lake County... | reverse complement strand
TTCTCCCTGACCCACTCGGCGGCGAGCTCGTTTGACCCGTGCGCGCCGGCCTCGTCGCGGTAGAGCGTGATCGACAGCAGCTCCTCGCTGCCGCAATCGACCGCCTGGTAGGCGACGAATCCGGGCTGCTGGGCGAGCGCGTCGGCGAAGTCGACGTCGACGCGGTGCATGAGGTCGTCGACGGAGCCGGCCCCCATGCGGTAACGGCGCAGACTTGCGTACATCGTCCCTCCTCTCGGACAGAGTCTGGCCTCGGGGCATCATTGCGCCCTCGCGCGCCCCGCTCAAGTCCCCCGGCTGGACGCGGCCTCACACCCGGCCCGCTTGCCTTCACCCGCCCGAGCCCTGACGTCCACCGGCGTCTACGCAGCCGCCTACGGGCTGGGCGACAGGGCCACCGGCCGCGCTGGGTATCGACAATGGAGATGCCGCAGTACACGGAGCATCGAGATCGGCAGCGCCGCGTCGCGGATCTGGGAGGTGATCGCCAGGCCTGAGCGCTGGAGCGGAGGGATACCTCGAGACGCGCCTGCGCTCCCGGATTACCCGAAGCCCGACTCGCGCAACAACCACATCTACCTCACCCGGATCAAGGAGGACGTCGCTGCCCGCGCGATCCGCTCCCAGCTGCCCACCCTGCTCGAGGAGGCCCGGAAGGAAGAACGTTCTCCCGCCGTCTGCTACCGCCTGCGGCCGGCCGGCGAGCGCGCCGGCCTCACCGTCGAGGATGAGATCAGCCTCCTCGGCCTCGCCCAGCTCGCCGGCCGCGCCGCGCGGGCGCGCTGGAAGCGCTCGCTCGAGCGGCTACGGGACGCCACGGAGCAACGGTAGGCGGCCGCCCGCGTGATTTCCTCAAGCCGCCCGGGAACCCATGTGGGGATGAGCTATTCACAGGCGTACCTTCAGAGGCCGAGAACCGTCCCCCTACGCAAGGCAGAGGTGCCGGAGGCGCCTCCCGTCGAACCGGAGCTGCCGCCGGAAGAAGAGCCGGAGCCCGAGACGCCCGAGCCTCCCCTGCGCGAACCCGACGAGGAGCCAGTCCCCACGTAGGACCGGCGGGTCCGAGCACGCTCAGCGGCGACCGCCACCAACCCTCCCTCCCGATCCACGAGCGCCGATGGGTGCGCGCGAAGGCCGGGTCAGCGGCCTGGAATTCCCAGCTCCCGGCCGGTGTAGAAGCTCGACCGCTCCTCGACCACGAAGGGGTCCATCGCCTCGCGGCGCCGGGTCTCGATGTCGGAGCGGCGGTAGCGGTCGCAGGCCTCTGCGGAGTCCCAGATCGAGATGCCCACCACCTCGTCGCCCTCCTCGGCGTGCAACACGTAGGCCCCCACCAGCGCGTCCGGGAACTCGGTCGGGCGCCAGGACCGCTCGAACTGCTCCCGCGTGTCCGGCTTGATCCTGCGGGTGCTCACCCAGAAGTAGCGATCCATCCTTCGCTCCTAGCGCTCGTAGGTGCCGATCAGCTCGGCCACGGCCAGGGTGTGTCCCTCCAGCGCGCGCTCGAGCTCGCGCTTGCCGGCGCCGGGCCTCAGATCTGGGTCGAAGTCGAGCGCGTAGAGCCGGAAGAAGTAGCGGTGCCGGCCATGGCCGGGCGGCGGGCAGGGGCCGCGGTAGCCGCTCGTGCCGAAATCGTTGCTTCCCTCGACAGGTGCCGCCTCCCCCTCGCCAAGCCCTTGGGTGCCGGGGTCGAGCCCCCAGCCGAGCCAGTGGGTGAAGGCCCCCGCCGGGGCGTCGGGGTCGTCCACGACCAGCGCCAGCGCGCGCGTGCCCTCCGGCGCCCCCGACCAGGACAGCGGCGGCGAGAGATCCTCCCCGCCACAGCTGTGCCGCCGCGGAATCGGCTCGCCGTTCTCGAAGGCACCGCTCTGAAGCAGGAACTCCGCCACCCACAACAGAATGATCGAATTGCCACGCGCACGCCCCGTGGCCACGGTCGAGGCGCCCGAGGCCTGCCGGCCGAAGCCATGTCGGCCGACGTTACCGGGGTTCCTCGGCACACCCATTGCCGCAGTGCGCGGCGATGTTCTGCGGTCCGCTACCGCCGGCCCGGGTGCGAGCATGCTAGAGGTTGGGAGGTGGTCGCGAGAATAGTGCGTTTGAGGGACTCGACCCGCGGGGTAGCTGCGCATCGCGGTTCGGGACCGGAGGGAGAGGAAATGATTCGCTCCGCTGGTCAGGTCACCACCGCGTCGCTAAGGCGGTGCGGGGCGGCTGCCGTTGTGAGCCCTTGTTGCCTGCGGCCCGGTTGGTTGCCGGCGTGAGCAGCGCGCGAGGGTCGTACGCGAAGCCCCGAGCGGCTGGCGCGGCGGTGGCAGCGCTCGCCAGAGGAAATGGCGCGAGCCGCACGAGCGAGGCGGCGACGGCGATCGCTGCTGGGCCGAGCTCGGTGCCGGGCAGGGAGCGTCCCTTCTGGCGGGAGGCCCTCGCTCCGTACGCCCGGCCGCACCTGGGCCGCAGCCTGCTGGACATCGCGACGTCGCCGGTGCCCTACCTGGCGCTCTCGGTGCTGATGTACCTGGCGCTGGACGCCTCGTACCTGCTTGTGCTGGCGCTGGCGGTCCCCGCTGCCGGATTTCTGCTGCGGACGTACATCGTGTTCCACGATTGCGCTCATGGCTCATTCCTGCCCTCCAAGCGGGCCAACGCCTGGCTGGGCATCGCTTTGGGACTGGTCGTCTACGAGTCCTTCGCGAGCTGGCGACACAGTCACGCGGTACATCACGCCACCGCCGGTGACCTGGACCGGCGGGGAGTCGGAGACGTCCTCACCCTGACGGTCGCGGAGTACCGGGCGTCGCCGTGGCGGCGCCGGCTGGGGTACCGCCTCTTTCGGAACCCGCTGGTGATGTTCGGACTCGGGCCGATCTACGGCCTGCTCCTGCAGCCCCGCCCGGTCTCCCGATCGGCGCGCCCCCGCATCCGGCGCAGCGTGATCGCCACGAACCTGGCACTCGCGGCGTTGGTCGGTGGGCTGTGCTGGCTGGTGGGTTGGCGCGAGCTCCTGGTGGTTCAGATGCCGACGGCGCTGCTCGCCGGCTCCGCGGGTGTGTGGCTGTTCTATGTCCAGCACCAGTTCGAGGACACCTACTGGCAGAACGCCGGCGACTGGAGCTACGCCGACGCGGCTCTGCGCGGCAGCAGTCATCTGAAGCTGCCGAGGGTGCTGCGGTTCTTCACGGGCAACATCGGGCTCCACCACGTGCACCACTTGAGTACCCGCATCCCCAACTACAACCTGCACCGCGCGCATGACCGGAATCCGATCTTCCACGAAGTGCCGACGCTCTCGCTGTGGGACGGGCTTCGCGCCGTGCGGCTCAAGCTCTGGGACGAGGAGCGTGGGCGGCTGGTGACCTTCGCGGAGGCACGCGCCGACTAGACCCCTGCGTTCGAGGCCATGGCCGACCGCGACGAGCTCGAATTCACCTACTCGCTGATCGACCGCATCTTCCGGGTCAGCCTGGGAGAGCTCGCGGACTTCAGCGGAGCCAAGTACGACGGCGACTTCTCGCTGAGCCTCGAGGAGGCTCAGCGGCGCAAGCACGAGTACGTGGCCGAGCAGCTCGGGATCGGCCCGGGCCGGCGCGTGCTCGACCTGGGCTGCGGCTGGGGCCCGCTGCTCGACTTCATCCGGCGCCGAGGCGGCAGCGCGGTCGGCGTCACCCTGTCCTCCGCGCAGGCGGCCGCCTGCCGGCGGCACGGCCTCGACGTCCACCTCCACGACGCGCGGCAGGTCACGCGCGACAGCTTCGGCGCGTTCGACGCCGTCGCCAGCCTCGGCACCTTCGAGCACTTCTGCTCTCCCAGGGAGCACCGCGCCGGGCGCCAGGACGAGATCTATCGTGGACTGTTCGCCCGGACCGCGAGCCTGCTGCCCGACAACGGCCGGCTCTTTCTCCAGACGATGGTGTTCGGGCAGAACATGATCCCGGTGGACCGCATCGACATCAACGCCCCGCGGGACTCCGACGCCTGGTACCTCGCCCTCCTGGGCCGCCAGTTTCCCGGCTCCTTCCTTCCCTACGGCCAGGAGCAGATCATTCGAAGCGCCAGGCCGCACTTCCGCCTCGTGGCGAGCACCAGCGGCCGGCTCGACTACATCGAGACCATCCGCCAGTGGCGCAGGCGGTTCGCCGCGCCGAGCATGAGAAAGACGCTGCTCAAGCTCCAGCTGCTCCGCCGCTGGCTGATGAGCTCCGACTTCCGGCTCGCGTTCACCTCGGGCGTGAGCGCGAACAGCGTCTGCTTCGAGCGGGAGCTGCTCGACCACCACCGACTCGTGTTCGAGAAGGTGCGATGAGCTGAAGCGGCCCTGAGGCGTCAGGGAGCCACTCGCCGGCGGCGCACCCGCGTACCTCCGGGCGCATGCGGAGCGACAGCCGGCCGAGCGCGGCTCGGCGGGCGCGGCCCGTCCGAGGGCGCGTGCTAGGTGCCGCCCGTTAATGGGGGCGGACCCGGGCTGGACCCGGGTCCGCTGCTGAGCCAGGGCGGGTCGGGGGAACCATGGCCGAACCGGCCCCGGCGAACAACAAATCCTAGCGACGAGCTGGCCTCGGCCTCGCGGCGCCACCCAGGCAGTACGCCGCTGTCTCATGCGCCGCCGTCGTCAGCGCCGGCGGGTGCTGCGCATGCGTTGGTCGCTCGCCGCCGAGATCGCTGTGCGGTATCACCTGGCTTCGAATGGATCGACTCCTGGGCGTGGCAGCACCTCCCGGTTGCGCTGCGGCGGAGACGCCTCTGGGTGGCGGTCGATGTCGACCGTGCTCGGGCCGCCCGTCCTAGGTGGGGACAGGCTCCTCGTCGGGTTCGCGCACTGGGGGGCTCCGGGGTCTCGGGCTCGGGCTCTTCTTCCGGCGGCACCTCCGGCTGGCCGGGCATCAATCGCGGTACGCTGCTCGGGGAAGAGAAAGGGGAGTTCGTCAACCTCCAGGGCGAGCCTGATGAGGGCCGGCCGGGGCGTGGCCGGCCCGGCGGCGTGTACATCATCGTCGCGGCGATCGTCGCGATCGCCATCGTCGTCCTGCTCATCATCCTGATTTTCTGACCCGCCGCCCGGTCGCCAGTCCTTTCCCCCCAGCTAGCCGCGGCGCCGCTACCGCACGAGGGTCGAGCGATGACGGCTAACCCGCCGAGCGCGCGTGAGCGCTGGCGCGCCAACGTCGGGGATGTCGCGTGAACGCCAGCCCGCTCCGCCCGCGACGACCCGATTGGGGGGATAGATGACTGCCGTATCGGTCGGTGTTGGCGAGCTGCCGCCCGGCCGCCTGGCTGTCTACCAGCGCGGCGAGCGCGACAGTCTGCGGGCGGCCACGGCGACCGCGCTCGGCATCTGCTTCGAGGAAACCCCCGGACATCGAGCCGAGCCTCGCCGCCGGCTATCCGGCCGCTCACACGGCGTGGCTTGTTGAGGTGGTGCGGTTTAAGGGGCCTCAGGCTCAACCCGCGGGTGTCGATGTAGGACCTCCAATGCGCGTCTGGCAAAGTAACGAACGCCGATTGAGCCGGCCCGCGTTTCGCGCTCGCCGGCGCCGGGTAATCGGGCTGCTCCGGGGACGTAACGGACTCGCAAATTGCACGAAACTCGAGTCCCCCGAGACTGAGGACTCGCAAGTTGCACGATGGACTCGAAGCTGGGTCGGGTAGCCCCCTTGACATGGCGGCCGTGGCAGAGCTCGTCTGCCAGGCGTGCGGAACTGTCAGTTGGAGCACCGTGCCCAGGCGGACGGACACGATGCCCGCCTGCCCGTGCGGCGGGCGCCGCCAGATCGTGCGCATCCGGCACAGGCTGCGGAGCGGAGAGAGGCCCGGCGGCCTCAGCGACGAGCGCGCTCGAGAGTGACCTCGTACTCCAGCACGGCGGGCACCTACCAATCGTGCTCGCGCGTGGGGAGCGCCAGCACGTCGGCCTCTGTCCATCGCTCTCTCACGGGGCTCGCCAATGCTGACGCATCCTGTCTCAGGATCGCCGTAACGCTGGCGCGCGAGAGCCGCTGCCTCAGCGCGTACGAGTACGCCGGGGGTCACTGTTGACAACGCAGAGCCAGCAGCATGGAGCTAACAGGTCAGCGCGTTGCCGAGCACGCCGAGCACGGCTCCGACCACGCGCTTCCAGGGCGCGCCAAGTGCGAGCTACAGCAGCTGGCGATCGCGTAGCGCCCGCCGCACGCGACGCCGGCGCCACGGCCTGACTTCGTCGAGCTGCCTGAGTGCCTGGCTTGCGTCCTGCTGGCGCTGTCTACAGGCGCTGAGGGAGTCGTGCGCCTGGTCGAGCTGCGTGCGCAGCTGCGCGACGGTTCTGCGCAGGAGTTCGAGCTCGGAGCGTTCCTCGTCGCGCAGTTCGACGCCCCAATCCCACGCCTGATTGGTTTGAGCCATCGGCCGGTGTTCGCCATCCGCCGGCCAGCTCCTGCTCGACAAGCTCGCGCCTGCTCATGCCGATTCGGTCCGCGCATCCAGCGGAACTCGGCGAAGAACTCGAAACCGGAGCGCTCAGGGGGAACGGCGCCAACGGCCTTCACGGCAGGAATATCCGACACCGCTCGGCTTCATGCGCCACCCCGTCCCGCGGGGTCCACCGCGGGTCCACCAGCCCGGACACGCGCGGGGGCACCCGTCAACGCCGAGCCTCTGCGAAACGCCCGTTTGCAGGGATTACTCTCCTGCTTGTGCCCGCTTGGGTCCGAGGTTCACACGGCGGAGCACGACTCATAATCGTGAGGTCGGTGGTTCGAATCCACCCGGAGCTATTCGAGTCCAGAGCGGAATTGCTCCCGATGGTCCAGCCGTCCGCCTCGACCGTCATGACGGTCCGAAGGCCCTCGCGGCCGCGGTTGTGTTGCTGATCGCCCGCGCGCCCCAACGAAGCGCAAGAGCTGACGAGGCTGCCCGAGCTGCCGCTCGAGGGTTTCGAGAACGCTTGCGCCCGCGAGCTGCTTAAGCGTGCCGTGGTGGCGCCGCGCCTCGGCGGGCGGGTCGGTGGCTCTGCGCAGCTGGACCGTCATGCTCACCGGACGCACCGTCGAGTCAGTTGCGGCGCACGCGCGAGGCCGCCGAGAAGATCGCGGCCCGCCGCATCGCAGAGGGCAAGCCGTAGGCGCCCTTACGCGACCACCTCGCGGAAGCTGCACAGACGCACTCCCGCCTCCACGACCGCCTTCCGCACCTGGATGTCGCACAGGGACCGGAGCTCGGTTGGGCGCTCGGCGGCGTATGACGAAGGAACCTCGGCGTTCTCCGACGGATGGCAACAGAGCTCGGTGAATCCTGCCGGCAAGCCTCGGATGATCGAGGCCAGTGCGTCAGGGCTGATGCCTTCGGGCAGCGGCGTCCCGCCGCTCGCCTGCCCGTAGAAGGCTCCGCAGTAGCGCACCGGCGCCGCGTGGCGGAGTGGCACCCCGAGCGATCTCGCCGCTCCCGCGATCACGGAGAACGCGGGCTCGTCCCGGTGCACGTGCTGGTGGGAGTCCAGGTGCGTGGGGTCCACGCCGGCCAGGGCGCGGAAGCGCGCGAGCTGACGCTCCACCTCGGCCGCCACCGCATCGGCATCCCCGGTGTCCACAACCGCGTAAGCGGCGTGCCAGTCCCCGTTTCGCTTCTCCCATTCGCCCAGGTCGAGATGCAGCCCCATCCCCAGCTCGGGGTGCTGCCGTGCGGCGGCTGCCGCCCCGGGCGCAGCGTCGCGGTTCACCATCAGGCTCGTGCTCGTGACAATCCCATGGCTGTGGGCTCGCAGGATCCCGCGGTTGACGCCCGGGCTAAGCCCGAAGTCGTCGGCGTTCACGATCAGCCGGCGATCGATCATCGGAGCCCGAGTCCCTCGGCCAGGCGCAGCGCATCGGCGAGCCAATCGTGTGCGTGCTCGGCAGGCGGTGACCAGTCGCGCGACCAGCCGAGCCATTGGATGGCCAGGTGCAGCCGGAAATGCTCGAGCGCGTCGAGGAAGTCGTCCCAGCCAGAGCCGCGCAGCGCAGGCAAGCAGGCCTCGAAGTAGGCCCGCGCGAGCCGCTCGCGGTTCCGCTCCTCCCATCCCCCCGAGCTCAGTGCGGCGAGGTCGAGCAGACCGGGCCCGACGCCCGCCATCTCCCAGTCGACGGGGCGAATGCGGGATCCCTCGACAAGGACGTTCGAGGGGTAGAACTCGCCGTGCACGAAGCCCCTCGGCCACTGCGCCAGTCGCCCGACCACCCGCTCGTAGGCGGCCGCAATTTCGTCGAGTGAGCCGCTCGGTGCGAATTCAAGTGCCCGTGGAAGCCAGCACCGGAAGTAGGCCGCGTCGTAGCGGAGCAATCGGGGCGAGCGGCATGCGAGGCTCCTGCCGTGCAATCCGGCGAGCCAGCGCGCGGCCTCCTCCCATGTGTGGATGTCCCCGACCTGCCAAAGGAGGTCTCCCTCCACGACCTCCAGAAACAGCCATGCCGGATCGTGCAGCGCCCCGTAACAGGCCGGTGCGTCCACGGCTTGGGGGCCGAGCACCTCGAGATAGGCGTCGATCTCGCGCCCCGCGTCCCAGAGGAACCCTGGCTTCGACCCGGTGCCGGTGAGGTCTTTGAACAACATGCGCTGCCGCCCACGGCCTTCGACCACCACCTCCAGCTCGTCGATCGCGAAGCTCGACCGGTAGGGCCAGGGCCGCCGCCTCAGCTCGTGCACGGGCCGCTCCAGCGCCATCTGCACGGCCGCCGAGAGCTGCTTGTCGGTCACAGGCATGCCAGCAGACGCGACAGGACGCGGTCGGAGTCGAACAGTTCCGCGGCGATTGCCCTGGCCGCGTGGCGATGATGCTCGTACCGGCATCGGAGCGACTCGACGCCGGCCGCCAAGTCTTCGGCGGTTAGGAATGCGATCAACCCGTCACCGGCGGGGACATACCGGGAGAAGCCGGTGTCCTGAGCGAGGACCGGCCGGCCAGAGGCCAGGTAGCAGACGCTGCGGTCGCTGAACCAGCCGCATGACGACGCGACGTAGCCCTCCTTGGCCAAGCCGAACTCGGCCCACGACCGCTGCACGAAGTCCCGGTACCGGTGTGGCGTGCCGGCCGCCTGATCGGGGTCGATCAGCTCCCAGCCATGCTGGCGGAGCGCTTCGAGGTCGCTCGTCTCGTCCGGGTGGATGCCGAGGGCGAGCGCGAAGCGGGCACCGGTCCTGGCGGGAGCGTCGATAAGCGGCCGGAGCGAGTGGGCCTTCTGGCCGTAGCGGATTCCGCGGTGCTCGACGGAGCCGTAGGCGCGCCAGTGGCCGACTGTCGTGAGTGCGTCATGGGCGACCGTGTCCGCCACCGGCCAGTGCTCCAGCACGATGGGCTGCGGAGTCGTGATCCACGTGCGCCCGCAGGTCGGGATCGCGCAGTTATCGGATCCCAGGGCCAGCCCGATGGTGACGAACCGGTTGTGGCGGTCGAATCCAAGGTCGAGGCCGTCGGCCTCATGCCAGAGCTGGGTGAAGGCCGGGTCGAGATCGACGAAGGCACGGACAGAGATCCGCTGCAGTATTTCCTCGTCCGCCAGGACCCCCGCGAGGTTCAGGAGCAGGTCCGCCCCCTCGGCCGCGTCAAGCAGCTGGGCACGGCTGAGACCCACGGTCTTGCCGCTGTCCGGATCGACGAGCGCCGCTGACAGCCCGAACGCATCCACCAGCTCTCGAAGGTATGGCGCCGAGCGGCCCAGATCGCTCACCGGCTCGACGAACACCACGCGATGGCCGAGCCGCCGCAAGCCGAGTAGGAACTGCAGCACCGCCCAGGATGCGCCGCCCTGGCGCGGGACGCCGGCGAGCATGCCGCTGAGGAGGATCGTCGTCATTGCGCAACCTCCGCGGCGTCGAGCAGTGGGGCGAGGGCCCGCTCTGGGGCGAAGTACTCCTCGGCCAACTGCCGGGCCGCTGCGCGATGCCGCTCGTAGCTCTCCACGATCCGGCGTGCGCCATTCACCGCCTCCTCCAGGTTGCGAAAGGCGACGAGTCCCTCTCCAACCGGGAGATGGTCGCTGAAGCCCGTGTCCTGCACGAGCGCCGGCCTCCCGGACGCCAGGTAGCGCACGGTGCGGTCGCTGAACCAGCCGCTGTGGGTTTCGACGTAGACGCCCTGAGCGACGGAGAACTCGGCGCCGGAGGTCCGGATGAAGCGACGGAAGTCCGAGGTATCCGCGACGATCCGGGGGTCGACGATCCGCCAGCCCTGCTCGTCGAGCCGCGCGCTGTCCGCCCAGTCCGCCGGATCGATCCCGAGCGCCAGCTCGAATGGGAGGCCCACGGCCCCGGGGACGCCCAGGAAGCGTCGGAACTCGTGGAGCTTGAGGCCGTAGGTGCGGCCTGCCCAGCTCAACCGCCCGTAGGGGCCCCGCCAATTGGCCACGGTCGTGAAGCGCGAGAACTCGTCGCCCTCGCCTACCGGCCAGCGCTCCAGCACCACCGGTTGACGGATCGACCGCCAGCGGATCCCGCCCGTGGGTAGCTTGCATCGGCGCGTCCCCACGTTCTCGCCGACGCTGAAATAGAGGTCGTGGCCCGCCAACCCGACGTCGTGCCCCTGGGCATGCCAGATCTGGGTGAAGCCGGGATCGAGATCCACGAAGGCTCGCCGACGCGCGCGGCGCAGTAGCGGCCGCCAACGCAGGTGGCCGCCGAGGTTCACAAGCAGCTCGGCTTCCCCGGCGCGCGCCATCAGCTCCGGACGCGACATGCCGAGCAGCGGCTCCCCCCTCGGCCCGATCAGAGCCGCTGAGCCCCGGAAGCCGAACTCCTCCATCACCGTCGCGAACGTGTCGGTCTTGGCGGGGTGGTCCTCGAGCTGCTCGACGAAGACGACGTCGAAGCCGAGCTGGCGCAGCGCTTCCGCCCAGCTCATCCGGACCCAGATGCTGCCGCCCTGGCCGTGCTTGTTGGCCACCGCCCCGCTGACTACGACCGTGGTCACAGGAGGGCGTCGACTAGCCGCGCGAGGACCTTGTCGGAATCGAAGTGCTCCTCTGCGAGCGCGCGCGCCGCCGCCGCATGGCGAGGGTAGTTCGCGCGGATCTCTTCGACGCCGGCGACAGCCTCCTCCAGCGTGCTGAACGTCAGCAGGCCCTCGCCGACCGGATAGAGCTCCGCCAGCCCTGTGTCCTGGGCCAGAACCGGCCGACCCGACGCGAGATAGCAGATACTCCGCTCGCTGAACCAGCCACTGCGGCTCTGGACGTACATCTCCTTCGCGACCATCAGCTCCGCGCGTGAGCCCTGGATGTAGCGGCGGTAGGCGTCGGGGGTCCTCGCGATGCGGCCGGGGTCCGCGAGCGACCAGCCGCCCTCGCCCAGCAGCCGGAGGTCCGCCTTTTCGTCGGGGTGGATGTCGAGCGCCACCTCGAAGTCCCCGCCGCTGGCTCGCGGCAGGTCGGCGAACTTGCGGAACTCGTGGACGCGCAGCCCGTAGCGGCGGCCGCGAAAGTCAATCGGCCCGTATGCGCCGCGCCAGCTCGCCACGGTCGTGAACGCACGGCCGGGAGCGTCCAGTACCGTCGGCCACTGCCCGAGCACCACGGGCTGTGGCGTGGTGACCCAGCGGAGGCCGCAAGTGGGCACGGCGCAGTCCGGGAGGCCGATGCGCTCCCCAATCGTGATGTGCGCGTCGTGGCCACTGAAGACGTCGGCGAGCTCGAGCTCGCGCCACATCTGCCCGAAACCCGGGTCCGTGTCGAGAAAGATGCGCCTGCCGACCGCTTCCAGCAGCTCCTCGTCCGTGAGGAATCCCATCACGTTGATGAGCAGATCCGAGTCGGCCAGATGCTTCAGCACCCGCGCGCGCGGCACCCCCCAATGCGATCCTCCCCCGACCGCGACCGAGTAGCTCTGCTCGAGGCCGAACTCGCGCATGACGGCGTCGACGTAGCGGAGGTCCCGACGCATGTCCGAGTGGACCGTGTCTAGGAAGAGCACATCCCATCCGAGGCGGCGGAAGCCGAGCAGGTATTGCAGGAATTGCCAGGTGTGCCCCGCCTGATAGGGCTTCTGGGCCAGCGACCCGGCAACCGTGATCCGGCCGATCATGAGCCCGCCAGTTCGTAGATCACGCAGTCGTCGTCCCTCCACAGCAGCGCGTAGCGCTCGCCGAGGTGACGCGCGAACCCCGCGTAATGCTCGAGCCACCAGAAGGAGGCGCTCGGGAAGACCAGGTGCGAGAGGCCTTCGCGCCGGAGCGACTCGAGATGGTCGATGGCGGTCGCGCTCTCCCTCGGGTAGCCGTCGGGCAGCGCGCGGCGATCCGGGAACTGGCGGCCGCGGCGGCGGCTGAGACGCAGCAGCGTGGGGTCCCACTTGGTCACGCTGCCGACCACCGCGGCGGGGGGGACGACCCTCCGCACCGTCTCCGAGATGCGCGCAAGCGTCGCGTCCCAGGCCGGGTCGTTTGCGGCGGCCCGCCGGAGTCTCCCGCCGTAGCGCGTCCCCTCGAGCCGATCGGCGAGCCGACCGAGCAGAGCCTTGGTGCAGCGGTAGCTGGCGTAGTCGTCGCCGCGGGCCGTGGCCAAGAGCAGCTCGGGAATCAGATCTCCGGTCGTCTGTGGCGCCAGGCGCCCCGCCAGGGCGACGGACCGGAGCGACTCAGCGCGCCGTCCGCCCGTGAACGCGCCGCCCGCGTGAATAAGGGCCTTGGCGGCGAGCGCCGCGCGCGCCGTCCTGACCGCACCCCGCCGGTCGCAGATGCGTGCTCTCTCCTCACGCAGGATCCGGCGCGCCACGCGCAGGTCACAGCGAAGCCGCGCGCCCGAGTGGGAGGCTGCCCGCGAGATCGTGGCGGCGTGCTGGCGGTAGCGCGCGACCGGCGCGGCCGTGTAGGCCACGTCGCCGCGCAGCGCGGCGCGCAGCCACATCTCCCAATCCGAGCTGCTGCGGCCGGAATGGAAGCGCTCGTGACACCAGCGCCGAGCGATCACCGTGGACGTCGTGACCTCGTTGGAGGCGATCAACTCATGGAAGGCCGTCGCGCCCGGCTCGATCGCGTTCTCGTCGAACGGGCCAGGCCAGGCAGGCAGCCGAGCACCGTCTTCGTCCAGCAGCTCGAAGCCGCCGTGCACGAGACCGACCTCCGGGTGCTCTTCGAGCACGGCGAGACGCCGGGCGAGGCTTTCCGGCAGGTAAGAGTCGTCCGCGTCGAGCCAGGCGACGTAGCGCCCCCGCGCGGCGGCGAGGCACGTGTTGCGGTTCTCGGCGACCCCGAGCGGGTGTGGATGGCGCCGGTAGTGAACGCGCGGGTCTTTGAGCTGGTCGACCAGCTTGCGGGTGTCGTCGGCCGAGGCGTCGTCGTGGATGAGCAGCTCGAGGCCGTCGACGTCCTGCTCGAGAACGCTCGCGACGGCCTCGCCCAGGTAGCGGCCATGGTTGCGCGTAGGAATGCAGACGCTGACGAGCGGGGTGCCCACTAGGCCTCCCGCTTGCGAAAGACCTTGTTCTCGAGCAGCTCCTCGTAACGCGGATCCGGCCGCACCAGCAGGTCGACCACGAGCGCGACCTGCCGCTCCTCGATTTGCTCCGGGCTGTAGAGCCGGCAAACGTCGGGAAAGACCTCGGGCTTCATCGATGGGGAGCCGCCCAGCGTCCAGGCGTAGTCGTCGAAGTCCACGTATCCGCCCACCCTCAGCAGGCGGTCGACGAGCAGGAAGGCGAGCGCGTCGAGCATCCAGGTGTGGGCCCCGTCGATGAAGACGTAGTCGAAGATCGGCTCCCCATGCTCGGCGAGGAGCCCCATGAGGCTCCAGTTGTAGGAGTCCATGATCCGCCGCGTGTTCGGATGCTCGATCACCTTCGTATGGCCGGTGGCCTTCACCCGCGAGGCGGCCTCCACGAGCCGGTCCTCGTAGTCGAAGAGGTGTATCTCTCCCTCGCCCGCGAGCTCCTCGGCGATGCGCGCGGCCGTGTATCCCTTGTAGACGCCGAGCTCGGCGTAGGCGCGCGAGCCCGTGGACCTGAAGAACTCCACGGTTGCCCCGTTCGGGCCCTCCACGTTGAGCTCGGAGAGCGGGTAGGCCTGCTCGACGAGTTTCATGAGACAGGCGTTTCCTCCAACGAGAACGCGGCATACTCGGGCTCGTGGACGATGCGCCTGTAGCGGCGCTGCAGGTGCTCGTGGAAGTGGGCATAGTGCTCCAGCCACCACAGCGAGGTGCCGGGGATCACGAGGTACTGCGCGCCCGCTTCGCGCAACTCCTCCAGATGGTTGATGGCCGCGTCGCTGTCGGCCGGGTGGTGGCCCGCGTACGCGCCGTCCCTGGCCTGCGGGAAGTGTGAGGCGCGGCGCCCGACCAGGTCGACCAGGTGGTCGTCACCGCGGCTGACCACGAGCACCCTCGCGTAGCGGGGGAGAGAGCTGGCGGCGAACTCCTGCACGCGCTCGACTACCTCTCTGCCCCATACCTCCTTCTCGAGGCGCTCGCGGCGGGTCTCGAGCGCGCTCAGCTCCTTGCGCAGCAGGTCCAGCGTCCCCAGGCGTTCGTCCTTGCGCGGGTCCGGACGCGGTCGCCGCTCGTGACCGTCGAGCAGCTCGCGGTAGAGCCGGTCGAAGCGATCGAGCTGGTGCTCCACGTCGAACTGCGTCTCCGCGCGCCGCCGGGCCGAAGTGCCGAGCTGCTCCCGGAGCGTCGGGTCCGAGGCTAGGCGGGCGAGCCGGTCGGCCAGCGCCCCGGTGTCGCGGCGCGGTACGACGAACCCGGTCACGCCGTCGTCGATGTTCTCCGGAAGGCCCCCCGCGTCGCTGCACACCACGGGCAGGCCCATGGCCTGAGCCTCGATCACCGAGACACCGAAGGCCTCGGTCAGCGAGGGATGCAGGAAGGCATCGGCCCAGCGGAGGCACTTGCGTACCTCAGGCGCAGTCTGCCCGCCGATCATCTCGACGTGATCGGCGAGCCCGAGGTCGTCGATGCTGAACAGCGTCGGCTCCCGGTGGTCGCCCTCGCCGATGATCCGGTAGCGCACCCGGATGCCCCGGTCGAGCAGAAGGCGCACGGCCGCGAGGCCAAACTCGTGGCCCTTCTTCCAGTGGATGCGGCCCACGCTGAGGATTCGGAACGGACGCTCGGCGGTTCCGACCGGCTCGTAAGTCCGGTCGGGCGAGCGGAACAGCGAGGTGTCCACCGCGTCCGTGATCACCGTATGTGGCCTCTCGCTCGGGCAGCCGCGGCGCCGCGCTCGCTCCCAGATGTTCTCGCCGACCACATGCAGCATGTCCGCGCTCTGCCAGACGTCCTCGTAGCAGCGGCGGTCCTCGACGCCGAAGCTGTTGATGTCATAGCCCCGGAAGCTGACGACGACCTTGCA
>Ga0126307_10001524_pt1 | contig 15292 bp, 16 predicted proteins | sample Plot28_FD_89955 | JGI IMG/M metagenome (GOLD analysis project Ga0126307, IMG submission 89955) | Serpentine soil microbial communities from UC McLaughlin Reserve, CA, USA - Plot28 | ecosystem: Environmental > Terrestrial > Soil > Grasslands | place: USA: UC McLaughlin Reserve, Lake County... | reverse complement strand
CGGCGTCGCCGCGCTGGTGACCGCCGGGGTGACCTTCCTGAGCCTGTCGCCACCCGTCGTGGAGCACCCGGAGCTGCGCCCGGCCGGCCCGGCCTTCACCTCCGACGACCTGCTCGACCTGCACGTCGAGCTGCAGGGCGACGACTGGCTGACCGACCTGGTCGGCTAGCGCGGGGAAGCCGGCAGCGGCCCCGGTCCCGGTCCGGTCGACCCGCCCCGCGGGCCGCCCGCCGCGACCCGGGTCCGGGCCACCTCGGCCAGCAGGTCGCGCTCGCGGCGGGGGAAGTCGTGCACCGGGTGGCCGCGCTCCAGCCGGTCGCGCAGGAACGCCAGCTCGGTCGCCGCGTGCTGGAAGCCGCGCAGGGCGTCGCCGGACGGCTCGCCGTAGCGGCCGGCCACCCAGCGCACCGCCTGGCGCCGGCGGGGCACCGACACCAGCATGGGCACGTCCTCGGGGGCCAGCCAGCCCGCGTCGACGTACGTCGGCAGGTGCCGTTGCAGGGTCTCGCCCTCGCGCCGGCGTGACCACGCCGCGACCGCCACGGTCGCGGCGAACGCGGGGACCATGACGACGACGTAGCCGGTGAAGAAGCCCCTCAGGCCGGACAGCGACGCCCAGTTCCAGGTGGCGTGCAGCACGACGGCGGTGAGGTAGCCGGCCAGCGGCGCCAGCCATCGGGTGGAGGGAGTGACCGCCCGGGCGGCCAACCCGAGCCCGATGCCGGTCATCGCGGTGAACAGCGGGTGGGCGAAGGGGGACAGCACCCCGCGGAGCACGAAGGTGAAGCCGACCGCGAAGATCCCGCCGCTGACGCCGAGCTCCTCGCCACCGGCGAGGAACGCCCGCCCGAAGTAGAGGATGTTCTCGGTGAAGGCGAAGCCGACTCCGGCCAGGCCGCCCAGGACGATCCCGTCGACCACCCCGTCGAACTCCTGCCGCCGGAAGAGCAGCACGAGCAGGACGGCCGCCCCCTTGGCGGCCTCCTCGACCCAGGGCGCGACCAGGACAGCGGTGGTCGCCAGCCCCTCGGCCGGCCCGCCGGTGCGAGCGATGGCCAGGGCGCTGGCGGTGTTGAGCACCGCCGACACGAGGGCGGCGACCGTCGCGCCCCAGAAGAACGCGAACAGCAGCAGCCCCCGCGGCTCGGGCTCGTAGCGGTCCAGCCAGCGGAAGGCGCCCAGGACGACCGGGAGCGGCAGGACGGCGAGGCAGATGCCGATGAGGAAGCCGAGCCAGCCGGTCGTCGAGGTGAAGGTCGCGAGCAGCAGCAGCCCGCAGAGGCTCATGACCACGGCGAGGAAGCCGACCAGCAGGAGGCGCCGCAGGCGGCTCCAGTGGTCGCTCGGGTGCACCGGAGGAGAGTAGCCGCGGGCCGGGCGCCCATCCGTCCGAGTCGCGGACGGCGCCGGTCGCGAGGATTGCGCCCGACAGGTCAGGGAACGCGACACCCAGGGACGGGGACCGGCACACGGCAGGGGACGTCGGTCCCCGTCCCACCTCCTGCCACCACTAGCGTGCGGCCATGGACCGTGCGCACGTCGAGCGGCTGACCGCCGCCGAGCAGGACCGCTTCGTCGCCGAGCACCCCCGCAGCAAGGAGCTCTTCGAGCGGGCCCAGGCCGTCATGCCGGGCGGGGTCCCGATGAGCTGGATGTCGAAGTGGCCGGGGGCCTTCCCGGTCTTCGTCGACGAGGCGACCGGGGCACACTTCCGCGACGTGGACGGGCACGACTACGTCGACCTCTGCCTCGGCGACACCGGTGCGATGACCGGCCACTCCCCCGGCCCGACGGTGGCCACGGTGCGCGACCAGGTCGGCCGCGGCATCACCGCGATGCTGCCGACCGAGGACTCGGTGCTCGTCGGCGAGGAGCTGACCCGACGGTTCGGCCTGCCGCTGTGGCAGTTCACCCTCTCCGCGACGGACGCCAACCGGCACGCCATCCGCTACGCCCGGCACGTGACCGGCCGGCCCAAGGTCGTCGTGCACGACTTCTGCTACCACGGCAGCGTCGACGAGACCTTCGCGGCGCGGGACGAAGACGGGCGGACGGTCTCCCGGCGCGGCAACATCGGCCCGCCGGTCGACCCGTCGGAGACGACGGTCGTCGTGGAGTTCAACGACGTCGCGGGCCTCGAGGCCGCGCTCGCCAGCGGCCAGGTCGCCGCGGTCCTGTGCGAGCCGGCGCTGACCAACGTCGGCATCGTGCTGCCCGACGAGGGCTACCACGCGGCGCTGCGCGAGCTGACCAGGCGGTACGACGTCCTGCTGATCATCGACGAGACCCACACGCTCTCCGCAGGCCCCGGCGGCTACACCAGGGCGCACGGCCTCGATCCCGACCTGATGACGATGGGCAAGGCGGTCGCCGGCGGGATCCCGGCCGGCGCCTTCGGGATGACCGCCGAGGTGGCCGACCGGATCGCGCGGTCCGTCGCGCTGGAGGACATCGACGTCGGTGGCATCGGCGGGACGCTGGCCGGCAACGCGCTGTCGCTGGCCGCCATGCGGGTGACCCTGACCGAGGTGCTCACCGATGAGGCCTACGGCCGGATGCTGCCCCTGGGCGACCGCTGGTCCGACGGCGTCGACGCGGGCATCGCCCGGCACGGTCTGCCCTGGCACTGCAACCGGCTGGGCGCCCGGGGCGAGTACACCTTCACCGCGTCCGCGCCGCGGACCGGCGCCGAGGCCCACGCGTCGGGCGACTTCGCGCTCGAGCAGTTCCTCCACCTCTACGCCCTCAACCGGGGCATCCTGCTGACGCCGTTCCACAACATGGCGCTGATGTCACCGGCCACGACGGCGGCCGACGTCGACCGACACACCGAGGTGTTCGACGACGCACTCGCAGCCCTCACGGGAGGGTGACGGACGCGCTGCCGGGTGGGCGGGCTGACCCACCTGGGCGGGGCCGACCGGGTGTCGTGTCACCAGGACGAGTCGTCCGGTGTCCCTCGGTCACCTCGTACGGGCTACCGCAGGATGACCCAGGTGGGTCATGGCGGTCCAAACTCGGGCATACCTAGGCTTGCTCGTCAAGCGGGGCCGAACCTGGCCCCGACGGGCGGTGACGGAGGAGGGCGACCGGTGGCCCACAAGGCCGATTCCCGGCTGGAGGACCCGTTGGTCCTCGACGAGATCGAGCTCTACGGCGAGCTGGTCATCGCCGCGTCGTCCTCGGACGAGCCGCTGAGCCAGGAGCAGATCGACCAGGCGCTCGGCCTCCGGGTCACCAGGTCGGCCACCTCCCGACAGCAAGCCTGAGGGACCGGCTCCCACGCTGCAGACCCCGGATTGCGGATTCCGCCCCGAGCCTGCGTAGCATCCACTCCCGGACCTGCACCTTCCCTCGTTGCCCTGCCCCGATCCGGGAGAGCCTGTGCGTATCCGCCTGACCCCACGCCAGAACAGCTTCTACAGCATGTTCGCGACGTCCGGCCGCAACCTGATGGAGGGCGCCGGCCTGCTCAAGGAGCTGCTGGGCGCCGAGATGAGCGAGCGCAAGGCGATCGCCGAGCGGATGCGCAGCTGCGAGCACGCCGGTGACGAGGCGACCCACGCGATCATGCGCGAGCTGAACGAGACGTTCGTGACGCCGTTCGACCGCGAGGACATCTACCGCCTGGCGTCGTCCCTCGACGACGTCATGGACTACATGGAGGCGGCGGTCGACCTCGTCGTCCTCTACAACATCGCCGAGCTGCCGCCCGAGATCGCGGACCAGGTCGACGTGCTCGAGCGGGCAGCCGAGCTGACCGCCGAGGCCATGCCGCGGCTGCGCTCGATGAAGGACCTCAGCGAGTTCTGGATCGAGCTCAACCGGCTGGAGAACCAGGCCGACCAGGTCTACCGCCGGATCCTCGCCAAGCTCTTCAGCGGCGAGTACGACGCGCTGACGGTGCTCAAGCTGAAGGAGGTCGTCGACCAGCTCGAGGCTGCCGCCGACGCCTTCGAGCACGTCGCCAACACGGTGGAGACGATCGCGGTCAAGGAGTCCTGACCGGTGGAGCTCGCCACCATCATCGCGGTCATCGTGGTCGCGCTGATCTTCGACTACACCAACGGCTTCCACGACGCGGCCAACGCCATCGCGACCTCGGTGTCGACCCGGGCCCTGACCCCGCGGGTCGCCCTCCTGATGGCCGCGGTCATGAACTTCGTGGGCGCCTTCCTCGGCACCAAGGTGGCCAAGACCGTCTTCAGCGTCCTGGAGCCGCCGTCCGGGGAGCACGCGCTCGTGGTGGTGCTCGCTGCCTTGATCGGCGCCATCACCTGGAACCTCACCACCTGGTACTTCGGGCTGCCCTCGTCTTCCTCGCACGCCCTGATCGGCGGTCTCGTCGGCGCTGGTCTCGCAGGCGGGGTCGCCGTGCAGTGGGCCAGCGTGGTGGACAAGGTCGTCATCCCGATGTTCCTGTCGCCCCTGGTCGGCTTCACGCTGGCCTTCCTGCTGATGCTGGCCATCCTCTGGGCGTTCCGGAAGGCCAAGCCCGGACCGACCCAGCGCGGCTTCCGGATGGCGCAGACCGTGTCGGCATCCGCGATGGCTCTCGGTCACGGCCTGCAGGACGCCCAGAAGACGATGGGCGTCATCGTTCTCGCCCTGGTCGTCGGGGGCTACCAGGAGGGCTTCGAGATCCCGTGGTGGGTCGTCGTGCTGTCGGCCGCCGCGATCTCGCTCGGCACCTACTCCGGCGGCTGGCGGATCATGCGCACGCTGGGGCGCCGCATCATCGAGATCGACCCGGCGCGCGGGTTCGCCGCCGAGACGGTCGCCGCCTCGGTGCTCTACACCACGGCGTACGTCTTCGAGGCGCCGATCTCGACGACCCAGGCGATCACCGGCTCGATCATGGGCGCCGGCGCCACCAAGGGCCGCAAGGCCGTGCGTTGGGGCACGGCCGGCAACATCCTGGTCGCCTGGGTGCTGACGATCCCGATGTCCGCCCTGGTCGCGGCGTGCGTCTACTGGTTCATCCACCTCATCCTCGAGTGACCGAGGGGCGGGTGGGTCAGCCGAAGCGGCCGGTGATGTAGTCCTCCGTGCGTCGGTCGCTCGGGCCGCTGAAGATGGTCGCCGTCCGGTCGAACTCGACGAGCCGTCCGTGCCGGACACCGGCCTCGTCGACGTCGGCGGTGAAGAAGGCGGTCCGCTCCGACACCCGAGCCGCCTGCTGCATGTTGTGCGTCACGATGATGATCGTGAAGTCCTCCGCGAGGTCGTGCATCAGGTCCTCGATCTTCGACGTCGCGATCGGGTCCAGTGCGGAGCACGGCTCGTCCATGAGGATGACCTCGGGCTGCACGGCGATGGTCCGTGCGATGCACAGTCGCTGCTGCTGGCCACCTGAGAGCGCGAGAGCGCTATCGGTGAGCTTGTCCTTCGTCTCGTCCCACAGGGCTGCACCGCGAAGCGCCTGCTCGACGATCTCGTCGAGGCCCTTCTTCACCCCGTTGACGCGCGGGCCGTAGGCGACGTTGTCGTAGATGGACTTGGGGAAGGGGTTCGGCTTCTGGAAGACCATGCCGATGCGGCGCCGGACCTCGATCGGGTCCACGTAGTCCGCGTACAGGTCCTCGTCATGAAAGGTGATCTTTCCGGTCACCCTGGCGCCGGGCACGAGGTCGTTCATCCGGTTGAAGCAGCGCAGGATGGTGCTCTTCCCGCAGCCGGACGGCCCGATCAGAGCCGTGATCTCCCGCCGCGCCACCGGCAGGTCCACGTTGCGGACCGCCTGGTAGTCCCCGTAGAAGACGCTGACGTCGCTCATCTCGAAGACGGGGCTCGGCACCGAGAGCGGCTGCGGTCCCGCGGGATCGGGGCCGGCGATGGTCAACGCGGCCTCCCGGGCCTCGGACTGGGACAGGGCTGCAAAGCGGGACTCGAGGTGCTGGGTCAAGGCGTCACCATCGTCTCTGGAACTTGTTGCGCAGGTAGATCGCGACGGAGTTCATCGCCAGCAGGATCACCAGCAGCACGACGATCGCTGCCGAGGCGAGCGGCACGAACTCCTCACGGGACTGCTTGATGAAGTCGTAGATCTGCACGGGCAGCACGGTGAACTGGCTGAGCACCCCGTCCGGGTTGAAGGAGATGTACGCCAGGGCCCCGAGCAGGAGCAGGGGGGCGGCCTCGCCGATCGCCCGCGACAGCGCCAGGATCGACCCGGTGGCCGTCCCGGGGACGGCTGCGGGCAGCACCTGCTTCCAGATGGTCTGCCACTGGGTGGCACCGAGGGCCAGCGAGCCGAAGCGGATAGAGCTCGGGACCGCGCGGATCGCCTCGCGACCCGCGATGATCACTACCGGGAGCACCAGGAGGGACAGGGTGATCGCCGCCGAGAGCACGGTGAGGCCAAGGCCCAGTCCGCGCGCGATGACCCCGAGGCCCAGGATGCCGTAGACGATCGACGGGACGGCGGCGAGGTTCTGGATGTTGATGTCGATGACCCTGTTCCACCACTTGGTCGGGTCCGCGTACTCCTCCAGGTAGATCGCCGACATGACACCGATCGGGACCGTGATCAGGGCCGTCAGGCTGATCACCCAGAGCGTGCCGGTGATCGCGGACTGCGCGCCTGCCGTCTCGGGTCGCAGGGTGGACGGCATGTTGCGCAGCAGGTCGGCGTCCAGCCTCGGCAGCCCGGTCCAGACCACGTAGGCCAGCAGCACGCCGAGGAAGGAGACGGCGATGCCGAGAGCCGACTGCAGCGCGAGGCGGAACACGAGCTCGCGCCGGGGCCGCCGGCTTCCGCGGAGTGTCGTGACACCCGTGTCGGGCGCACTGCTGCGGTAGATGGTCGTCGTCACTCGTACACCTCGCGGTATTTCCGGACGAGTCGGATGCTGAAGAGGTTGAGCGCGAACGTCATCACGAACAGCAGCGAGGCCACCGCGAAGATGGTCTTGTAGTCGATCGAGCCCGTGGGCACGTCACCCGAGCCGGCCTGCGCGATGAAGGCGGTCATCGTGAGCATCCCCTCGAGCGGGTTCCAGCTGAGGTTGGCCTGCCCGCCCGCGGCGACCGTGACGATCATCGTCTCGCCGATCGCCCGGGACACACCGAGCACGATGGCCGCGACGATGCCGGAGACAGCAGCCGGAACCACCACCCGGGTCGCCACGAGCATCTTCGAGCTGCCCAGCGCGTAGGCGCCGTCGCGCAGGCTCCGGGGCACCGCGGACATGGCGTCCTCCGACAACGAGGCGACCGTCGGGATGATCATGATGCCCATGACGAACCCCGCCACCAAGGCGTTGAAGATCGCCGGTCCGTCGCCGACCGGCCAGATGTCGCGCAGGAAGGGGGTGATGCCCTTGAGAGCGAAGAAGCCGTAGACCACGGTCGGCACCCCGGCGAGGACCTCCAGGGCCGGCTTGAGCACCCGACGGGTCCGGTCGGCCGCGTACTCGCTGAGGTAGATGGCGGCACCGACGCCCAACGGGATCGCGACGGCCATGGCGATCACCGTGATGAGGATCGTGGCGCTGACGAGGGGAAGCACCCCGTAGGACGGGTCGGCGAACAGCGGGGTCCACCGCGTCCCCGTGAAGAACTCCGTGAAGGAGATCTGGCGGAAGAACTCCTCGGTGGGGATCGCGACGGCGATCACGATGCCGATAGTCGTGACGACCGAGACGAGCGCTGCCGCGAAGAGCATGACCTCGATGAGGCGCTCGCCGTAGCGCGGCCGCGACTTCCGCAGCGACCTGCCTGCGAAAGTCACGGCCGCGCCGGGTCGGGTGGGTGCCATCGTCACCCGACCAGCGAGTCGTACGCGGACTGCGCCTCGCTCTTCTGCTCGTCGTTCAGCGGGATGAACTGAGCCGCCTCGGCGATGTCCGCGTCGTTGGCCAGGTAGAACTCGAGGAAGGCCTTGACCTGCGGCTTGTCGATCGAGGCCTTTGCCGGGTAGATGAACAGAGGGCGCGAGAGCGGGGTGTAGGTGCCGTCCTGAGCCGTCTCCGCGCTCGGGGCGACGCAGCCGTCACCGCTGTCGACCTCCAAGGCCTTGAGGGTGTCGCTGTTCTCCTCGAAGTAGGTGTAGCCGAAGTAGCCGAGGCCGCCCTTGCTGCCGGAGACGCCCTGGACGATGACGTTGTCGTCCTCGGACGGCGAGTAGTCCTCACGGCTGGCGCCTTCCTCGCCGTTGACCACGTCGGTGAAGTAGTCGAAGGTGCCGGAGTCGGTGCCGGGCCCGAACAGCTCGAGCTTCTCGTCGGGGTAGCTCGAGTCGACGTCCTGCCACGACGTGACCTTCGACCCCGGCTCCCAGATCGCCTTGAGCTGGCCGGTCGTGAGGCAGTCGACCCAGTCGTTCTCGCTGCTCACGACGACCGTGAGCGCGTCGTTCGCGACCGGGATCTCGGTGTACTCGATGCCCGCGTCGGCGCAGACGGGAGCCTCCTCCGCGTCGTCGATCGGCCGGGACGCGTCCGAGATGTCGGTCTCGTCGGCGCAGAACTTCTCGAAGCCTCCGCCGGTGCCTGACGTGCCGACGGTGACGTTCACCCCGGGCTGCTCCTCCTTGAAGAGCTCCGCGGCGGCGGTGGTGAGGGGTGCGACCGTGCTGGAGCCGTCGACCTTCACAGCACCGGACAGCGAGCTGTCCCCGTTCTCGGAGGCGTTGGCGCTGTCGGTGTTGTTGTCCCCGCCGCATCCGCTGAGCAGGAGCGCGCCGACGGCCAGAGGCACCGCCAGGCGGGAGATACGCGTGAGCTTCACAGGGTTGTCCCTCCAAGGACCTGAGTCGTCGTGTGTCGTCTCCGACACGGCGGACGCTAGGGACCGGAGATGACTCGGGATCCGGAGGCAGATGAACGAGGGGTGAACAGCGGCTCTCGTCTTGGACGGCTCAGCTGATGCAGAACTCGTTGCCCTCCGGGTCCTGCATCACGACGTAGTAGACCGGGTCTTCCGGGTCGTCGTGCCGGTCGCGGCGCTGGACGGTCGCGCCGCGACCCACGGCCTCGATGACGGTGGTCTCCACCAGCTCGATCCTGCGGTCCATCGAGAGCGCCGCGTCCCGCCCGGTGGGGTAGAGGTCGAGGTGCAGCCGGTTCTTGCCGGCCTTGGTCTCCGGCACCGTCTGGAACCAGATCGGCGGTTTCAGTCCCTCTGGGTCGAAGAGGCGGTCGGCGAACTCGGGCCCGCTCCCGAGCCGTGCCCGGTAGAGCGCGTGCCAGGTGGTGTCCGGCGTCGCTGGTGGCGACGGCTGGTAGCCGAGGAGCGGGGCGTAGAACCGGGCCAACCGAGCCGGGTCGTTGGCGTCGATCGTCAGCTGCCAGAACACCATGGGGCGACGTTAGCCGTGGCTGCCGTCAGGCCCGGCTGAACATCAGGTCGGTCTCCCACCGGATGAAGCCGAGCCTGGTGTAGAGGCCGATGGCCGCCTCGTTGTCGGAGTCCACGTAGAGCATGGCGCTGGGCAGGCCGCGGTGCCGCAGGTGGCGCAGCCCGGTCACCGTGAGCGCCTTGCCGAGCCCGGTGCCGGTCTCCCCGGGGGCGACCCCGACGACATACACCTCGCCGATCGGGTCGTGCCCGTGGCCCTCGTGCGCGTGCGGCCCGTCCGGGTGCCCGACATGCTCCAGGTCCTCGTCGCCGCCGTGGACCTTCGTCCAGTGGAACCCGACCAGATCGTCGCCGCGGTGGGCGAGGAAGAAGCCCTCCGGGTCGAACCACGGCTCCTGCATGCGTCGGTGCAGGTCGTCGACGGTCCAATGCCCTTGCTCGGGGTGCGCGCGGAAGGCTTCGGCGTTGACCCGCACCCAGGGCTCGTCGTCCTCGCCGGCCCGGAAGGTACGGACGGCCACCCCGTCGGGCAGCGACACCTGCGGGAGCGGGGCGTGCAGGGACCGGCGCATCTGCCACAGCGACCTGGACAGCTCGAAGCCCATCGACCCGGCCAGTGCCGCAGCGCCGGGGTGACCGCCGTGCGCCCACAGCCGCAGCCGGCCGTCCGGCGTCTCGTCGAGCGTGGCCTGCACCAGGCGGTGGCCCAGGCCCTGCCGCCGGCGGTCCGGGTGGACCACGACCTCGGCGCTGGCCCCCTCGACCTGGTCGGTGACGTCGAGGTGGCTGTACGCCGCCAGGTCATCGCCCCACCACACCAGGACGTTGCGCACCGGTCTGTCGCCGCCGTACCGCAGGTGGAGCATCACGTGCTCCGACAGCGGCCGGACCCCGTCGGCCTCCGTGGCCGCCTCGACCAGGTCGGACACCGCCCGGACCTCCGCGGCGTCGAGCGGGCCCAAGACCTCGACCTGGACCGGCGGCGCCGCGGGCTCGCTCACGTCGGCACCCTACGGGGGAGCCCGGCAGGATCCGGTGAACCGATGGCGACCGGCTGGCGGCCCAGGGCAGACCGCTTGGTCACGATTTTGACCGACCTGTTGTGCGCTGAGCGGGAATGCCCGTTAGGTTTCCCCGGTCACCCCCGATCCCTTCCTAGGAGAAGCATGTCCGGACCCGGACTCCTCCGCCGCCGCACCCCGGTGGCCCTGGCCGCTCTCGTCGCGGCCGCGCTCGCCACGTCGATCACCGCCGCACCCGCGAGCCAGGCGACCCCCAAGGACGACGAGAGCAAGCGGATTCCCGTCCAGCTGCTGTCGTTCAACGACTACCACGGGCACATCGAGGAGGACCCGTCGTCCCCTACCCAGGCGACCGACGGCAACATCCGGGACGAGAACGGCGCGCTCGTGGCCGCCGGCGGTGCAGCCTTCCTGGCGACGCACCTCCAGGACCTCCGTGAGGGTCACGAGAACAGCTTCACCGTCGCTGCCGGCGACCTGATCGGCGGCTCGACCTTCACTTCCGGCTTCTACCACGACGAGCCGTCGGTCGAGACCCTCAACGCCATGGGTCTGGACGTCTCAGGTGTGGGCAACCATGAGTTCGACGAGGGCGTGACCGAGCTGCTGCGGATGCAGAACGGCGGCTGCCACCCGGTGGACGGCTGCTACCTGCAGGACGAGGCCGGCAACGACATCACCTACCCGGGCGCCGACTTCCCGTGGCTCGCGGCCAACGTCGTCAGCGAGGAGACCGGCGACACGGTGCTGCCCGCGACCTGGGTCGAGAAGGTCGGCAACGCGAAGATCGGCTTCATCGGGATGACGCTGAAGGGCACCGACTCCCTCGTCGCACCGTCCGGAGTGGCCGGCTGGGACTTCCAGGACGAGGTCGAGGCGGGCAACCGCGCCGCGGCACAGCTGCGCAACGAGCAGGGCGTCCGCGCCATTGTCGTGCTGCTGCACGAGGGCGGGACGCAGTCCGGCACCTACAACGGTTGTGTCGGGATCTCCGGCCCCATCGTCGACATCGCCGAGAAGCTCGACCCCTCGATCGACGCGCTGATCACGGGTCACACCCACCAGGCCTACAACTGCTCGATCGACGACCCGGCCGGCGAGCCGCGCAAGGTGGTGAGCGCCTTCTCGTTCGGCCGCGTCATCACCGAGATGAACCTCGAGCTGGACAGCCGCACGAACGACGTCGTGCGCGACTCCGTCACCGCCGTCAACCACATCGTGACCCGCACGGTTCCGCCTGACCCGACCCTGCTGAACATCGTGGCCAAGTGGACAGCGCTGGCCAACGTCGAAGGCAACGTCGAGGTGGGCACCATCACGCAGGACATCACCCGCGCGTTCCTGCCTCCGCCGAGCACGAGCGACGACCGCGCTAAGGAGTCGTCGCTGTCGAACCTCATCGCGGACGCCCAGCTCGCCTCGACAGCGCCGGAGAACGGCAGCCAGATCGCGTTCATGAACGCCGGCGGTGTGCGCGCCGACCTTCGGTACGCCAGCTCCCCGGCGGGTGAGGGCGACGGTGTCGTCACTTACCGCGAGGCGTTCAACGTGCAGCCGTTCAGCAACATCCTGCAGACGTTCGACATGACCGGCGCCCAGATCGAGGCCGTTCTCGAGCAGCAGTGGGTGACCGGCCGTCCCGGCGGCCGTGACGTGCTGCGGTTGGGAATCTCGGACGGGTTCACGTACTCCTGGTCGCAGACGGCGCCGTTCGGCCAGAAGATCGACCCGGCCTCGATCAAGCTCAACGGGGTCACGCTCGACCCGAACGGCAGCTACCGGGTCACCGCCAGCAACTTCCTTGCTGACGGCGGCGACAGCTACCTCGCGTTCCGCAACGGCACGCCGCGGGACGGTGGCAAGGTCGACCTGGACGCGCTGATCGACTACCTGGGCGCGAACTCGCCGGTGTCGGCACCGCCGGTCGCGCGCAGCGTGCCGCTCCCGTAGGGCCCGCAGCACGACACGAAGGGTGGCACTCCGCAGCGGGTGCCACCCTTCGTCGTCAGTCAGGTGGGCGTACGCCGTCAGGCGACCGGGGCCGGCGCCGGCAGGTCGGTCGGCACCGGGTCCTTGGGCTCCTTCGGCAGCACGAAGCGGTAGCCGACGTTGCGCACGGTGCCGATCAGCGTCTCGTGGTCGGACCCGAGCTTGGCCCGCAGCCGCCGGACGTGCACGTCGACCGTGCGGGTGCCGCCGTAGTAGTCGTAGCCCCAGACCTCCTGCAGGAGCTGGGCCCGGCTGAAGACGCGGCCCGGGTGCTGGGCGAGGAACTTCAGCAGCTCGAACTCCTTGAAGGTCAGGTCCAGGACCCGGCCCTTCACCCGTGCGGTGTACGTCGCCTCGTCGATCGTCACGTCGCCCCGGCGGATCTCGCCGACCTCGTCCTCGGCCCCGGTGCGGGCGGCGAGGCGCCCCATCGCCAGCCGAAGCCTGGCCTCGACCTCGGCCGGGCCCGCGTCCTCGAGGATCACGTCGTCGACGCCCCACTCGGCGGTGACCGCCGCGAGGGCGCCCTCGGTCGTGACGAGCACGACCGGGCAGTCGACCCCGGTGGTGCGCAGGACCCGGCACAGGGACCGGACGTGCGGGAGGTCCCGGCGGCCGTCGACCAGGATCGCGTCCGAGCGGGGTGCCTCGAGCAGGGCCGACACCTCGGCGGGGGCGACCCGCAGACCGTGCGAGAGCAGGCCCAGCGCCGGCAGCACCTCGGTCGAGGGCTGCAGGGTGTTGGTCAGCAGCAGCAGCTGGCTCACGCGGGCTCCCCTCCTTGTCCCGAGGTCCATGAAACACGATGATCGGGCGTCTGGCCGGTCACGTCCGCCAGACGAGAGGACCCCCGCCCGGGGACACACGCCTGTCGCCGCCCGGCAACACGCAGGTAACACCGGTAGCACCACGCCCCTCCGGGGGTCGACCAGGAAGGGGCGGCCCGAGGATGGCGGCCGGCACGATCCGCTACTGGGCGGCGGCGCGAGCCGCCGCCGGCCTCGCCGAGGAGTCCTGGTCGGGCTCGACGCTCGGCGAGGTCCTCGACGCGGCCGCCGACCGGCACGGCCCCGAGCTCGCCAGGGTGCTGTCGGTGGCCAGCTTCCTGGTGGACGGGACCCGCACCCGGTCCGAGGCGTCGCTGGAGGACGGGTCGACCATCGAGGTGCTCCCACCCTTCGCCGGCGGATGACCCGCACCCCGACGACGCAGACCATGGCGACTCAGAGCTCGACGACGGGACGACCGGTCACCACGGCGGTCGCCGCGGCGGCGCTCGGCGGCCTGCTCGTGGTCGCTGCCGACGCGGGCACCACCTTCCTCGTGGGCGCCCTGCTCCTGGCCCAGGCCGCTGTCCTGGCCGGCTGGCACCGCGGGCTACGAGCCCCGGGCCTGCGGGGCGGGGTTGTCGTGGGTGCAGGCGCCGCGGCGGCCGCCGACCTGCTGGTCACCGCCGCGCCGGACGACCGCCCGCTGCGTGCGCTGCCAGCGGTCATGGCGGCGGTGCTGGTGGCGTCGTTGGTCCATCAGGTGCTGCGGCGGGACGGCCGGGTCGACCTCGTCGCGTCGCTCACCGCGACCGGTTCGCTCGGTGTCTTCGTCGCCCTGGCCGCGATGCACCTGGCCACGGCGGCCGAGCCGGACGGCACCCTGCTGGTCGCCACCGCCGCGGTGCCCGCAGCCGTCGTCGCCGTCGCCGAGGGGCTGCGTCCGGCGACCGGCGCCCCCGCCTGGTCCGGGCTGGTCGTCGCTGTGGTGGCAGCCCCGGTCACCGCGGTCGCGGCCGGCTCCGCCGCTGACGGGCCGGGCTGGTCGGTCGCCCTCGGGTGTGCCGCGGCGGGAGCGGCTGCCGGGTGGGTGGGCACCGTGGCCGCAGCCCGCACCGCGGGGCTGGAGCCGGCGCTCGTCGTCGGTCTCCCGCAGCTGCTGGCCGCCCCGACCGTCTACGTGGCCAGCCGCCTCCTCGTCGGCTGACGGGGGCGGGGAATCGGCGGCTCCGCCAGCCGGTTGCAGCCCGCGAGATGGACTCCCTCGACAGCGCCGGCGGGCTGGTCGCTCTCGTGGCCGCTCTTGCCGCGGCCACGGCACTGGGCCTGTGGCTGCGCCGCATTGGCCACCGACTGGGCCGGGCGATTCCTGCGGCGATCGACCGGGACTCCGCCGACCAGGTGGTCGTCGGACCGGACGACCTCGGCGCAGCGCTGGGGCAGCGGGCCACGCTGGTGCAGTTCTCGACAGCGTTCTGCCAGCCGTGCCGGTCCACCCGGCGGGTGCTGGCCGACGTCAGCGCGACCGTGCCGGGCGTGGCGCACGTGGAGTTGGACGCCGAGTCGCAGCTGGACCTGGTGCGCCGGCTGGATGTCCGGCGCACCCCGACCGTCCTGGTGCTCGACGCTGCTGGGCGGGTGGTCCGGCGGGCCAGCGGCCAGCCGCGCACCGTCGACGTCGTGGCGGCGCTGGGCGTCGCGATGGGGGAGCCGTGAGTCGTCTCATCCACCGGAAGGGGTCGTCCTACCAGCCGGACAGGGCTAGCATCGTCCCCGTGAGCACCGAGCTGACCCGCAGGCGCGCCGTCGACCTGCTGCGTGTCGCCACTGCTCTGTGTCTCGTCTCCTGACCCCGCGCCCACCCGTTCGCGCCCCCTGTCAGGAGCACCCCGTGCCCGTCCCCCGTCTGTCCGCACGCCCGATCGACCCGCGGGGCCCCCGTGTCGTCGCCGCCGTCACCACCGTCGTCCTGGCGACGGTCCTGCTCACCGGCAGCACGTTCGGCACGCGGCTGCTGCTGGCCCAGGCGGTGGTGTTCGCGCTCGGGACCGTCGACCGGTCGCCGTACGCCCTCGCCTTCCGCCTCTTCGTGCGGCCCCGTCTCGCGCCCCCCACCGAGCCCGAGGACCCTCGACCGGTCCGCTTCGCCCAGGCCGTCGGGCTGGTCTTCGCGCTCGCGGCGCTGCTCGGGGTGGCCGCCGGCTCCGGCCTCCT
>Ga0126307_10001523_pt1 | contig 15299 bp, 13 predicted proteins | sample Plot28_FD_89955 | JGI IMG/M metagenome (GOLD analysis project Ga0126307, IMG submission 89955) | Serpentine soil microbial communities from UC McLaughlin Reserve, CA, USA - Plot28 | ecosystem: Environmental > Terrestrial > Soil > Grasslands | place: USA: UC McLaughlin Reserve, Lake County... | reverse complement strand
TTCCCCACCGGGATGCTCGGGTTTGGTCTGACGGCGCTGCTCGCGGCCTTCATGAGCGGGATGGCAGGCAACATTACGGCCTTCAATACCGTCTGGACCTACGACATCTACAAGGCGTACATCAACCGTGACGCCGACGACCGCCATTATCTCAATGTGGGCCGCATCGCCACCGTTGCCGGGGTGCTCCTGAGCGTTGTAACGGCCTACCTGGCTCTCGGCTTCGAGACCATCATAAACTATGTCCAGGTGCTGCATGGCATATACCTGGCACCGCTCTTCGGAACGTTCCTCCTTGGCATGTTCTGGCGGCGCACGACGGGCTGGGGTGGGTTCACCGGGCTCGTTGCCGGTACGGTATACGGCATCACCGCGTACCTCATCACGCTGGACGACGGCCTGGGGGCGTCCATGGCGCGAGCACTGATCGCGTGGATCGTGACCCTCGTCGTAACCATCGCTGTCTCTCTGGTCACCCAACCCAAGCCTGACGATGAGATGCGCGGCCTCGTGTGGGGCCTGACGGAGCAGAAGGAGGCCGTGGAGGAGAACTGGTACAAGAAACCCTGGGTCCTCGCGGTCATCGTGCTCGCCATTACCATTGCCCTGAATATCTACTTCTGGTAGGAGGTGAACATGACAGAAGAACACCACGATTATCTGGAAGAGGAGAGGGTGCCTGAGCACTCGGGCACGAACCACGCCATGGCGATAGGCTTCTATATCGCAGCCCTCATCATTATCTACGGCGTCACGATGGTCCTGGTCGGGATTATCTCCCCTGCCGCACCGAGCGAGGGCGACCTCGGCTTCAACGTGAACTTTTGGTGGGGCCTGGTCATGGTCGTTTCAGGATGCGTCATTTTGGGGATGACGCTCGCCTCGCCACGCCGCCGCGCGGCCCGGAACGCCCGTAACCAGCAATAGAGCATTTCAGCTGACCAGTGCGGATTGGGGAAGGGTCGGCCCTCCCCAATCCGCCGTCACCAGCGGAAAGAGTGCGGGCCGAAGTCCGCTTCGTAGTAGGGGACGATGGCCCTTCCTGGGGGCGCAACGACGTCCAGGCGTTCGTGGTCGTTCTCGTCCAGCGAGACTTCGACGGCACCCAGGTTGTCTTCGAGTTGCTCCATCGTACGCGGCCCGATAATGGGGCTCGTGACGCCTGGCTTGTCTTTGCACCAGGCCAGGGCGACCTGCCCCGGGGTGCAGTCCTTCTCGTTCGCTATGGTCTGTACCGCTTCGAGGACGGCGAACGCCTCGTCTGTAAAATGGTTGCGGCCCATGCGTCTTGGTTGTATCCCGTAGCGGCTATCCTCGGGTGACTGGCTCTCGTCACGGCTGTATTTCCCGGTAAGGAAGCCGCCGGCGAGTGGGGACCACGGGATCAGGGCAATCCCGTAAGTCTGGGCGAAGGGGACCAGCTCGCGCTCGATGCGCCGGTCGAGGAGGTGGTAGGGAGGCTGCTCGGTTACAAAGCGGTTGAGTCCCAGCTCCTTTGCGGCCCACAACGCTTCGACGAGTTGCCAGGCGGCGTAGGTGGATGTGCCCACGTAGCGCACCTTGCCGGCATGGATCAGGTCGTCGAGAGCCCTGAGCGTCTCGTCGATTGGGATCTCCGAGCTCGGGCGGTGGATCTGGTAGAGGTCTATGTGGTCCACCCGAAGACGCCTCAGCGAAGCCTCGCACTGCTCGAGGATATGCCGCCTGTGGTTGCCCGCGGCGTTTGGATCATCCTCGTCCATCGCCCCGTGCACCTTGGTCGCCAGCACGATGGCGTCGCGCTTGCCGTTGCGCTTCAGCGCCTTCCCGACGGTCTCCTCGCTGGCGCCGGTGCTGTACACGTTCGCCGTGTCGAGGAAGTTGATGCCGCCGTCGATGGCGCGGTCGATGATCTCTGCAGAATCCTCTTCTCCCGTGCGGCCCCCGAACATCATGCACCCCAGGCAGAGCTCGCTGACCTTTATACCGGTCCTTCCGAGGTTCCTGTACTCCACGCTTCGCTCCTTCGAGGTAGATGTATGCCCATGCAAGGTAGACGTATACCCGTTCGATGCACATCGTAACGTCAGCGCAAGCTTCCGGGTTTGATTGTGCGCACCGGAGTGTGTAGCATCGCGGCTTCTAGATCTGGCCGCATGAGGCGGGAAGGGAAGGCGCGCAGAAGTAGTGAGGACGTTCCGGTGGGGGATACTTGGGACGGGCGCCATCGCGAGGCAGTTCGTGCAGGGTCTGAACTCCTTGCCCGAGGCGGAGGTGCTCGCCGTAGGGTCCCGCTCCCGAGTCTCGGCCGAGAAGTTCGCCGGTAAGAAGGGCATCCCGCGTCGTCACGCGAGCTACGATGACCTCGCCTCAGACCCCGACGTCGATGTCGTCTACGTCGCGACGCCCCACCCCTTCCACGCGGAGAACGCCGCGCTGTGCCTCGAGGCCGGCAAGGCCGTGCTGTGCGAGAAGCCCTTCTCCGTGAACGCCGCGGAAGCCGAACGGGTGGTCAGGCTCGCCAGGGAGAAGGGGCTCTTCCTCATGGAGGGTATGTGGACCAGGTTCTTCCCGCTGATGGAAGAGGTGCGGCGGCTGGTCTCGGAAGGAGCCATAGGCGAGCTGCGCATGCTTAACGTGGATTTCGGCTTCCGGGCGGGGCTCGACCCTGCTTCCCGGCTCTTCGACCCGAAGCTCGGCGGGGGCGCCCTGCTGGACGTCGGGGTCTACTGTGTCTCTTTCGCCTCGATGATCCTCGGCCAGCCCTCCGGTTCGGTGGGGCTAGCGCATCTCGGAGAGACGGGCGTGGACGAGCAGGCCTGCATCATCCTCGAGCACGAAGGCGGAAGGCTCGCCAATTTGTCGATCGGCATCAGGACCGCGACGCTCCAGGAGGCCACGATCATGGGGACCGAAGGGTACGTGAGGATCCACGCCCCCTGGTGGCGCCCGAAGTCCATGACGATCTCCAGACCGGGAGAAGAGAGCGAGGCCGTCGAGGCCCCGGTCTCGGGCAACGGATTCAACTACGAGGCCGCCGAGGTCATGCGGTGCCTCCAGGCGGGCAAGACCGAGAGCGACATCATGCCGCTGGACGAGACGATCTCCGTAATGCGTACGATGGATGGGATCAGAGAGGCATGGGGCCTGAGGTACCCCGGCGAGGAGGCCGTGTCTTGAACTGTGGCAGTGTGCCTGGGACCGAGAAACCTGAAGAGGAAGACCACCAGGAGCGGAAATCGTCCGAGTAATCCAGGCGGGGCTAGGTAGCTGGGGCCAGAGCTGGTATGGGCTGGTCGCTAGAGCCCCTGGAGTCGAGTTGGCCGCCGTAGTCGATCCCGACCCCGGGCCTAGGCGGGCCGCGAGAGGTGTCCCGGCTACGCGGTTCTGGAGGAGGCGCTCGAGAGCGTCGAGTGCGACGCAGTGCTTGTGGCTTCGCCACCGGGCACGCACCACGCGCTGGCGAAGGCCGCGCTTGAGGCAGGCAAGCACGTCCTGTGCGAGAAACCGCTGGCCACCCGGCTCGAAGATGCGCTAGACCTCGTCCAGGCCGCAGATAGAACGGGGCGTATCCTGATGGTCAGCCAGAACTACCGCTACAATGCGCCGTTCTGCGCCGTGCAGCGGCTCGTGATGGAAGGCGAGCTGGGGGAGCTGGCGTCGATTAGGATAAGTTGCCGGCGCGACACCAGGGAGCTATTCCCCCCTGACGACTTCAGGTACGCGATGCGACATCCGTACGTCCTCGACATGTCCGTCCACCACTTGGATCTCTTGAGGGCGGCGACCGGCCGCGATGTGCACAGCGCGTACGCCCGCAGCTGGCGCGTGACCGACAGCCCGTTCGTCCACGATCCGGCGGTCGCTGCGATCCTGGATCTCGATGGCGGTGTGCCCGTCGTCTACGAGGGAGACTGGGCTACCCACGAGCCCGAGACCTCCTGGAACGGCGAGTGGGAAATCGTCGGCGAGGCAGGGCGACTGTTATGGAGTGGTAGCAAAGAGGACCGCGGGTCAGGAGAAGTCGTCTTCGAGCGGTGGGGCCACAAGTCGCGTCCCGTCGAGCAGCCTGATCTGGAGTTCGTGGAGAGGGAGGCGACGTTGCAGATTCTACGCGTGGCGATCGAGGGCGGCGAGCCGCCGGAGACCACTGCCGCCGACAACGTGAAGAGCCTGGCCGCGATGCTGGGCTGCGTAAGGTCCATCGAGAGCGGTGAGCCCGTGGACGTGGCCGCGCTTCTGGCTGCGAAGGGCGCTAAGCTGTAGGGGTGGGCCGGTTCGGTCCGCGAGGTAGAGAGTAAGAGGAGGTTACAACGTGGCCAGACCGGTAACGCTCTTCACGGGACAGTGGGCCGACCTGACGCTGGAAGAGCTCGCCAGAAAGTGCGGGGAGTGGGGTTTCGACGGGCTCGAGCTCGCGTGCTGGGGGGACCACTTCGACGTAGACCGGGCGCTCTCGGAGGGCGACTACGTCGAAGGACGCTGGGAGATACTGCGGAGCAACGGCCTGAATTGCTGGGCCATAAGCAACCACCTGGTCGGCCAGGCGGTCTGTGATCCCATAGACGCCCGTCACAAAGCGACGCTCCCCTCCGACGTCTGGGGCGACGGCGACCCCGAGGGCGTGCGCCGACGCGCCGCACAGAAGATCATGGACACGGCCAGGGCGGCGGCCCGCTTCGGCGTAGAGCAGGTCAACGGCTTTACGGGGTCGAGCATCTGGCACATGCTCTACTCCTTTCCGCCGAACGACTTCGCACAGATAGAGCGCGGCTACGAGGACTTCGCCGAGCGGTGGAACCCGATCATCGACGTCTTCGACGAGGAGGGCGTCAGGTGGGGCCTCGAGGTCCACCCCACGGAGATCGCGTACGATTTCGTCACCACCCGTAAGGCCCTCGGCGCCATCGGCAACCGCGAGGGGTTCGGTATCAACTTCGACCCGAGCCACTTTGCCCACCAGTTCCTGGACTCCGCCGCGTTCATCGAGGAGTTCGCGGATAGGATCTACCACTTCCACATAAAAGACAGCCGGAAGAGGTTGAACGGCCGCAGGAGCATACTCGGAGGCCACCTGGACTTCGGCAGCCCCGAGCGCGGCTGGGATTTCGTCTCCCCGGGCCACGGCGACGTCAACCTGGAGGACTGCATAAGGGCGCTGAACCGTATCGGCTACGAGGGCCCACTCAGCATCGAGTGGGAGGACTCGGGGATGGACCGCGAGTACGGGGCCAGGGACGCGCTGGCCTTCGCGAGACGGACGGACTTCGAGCCCTCGACGCAGGCCTTCGACGCGGCCTTCGCCAGGGAGGAGTAGGCATGGAGAAGCGCGAGATCGGGGTCGGGCTGGTCGGATACAAGTTCATGGGCCGCGCCCACTCCAACGCCTACCGCCAGGTCGCAAGCTTCTTCGACGTCGATCCGGTACCCAGGATGGCCGCGATCTGCGGCCGCGACGAGGCCGGCGTGCGGGAGGCGGCGGACACTCTAGGCTGGGACTCCTACGAGACGGACTACCGCAAGCTCGTAGCGCGCGACGATATAGACCTCGTCGACGTCGTCACACCGGGCAACACGCACCGCGAGATCGTGCTTACCGCCCTCGAAGCGGGCAAGCACGTCCTGTGCGAGAAACCGCTCGCCAACAACCTCTCCGAGGCCCACGAAATGCTCACCGCGGCCCGCGATGCGGGGACCGTCAACATGGTCTGCTTCAATTACAGGCGGGCCCCTGCGGTGCAGCTCGCGAAGAAGCTGGTCGAGGAAGGGCGCCTCGGGGTGATAAGGCACTGGCGGGCCACGTATCTGCAGGACTTCATCATGGACCCTGATTTCCCCCTGATCTGGCGCCTGAAGAAGGAGGTCTCCGGCTCCGGCGCCCTCGGCGACATTGGAGCCCACATCGTCGACCTCGCCCACTTCGTAGTCGGACCTATCTCCGAGGTCACAGGCATGACGGAGACGTTCATCGAGGAGCGGCCCCTGGAGGAGGCCAGTGCTGGCGGAGGACTATCGGCGAGCGGTGGAACCCAGATGGGAGTGGTAACGGTAGACGACGCCGTGGCCTTCCTGGCCCGCTTCGAGAACGGTGCCATCGGCACCTTCGAGGCCACGCGCTTCGCGGCGGGCCGCAGAAACCAGAACTCCTTCGAGGTCAACGGCTCCAGGGGAAGCGTCGCCTTCGACCTGGAACGCATGAACGAGCTCGAAGTCTACTTCACGGAAGACGAAGCAGACGTCCAGGGCTTCAGGACCGTCAACGTGACGGAGCCTGACCATCCGTACACCGGGTCCTGGTGGCCGCCGGGCCACATCCTGGGCTACGAACACACCTTCGTCCACACCATGAAAGACCTGATGGACGGTATAAAGGCGGGGAAGAGCCCGGCGCCGACCTTCGAAGACGGCTACCGTTGCCAGGCCGTGCTTGATGCCGTCGAACGCAGCGCCGCGAGCGGCGAATGGAGAAGACCACAGACGGAAGGGATATAGACTTGGCGGAAGAGCCGCGCGTAACGATCTGGAACGAGTACAGGCACGAGAAGAACGACGAGCACGTCGCGAAGATATACCCCGAAGGCATGCACGCCGTACTCGCCGCAGCGCTAAGCGAGGGCGGCTTCGAGGTCGGTACGGCGACCCTCGATGAGCCCGAGCACGGGCTTTCCGATGAGGTATTGAGCAAGACGGATGTGCTCCTCTGGTGGGGGCACATGGCCCACGATGAGGTCTCCGATGAAGTAGTCGAGAAGGTGCACGAGCGGGTGCTAGGCGGCATAGGGCTTATAGTTCTCCACTCGGGACACTTCTCCAAGATCTTCAAGAAGCTCATGGGCGCAACCTGTGATCTCAAGTGGCGTCACGATGACACCGAGAGGCTCTGGGTCGTCGCGCCGGGGCATCCCATAGCGGAGGGACTCGGCGAGTACATAGAGCTCGAAGAGGAGATGTACGGCGAGCCCTTCGACGTGCCGCAGCCGGACGAGCTCGTCTTCGTGAGCTGGTTCGGCGGGGGGGAGGTCTTCAGGAGCGGCCTGTGCTACAGGAGGGGACGGGGTAGGATATTCTACTTCCGCCCAGGACACGAGGAGAACCCCTCTTACCACAACCAGGATGTCCAGCGCGTCATCCAGAACGCCGTCCGCTGGGCCGCGCCTACGCCAGGAACCACGCCTGTATACGGGCACACGGAACCGATAGAGTAGAACAAGATCCAGACCCACAAGAGGAGAGTCGTTTGGTACAAGAGAGATCCTCCGCAGGACCCTTGCGCGCCGGGGTCGTCGGCCTAGGCTACGCGGGCGAGCAGCACCTGAAGAACTTCGCCAGGGTGCCAGGCGTGAAGGCCGTCGCGCTCGCCGGGCTCGAAGAGGACCGCCTGGAGGAGCTCGGCGGGCGCTACAGCGTGCCTGATCTTTACACGAGCTGGGAGGAACTCGTCGCCCGCGACGACCTCGACATCGTGAGCATCGGGGCGCCGAACCACCTGCACGCCCCCATCGCCATGGCCGCCCTCGCAGGCGGCAGGCACGTGCTCTGCGAGAAGCCGCTCGCGCGCAACGGCGCCGAGGCGGAGCGGATAGTAAGCGCGGCCAGGCAGGCCGATCGCGCCGTGCACATCGCTTTCACCCAGCGCGAGCGGGGCGACGTTCAGGCGCTCAAGCGGCACATCGAGGAAGGGAACCTGGGCAGGATCTACCACGCCAAGGCGACCTGGATGCGCCGCAACGGTATCCCAGGCATGGGCGGCTGGTTCACCAGCAAGGAGCTTGCCGGCGGTGGCCCGCTCATAGACCTTGGCGTGCACATGATAGACATGGCCATCTACCTCATGGGCGAGCCCGAGGTAGAGACAGTAAGCTGCGCAACCTACGCCGAGCTCGGCCCGCGCGGCAGGGGCGGCCGCGGCGACTTCGGGCTTATGCAGGGCGACAAACCATACGAGGTCGAGGACCTGGCGACCGCCTTCGTCCGCTTCTCCGGCGGGGCGACGCTGAACCTGGAGGCCGGCTGGGCCGTCTACCGCGAGTCGAGCGACGACTTCGGCGTCACACTGTACGGTACCGACGGGGGCGCCGAGATGAAGGTGAAGAACTACGGCACCAGCGATACCGTCCGCATCTACACTGACGTGGCCGGCGTGCCCGCTGTGGTGACGCCCGAGATTGAACCCCGCGAGGGACATTTCGCCGTCGTCGGACGCTTTATCGAGACTATTCGAGATGGCACCTGGGAGGGCCAGTACGGGGAGGACGGCCTGAACCGCGCCCGCATCATAGACGCCTGCTACGCCTCGGCCCTCGAAAACCGCGAGGTCTCCATGGAGGAGATCCGGGCGAGCAGATGAGAAAGGCATCAGGTTTCAGGTTTTTCCTGAAGCCTGAAACCTACAGAATGGAGGACGTAACCATTAGCGGAGATGCGGCAGTCAAAGTCGGAGTAATCGGGTGCGGCAAGATCAGCGGCATCTATCTGGAGAACGGGGCTGCATTCGAAGACATCGAGATCATCGCCTGCTCGGATCTCGTGCTCGAACGTGCGGAAGCGCAGGCGAAGGCCTACGGCGTGCCGAAGGCTTGCAGCCCGGAAGAGTTGTTGGCCGACGAGGAGGTCGAGATCGTCCTCAACCTTACCGTCCCCGTGGTCCACGCCGAGGTCTCGATAAGGGCCCTCGAGGCGGGCAAGCACGTGTACACCGAAAAGCCGCTCGCCGTGAGCCTAAAGGACGGGCGAAGGATGCTCGAGGTGGCCGGTGAGAGAGACCTCCGGATCGGCTGCGCTCCAGACACTTTCCTCGGCGGCGGACTGCAGACCTGCCGCAAGATCATGGACGAGGGGATCATCGGAGAGCCTGTCGCGGTTTCGGCGCTCATGCTGAACCACGGTCCCGAGGACTGGCATCCGAACCCCGACTTCTTCTACCAGCCGGGGGCTGGTCCGATGTTCGACATGGGTCCTTACTACCTGACGACGCTTGCGACCCTGATGGGGCCCGTGCGGAGGGTCGCGGGCTCGGCACTGGTCACGTTCCCGGAGCGTAAGATCACGAGCGCACCCCTAGCGGGGACGACCATCACGGTGAACACCCCGACTCATGTGGCTGGCGTGATGGACTTCGAGAGCGGCGCCGTGGGTACTCTCGTCACCACCTTCGACGTCTGGTCAGAGTCCCAGTCCAGGATCGACCTCTACGGGACGGAAGGCACACTGAGCCTCCCCGACCCCAACTTTGCCGACGGGCCCGTGCGCCTCTGGCGCTCGGACGAGGATGCCTGGACGGAGGTGCCCCTGACCCACCCGTACACGGGCAACAGCAGGGGGATAGGCCTCGCCGATATGGCCCAGGCCCTGCGCACGGGCAGACAGCACAGGGCTACTGGCGAGCTCGGCATGCACGTCCTCGACGTCATCCACGCGTTTCTCGACTCGTCCGAGCGGGGCGAGCACGTCGTGGTGGGCAGCACCTTCGAACGCCCGGAGCCGCTGCCGGCAAGATCTCCTGAGGAGATCTTCGGAGGTTGGGCATGAAACCAGAACAGATCTCACTCCAGCTCTACACCGTCCGCCAAGAGACGGCCCGCGACATGCCGACCACGCTGCTCAGGATCTCGGAGATCGGATACCCCGCCGTCGAGTTCGCAGGATACGGCGGTTTCTCTGCGGAGTACCTCAGAACCGTCCTCGACAGCCTCGGCCTCCGCGCCTCGGGCGCCCACATCCCCCTCGACTCCTGGGAGTCTGACCCTCAAGCAATCATCGCCGACATGCACACCCTTGACTGCGCCCACGCCATCCTCCCGATGGTCCCGCCGGAGCATCGCGCCGACGAGTCCGCAGCAGCCGGACTGGCCGAAAGCCTCAACCGCTGGGGAGAGCTATGCGGCCAGGAGGGTGTAACTTTCTCCTACCACAACCACGACTTCGAGTTCGCGCCCTTAGGCGAAACCACGATGTGGGACGTCCTTGTCAGGGAGACGGACCCCAAACTGGTCCACTTTGAGTTGGATCTCTACTGGGTCCGCTACGGTGGTCGAGACCCTGAGCCGCTGCTCTCAGACCTCGGAGACCGCATCCCGCTCGTCCACCTCAAAGACATGGCTTCGGACGAGCGACGCTCCGACCTGCCGGTAGGGGAAGGGACCATGCCGTGGAAAGGACTACTCGAAGCCGCCGATGCAGCCGGGGTGGAGTGGTACATCGCCGAACAGGATAACCCGAGAGACGCCCTCGAAGACGTGCGTACCAGCCTGCATAACATGCGCAAGCTGAGCACCGGGTAGGCTCTGTGGCAGGGGACGACCCACACGCCGAGACAAGGCATGAGCCGTCGGCCTCCAGCAAGAGCAAAAAGCTGACCGGCTGTCAGGAGGCAGCGTCTATCTTCCTGAACTCGCGGTCGCACAGCCTGTAGACGACGTAGGCGCTGAGGCTGCCGCTAATGAGCACCAGGAACGGCACGACCACGGTGAGCCCGACCATCACGACCAGGAATACCAGACACATCACGGTTGTGGGCAGCCGTCCGATAGACAGCAATAGCGAGTTCTTGATGAGCGTCTTCCAGTCGGCTTCGTAGTGGACCATCACGGGGAACAGGAAGACCGATCCCAGGGCATACAAAGAAGATGCGAGCACGAGGGCAGACTTGAGCACGATTTCCGCCCCGGAAGAGAGCTGGTTGGCCACGAGGAAATCGAGGAAAAGCGCCACCCCGGTAACCGCCCAACCTGTGCCCACGAGGAGGCTCTGCCAGAAGTTCTCCCTGAAGCGCGTGACGTACGTGCGTGCCAGGCTGCCCTCTTTCCCGTGCGCCCAGTCCCGGACCACGCCGAACATGGCTGCGGTGGAGGGGCAGATCGTGACGACCGGCAGGCAGGCCACGAACCACATCAGGTTGAGCAGGAAGAAGTCCGTGGCCACCTCGAGCCACCTGTAGACCTTAGTGTCCAGTATGCTCATGGTCCCGCGCTTGCGAGGCCTCCTCAGAACCGAACCTTAGACGGGCACATTATCTCTCAGGATAGCCGTGCCGTGCACCTCCCCCGGGCTTGTGCGTGGATGGCGTATGCGCGATGCTGGACCAGGCGATAGAGGAGGTCGGCGAGTTGCGAGCGAACGATGGCTACATCGACACCCATCTCAGGGAACCGCTCGTCGAGGAGAACGCCTTCGCGCAGATGCTCCCGGAAGACGTCCCACGGCCCTCGTTCGGGGACGCGTGGGGTTCCTTGCCCCAACCCTTCTGGGATGGACACCAGGGTGCTATGGATTGTTACCGTCGGGCCTGGGAGCTGGCGTTCGCCAACCTGCGCCGTCCCGAGCCGGAGAGCGGCTTTGTCTCAAGCTTTATCGACACGGCCTTCAACGACTGCCTGTTCATGTGGGACTCCGCATTCATCCTGCTGTTCGCCCGCTACGGTCGCCGAGCCTTCGATTTCCAACGCACCCTGGACAACCTCTATGCCAGCCAGCATCCCGATGGGTTCATCTGCCGTGAGATCAGCACCTTCGACGGCAAGGACCGCTTCGAGCGCTTCGACGCGACGAGCACGGGTCCCAACATCATGCCGTGGACGGAGTGGGAGCACTACGCTGACACGGCCGACCGCGAGCGCCTCGGCCGTGTCTTCCCCGTTCTCCTCTCCTATCACAGGTGGCTGAGGCGTCACCGCACCTGGCGCGACGGCACCTACTGGACATCGGGTCTCGGCTCGGGAATGGATAACCAGCCACGGTTCCCGCATAGACCGACCGGGGAGGCTGGGTGGCCCGAACGCCTCACCTACCACGGGCACGCCGTCTGGATCGACGCGTGCCTCCAGCAGGTGCTCTCGGCAGACCTGCTGCTGCGGATGGCCGACGTCCTCGGCCGCCTCGATGAGGTTGCGGACCTGCGCGAAGAGCGTGACTGGCTCTCCCTCACGGTCAACGAGCGTCTGTGGAACGAAGAGACCGCCTTCTACCACGACGAGCTCGCGGATGGAACGCTCTCCGGGGTCAAGACCGTCGGTGCCTTCTGGGCACTGCTCGCGGGCGTGGTGCCGCAAGAGAGGATCGCCCCGTTCGTCACACATCTGGAGGAGCCGGAAACATTCAAGCGCCCGCATCGCGTGCCTTCGCTCTCCGCCGACCACCCGGAGTACGATCCGGACGGCGGCTACTGGCTCGGCGGGGTGTGGCCGCCGACGAACTACATGATCCTGCGTGGACTCGACAGGGCCGACTACCACGCCCTGGCGCACGAGATCTCCTGCGAGGACCTCGACCACGTAGCTAGTGTCTTCGAGGAGACGGGGACGCTCTGGGAGAACTACGCCCCGGAGCGGGCGGCCCCAGGCAACCGTGCCAAAGGCGACTTCGTGGGCTGGAGCGGCCTCGCGCCCGTCGCGGGCCTCTTCGAGTACGTGTTCGGACTGCGCGCCGACGCCCCAAACGGTCGGCTCCTGTGGGACCTACGGCTCCTGGAAAGGCACGGCGTCCACGGCTACCCCTTCGGCAGGGACGGCGTCCTAGATCTATCATGCGCGGCCCGCACCTCCGCCGGAGAAGAGCCAGAAGTACAGGTACGCTCCACAGTACCCTTACAGTTGATCGTCAGGTGGGAGGGGGGAGAAAAGACCGTCGTGACGCCGGAGGGGTGACATCGTTCGAACTCAGAGCAGCCTGCCCTGTGGCCGTGCGGAACGTGCTCCAGGATCAGCCCCAGCAACGAGCAAACAGAAAGCCGACAAGCTGAAATGCTGACCAGCTGAAATGCTGACCAGCCAGAGTTGGGGTAATCTTTACGAGGGGATGTCGCGTCGCCCGTTCGAGGGGAGGAACGAGTCTTGAAGATAGCCTTTATCGGCGCGGGGAGCGTCGTCTTTACCAAGGATCTCATGACCGACACCTTGAGCTTCCCGGAGCTGCAAGGGACAACCATCGCACTGCACGACATAGACTCCGAGCGCCTGGAGACCGCGGGCATGATGGCCCGCTGGATCTCGGATCGACTCGGCGCAGATGCGAACGTCGAGGAACATCTCGACCGGCGGGGTGCGCTCGAGGGGGCTGATATCGTGATAAACATGGTCCAGATCGGGATGCACGAGGCCACCCTCCTCGACTTCGATATCCCCAAGAAATATGGCCTGAAGCAGACCATCGCCGACTCGATGGGCATCGGCGGCATTTTTCGCGGCCTGCGTACTATCCCGTTCGTGCTCGAACTGGCCGGCGAGATGCGAGGGCTGTGTCCGAGGGCGCTGCTCCTGAACTACACGAACCCGATGGGTATCCTGATGGAAGCGCTCTACACCGCAAGCCCCGAAACGAAGAGCGTCGGGCTCTGCCACAGCGTCCCTTACACCGCGCGCGAGATAGCTTCATACATCGGCGTCGAGCACGAGGAGCTCCTCTACGAGTGCGCCGGCATCAACCACATCGCCTGGATGATGCGCCTGGAGGTCGGAGGCGAGGATGCCTACCCGCTCCTTCTCGCGGCGATGGAGGACCCCGACGTGTACGCCAAGGACAAGGTGCGCTTCGAGCTGATGCGTCGCTTTGGGTACTTCCTCACCGAGTCCAGCGAGCACAACGCCGAGTACGTACCTTATTTCCTCAAGGACGACGGGCTCATCGAGCGCTACGACGTACCCGTTGATGAGTACTTAAGGCGCAGTGAGGAGAACCTAGTCCAGTACGCCGAGACCCGTCGCAAACTGCTCGCCGGGGAGGACTTCCCGCTGGGTCGGAGCGTCGAGTACGGCTCGCTCATCATCCATTCGATGCTCACGGGGGAGGCGCGGTCCATCTACGGCAACGTCGAGAACACGGGCCTCATTACCAACCTCCCCGAAGGTTGCTGTGTCGAGGTGCCGATCCTGGTCGACGGCACCGGCCTGCGTCCCTGCCACGTGGGGGACCTTCCGCCGCAGTGCGCAGCGACCTGCGCCCCGCACACGGCGGTCCAGAATCTCACGGTCAGGGCGGCGCTGGAGGAGAGGCGGGATCACGTCTATCACGCCGCCATGATCGACCGCCATGCTCCGAGCGTGCTCTCACTCGACGAGATAGCCGATATGGTTGACGACCTAATAGAAGCCCACGGCGAAGCCATGCCCGTGGGCGTCAGGACCTCCGGTGCCGGGGTGGGCCGTCGCGGCGCGTGATCCTGCAACGTAACTAGCGTTGCCTTCGGCAGCGAACACCATTCGAAGCTTATCCTCGATCCTATCGAAGCCGCAATGCTGCGAGAGACAACGTAATGACACGGAATCCGCACGAGCACTATTCCACGGTGTACGATCTCCTATCAAACGCAACTCTTGCCCTCCGGGCCTAACCGTCATTCCCGCGAAGCTTGTCGTCGCGAAAGCGGGGAGCGGGAATCCACCGCAGCTGGCGTTCCGCACCTCCAACCAGAAGCAATCTACCGTACTACGTGTGAAGCAGACCTGGCCACGGTCGGCCGCACTACTTCGGTGCGCGAGTGGCAGAAAACCTCCAGCGCTCAGGGCGCGGCTGGGATCACGAGGACGCCAACACCTCGGCGACGTCCAGCATCTCCCTCCCGAGCCGAGCCGCGCCCACCCGAGTCGCAAGAAGCCCGGTGGATACCCGTTCGACGAAGCCCCACTCCCAGATAGCCCGAGAATCGACGCCCGTGCGGTGGGTGAGGTGGGCACACCGCTCGCGCCCGAGCCTCGCAGCGTCGCCGCCCAGCAGTTCACCGCTCCACTCCCTCATGAGGATGCCGAGGTCGTAGGCTGGCTCGGCCAGCAGCCCATCGGGGTCCACGAGCTTGAACCGTCCCCGCGAGCCTGTGAGCGCTTTCAGCGCGTTCGCATCGTGCGCGTCCCCGTGGACCAGCACGGAGGCCGTGGGGTCGAAGGCGGCTTCCCGGCTCGCGGCAAAGGCGAGGGCTTGCTCTACCACGCGCCGAGAACACGGACGGCCGAGTTTCTCCCAGGTGGCGGAGATGAACCCGGAGAGCCAGCGGGCCTTCTCCTTTCCGGACGCCAGGCCCGGCGGGGCCGGCGCCTCCCAGGCGCTCTCCAGCGTCGCGCAGAGGATCTCCACCCGGGCCGGTACGGGTAACCCGGACTCGCGGAGCGAAGGTCCTAGCCGCTCCTGCAGCATGGCGTGGCGTTCCTCATCCACGTTCAGCAATCGCACGTACCCACGTCCTTCAGCGGCCAGGAGGGTCCGAACCTCGCTCGCGAAGGACTCGTAGGGCGGCATCATGAGCTTGACGACGGCCTCGTCTCCGGAGTCAGTCCTTGCGGTGGCCACGTAGGACTCGGAACCCCCCTCGAGGGAATGCCCGACAACCACCCCCC
>Ga0126307_10001522_pt1 | contig 15302 bp, 17 predicted proteins | sample Plot28_FD_89955 | JGI IMG/M metagenome (GOLD analysis project Ga0126307, IMG submission 89955) | Serpentine soil microbial communities from UC McLaughlin Reserve, CA, USA - Plot28 | ecosystem: Environmental > Terrestrial > Soil > Grasslands | place: USA: UC McLaughlin Reserve, Lake County... | reverse complement strand
TGTCGGGCCGGTCGGGCGTCTCAGCGGCCGATGGCGTGTCGGAATCGCGCGTTGATCCGGCCGGCGAGGGCGTGGAGGCCGACCCCTTCGGCGGTTCGGTCAGGCTGCTGGTCGCGCCCCTCGGCGACTGAGCCGCACGCGAGTCACGGCGACGCTTTGCCGCCGCCGCCGCGGCGCCTGCCGCGCCCGCTCCGAGCAGGCCGAACATCGCCGGCTTGCGACCGCGCCCTGCGCCTCGCCGCTTGTTCCCGGCGCGCGAGCTCACGAGAGCCCCGACTCCGGGCCTCGACTGGCGGGAGCGCCTGCCGCGCTTGGTAGAGGTTCCACCGCCGGGAAGCAGCCCTTGAACTCGCTGCATGAGCTTCTGGGCGCCGCTCGGCTCCTGCTGGCGCTGGCCGGCAGCTCGCGGGAAGCGCCGGCGCGCCTGCGCCTGGCCGGTTGAGCCGCGAGGAAATCGGCCCTGTCGCGACGGCGCGGCCTGCCGCCGCCCCTGTGTCCTGGTTCGTTCCATCATGTCCCTCCGTGAGCTCATCTGGGCAACCCGAAGCGCGTGCCCGGGCGGCCGAACGTCCAAACCGATCGGCGGGTCAGCCGTCGACCACAATTGCATCCATCGGTCCGAGTAGCCGCTCGAGCTTGCGGGAGCCGGGCGTCAGCTCGCGCAGGCGGTGCTCGCGAGGCTGGCCGGCGTGTCGCCGCTCCCGCTCACGCCGCGCGATCGGGATCCAGAGCCGGTCCACGACGTCCGCGGGGTCGCCGGCGACCTCGTCCTCTGCCATCCCGAGGTGCTCGCTCCACAGGCGCAGGCGCGTTTGGCGGGCGAGGCCTTCGTCACAGACCTGGACGTTGACCTCGCTGTCGTTGAAGAAAGAGTGTGCGTTGAGGTTGGCCGAGCCGATCGTCAACCAGCGGTCGTCGGCTATCGCGATCTTCGCGTGCACGTAGACCGGATCGACCGTCGAGCCGACCATCGCATCGATGGTCGTGGCCACGAAGCGCCCACGGCCGCGGTCGGCATCGGCTAGGTGAGCGAGCATCCCGCGCGTGTCCTCCTCTCCGTTGTTGGGCTTCGAGGGAAGCAGGACGACGAGGCGGAAGCGGTCGGTCGGGGGGTTGCGCACCTTCTCGGAGAGCAGATCGACGATCTCCGGCAGCCAGAAGAACTGCGATTCGAGATAGACGATCTCCTGCGCCGAGCGCAGCGCGCGCATATAGCCCTCCAAGATCCCGAAGGAGCCCTCGGGGATCTGGTCGTAGACGTGCTCGGGGATTGTGCGCAACAGCTGGATCGTGGTGCCCCCGACATGGGTGGGCATCGGCACGGGCGGTCGCTCCTCACCGGTCACCGCGGTCCAGCGGAGGTCGAAGTGCTCGGCGACGTCGGCGACGATCGGGCCGCCTAGCCGCGAGCCGGCGTCGTGCCAGCCGAGTCGGCCACGCGCTGGGTGCTGAGGGGTATCCCAGCGGTCGCCGCCGAGGTCGGTGAGATCGACGCCGCCGACGAAAGCGATCTCGTCGTCGACTACGACGATTTTCTCGTGGTGACAGTGCAGCAGGCGCTCGTGAGCGTCGACCTCGACGCGGACGCCGGTGTCACGCGCAAGCTCGAGGGCGTCGGCGCGGACGTCGCTGCGGGCTGGCGTGAACACGCGGAAGGGGGCGCCGGCCCACAGCAACACGCGCACGTCCACGCCTCGGTCAACGGCTTCGGCCAGCAGTTCGCGGAGCGGCGTCGGCGGCTCCGCTCGCTCGAGCGCGAAATGGGGCGCTGAGTGCCAGCCCGCTATGCGGAGCGAGCGGTGTGCGCCGCGAATCGCCTCCGCTATCCCGGAGAGGACCTCCGCCCCGTCGATGAGGACGTCGATCGAGCAGCCGTCCCGCGGCGGCGGCGAATCGCGGCACCACGGGGATCCGTTCTGCCGCGGCTCGATCGCGTCGAGACGCTCGAGGCGCTTCAAGCGGTGCCGGTGGTGCGCGACCATGGAGCGCTCGATGACGCGGCCGAGCAGGCGGTCGGCCGTCCCGATCGGGTCCACGGTCGGGATATCCCCGCGCTTGCCCCGCCGCGAACATGGTCGGGAACGCAGCCGCGCGATCGCTAGGGATCCGTTGCGCGCTCGACCAGGGCGGCCAGTGCTGCGGGGATTGAGCGTTCGAGTCGAGCACCAACCGTACGCCGCATCAGCGGAGTGGCGAGGCCGGTCATCGCGACGCGCTGTGTGATGAGCAGCTCGCCGTCGCCCGCGTCGGCGAGCTCGTGCTCGAAACGAAGGCGCATCAGTCGCTCCGAGGCCTCCGTCACGAATCGACGCTCCGGCTCGACGGCGAGCACCGTCAGCTTCGACGCCGGCCCGCCCGCCGCCCGTACGGCGCCGGTCGTCCCCTCGGCGACCGGCCCATCGAGCTCCGCGCGGGCCACGCCGGGGTGCCAGCTCGGCCAACCGCAGACGTCAGTCCACAGCGCCCAAACGCGATCACGGGATGCACGCGCCCGCACCGAGTGCTCGAAGTCCCACCTGACGAGGCTTCTCATTCGACCGGAGTCTTTCACCGTGCGTCCACTCTTGACCGCAGCTCGCGCCAACGTCTGCGTCACGATTCGTGCATGCCCTCGTATTCCGTGAACGAGCGCGCCGTCGCACACGCGCGGCAGCTCATCGAAGCCCGCCAGTACGTCCTGAACAGTGACTGGGGAGACGTTCAGCCGCGGGCGGGCGAGGAGAACGCATTCCTCGAGTCGCGCGGGTGGGACGAATATGCGAACTGGCACCTCGGGCTCACAGACGGAGCCAGTGACGAGACGAAGGCGAGATATGCGTTCGTCTACGGAGATTTCCGCCGTGTTCATCGCATGGGCCTGATCGCGTGCCACTACCGCGCCGCTGAGTGGCGTCACAAGGAGATTGAGCTAGCCGCCCACGAACTGCTGCAGCTCCTGGACAGCACGAGCGCCTGAGGCGCGGCCATCGCCCGGGGGAAGGCTCCGGTTATACGTTCGCGTCGGCCTCCCTGGTGCTCGTGGCGCCGCCGGCGTTGGTGGGGGCGTTCCTCGCGGATGAGGGCGAGACGGTGCCTGGGGTGGCGCTCCTGGCCGTGGCCGCCTACCGCTTCACCACGTCCGGCCAGGCCCTCAGAGCTTGTCCGCCGACGACCTCCAGTCGGCCGTGCGGACGACTGCCCGCTAGTCGTAGCAATCGAGCCCGAGATCCTCGGCGAGCAGCAGCGCGCACGCGCCGACGACGCCCGTGACCAGAGCGAGTTCCTCGTCATCGTGGTGCTCGGCGAGCAGCGACAGCGCGCTGTGCATGCGCTCGGCACAGCGGTTGATGATCTCGAGGCCTCCGCTCGGCAGCGCTCGCTCGGAGTCCTCGACCAGTCGGTGGACGGTAAAGGTGGCGTTCAACAGGGCAGTCACGAGCCGCTCGAGCTCGGTGCCCTCGCGGGGTTCGACGGTGAAGTACATGCCGGGGGAAGCGGCCCCGGACGGGAATTCGCCCCCTGCGCGAGGCCATCGAGCACGAAGCGCACGTAGCGCTCCCTGCCGCGCCCGCCGGCGCCGGCGCCGCCGCCGGCGAATGCGAGAGCAGGTCCGGTAGCGCGAGCCAGGAATCGCGCCCGGGCCGAGCCGAGGCGCGACGTCAGATCGGCAGGACCCTGACGAGCTCGCAGTCGCCCGCCACCCGGTCGTGTGAGTCCGCGATCGCCGTGTCCTGGCCGGGGCCGCACTTCACGCGGTCGGCGGCGCCGTCGGCGCTGCCGAGGAAGTCGGCGCCGGAGCCGCCGGACATCCTGTCGCGGCCGCTGCCGCCCTTGAGCGAGTCGTTCCCGCCGCCGCCGTTGAGCTCGTCGTTGCCCGAGCCGCCATCCATCTGGTCGGCTGCGCCACCGCCGTCGAGCTCGTCGGCGCCCGCGTCGCCGCCGATGCTGTCCGAGCCCGCGCCTCCGCTCATCACGTCGGCGCCGGTGTTGCCGGCGAGCACGTCGGGACCACCGCCGCCGAGCAGCGTGTCCGCGCCGCCAGCGCCGAAGAGCAGGTCGCGTCCCGCGCCACCGTCGAGCGAGTCGTTGCCGTCCTCTCCCTGAAGCCGGTCGCGGCCTCCGCCGCCGCGCATGCGATCGCCCCCGCCGCCGCCGGTCAAGCGATCGTTGCCGGAGCCGCCCTCGAGCTCGTCGTTGCCCTCGCCGCTCGTCAGCGCGTCGGGGCCGCCGTCGCCGGTGAGCGTGTCGTCTCCGCCCTCCGACACGATCCGGTCCGGCCCGCCACCGCCGTGGAACGCGTCAGCTCCGCCCTCGCCAGTGATCCGGTCGGCGCCGTCCTCGCCGAACACCACGTTGTCGCCGGTGCCGGCGGCGACCTCGTCGTCGCCCGCGCCGGCGAGCACGCAGTCGTCGCCGCCGAACGCGATCACGCGATCGTCGCCCGCGCCGGCGAAGATGTTCTCGGCGGCGTCGGTACCGCGCAGGTTGTCGCGTCGCGCGCTTCCGTCGATTCGCGGGTTGGGCGCCGAGCAGTCGGGCGCCTGTGCGGCGCCGGCGCCTGGGCTGGCCGGAGCCGGGACGGTGCCGAGCGCGGCGGTGGCTACGACCGCCGCGGCGAGCGCCTTGACGGGGCATCCGGGCATCCCCGCACCGTACGCGCCCGCCTGCAGCGGCGCAAGCCGCTGCGAGAATCGGCGCCGTGTCGACCGCTCAAACCGGCCCCCGGCTCGCGGCGGTGCTCCGCTCGAGCGAGCGAGTGACCCCGCTCGAGCTGTTCTTCGACCTGGTCTTCGTCCTCGCGATCACCCAGTGCACCGCGCTGATGGCGACCGAGGCCGACTGGCACGGGCTCGGCCAGGGCCTGCTCGTGCTCGGCGTGCTCTGGTGGTCGTGGGTCGGCTATGCGTGGTTGACGAGCGTCGTCGACCCGGAGGAGGGGATCGTCCGGCTCACGATGTTCGCGGCCATGGGCGCGCTGCTGATCTGCGCGCTGTGCGTGCCCGAGGCTTTCGACGACTCTGCGCTCGTGTTCGCCTGCGCCTACGGCGGCGTGCGGGCCGCGCAGGTCGCGCTGCTGATTGTCGCCGGGCGCGACGACCCGCCGCTCCGCCACTCCGCCATCGGCCTGGCGATCAGCACCGCCATCGGCGCCGGGCTGCTGGTGGCCGCCTCGTTCACCGACGGCGCGCTCCAAGGCGCCCTCTGGGCGCTCGCGCTCGCCCTCGACATGGGCGGCCCGCTCGTGATCGACGCGTCGGGCTGGCGGCTGTCACCGAGCCACTTCGCCGAGCGCCACGGGCTGATCGTGATCATCGCCCTCGGCGAGTCGATCGTCGCCATCGGCGTCGGCGCCGAGCGCATCGAGGTCGACCTCGGTGTGGCGCTCGCCGCGCTGCTCGGCGTGGCCACCGCGGCCGCGCTCTGGTGGCTCTACTTCGACGTCGTCGCGCTCGTGGCCGAGCGCCGGCTCACGAACGCCGCCCCCGGGCTCGCGCAGAACCGCATCGCACGCGATTCGTACTCGTACCTCCACTTCGTGATGGTCGCCGGCATCGTGCTGCTCGCGCTCGGTCTGAAGAAGACGCTCGAGCACGTGGAGGACCCGCTCAAGATCGTCCCGGCGGTCGCGCTGCTCGGCGGCACGGGCATCTACCTGCTCGCCCACGTGGCGTTCCGCTGGCGAAACGTGCACCGCTTCAGCGGCCAGCGCCTGGTGGCGGCGCTCGTGCTCGCGGCGCTCGTGCCCGCCGCGCTCGAGCTGCCCGCGCTCGCAACGCTCGCGCTGGTCGTCGCGGTCCTCACGTCGCTCATCGCCTACGAGCGACCGCGCTTCGCCGCACTGCGCGACCGCCTGCGCCACCAGCTCGCGAGCGAGCCCGCCGCCGGGCCGAGCTGAAGGGCGCTCAGGCGGCGTGCCGCCCGAGCTGGTTGCCCGGCTGCCCGGGCCGGCCGATCGGCACCTGGACGGAGCGGGCGGCCGCGGGCCCGCAGGCCGCCAGCGCGTCGAGCGTGCGCCGCGCCATCCGGCCCGGCCAGCGGCCAACGGTGACGAGGCCCTCCACCAGCGCGAGCGCGTCATCCACGGCGCCGAAGCTCTCGGCGGCGGGCATCTCCGGCTGCGAGAAGAGCAGAACGTCCGCGCCCACACGGATCTGATCGGCCTCGTCCGGGAGCAGCCCGCCCACGGACTCGAGCCTTCTCAACGTCTTCATCAGGTTCGCGTAAGCGCGGGCCCTGTCCTCCGTCATGCTGCTACCTCCGGCCGTGACCTGCCGCCCGCATGCCCGAAATGGCGCCTCCGCAAACGGTCGTTCAGCGCAGGCGGCGCAGCGGAACACGCCTCCGGAGCCCATAGCGCGTGCCGGGCGGCGGCGACTCCCAGCTCGTCGCGAGCCGCGCGTACATGAGCGCCCGCCGCGGCCACCACGTGCCGACCGGCGTGGGCCCGCCATTGCACGCCCCCGCCGAGTAGCCGGGCCGGTTGATGTACAGGTAGGCGTCGACCTTCGGGTGCGCAGTGACGGTCGTCGGCGCCGGCCCCAGGCCGCGCATCCCGGGGTTGCACCAGACATTCATGCGCCGCCACAGCCCACGCGGCCGATTGATCCAGCGCCGGTAGTGCACCGGCCCACGCCCGTTGAACGACGTGTTCACCACGAACGGCTTGCCGCCCACGCGCCGCGATATGTCGAGCCCGTGACGGATGCTGGCGCGCGTCCAGTCGTGGTGGGTCACGTTGACCATGAAGCCGCGGACCCGCCGGATGCCGATGAAGCGGAGCTGGCGGGCCGTGCGCCGCGCCGGCTCCCAGTCGGCCGCACCGCCCTCGAGGTAGATCGTGGCGTTCGGCAGCCGGGACAGCACCTTCACGCCGTATCGGAGCACGCGCAGCCGGTCATCGCGCCGGCTCGCCACGAGGCAGTCGATCGTGCCGAGCGAGTCCGGCTCGAACCCGATCACGACACGCCGGTGGCCAACCGCCCGCGCGAAGCGCCGGTACCAGCGGCGCGTGGCCCGATCGCCCGCGCGCCCGCCGCCGGTATAGCCGGGCGCACAGCTCCTCCCCTCGTGGCGCATCACGACGAGGAGGGGCACGCTGCCCGGCTGGTCGCAGCGCGCGCGGTTGAGGAAGCCGCGCACCTTGCGCGCCACGCTCGGCCGGCTGAACGCGCCGAACCAGCGAAAGCGCGGCTCGCGCGCCAGGCGCCAGATGGTGCTCGCGAGGCCGCGGCGCCCGCTGCGGCGGTAGCGCACCCACTGCTGGTATGCGGGCTCCATCCGGTCGACGAAGTAGCTGACCCCGCCGAGCGGATTCGGCGAGCCGACCGCCACCCCGCGGGGATCGACAGCGGCGGGGATCAGGGCACGCCCGCGGCGGTGGCGTGCGCAGCGCGCCGAGCGACGGGCGTAGCGGCCCACCGGTGGAGCGGGTATGTGGGCGGGCTCACCCGCGAAGGCGGGCGGCACGAGGCGTCCGGGCGGCGCCGCCCACGCGCTCGGGGTGTCGAGTGCGGTCGCGATCGCGGCCGCTGTGAGGGCGAGCGCGCACAAGAACGTGCACGCCCGCCGGTTCGGGCGTCCTTTCAAGCGAAAGCTCTCCTCCTCCCGATCCGTCGGGAGTCGAGGTCGGAAGGGTTGGGTTCCCCTACTGCTCACCGCGACGATCCCCAACGGCGCGGCATCCTGAACATCGCGGTGGACGGACGCGATGCGCGCCCAATTCGGAGCGCTGGCAAACTGTCGGCATGCCGCCCGACCCCCTCGTGCGCCTCCCGCGCGAGCTCGAGCGCCTCTTGGCAGCGCAGCTCGCGCTGACCGAGGCCGCCGGGAGCCTCTACGCGCCGTGGGGCAGCGACCGCGCCGCGCTCCGCGATGCGACATCGGAGGCGTGCCCTGCCGCGCGGACGGCCGCCGCCGTGAGCGCGCAGGTCCAGGCAGTCGCCGAGGCTTCGCCCGGCTGAGCCGCGGAGAGGGGGCCGAGCTGATCCTGAAGGGCGAGCTGGTGACCCTGCGGCCGCTCACAAGGGCCGCCCTGCCCGCGATCGCCGAGATCCTGGCGGAGCCCGGAGCCGCGCGCTGGTGGGGTCGCTACGACGTCGCGCGTCTCGAGCGCGAGTACTTCGAGGACGACTCGCGCGAGCGCGCGTTCGTGATCGAGCTCGATGCCGGCGACCCGGTCGGTCTCGTGCAGTACTGGGAGGAGGAAGAGCCCGAGTACCGACATGCGGGGATGGACATCGCGATCGCCGCCGAGCAGCGCGGCCGCGGCGTCGGGCTCGACGCGCTCCGAACGCTTGGACGCCACCTGATCGACGAACGCGGCCACTGGCGCCTGACGATCGACCCGGACAGCGAGAACGCGCGTGCGATCCGCGCGTTCGAGAAGCTCGGCTTTCGCCCCGTCGGGGTGATGCGACGCTACGAGCGCCGACCTGATGGGACCTTCCGCGATGCGCTCCTGATGGACGTCCTGGCCGAGGAGCTCAGTGGCGCCTCCGCGGCCGAGCGAGGAGGCTGAGCCGGATGGGAAAGCGGGCACGCAGGAAAGCGAGACGGGAGGGTGCCGAGGCGGCCGCGCCGACGAGCACGAGCGACTATCGCGACGCCGAGGGCAACGTGCTCACCCTGCGCGACGAGCTCACGCAGGGCACGCTCAGGCAGCTCAACCAGCTCGACGCGCAGCCGGGCGCCAGCGCCGAGGATCGCTGGCAGCGCCGCGGCGAGCTGCTGTTCGAGCGGCTGGCCGTGCGCTGGGAGATCAGCGGCCTGCCGCTCGAATCGCAGAAGGAGCTGCTCGGCCGCTACCGCATGGCCGGCAGTGAGGAGCGCCGGTGGGTGCGCGAGGTGCTCGACGAGCACCTGCGCACCCACATACCGGATCTCGGCTAGCCCCCCGACATTGGCTCAGCGGTTCAGGAGCTTCACCCGGAAGCCGACGTTGCTACCGCGCCCGCGCCTGAACGTGGCGGTCGTCGTATTGAGGACCCACGGCCCCGGCAGCACTCCCTCGAAGTCATCGAGGAACCGCGCGAACAGCCTCGTGGAGCCCGCGCAGGACAGCCCGCCGCTGACCCACACGTTGTAGTTGCCGCGCGGCAGCTTCAGCCGGCCGATGCTGTCGTTGTGCTGGACTCGGAAGGTGGCGGGGCACCTTTCCTCCCCGCGCGCGGGGTACCTGCCGTTGCTGTTGCCTCCGTTCGTGCGGTAGGGGCGGATGCGGAAGCCGATCTGGAGCGACCCCCGGATGAACGTGCCCGTGGTCCGGTCGAGGAACCACGGTCGTGGGAGCACGCCGTCCCAGTCCTGCAGGAACCTGGTGAAGTCGCGCGACGCGGCCGCGCAGCTGAAGCGCGTGCTGCGCGAGAGCAGGATCAGGTGATAGCGGCCCGCCGGGATGCGGAACGAGCCGATCCGGTCGTTGTGCTCCACGGTGAAGTACCCCGGGCAGACACGGCTCGAGGGCGGATGCGGGGGCGTCGGCGGCGTGGGGCCGGAGGAGGGGGTCACGCGGAAGCCGATGCTGCTGCCGCGGCCCTCCCTGAAGGTGCGCGTGGCGGGGTCGGCCACCCACGGGCGCGGCAGGACGCCGTCCCAATCCTCGAGAAACTGGGTGAACAGGCGGGACGCCTCGCTGCAGCCGATCTCGTTCGCGTCGAGAAGGGTGATCACGTACGGGCCGGCGGGCAGGTCCATGCTCCCGATGCGATCGTTGTGAAGCACCTCGAACGTGCCGGGACAGTTGTATTCCGCGGCGGAGGCGCCGGGCGCGAAGCCGAGAGCGATGGCGGCGGTCGAGACGAGCGTGAGCACGAGTCTTCTCATGGCGCGCAAACTAGCGCCTCGGTCGGCCCGGCAGCTAAGGCGTGAACCAGGGCGTGCCGAGCCAGCGCTTCAGCGTGTGATAGCTCGCCCGCGGGCTCCCGTCGGCGCGCAGCAGGCCGGCGTCAAAACGGCTGTCGGGTTCGGCCTGGCGCCAGTGGTAGACGTACACCCGCTCGATCCTGCGGCGGTACTGCTTCGCCAGCCGGAACAGCCGCCCGATCGCGGTGTTCGCCCGCTTCTCGCTCTTCGGGAAGAGCGTGCGGCCGTCCGGGAGCACGAATTTGACGATGCCGCCCGTCTCCGTGAGCCAGACCTTGCCCGGCACGGCGTCGAGCAGCTCCTTCGTGCCGCCGTAGCGCTGACCGCGCCGTGGGTTCGTGTCGCGGTAGTTGTGAAGGCCCCAGAGCCGGGCGCCGTGGGCGACCCTCCGGAAGTCGCGGAGCCAGCGGACCATGTTCGGATCGTCGATTATGTCGGCGGCCACGATCCGGCAGCTGCGGCACGCCTTGCGGAGCTCAAGGTAGAAGCGAGCCGCGCGATCGGGATGCCGGAAGGTCGGCTGCGAGCGGTGGTTCGCCTCGTTCCAGACCCCGAGCGTGCGGAGCTCGGGCCAGCTCGACCGGAAGGCGCGCACGGCACGACGAAACTCGCCGACGCTCGGCAACTTGCACGGCTTGGCGGGGCACTGCGACCCGGCCGCGGCGCCGAAGGTCACGAACGGGTCGATGCCGCGGGCGCGCGCCGCCGTGAGCCAGCCGTTCACGCTCTCGCGCCCACCCGCGCTGAGGGCGATGTTCCAGGGCACGATCACGCGCGCCTTGCGAAGGCCGAGCTCGCCGAAGTGCGGATCGGCGAACGGGCCGTAGGAGGCATCGCCGAGGCCGACCGTCACGGCGGCGGACGCGCCGGGCGCGGCGGCGATGGCAAGGGCGAGCAGCGTAAGGAGGAGGGTCAGAGTGCGAGTCATTTGCTCTCCAACCCGATTTCGGCCAGAGACTTACGGTCTTGAATTCAGGGCGCGCCCAGTACGGGCTCGGGCGGCGCCATACCGGCGGCGCGCCGGGCGTCGCTGCCGGCGGCGGCGACGATAGTCACCGCGCCGCGCACGGCTCTGCCGAGGAGGGCGAGCGGCGCCGGCGTCCGGAGCGCTGGGCCTGGGACCTCGGCGGGCGGCTCGGGCTCGGGATCGGGCAGAGCCGGCGGCTCGCGCGGCGCCTTGTCCGACGGCGGCGGCAGGCCGGTCGCGTCCCCCGCCCCGCCGCCGCCCGAGCAAGCCGTAACGGCGTCCGCGATCAGCTTCCCGCGTAGCGCGTAGCCCTCCGGCCGGGCGTGGTACCCGTCGCCGTAGAGGATCTCGGGCGAGCTCGTGGCCGCGGCGTACCAGTCGGCGACCACGGTGTTGCCGTCACCGGCCGCGAAGCGCTCCACTGCCGCGGTCAGGCCCTCGGGCCCGACGCCGGCGTACGCGGGGCGAAGGATGGTCGACACCACCATGCAGCGGTCACCCGCGAGCCCGCGCGCCGTCGAGAGATTGGCGTAGAGGGCGTCCGGGTTGCGCGGGTCGTCGTTCGTGCCGAGGTCGAACACGACGATCGTATGCTCGGGGCGCAGCCGCAGACGAAGGCGCTCGAGGCCCTCGGCACTGCCGCGCCCGTTGCGGAAGTCGAACTCCACCGGCAGGGAGCCCAGCTCGCGCTCGAGATATGGGCCGGTGCCGGTCTGGAGGCTGTCTCCGATCACGAGCACGCTCTGAGCGGCTGCCGCCGGCGCCGCCGCGAGCGAGACTGCCGATGCGACAGACAGAATCCCGGCCGTGAGCTTCCCGACGATCGAGTTCGCGGCCTTCTTCGTGGTCGTTTTCGTCCTGTCGTGGGCGCTCATGCCGCATCCGCGGGCCTGGCGGCCGTTCATCCTCGTGGCGTCCTATGCCTTCTACGGCTGGGTCGACTGGCGCTGGGTGCTTCTTCTAGTCGCATCGAGCCTCGTCAACACGTTCGCGGCACAGGTGATCGCCCGGTCACCCTCGCAGGTCACACGCAGGCGGGCTCTGGCAGCGGCGATCTGCTTCGACCTCGGATTGCTCGGCACCTTCAAGTACCTCGGCTTCTTCGTCGAGGAGGTTGACTCATTTCTCGGCACTCTGGGCCTGGGATCGCCGCTTCCGATCGTGCAGATCGTCCTGCCGATCGGGATCTCGTTCTTCACCTTCCAGGCGATCTCGTACGTGGTCGACGTCTACCGCGGCGAGACGCGCGCCACCTCGCTGATGGACGTGGCGATCCTCCAGGCGTTCTTCCCGCACCTCGTCGCAGGGCCGATCGTGCGTGCGAACGAGCTGCTGCCGCAGCTGCGCACCCCGCGCGACCCGCGCGAGGTGCTGGCGGGGCCGGCCCTCTTCCTCGTGGCCGGCGGGCTCCTCAAGAAGACCGTGATCGCCGACGAGCTGGCGCGCCGCGTGGTGGACCCAGTCTACAACGACCCGGCGGCCCACTCAGGCGGCGAGATCCTGCTGGCGTTCTACGCCTTCGCGGCCCAGATCTTCTGTGACTTCTCCGGATACACCGACATGGCGATTGGCCTGGCGCTGCTGCTCGGCTTCCAGCTGCCGCAGAACTTCAACCGGCCCTACATGGCGCTCTCGCTGAGGGACTTCTGGCGGCGCTGGCACATGACGCTTTCGCGCTGGCTGCGCGACTACCTCTACATACCGCTGGGAGGAAGCCGTAAAGGGACGCGCAAGACGTACCGCAACCTCATGCTGACGATGCTGCTCGGCGGCCTCTGGCACGGCGCCGCGTGGACGTTCGTGATCTGGGGCGGCATCCACGGAAGCGCGCTGGCCGCCGAGCGCTGGCTGCGCTCGCACCTCGTCGGCTTTCGCCTGCCCGTCTGGGCGGCCTGGCTCATCACGTTCCACGTCGTCTGCATCGCGTGGGTCTTCTTCAGAGCGCCGGACCTCGCCACCGCCTTCGACGTCCTGCGCGGCATCGGCCTGTCCGGACCGTCGCCGCTCGTGACCCTGCCTATGGTGTTCCTGGTGGTCGTGGCGGTCGCGATCCAGGCGCTGCCGGAGGGCTTGTGGCGTAGCGCCGAGGAATGGGTGGTCACGCGTCCCGTGGCGGTGCAGGGCGTCGGCTTCGGGGTGTTGATCGTGGCGGCCGACGCCGCCGTGGGCCAGCAGGGGGTGGCCCCGTTCATCTACTTCCAGTTCTGAGTCCGATGGAGCCAAGGCGCGAGAGAGACCTCACGATGCCGGCCGGACGGGTGCTCGGCGTGATCGTGATCGCGCTGCTGCTGGCCGCGCTCCTCAACTCCGAGGCGATCGTTCGCGCGGGCGAGGGCATGCAGCCGGGCGCGACGCGCGACGTGGTGCTCTCGATCGGCCGGCCGCTCGACGACGTGGCCGGCGCGGTGGGCCTCCACCTGCCGCGCGAGGGGCTCGACCTGGCGTTCGGGCAGGAGGACAAGACGGCGAGCGGCACCGCGCTCGAGAAGGGGTCGCTCGCGATCCTGCGGGGCGGGCGCAAGGAGGGAAACCGGGAGCGCCGCGACGCTTTCCGCCAGCCGACGCAGGTGGACCCGCTCGAGGTGCTCGTGACCGGCGACTCCGAGGCGGACTTCATCGGCCAGGAGCTGATCGATCAGGCGCCGCCGGGACTACTCGAGGTCACCACGGTCGCCCGCAACGCCACCGGGCTCACGAACCCCGCCTTCTTCAACTGGGAGCTGAACGCCGAGCAGGAGATGGCGGCCCGCGACCCCGAGGCCGTCGTGATGGTCATAGGCGGCAACGACGGCTTCAACGTCGAGGCGGGCGGCAACCTCTACGGGCCGCACGACCCCGAGTGGCAGACCGAGTTCGCCCGCCGGGTGGCTGTCGTGGCATCGGTGCTATCGGGCGACGGCAAGCGTCCCGTCTACTGGATCCCGCCGCCGACGGCGCGCGACGCCGAGTTCAACGAGATCTACGCGACGCAGAACCGCGCCGTCAAGCAGGCGGAGGCGGCGGTCGCCGGCCTGCGCTACGTGGACATCTACTCGACGCTCTCCGGCGGCAGGTACTCGGACGAGCTCCGAATCGACGGCAAGCGCGTGCTCGCGCGCCAGTCGGACGGGGTCCACTTCACGCGCGAGGGAGCGGTGGTGCCCGTGCGGCTGCTGCTCGAGCAGATGGCCAAGGACTATCCGGCGCTCGAACCGCGCGACTGACGCCGGGGTCTCAGTTCCCTCCCTGAACTGACGCCGGGGTCTCAGTTCAGGGAGGGATCGGCCGGCATCGTCGCCAGGAGCCTGTAGCGCCCGCCCTTTCGCGCGAGCGCGCGCGACCAGACGTCGCCGTCCGCGAACGGGTCTCCGACGTCCGCATCGACCACGAACCAAGCCTCCTGCCCGAGCTCGCCCTCGAGCTGACCTGGCGCCCAGCCCGCGTAGCCGGCGTATACGCGCAACCGCCTGAGCGAGTCGTTCGGACCTTCGGGATCGAGCGTGCCGAGCGAGCCGAACACGAGCGTGCCCGCCTCGTCCGGGTCCTCGAAGTCGCCCAGCGCGACCACCGCATCCGGCGCCACGGGACCGCCGATCTGCACCACGTCGTCGGATCCCGGCAGCCCCGCCAGGACGGGCACCACGTCGGCCACCCGCGACTCGGACGCGCGGCCGAGCATCACGCCCATCGCGCCGTCCGCAGTGTGCTCGATCACGAGCACGACGCTGCGGCGGAAGTAATCGAAAAGCGACGGCGCCGCCACGAGCAGGCGTCCGCGGAGACTCTCAGGCATCACGAATAGATTCTGCCGGGTGCGGATCCTCTCCATCGTCCACCACGACAATGCCGCCGCCGGAGTCTTCCGCGAGCCGGCGGCTGCCGCGCGCCACGAGCTGATCGAATGGCTGCCGCACGATGGACCCCCTCCCCGGCTCGACGGTATCGAGGCCGCGCTCGCCCTCGGAGGCGAGGCGCACGCCGATCAGGACGAGCTGCACCCATGGCTCGCCCCGGAGAAGGCGCTGCTGCGCGAGCTGCTCGAGCGCGACGTGCCCACGCTCGGCATCTGCCTCGGCTCGCAGCTGCTGGCGCAGGCGGCGGGCGGCGAGATCCGGCCAGCGGCCGTCTCGGAGGTCGGCTGGTACGAGATCGAGCTGACCGACGACGGCGCGGCCGACCCGCTGCTCGGCTTCCTGCCGCGCTCGTTCGAGGGCTTCGAGTGGCACCACTACGAGTGGCTCCTGCCGCCCGGCGCGAAGGTGCTGGCACGAAGCGACGCGTGCCTGCAGGCCTTCCGGCTCGGCGACCGGCCGTTCTGGGGCATCCAGTCGCATCCCGAGGTCACGCTTCCCGACCTCGAGTCGTGGCTCGACGAGTTCCACGACGACCCCGCCGCGGTGACCACGGGACAGGATCCCGAGGCGCTCCGCGCCGACAGCAGGGCGCGGATCGCCGGCTGGAATGCGGTCGGGCGCGGTATCGCCGCACGCTTCTACGAGGTGGCCGCTACTCGGGC
>Ga0126307_10001521_pt1 | contig 15302 bp, 16 predicted proteins | sample Plot28_FD_89955 | JGI IMG/M metagenome (GOLD analysis project Ga0126307, IMG submission 89955) | Serpentine soil microbial communities from UC McLaughlin Reserve, CA, USA - Plot28 | ecosystem: Environmental > Terrestrial > Soil > Grasslands | place: USA: UC McLaughlin Reserve, Lake County... | reverse complement strand
CTATTTTGGGCAGCGGTGACGAACGCTGAGGCAAAGAATCTCGAGGCGATCTCGCAGGCGATCGATCAGCACAACTCGAACTGCCCGTTCCCGGCCAGCGAGGTGCGGATGAACCCGTTCGAGGTCGAGCGTCTCGGCTGGGAGGAGATCCGCGGCCTGCCGATCGTCCCCGACGCCGAGCTCGGCACCGGCGCCTTCCGGATCATCTGCTCCCGCGATCAGGAGGGCGAGGGCATCGAGGAGGCCGAGGCCCTCGGGATCCCCATCGAGGTCGCTGTTCCAAGCGGCCCGATGGAGAAACCTCCGACCTGACGGTCTGGGAGGATGGCGGCCATGGGGAGGAGAATGAGATGGACGGCGTTTGCCATCGCTTGCGCGGCGACCGCGATGCTGATCCCGGCCGCCGGCGCACAGGCCAACACTGTCACGCTCGGAAGCCAGTTCCAGGGAACGATGGAGTCCAGCTTCCTCGATGGCGGTGAGGGAACGGTGGTCGGCACGACGCTCCCCGCGCCCCTCGTCGCGGGAGCGCCCAGCGATGGCACGATCGTGGACTGGCGCTTCTCGGGCAGCCCTGCTACTTGGATACCGCAGATCGTGCGGCCGCTCGGGGGCGACAAGTTCACCGAGGGGGCGCGCGGACCGACCCAGCAGGGCGCCGGAGTGGGAACCATCTCCGGTCCGTTCCCGCTCGCCATTCCGGTCAAGCGGGGCGACCTGATCGGAATCATCGGAAAGGCCTTCTCCCATCTCGGCGTGTTCATCGATACACCCGCGGTCTACGGGTACTTCGTTCCACCCCTGGCGCCAGGCGACAGCCGTGCGGCTGACTTCGGCGGACCCGGCGCCGAACATGCGATCAGCGCGACGCTCCGCTTCTGCCTCGTCCCGTCGCTGAGGGGGAAGAAGCCCAAGGCGGCCAAGAAGGCGCTGAAGGCGGCCGACTGCACCTTCGGTGGGAAGTCCAAGTCGAAGAAGCGCCGCAAGAAGAAGAAGGTCGTCGGCCAGAGCGTCGCGCCGGGATCCTCGATCTCCGACACCGCGCCCGTCGCGATCAAGGTCAGCCGCCCGAAGACCTGAGGCAGCCCTGAGCTAGTTGAGCGCGGCCGCCAGGCGGCGGCGGTGTTCGCGGGCGAGTGGGTGATCCGCGCCCAGCTCGGTGAAGATCGCGACCATCACGCGGCGTAGCCGGTCCTTGCGCTCCGGGTCCTGCTCGGCGGCGAGGGCGCTCTGAAGCTTCTCCAGGGCGTCACCGGGCTCGCCGGCGTCCCAGGATGCGAACGCGCTCTGGAGCTCGTCGGCGCCACCGCCGTTCTCGGATTGCGAGAGCTCGATCCGGGCCATCAGGCCGTCGGCGATGAAGTCGTTCGGGAAGGGACGCAGGATCTCGATCGCCTCGTCGGTCTGACCCTGCTCCAGCAGGATGCGACTGAGCCCGACCGCGGATGGGGCGTGGCGTGGGTCCAGCTCGAGAGCCTTGCGCAGGGATTCCTCGTCCCCGGACTCGGCGAGCCGATCGGCCTTCGAGGGCGCGAACTCATTGAGGAAGCTCTCGATCTGGGCCGGGGGCACGGCGCCGATGAACTCGGCGACGACCTTGCCGTCCTTGAATGCCTTGACAGCCGGGATGCTCTGGATGCCGAACTCGCGCGCGATCCCTTGGTTCGCGTCGGTGTCGACCTTGGCGAGCTCGACGTCGCCGTCGCGCTTGCGGACGGCCTCCTCGAGCGCGGGCGTGAGGGTCCGGCACGGGCCGCACCACTCGGCCCAGAAGTCGACGACCACCGGGACCTGCTTGGAGCGCTCCACGACCTTCGCCTGGAACTCCTGCTCGCTGACGTTGCTGATCACGTCTCTGAGCTTAGAGCGACCGGCTTTTCGGCTTCGACGGCGCTCAGGTGACGGCGGAGGAAGTGGAGCTGGTCGGCGATTGAGCGCTCTCGCCACTCGCCGACATAGATGTCGTAGTGAAAGGAGGGATAGTCGCGGACCTCGACCCTGCCCTTGGCGCGCCAGGCGGCAGCGCGAGCGGCAGCGGCGGGCGCGACGGAGTCACGGTCGGCGATCACGACGAGGATCGGGCAACCGACCTTCTCCATCCGGGTGATCGCCCTGTTCGTCCACTCGGCGAACGCGGCGCGGGCAGTTACCTCGTTGCGCCAGGTCGGGCCGGCGATCGCCCGCATGCCCGGCTCAGATTCCTCGCTGCTCATGGCCGCGAGCTGACCGGGCGGGCCCACCGTGGGGATCATCAGCGGTTCCTGACCGCGCAGCATCCGCACCGCGTCCCGCACGCCGAGCATCGTCACCCGCAACTGCTGGCCGATGCCGGCGTACCGGCCGATATTGCGCAGGGTCGCCACGCCGTCGAGATCGGGGGTCTGCGAGATCACCGCCGCGATCCGCGGGTCCTCGGCGGCCACGTAGACGACGTGTCCACCCGACCAGGAGGTCCCCCAGAGAATGACCCGATCCGAATCGACCCCATCGAGGCCACGAGCGAACTCCACCGCCGCCCTGTAATCCTCTCGGTGGCGTGAGGGCCACGCGAATTGCCTCGGCTCTCCGGTGGAATCCCCGAAGCAGCGGTAGTCGAAGAGGAGTACGTCGAGGCCGGCCTCGGCGAACGCCTGGGCGAAGGGAAGGAGGCCGGCGTCCTTTGTGCCGCCAAAGCCGTGGGCCATCACGACGCAGGGCCGGCCGCGATCGCCGGCGAACGCGTCGCCCTCGCCGGCGAGGTGCCAGCCGGCAAGGGTCTCCCCGTGGCTCGGGAAGGAGACGTCCGCTATCTCAGGCAGCTGCGGCCTCCGCCGTCAGGACGCGGCCGGCCAGCTTCGTCGCCATTCCCCGCTCCGCTCGCTCTCGTCCCGCGGGGATCTCGCGCGTCCAGATGTCGTGCTCATACGTGTACCACTCGATCTGCATCGTGTGGCGGGGGCGATCGGTGTAGTTGCCGGAGTGGATCTGCTGGTCGCGACGGATCGTCTCCTCCATCTCCGAGATGGCGGGCAGCGCGTAGTCGCCACCCGCGTAGCGGGCGGCCAGCTTGGCCTGCAGCTCGCAGAACGGGAAGAGCGTCGGGATCGTCTGCGCGAACCCAACGAAGGCGAGGTCGTCGATCCCCGGCTTGAAGACGCGCTTGTAGAGGGGGAAGCGGTTCTCAGGCGCCGAGAGGAAGCCCTCGTCGAAGAACGGGAAGGTGATCTTGTAGCCCGTGGCGTAGACGATCACGTCGATCTCCTCGACGGAGCCATCCTCGAAGACCACGCTGCGGCCATCGAGCCGCTCGACGTTGGGCTTCGCCACGGCGTCGCCGGAGCCGAGCCGCAAGAGCAGCTCGCTGGAGACGGTCGGATGCGCCTCGAGGAAGTTGTGGTTGGGGTGGGGGAGGCCGAAGTCCTCCATGCGCCCCGAGGCGATCCGCGGCAGAATGCGCGCCATCCGCCGTTGCAGCTTGAGGGGGAGGCGCGGGTTGACCTTGACCATCGTGTCCATCGGCCGGCCCAGGAAGTACTTGGGCATCACCCAGGCGCCGCTGCGGGTGGAGAGAAAGACCTTCTCCGCCACGCCCTTCCTCGAGAGCTCGGAGACGATGTCGACAGCGCTGTTGCCGATCCCGACCACCAGCACTCGCTTGCCCATCAGGTCGAGCGGCTCCTGCGGGCCGATGTAGTGGTGGGAGTGGATCGTCTCCCCATCGAAGCTGCCGGGGAAGTCCGGAAAGCGTGGATCCCAGTGGTGGCCATTGCCCACCACGAGGAAGTCGAACTCCTCGGCCGATCCGTCACCGAGTGTGATCTCCCAGCCGCCGGCGGGCTTCCGCTCCGCATGCTCGACCGGGGTCTGGAAGCGGATTCGATCGCGGAGCGAGAAGGCGTCGGCGTACCGCTGGAGGTAGGAATGGATCTGGCTGTGGTGTGGATAGTCCGGGTACTCATCCGGGCCCATCGGCATGTCGCGGAAGGACACCCCGTCCCGGGAGGTGTCGATGTGGAGGGACTGATAGGCCGAGGAGCGGCCGTTCGGGTTGCCGAAGTACCAGTTGCCACCGATGTCGTCGCTGGCCTCGAAGCAGGTGTAGGGCAGGCCCCAGTCCGAGAACGCCTTGCCGGTTGTGAGACCGCTGATCCCGGCGCCGATCACACAAGTTGTGGGCTTGGCTGACATCGAGGCCGGAGGGAGTCTAGGGAACTGGCCAGCCAGCCAGTTCCCCTTAGTAGTTCGCCGAGAAGTTGATCCCCAAGCTGTCGAGCAGGTCCTGGGCCCAGCGGTTGAAGGTGTCGAACCAGCCGGTCAGGATCGCGATGCCGAAGGCGATCAGGATCACTCCGCCGATCGCCATGATCAGCGGATAGTGGCGCTTGACCACTGCGAACGCCGTCGTCATCCGGCCGAAGGCGAGTGAGGTGAGGAGGAACGGGATCGCCAGGCCGGCCGAGTAGACGGCCAGCAGGAGACCTCCATGGAGGGCGGAGCCCGAAATTGCGGCCGCGCTGAGAATCGCTCCCAGCGTCGGGCCGATGCATGGCGTCCAGGCGATCCCGAAGGCGGCTCCGGCCACTATCGGCCCGCCGGTGCCCGCTCGCTCCAGGAGTCCCTCGACGTGCCACTCACGGTTGAACTGCGGGATGAAGAGGGCGCTGACGAAGAAAACACCCATGGCGATGATCAGCCAGGCGGCGATCTTCTCGAGGAGCAGCTGGTGGTCCTTCAGCGTGCTGCCGATGCCGGTGGCTCCCAGGCCCAGGAGGATGAAGATCGCCGAGAAGCTCGCGACGAAGAGCAGGCTCGGGACCAGGACGCGGCGCCAATTGGCCTGGTCGAGGTCCGCCACTGCAACTCCCGTCACCGCTGAGAGATAGCCCGGCACCAGCGGCAGCACGCAGGGGGAGAGGAAGGAGATGATTCCCGCCGCCAGTGCTGTGAGAACGCCGATTCCCGCCGCGGGGTCGCTGCTCATGTGGTTGATTCTGGCGGACGGCACTCCTGGTGCACACGGACCCAGGTCAAGTTGGTCCCCCGTGATTTGTACTGACTGGATTTGCGGCTCAGCCCGGATGTTCAGGCATACGCCCACCCATAGGGTTGAGGCTGCATCCGGATCCCCGGCCAACGGCACCCGTTTCAGGCGTCCAGCACGTTGGCCAACCCGGCGAGGCGGCCTTCATCCCCCTGGGGTCGCCTCGCCGGTCTTTTTTTTCGCGCTGGTGTTGGGCGGTTGTGATGCTGGCCCAAACAACTGCCGATCAGGGCTCCGGACCGGGGTCCTGGCCGAGGATTCCTCGCAGGGCACGGGCCGCCTTCGGCGCCAGGTCCCGGGCGTTGTTGTTGAACATCACGTGCACCTGCTCGGCCTCGGAGTCGAGTGCCTTCGCTCGTCCTCCGATCTCCTCGAGCTCCTTCTTCGAGTAGTCGTAGTCGAAACGCTCGGCGACGCTGCGGCCGTGCAGGTAGCCCTCCGTGTTGCGCCCGTGGCAGCGCATGTAGGCAAGCGAGTCCTCAGTGACGGCATCGATCGGCGGGAAAATCGGCACGTGGTCGCCGGGCGGCGTGTCGACGCTGACGAAGACCGCGTCGTGGGCAGAGAGCCAGTCGAGCACCTTCTCGAATCGCTTGGACGAAGCCCAGCTCCGTCGGCGGAACTCGACGGCGACCGGGGTGGGGGTGAGGCCGTCGATGACCGGGGCCAACTCGTCGAGATCGTTCTCACGCGGATCGAAGGCGGGAGTCAACTGGAGGAGGTAGGCGCCGAGCTTCCCGGCGTCCGCCAGCGGCTTCATCGCCTCGGCTGTCCGGCGGACCATCTCGTCGAGCAGCGCGCGATCGAGTTGGACCCGGCCCCGTTCATTGGTCTCGGCCTCCTCCCGCAGGTCGGGCGGCAGATCCTTGAGCTGCGCCGAGTGGTGCGAGAGGAGCTTGTGGAGCTTGACGTCGAATCGAAAGCCCTTCGGCGTTCGCTTGGCCCAGCCCTCCACGGTCTTGGTCGATGGGATCGCGTAGAAGCTCGAGTTGAGCTCGACCGCATCGAAGCGCTCCGCATAGAAATCCAGCCGGTCCTTCGCAGCGAGCCCCTTCGGATACCAGTGCTCGACGAACCCAGGATCCGACCAGCTGGAGGTGCCGACGACGATTGCCATCGGCTAACTATCGCGCGCCTGTGACCGGCTCCAGCAGAGAGGTTTCCCCTCGGTCCCAGCGGCCCAGGAGATGCGCAGCGAACCGGCCATCCAGGTGGAGCAGGGCTCGGACCCCGAAGAGGATGTCGCCGGCGAGGCCGGGCTCACTCATGGCCAGCCCCTGCGCCATGTCGTAGACGGCGATGTTCTCGTGAACCGAGTCTGCCTCGACGTGCTCGTCGAAGAAATCGAGAGCATCCGCGCCGAACCCGAGCCTGCGCAGGCCCTTCGCGTATCTGCCGTTGGGAATGGGGGAGGTGGTCTCAAAGGCGGCAAGATGGCCGACGATGGCGCCGCGCAGACGTCGGTGCAGCCCGAAGAGCGACATCAGGTTGACGGTTGCGAGAGTGACCGCCGGAATGCGGTCCAGATAGGCGCCGTAGGTGGGATCGAGGTCCAGCGCGCGCATAGCCTTGGCGAAGAGCGTGGCGTGCACCCTGTCGGGCCGCCCACCGCCGTACTCGTCGGCCTGGACCTCGACGAGTGCTGCCTTGGCCGGCCCGGCGAGGCGGGGGATCGCCCAAGAGTGTGGGTCGGCCTCCTTGAGCTGATATGCCGAGCGGTGGATGAGGAATTCCCGGAACTGCTCGGCCGTTGCGCTGCGCTCGAGATAGGGAGAGAGCTGTGCACCCTGGTCATCGGCGACGAGCCTCATGATCGACTCGCCGACCCTCTCCGGCACCACGGCGGCCCCCGGCTCCCATGCACGCTCCCGGAGGGTCACCTCGAAATCCGCCTCGAGCGCGGCCTGGAGGGCGAGCAGGGCAGGCTGCCATTCCCAGTTCTCGTCGACTCCGCGGAAGCCGCGGTAGTGGAGCTCGTAGAGCGAGTACAGGGCGAGCTGGGAGTCCTCTGCGAGAACGCCGTCCGCCGCGATCGCTGCGAGCTCGCCGGCTACCACGGGGGTGCCGGCGGGTTCGAGCAGGGCGCGGAAGAGCGCCTCGCTCAGCGGACCGCGCGCCGGAGGCAGCGCTGGACGCGGGTCCATACCCGCTTCCTGGACTGGCCTCTCGGCTCCCTCGATTCGCATCGGCACCTTGGCTTACCCCGATCGGCGCCCGGCCACTCTCACCAATACCAGGGGTTTCGGGTCTAGTGGGAGGGGGCAGTCTCGGGCAGGTGGCGACAGAGCTCACCCCGTATCCCGATGGGCCCTATCTGCTGCGCGGGGAGTTCCGGCTCACCGACCCCGACGGGGCCGAGATCGATCCGCATCGGAAGACGATCGCGCTATGCCGCTGCGGCGCCTCGCGACGAAAGCCGTTCTGCGACGGGACCCACAAGCTGATCGGCTTCCGGGCGCCCGGAGGCGAGGCCGTTCCGGTCAGCCTGTCTCGGCCCATTCGCAAACCGAGCTCGTAGGCGGGCCATCGACGATGCGGCCCGCGGCACAACGCCGTCGCCGTACGGGACCCCACCGCGCGTGAGCCGATCGCGAATCGCCAGCCAGGCGCAGGCGCCGCGCTCGAGGACCCAGAGCGGCGCAAACAGGGAGGCGGTTGCGGGAAACACCCGCGTGCCCCCGGCCCGCCGCCGTCCGAGCTCAGCGAGCGCAACGACGAGGACCGCGGCGGCCGCGGCCTCTCGATTGCGGCCCCGCGAGAGGGAGACGGCCAGGGACGGGAGCACCGCCAGCCAGGCGGCCATCCGTGGCGGGATCGCGAAATCGTCGTAGGCCTGCCGCACCCGCTGGGACAGGAAGTGCTCGGTGCTGGGCGGCCGGCGCGCCACGTACAGATCGAGAGGGCTGAGGACCGATCCGCCGGAAGCCCGGATGGTGCGCATCAACTCGAGGTTCTCGAAGATCACGTCGCCGTCGTAACCGCCGGCCGCCACCAGCGCGCTCCGCCTCACCGCCAGCGTGCCCGGGAAGTCCGCGCCGAACGAGCGGTTGAGCAGAGTGCGAGCGGTGTCCCAGCGAGCATGCCACGGCAGGGGATCGAAGTGGTTCTGGGGGCGGACGCAATCCGCAAGCCCGAGCAACGCGACGACGCGGACGAGGGCAGGCTCGTCGTAACGGACGTCGTCATCCGCGATCACGATCGCCTCGGTGCCCGCCTCCCTGACGCCGGTCAGGACGCCGCCCACCTTTCCCATCGGGGTCTCGAGCTCCGGGGCAGGCCGGATGTGGCGCGCTTGAGATCGCCATGCATCCGCGTGTCGCTCGAACAGCGGCGGCGGCGACCCGTCGACCACGATCACCTCCAACCAGCCGGGGAGGCGTCCGAGATAGGCGGTGAGGTCGGGGAGCTCTCGGTCGTCCGACCAGCGGAGAGGGAGGACGTAGGTGGCCCGCACGTCCCAGATCTGACCGGCCGGAAGCACCCGCAAACCTCGAATCCGCGATTTGCAGGAGTTTTCGGGCCGGCTCCGCGAGGGTATCCCGGAGCCATGCCTCGCCTGCGACGGATCGACTGCGCGACCCCGGGGATCACCCGGAGACGGCGGGGGAGGGGGTTCGAGTACCTCGACGAGAGCGGGGAGCGGATCGAGGACGAGGACGCGATCGAGCGGATTCGGGCGCTCGCCATCCCCCCGGCCTGGGAGGAGGTCTGGATCTGCACCAACCCGCTCGGGCACATCCAGGCCACCGGAGTGGACATGCGGGGTCGGAAGCAGTACCGCTACCACGACCTCTGGCGCGAGCGGCGCGACCGTGAGAAGTTCGAGTCGATGGTCGAGTTCGCGCGCTCGCTGCCGAAGCTCCGGGACCGCGTCCAGCGAGATCTGCGCAAGCGACGGATCTCGCGCGAGCGCGTGCTCGCCTGCGCCGTGCGGCTGCTCGATCGCGGCTTCTTTCGCATCGGCTCGGAGGACTACGCGGAGGAGAACGAGACGTACGGCCTCGCGACGATGCGAAAGCGCCACGTCGCCGTCAACGGCGAGTCCGTGGTGTTCGACTACGAGGCCAAGGGAGGGGCTCGAAGGGTTCAGGTGGTCGGGGATCGCTCAATCGCGGGGCTGGTCAAGACCCTGCGGACGCGCCGCGGGGGAGGGCACGAGCTGCTCGCCTATCGCAATGGGAGCTCGTGGCGCGATGTCCGCTCGACGGACATCAACGACTACATCAAGGAGACGCTGGGGGAGGAGCACAGCGCCAAGGACTTCCGGACTTGGAACGCGACGGTCCTGGCGGCGGTGGTCCTCGCTGCGTCGGCCCGGGAGCGAGACCTGAGTACCAAGGGAGGAAGGGCGCGAGCGAAGCGGGATGCCGTCAAGCAGGTTGCCCGCTACCTCGGCAACACGCCCGCCGTGTGCCGCGCCTCCTACATCGATCCGAGGGTCTTCGATCGCTTCGATGGTGGGCTGACCGTCGGCGGGGTCTTCGAGCGCCTGCCGGAGGATCCCGCCGACTGGCCCGAGGTTCAGGGGCCGGTCGAGGAGGCCGTGCTCGACCTCATCGACCGGCGTGAGTCGTCCCCCGCGATCGAGCGGGTGGACTGAACCTCAAAACAACTTCACGACTTCGAGCTCGACTTGCGGCCGCCCTCGCGGCCCGCAGCGCGCTTCTGCGACTTGCTGCCGCCGCTGCCCTTGCCGCTCTTCTTCCCGCCTCGGCTCGAAGAGCCCTCCGAGTTCGCTATGGAGGCGGCACGCTGCTTGCTCATGCCCTTCTTGCGAAGGCCCTCGTACTGCTTGTCGTTCTTGACGGATGATCCGTGGTTCTTCGCCATGTCACACCTCCTCTCGATCGTGGGTGGGACCGAAATACCCGCCCCCGCAGGCGGGTAATCAGATTCAGACGGTCACTCCCAGCGACTCCAGGGAGGCATCGAGAGCGCGGTCGAAGCCGTTCCAGAGCGTCTCCGCGGCGTGGTTCTCCTCGCGGAGGATCGACTCAGCGGCCTTGGCGGTTGCCTCGTCGCCGGCCCGCTCCGCGACTCGCCTGAGCTGCTCGTAGGCGCCGATCTCGAGGTGCTCGAACGCGTACGAGAAGCCTGCGAGCTTCGCCGGCGTGTCCGGCTGGAACTGGAAGAACGCACCCCAGTTGATCGCGCCGAGCCGCATCGCGGCGTCCTTGATCGCCTTCGGCTCCGCGCCGCGTGCCTCGAGCCTTTGCTCGACCGTGCGCTGATGACCCTCGGTCTCCGCGCGGTGCTCTGCGTAATCGCTCGAGAGCTGCGGGTCACCGCCGATATCGACGGCCTTCTTAAGCATCTGGAGCGCCTGCGCCTCGATCGCGTGGGCGTCGGAGAGGTACTTGTCGAGCTGCTTGCCGATGTCGCCCTCGCCGTTCGCGGCGATCGACGCCTCGACGGCCCGGTCCCAGTTGTCCGATAGCCGGCCCGCCATGGCGCGCTCCTGCTCGGCGATGTCCCGCGCCATCGAGACCGTCTCCTCGTCATGTCCCCTCTCCGCGACGCGCCTGAGCAGCTCGTAGGCCGCCAGCTCCATGTGCTCGTAGGAATAGGCGTGGGTGACGAGCTTGCCCGGGGTGTCCGGCTGAGACTTCGCGAACAGGACGAACGCCGGACCACTCGCGGCACCGGCCACGTCCTTCACCTTGTTCGGCTTGCCACCGAGCGCCTCGAGGCGCTCGCGCACGCGCTGCTCGTGGTTCTCCGTCTCACCGATGTGCCGCTCGAACGCGTCGGCGATCGTCGGATCGCCGGCGAGCTTGGGAGCCGCCTTCACCTGGGGAAGGGCCTGCTCCTCGATCGCGTGCACATCGCCGAGGTATTTGACGATCTGCTCTTGAATGCTTCTCTCTGGCATCGAAGCTCCTTTGCTCAGGGTTCGAGGACGACCTTGATCGCGCCGTCCTCCTTCTTCTGAAACATCTCGTAGGCGTCCGGCGCCCGGTCGAGGGGAAGTCGATGGGTCGCCAGGTCGTCGACGCCCAGTGGGTCCTCGTCTCCCTGCAGCAAGGGCAGGATGTCGTCGATCCAGCGCTTCACGTGCGCCTGGCCCATCCGGACTTGGATGCCCTTGTCGAAGAGCTGCATCATCGGCATCGGGTCGAGCATCCCGCCGTAGACGCCGCTGATCGACAGCGTGCCCCCGCGGCGGACGGTGTCGATGCACTCGTGCAGGACCTCCATCCGGTCTACACCGAACTTCTCGATCGCCTTTTCCGCGATCACATCCGGCAGAAGGCCGGCCGCTGTCTGCGCGAGCTTGCCGAGGGGGGCACCGTGTGCCTCCATGCCGACTGCGTCGATGACGCTGTCCGGCCCGCGGCCGCCGGTCATCTCGCGGATCATCGCCGGGACGTCATCGTGATCGTCAGCATTGATCGTCTGGACGTCGTGACGCGCTGCCATCTCGAGGCGCTCCGTGACGCGGTCGACGCCGATCACGATCTCGGCGCCCTGATGCCGCGCGATGCGGGTGCACATCTGGCCGATCGGCCCGAGCCCGTAGACGGCGACGCTCCCGCCGTCCGGAATCGCCGCATACTCCACGGCCTGCCAGGCGGTGGGGAGGACGTCGGACAGGAACAGATAGTGCTCGTCGGGCTTCCCGTTCTCTGGGACCTTGATCGGGCCGAAGTGGGCTTGCGGCACGCGCAGGTACTGCGCCTGTCCGCCGGGCACCGCGCCGTAGAGCTTCGTGTAGCCGAACAGGGAAGCCCCCTTGTCGTGCTCATGCACCTGGGTGGTTTCGCACTGTGCATAGAGACCCTGACCGCACATGAAGCAGTCTCCGCAGGAGATGTTGAAGGGGATGACGACGCGGTCGCCGGCCTTGATCTGCTTCACCTCCGAGCCGACCTCTTGGACGGTGCCCATCGGCTCGTGGCCGAGGATGTCGCCCTCTCCGATGAAGGGGCCGAGCACCTCGTAGAGGTGCAGGTCCGATCCGCAGATCGCAGTGGACGTGACTCGCACGATCGCATCGGTCGGCTCCTCGATCGACGGGTCCGGCACGTTGTCCACGCGCACATCGCGCTTCCCGTGGAACGTCAGGGCCTTCATCTCGAACTACCTCCTTGCGTAGTCATTTGCGGCTCGCGCCGGGCTCCGCCATCAGTCGGTGGGCCTCCGCCTTTGCCCTCTCCGGCACGAAGCGGCCGCCGTAAGCCATCAGCTTGTTCGCCAGCGATCCCGCCACGACACGCTCCTTGCCCTTCATCAAGGCGTCGAAGCCCTGTTGCGCGACCTCGGCCGGGTCGTCCTTGCTGGACGAGGCACCGACACGGGTGTCCTTCATGTGGGCCCGGTCGAAGAACTCCGTCTCCGTCGGGCCCGGCATCAGCGAGGTGACGGTGACGCCGGTGTCCTTCAGCTCCCGCCGAATCGCGAGCGCGAAGGACTGCACGAAGGACTTCGAGGCGTTGTAGACCGCCTGGAGCGTCCCGGGTATGGTCGATGCGATCGACGAGGTGAGCAGGATCCGGCCCTCGCCGCGGCGGACCATGTCCGGGAGGACCAGCTTGCTGAGGTGGACGGTGGAGCGCACATTCAGGTCGATCAGCTCCAGTTCCTGCTCGAGATCGGTGTCCCGGGTGAAGTCGCCGCCCTCGCCGATCCCGGCGTTCAGGACGAGCGCATCGACAGGCCTTCCGGTCTTCTGGATTTGCTCGTAGAGCTTCTTGACCCCGCCTGGCTTGGAGAGGTCAGCCTGTGCAGTCTCAACGATCGTCCCCTCGGTCGCGAGAGCCTGCCTGGCCCCGCTCAGGTCGTCTTCGGCGTTGATCAGCAGGTCAAAGTCGTTCTCGGCGAAGACCCTGGCGAGCTCATACCCGATGCCGCTCGAAGCGCCGGTGATCACTGCGAATGATCGTGTGTGGGTGGCGGGAATGTTGACCTCCTCTCGCGAGTCGGTTACCTCGGATGCGTCGACGCAAACAGGCGCGCGGCGCCGCCGTCGGGCGAATGCGTCAATACAGCGCCTCGCGGGTATCTGAGCCGCATCGAGGGTTCGGTCACCACCATTCCCGCGCCCTCGGGCGCTACCTCGGGGCCCAGCCCGCAGCCGGGTCTTCCCCCGGGGCCCGCTGAGGGGACTCTCCGCCAGACGATCGCGTACCACCGCGACCCGCTGCGCTTTCTTCGGTGCCAGAGCGACGTCTACGGCGATGTCTTTGCGATCCGCCTGCTCACGGCGCGCCCACTGATCGTCTCCACAGATCCCGATGCCGTCGAGGCTCTGTTGGGATCGGACCCGATCAGCGCTCACGCCGGCGAGGCGCGCCGCAGGATCCTTCCGTTCGCCTCAGCGCGCTCGGTCTTCGGCGGGGACGCCGAGGCGCACCGCGCCGCGCGCAGCCGGATTGAGCCCGCCTTCGCACCGGAGACAATGGAGGAACGCCGGGCCGAGATGGCGCGGATCGCCGAGCGCCATCTGGAGCGCTGGCCCCGCGGGCGTCCCTTCAGGCTCCTTCCCCGGATACGAACGCTCCTGGACGAGATCTTCGTCAGGCTTGTGCTCGGCGTCCGCGAGGAGGACACCGCCATGAGCCTGGTCCTGGCTCTGCGCCGAATGTTGTGGACGCCCGGCAACCCGCCTCTGTCGCTGCCCGGCAGGGGCGATGGTCTGATGGGGCAGGTTGGAACTGCTCTCTTCAAGCGTCGCCAAGCGCCCGCCCAAAGGCTCCTCGCGGACGCGGTCGAGCAGCGGCGCGCCGACAGCGACGGCGCCGATGTCCTCGGTCACATGGTCCGAGCCGAGCCGCCTCTGGAAACCTCGGAAATCGTCGACGAGCTTATGTCAACTCTGATGGCGGCCCAAGAGCCTCCCTCGATCGCTCTCGGCTGGCTGGTCGACCGGCTCTCGCGACATCCAGAGGCCGGCGAGCGGTTCCTGGCGGACCCGGAAGGTGCGAGCGGGAACGCGGCCGTCAAGGAGACCCTGCGACTGCAGCCGCCGGCGTCAGCCGTCCTGCGGAGGCTGACTGACCCGATGCCGCTGGGGGAGTGGGTCGTCCCAGCCGGCGCGAGCGTGATCCTGCCGACGACTCTCGTTCACCGCGACCCCAGGATCTGGTCCGAGCCGGATGAATTCCGCCCGGCGCGCTGGCTCTCCGACGACGTCCCACAGGCATGCCATTTCCCGTTCGGCGGCGGCGCCCGCCGCTGCGTCGGCGAACCGCTGGCGATGGCGGAGATCCGCACGGTGGTGCCGGTGATCCTGCGCAACCTGCGCCTCCGGCCACTCTGGCCCGAACCCGAGCGCATGGTGGTGCGCGGCACCGTTCTGGTGCCTCACCGCAGCCTGCTGGTCACGGCGACGGACGCCTAGGGCCAGTAGGGGCGGATCAGGCGCGGCGCGCGCTCTCTCCTGCGACGAGGTGACTCGGGCCATTCCGGCCTCTCCCAGACCTGCTTCGCCTGTGCGACCGCCTTCTGCTCGACCGCGGGGTGGCAGCGCCGGCAGACGGGCTCCAGGTTCTCGAGAACGTCCAGCCCGCCGCAGCGCCGTGGAATCCGGTGATGGGCGACCAGGTCCTCGTCGGATCCGCAGGCGACGCACGAGGCTCCGGACGTGACCATCGCCGAGAGCACCTGCCACGGCAGATGTGTCGGAGATTGCTTCATCGGGCCTCAATTCCACAGGGTCACCCGGATGCGCACACGGAGGGGACTTTGTATTAGTGTGCTAGTGCAATGGCACAGCGACCCGAGGAGAGGGTGCTGGTTTCCGACCTGGCCCGGTCAGACGATCTGCCCGTGGGGACGAATCTCTCCTGGCGGCTACAGATCCTCATCCGCAGCGGCCGCCTCCCGCCGAAGGATCGGCTACCGGGGGTACGGGAGTTCGCCGCGGGCGCCGGCGTCAATGTCAATACGGCGCGGAGCGTCTACAGGCGTCTCGAGAGCCAGGGGCTTGCCGTCTCACAGCAGGGACTCGGCACGTTCGTCGCCCCGTACGTCACGGTGGCGCCGAGCCTCGAGCAGTTCGCCGCCGAGGTTGCCGCGGAGGCGATCGCCCAGGGAATCGATCCACGCGAGCTCGCACGAGCGCTCTATACCGGCAGCTCGCCGCAGGACCCGTTCTCGGGACCGCCCGATCGGGAAGTCATCCAAACCCCGCGGACGCCGGAGCAGGAGCGCTCGGCAAGGGCCATGTTGCGTGGCCAAATCGCTCGCCTGGAGGCAAAGCTGGCTCCATATCCGGAGGCGCGGGAATCGGCGGCCGAGCCGGGCTCCTCGACTCCGCAACCCCGCCTCCCATCGATCGACG
>Ga0126307_10001520_pt1 | contig 15304 bp, 10 predicted proteins | sample Plot28_FD_89955 | JGI IMG/M metagenome (GOLD analysis project Ga0126307, IMG submission 89955) | Serpentine soil microbial communities from UC McLaughlin Reserve, CA, USA - Plot28 | ecosystem: Environmental > Terrestrial > Soil > Grasslands | place: USA: UC McLaughlin Reserve, Lake County... | reverse complement strand
GGCCATCGAGCGCAACGCCCACCCGGCCGAATGGACGTACGCGAACATCGAGACCCAGGCCACCTCGTTCCGGCGCTATGGCCTGAGCTTCGACTGGTCGCGTCGGCTGCATACCTCCGATCCGGAGTACTACCGGTGGACGCAGTGGCTGTTCCTGCGGTTCCGGGAGCGCGGGCTGGCCTACCGCAAGGCCAGCTATGTCAACTGGTGCCCGAAGGACCAGACGGTGCTGGCCAACGAGCAGGTGATCGCCGGGCTGTGCGAGCGGTGCGGTTCGGTGATGACAAAGCGACTGCTGACCCAGTGGTATTTCAAGATCACCGAGTATGCCGAGCGACTGCTGAACGATATGGATGATCTTGTCGATGGCTGGCCCGAGCGGGTGCTGACCATGCAGCGGAACTGGATCGGCCGCTCCGAGGGTGCCTATGTCGACTTCGTCATCGAAAATCGAGCCGAGCCGGTGCGAGTGTTCACCACCCGGCCCGACACTTTGTACGGAGCGACGTTCTTCGTCATCGCACCTGATGCACCGCTGGCGTCGGAGGTTGTCAGTGACGATCAGCGGGCGGCCTTTGAGGAGTATCTGGAACAGACCAAGCATGAGACCGAGATCGAACGGCAATCCACGGAGCGTCCCAAGACCGGCGTCTTCTTGGGCGTGCATGCTACGAATCCGGTGAACGGTGAAAAGATCCCGGTCTACGCCGCCGACTATGTGCTGGCCGAGTACGGCACTGGGGCGATCATGTCGGTGCCTGCTCATGATCAGCGCGACTTGGACTTCGCCCTAGCCTTTGGCCTGCCGGTCCGCGAAGTGGTTTCCACTGGCGGGCCCGATCCAGTCACCTCCGGCATTGCGACGCCCGGTGAAGGCATCTATGTCAACTCCGGTCCACTGAACGGCCTGACAGACAAAGAGGCTGGAATCCGGGTGATCACCGAGCAGTTGGAGGCCAATGGAGTCGGCGAAGCGGCGGTGACCTACCGGCTACGCGATTGGCTGCTGAGCCGGCAGCGCTACTGGGGCTGCCCGATACCGATCATCCACTGCGATCAGTGCGGGGAGGTGCCGGTGCCCGATGATCAGCTACCTGTTGAGCTGCCATACCTGACGGGCACTGATCTCGTCCCCAAGGGAACTTCGCCGCTGGCCGCGGCCACTGACTGGGTCAACGTTGAGTGTCCTCAGTGTGGTGGGCCCGCGAAGCGTGACTCCGACACCATGGACACCTTCGTGGACTCCTCGTGGTACTTCTTTCGCTACTGCTCGCCCGGCGATGGGGATGGCCCCTTCGACCCAGCCGACGTGCGCCGCTGGATGCCGGTTACCCAATATGTCGGCGGTGTGGAGCATGCCATCTTGCACCTGCTGTATATGCGCTTCTTCACCAAGGTTCTGTACGACATGGGCATGGTGGACTTCGAGGAGCCGATGCGCCGGTTGTTGAACCAGGGCCAGGTGATCAACCAGGGCAGGGCCATGAGCAAGTCGTTGGGCAACGGGGTCGATCTAGGTGTCCAGATCGACGCATTCGGCGTGGACGCAGTGCGGCTGACTGTCGTCTTCGCCGGTCCGCCCGAGGAAGACATCGACTGGGCCGACGTATCGCCTGCGGGTTCCCTGAAGTTCCTGCAACGTGCGTACCGGCTGGCTGATCAGGTGAGCAGTGCGCCTGGTGTCCCGCCCAGCGAAGGCGACGTCGGGTTGCGAAGGGAAACCCATCGGCTACTGGCTGACATTGAGCAAAGCATTGCCAGGCAGCGGTTCAATGTGGCCGTCGCTCGGATCATGGAGCTGGTCAATGCCACTCGTAAGGCGATGGATGGTTCCGCCGGTCCCGCCGACCCCGCTGTCCGCGAGGCTGCAGAGGTGGTCACCATCTCCCTGAGCCTGGTGGCGCCGTACGTTGCTGAAGAGATGTGGGAACGGCTGGGCCACGCCCCATCGGTGGCGAACGCCACCTGGCCAACCGTTGATCAAAGCCTGCTGGTAACCGAATCGGTGACCTGTGTGGTTCAGATCCAAGGCAAAGTACGGGGCCGGCTGCAGGTACCTCCGAGCATTAGTGAGGAGGAGCTGCGCTCTGTGGCTTTAAGTGACGAATCGGTGGTACGCGCTTTGGCCGGCCGCGACGTCGCCAAGGTGATCATCCGTGCACCCAAGTTGGTCAGCATCGTGGTGAGCTAAGGCGGTTGCGATGCCCCCGGCTGCTTGGGAGCTGGCTGTCAGAGCGCAGTGAATGCCAGTGTGGCAAGCAAGCCGCGGTGATCGCTGCCGGTAACCGTGAAGCTGGTCACTGATGTGGCTGTCAGATCTTTGTTGATCATGACGTGATCGATTGGAAGCAACGGTGGAAACGAGCGGTTGGCTGGATAGGTCGGAAGCCAGCCGGCTCCCGCGACGTCTGTAGCGCTTTTCAGCCCGGCGCGTTGCAGCGCCTGCATTGGTCCATGATCGTCCACCGCATTGAAATCACCTGCCACTACCAGTGGTTGGTCGATATTGTCGATCACCGTTCTGCGTAGTAGCCGATGCTCTGAACTCCAGCGATCATCGCCACAGTACGGGTTGCACGGATGTACGGCCATCAGCCGAATACCGCCAACACGGGGGATACGCACCGTTGTCACCCATTGCTCGAACGAGGTATCGCCGATCTGACTGCTGCGGCTCAGCGGAAAGCGCGAGTAGACCGCGGTGTTGGAGAAATTGTTTCTCGGATCGCCCACTGAATAGGGAAACCGCTTGTCCCAGCCGTATCGTTCCAGGGCTCTCAGAGCGTCAGGCGTTGCCTCAACCAAGATCACGACATCGGCCTTCTCTGCTCGTTCGGCCACCTGGCCAGAGTCCGCTTCACCGTTGAACATGTTCAGGCTCATTAACCGGAATTTGGGCGTCCCAGCGGCTCGATGATCATCGACGAAGAGCGGTCCCAGCCATGCCAGATGACAGGCGGTCAGTATCGCCACAACCACGGTGATCACACCCGGCGCCAGGCGGTGTCTGGCCCGTGCCAGAGCAGCCAGGAGGCAACCAAGCGCCAGCAGATAGCCAAGGAGGCCGTAGGGGATGAAAGCCGCTACCTGGGCGCTGGCGTCATCGCTTGGAGGGAACAATCGCATGCCCGTTGCCGCCAATGCCGGCAGCAGTGCGAGCCCTGCGATGGTGAACAACAGCTGCTGGAAGCGAGGCCGTACAGGCTGGCTATCCCAGGTGGCGGCCGTGGGACGCAGCCCGGGCGGTGCGCTTATCGTCACCGGGCCATGATTCCTGGCTTGCGCAAACGGCAAACGAGCGCCATCAGAGGCTACGCCGCGGTGCGTGCGGGTTCCTGCACATCATCTGCAACGACTGGGGATGCGGCGGGTACTCGGAGTTCCGGCGCTCGCCGGTCTCGGTCCAGCCCTGCGCGCGGTAGAACGCGCGTGCGAGGTGGTTATCGGTCAGCACCCAGCAGAACGCCTCGCGCGCACCGCCGGAGAAGATCTCCATGCAAGCAAACTCCAGAAGCGCGGTGCCATATCCCCGCCGGTGGTGGTCCGACACGATGCCGAGGTGATGCACCGTGTCCCCGTTGAAAGCGACGTAGCCCACTGGGCTGTCCTGTATCTCGAGAAGATAGGCATGCATCAGCGGGTCACGGAGTTCCCGGCGCCAGCGCCTGGTGACCGCGCCGGCCGGATATGGATATTGCTGCGGCGGGAAGACGTGGGCCCCCAGCGCCTCCTCGCTCGCGGCACGTTCCAACCGGGCGAGCAACTTGGGTTCGTCAGGACGCGCGCGGCGGATGCGTAGCCCGTTTTTCTCATCCTCGATTGGTGGATCGTGTAGCTCGACGATATCGAGGAGCTGGTTTGCAATCCGGTCAGCCCGCGTAAGGCGGCCATGCCGGCTGGCGAAGTTAGACTTCTGCACGCACCAGGCCTCGGCCAAATTGTCCTCCGAGCCAATGAGCAGGCCGTTCTCGCCGGGAGCAATCACTGTGATGTCGTGCCAGTCGAAGCTGTAGCGGCGGAATGGGTTGATGATCTCAACGTTTTGGTCAGTGACCTGAAGCCGTGGGTGCAGCCCAAACCGCCAGACGTAGAGCAGTGCCAGCGCAGTCAGCACAACCAGCAATGCCGGAAGCCAGAGCGCGCTGCCATTCCGGTAGAGCAGGTACGCCAAGACCGGGATGACCACACCGGCGGCTAGAGCGAAGGCTGCTACCAGTACCAAGGTCACAGGCCTAGCGCGCCACACGCGTCGGGTCTGCTCAGTCATCAGTCTGCAACTCTCTTACCGACACGACGCTGCGCCCCCCGAGGTCTACGAACGGCCGTTGGCCACGTCCTACGCTGAGCAGATGCCGGGCGTCGCAGTGGTGACTGACTCTACGTCCTCCCTGGACCCAGCCCACGCTGCCCGCGCCGACATCTCGATCATTCCATTGCAGGTGGTGATTGACGACGTCAGCCGCCCAGAGTCCGAAGTGCGACCATGCGAGGTGGCTGGGGCATTACGCGAAGGCCGCCATGTGAGCACGTCACGACCGACCCCTGAGGTGATCGAGAACACCTACACCGAGCTGGCCGCAGCGGGCTACGAGGCTATTGTGTCGGTCCACCTCAGTAGCAAGATCTCCGGCACGTGCCATGCAGCGCAGGTTGCGGCTGAGTTGGTCGACATTCCGATCAGCGTGGTCGACAGCATGACTTTGGCAATGGCGGTCGGTTTTGCGGCCTTGACCGGAGCAGAGGTGGCCCGCGCGGGTGCCACTCCCGATGACGTGGTCTCGATGGTGCGTCGCAGGGCTGCGGCCTCGACAACGTACTTCTACGTCGACAGTCTGGAATACCTGCGGCGGGGCGGACGGATCGGCACCGCGGCGGCGATGCTCGGCTCCGCACTCGCAGTGAAGCCCTTACTCACCGTCGCAGATGGGGAGATTCGACCGCAGGAACGGGTCAGGACCGAATCCAAGGCGCTGATCAGACTGGAGGAATTGAGCCTCGCTGCGCTCGATCGGGCCGCAAGGGCGAGTGACCTGGTTGATGTTGCGGTACATCATCTTGACAACCCCGACGGCGCCCGGCGGCTCGTCGATCGACTGAGTGGCCGGGTGCAGGCTGCAGACGTGGTGATCTCGGAGGTGAGTGCTGTGCTCGGGGTGCACGTCGGTCCAGGCACCCTCGGGATCGTTGTGTCACCCCGGGTCTGAAGTCTGGCGCCGCCAGCCGCAAGGCCTTTTGGTTATCCCCAGCTGACGGCTTGCACTGAGCGCCGTCCACAGATGTGGGTGCGCGCGTATCACCTCCAAGTGCCGTCCTTAGCTTCTCGACATGGCACACCGATCGAAGGTGGATCTTGAGTTGGCTCGGCTGATCAGCGACCGACTCGCCCTGGTGTTGGCCGAGCAGCCGCCACGCCGAGCACGCGGACCAGGACCGGCGTCCGCCATAGAGTCAGAGGTCCCTCCAGAGTCTGTTCTGGACGATGCCCAGGGAGAAAGCGCGTACGACGCCGCCGCAGAGACCCTGGAGGAGTTCCCAAGACAACGGTTCGGCCGTATGCAGGCCGGCGTGATCAGTGCGCTGTTGATACTCGGCCTGCTCACGGCCGGATGGTTGTTGCTGCGGGCCCGGCCGGTCGCCATAGCCAGTCCCGGCGAGGTAGTGACGATGAGCACGCCGCAGCCGACTGCGGCGACAGCATCACCCTCGGCCAGTCAGCGGGCTGCCAAGCTCGTCGTCCATGTGCTCGGCGCAGTCCGGCGCCCAGGACTGGTCAAGCTGCCTGAGCACTCGCGGGTCCAGGATGCAATCGACGCAGCAGGCGGCCTGACCGGTCGAGCTGATCCAGGTGAGCTGAACCTGGCCCAGCCGCTTGCCGACGGCCAGCAACTGGTGATTGGTACCAAGAGCGATCCGGCGGGGGAGGTGCGAGACGGGGGAGAACCGGGTGGTGCAGGCAGCGGCTCGTCAACGACGGCCACACTCGATTTGAACCGCGCTAACCAGGCTCAGCTCGAAGAGCTGCCAGGGGTCGGGCCGGTCACTGCCCAGGCCATCCTCACCTGGCGGCAGCAGCATGGCCGGTTCAATCGGATCGAAGAGCTGCAGGAGGTGGACGGCATCGGGCCCAAGACGTACGCCCAGATTGCGCCGCATGTCCGGGTGTGAACGCCCGGCTGCGCCGGCTTGCGGGAGTAGCGCGCACCGGAGCTGATGGGCTCCTCCTTCGGCACTGGAGGAATCGAGACCTCGGCGACGCGGGGTGCACGCCGGTCCGCCGGGCGGATCTGCGGATGGTGCCGCTCGCGGCTGCCGGCTGGGGAGCCGCATGGCTTGGAACCTCCGGCGCTCCGTCGGGCATCGCAGCAGCAGCCGGGGGCGCGACCGTAGCTCTGGTGGTTGCCGGCTTGCGACGCTCGGCCTTGCTGCTGACCGTTGCCCTTGTTATAGCGGCGATCGCGAGCGCGGCGTTCGTCGGCGGGCACCGACTCCGGCATGGACCTGTCGCGCGGCTGGCAGCCCATGAGGCGATTGTCTCGGCCGTTCTGGAGGTTCGCACGGACCCCCATCGGCTCGCAAGCAAGGGAACGACGCCTGCCGCCGGAGTCATGAAGGCGGTGACCGTACGTGTCGAGGGCCGGGGTCAAACCTGGCTCGTCCGCACTCCGGTACTGGTTGTCATCAGTGGGCAGCACCTCGAACAGTGGCTCCAGCTCCCAGTGGGCACACAGGTCGCGGCAGACGGGCGCCTCGAGACATCAGATCGAAGCTCGGATGTGGCCGCGGTACTCAGCATGCGGGGCTCACCAGTCGTGATCGAGGAGCCCTCTCGAGGACTTCGTCTCGTGGAACGGGTACGCGCCGGACTGCGGCGAGCAGTTGCGGATCGACCACCAGAGCCGCGTGGATTGGTGCCCGCGCTAGTCCTGGGTGACACGTCCGGGCTCGACGCTGAGCTGACCCAGGACTTTCAAACGACCGGCCTGACTCACTTGACTGCGGTGTCGGGCGCAAACCTCACGCTGCTGCTGGCATTCCTGCTGACCGTTGCACGCTGGGCAGGAGTCCGAGGGTGGTGGCTGCGCGCCGTTGGTCTTGCTGGAGTGATCATTTTCGTTGCGCTGTGCCGCACCGAACCAAGCGTGCTGCGCGCGGCTGCGATGGGTCTGGTGGCTCTGGCGGCGCTGGGATCAGGCAGCCGTGCGGCTGGCGTCCGCAATCTAGCGGTCGCCGGCATGATCTTGCTCCTGGCTGATCCGTTCCTCAGTAGGTCGATCGGCTTCGCACTGTCGGTGTTGGCCTGCGGCGGCATTGTGTGGTGGGCCCGAAGCTGGACAGCGATCATGAACCGCTGGCTTCCTCTGATCATCGCCGAACCTATAGCGGTGCCGCTGGCTGCTCAGCTGGCCACCATTCCGGTAGTGGCGGCCATCTCAGACCGGGTAAGTGTCGCCGGTCTGGCAGCGAATGCGCTCGCTGGTCCGTTCGTGGGCCCTGCCACGGTGCTGGGCTTCGCCGCTGCAGGCACTTCGCTGCTGAGCGAAACCTTGGCCGCCGTCTTCGGTTACGCTGCTGCGTGGAGTGCCCAGGTGATCATTTGGATCGCCACGATCGGCTCCCAACTTCCTGGCTCAGAATGGCACCTGTCGGCAACTCCGGTGACTCTTGTCTGGTTGGCTATCAGCTCTCTTCTGGCTGGGCTGTCGCTGGCATACGTGCTGGCGCGGCCATGGCTTTCCCTGCTGCTCGCTGGTGCCATGCTCATCTGCCTAGGTGCCGTGCCAAGGCAGCCGGGTTGGCCACCACGGGATTGGGTTCTGGTTGTCTGCGATGTCGGCCAAGGCGATGGACTCGCGGTGCGGACCGGCCGCGGCGCAGCAATTGTGGTTGACAGCGGGCCTGCGCCTGGGGTCATGGATGGGTGCCTGGACCGGCTGCGGATCAAGAGAGTGCCGCTGCTGATCATCACCCACTTTCACGCCGACCACGTTGCTGGTGTGGCTGGTCTTCTCCGGCACCGCCGCATCGGCCAGCTGTGGCTGAGCCCGCTGGCGACGCCCGGGCCCGTGACGGCGGCGATCAGAAGCCAAGCCGCGCAACGGGGGATTCCGCTGAATGCGCCGCTACCGGGTACCCGGGCGAGCGTTGGACGGGCTGAGCTGCACGTGCTGGGACCGGTGGACCATGTGGCTCCCGACCAAGATGAGTCGTCGAGGCAGAATGACAGCAGCCTGGTGATCATGGCCAGGGTTGGCGGCCTGCGGTTGCTGCTCACCGGTGATGTCGAACCGGCCGGCCAGCGGGCAATTTTGGGCACCGGTGTGGATCTTCACGCCGATGTCCTCAAGATTCCGCACCACGGTTCGGCGCGACAGGATCCGGCTTTCTTCGTGGCCACGCAGGCTCGCGTCGCCATTGTCAGTGCCGGGGCGCAGAACGACTACGGTCACCCGGCACCCCGTACGGTTCAACTGGCGCGGTCGCTTGGCATGACTTTGCTCAGTACCGCTCAAAACGGCTCGGTCGCGATCCGGCTCGCCGACGATCGCCTGGCTGCGGTCACCCAACGATGATCACAGTGCAGGTCACTACGACACCGTCACTGGAAACCGAAGTGGTCCGCGCAATGTGGCACCGGGCCGCATGGTGATCGGCCCGGTCTGTCGGATATGTGGAAACCGCCCGGCGAGGGCGCGGAACGTCTGAGTTAGCTCCAAGCGGGCCAGCGGTGAACCGAGGCAGTAGTGAATGCCGCCGGAGAAGGCGAGGTGCTCAACCGGGGACTCCCGGGTGATGTCAAAGCGATTGGGCGCTGGGTAGACGTCCGGGTCGCGGTTGGCGGCTGCCAGGAGTGTGATCACCCATTGGTTCTTTGCCACCGATACATTGCCTACCTCAGTTGGCTGATTGGCTACCCGCCCGGTCTGCTGAACTGGAGGATCAAATCGGAGCACCTCCTCCACAACCGCCGGCGACCGCTCAGGCTTGGCAACGAGCAATTCCCACTGCTCTCGATCGGCCAGCAGCCAGCGCAAGCCGCTACCAATCGCATTGACCGTAGTTTCGAAGCCAGCGATCAGAAGGAGCCGCACCAGTGCCGACAACTCCGCTGCGGTGATCGCTCCGCCTTGCTCAGCCACCAACGCGGACACCAGGTCGTTGCCAGGCTCCGCTGCCCGACGGTCAAGCAGCTCGGCGAAGGTGGTCCGGAGCTCAGCGTCAGCGGCTGCAAGCGTGCGGGCTTGGCCGAGTGACCAGATTCCATCCAGAGCCCGCGCAATCGTCGAACCCAGCCGCCGGAACCTGTCCGGCTCATTGGGCAGACCAAGTAGATGGGTCACTACGGCAATAGGCAGTGGCGAGGCGAAAGAAGTCATGAGGTCGAACTCGTGTTCTCGTTCACATTGGTCCAGCAGCCGCTGCACAGTCTGATCGACTAATTCCGCGTAGCCCGCCATTCGCCGCGGGGTGAAGGCCGGCGCGGCGAGCCTGCGGATGCGGGTGTGATCAGGTGGATTGCGTTGGAGCAGTGACAGGTCCATGCCTGCCGGGTTGGTAAGGTCCTCGCTCCCGTCGTCTGGGCTTACGCCAAACTTCCGATTTCGCAGCACCTCATTGCACAGCCGGTGGCTGGTAGTGCTGTAGTTGCCGAGCGGGGTCAGCAACATCGGTCCCTGCGCGCGCATCTCTTCGTAGATCGGGTAGGGATCCGTGTGGTTGTTCGGCAGATTGAGGCGGCTGAAGAGATCACCACGGACGTGCGCCCAGTAAAGCACCCGCGCTCGTTCCCGATACATCCCGCCGAGGAACCGTGCGGCCTGGACCGCCTGCGTCGCGGAGCTCACATATTCAACTATTCCATGATCAACGAGGCGGTCCCGTTGTCGGGTTAATGCGCACGATCTGGCCCTCGCAGCTCACCACGACCTCGGGGGCAACCTCGCCTTGGGTGATGCGCCCCTCGGCCGGATTGTCGCCGCCTGGCACGTTGGCGAATCGCACACCCATGAGTCCCTGCCCGCATGCATAGCGCCAGAGCTCTGCACTGTCGGTCACGCCGATGCCGAGAAGTTCATCTGCGCCGGTATCGAACCTGTCGCTGCCGGCGACAACAATGACGTCACCGTACTGAGCCGCGACTATACGACCAGAGATCTTCACGCCGTCCGGCGTGTATGCGACGACGGGCGACAGCGAGACCGGGAGCGTGTGCGTCGACAGCTGCTGGTAGCCCGAGTAGGCGGTTACGGTCTGGCAGGTGAAGCCGCTGATCACCAGGGTCTTTACCGGTTCCCGCTGCGGGGTGACAGTGGTCGGCTGGTCGAGAATCCATGAGCCGCAGGTGAAACGCACTTCCTCGACCGGGCTGTCATATGTCAGCTGTTGCACCCTCTTGTCCGCCAGGGCAGTCGCCGGCCAGCCGATTGCACCGGTGACGATGAGGATTCCAATGACGATCATGCAGCGGCCGATGAATCCGGAGTCGCGGCGGGGCGGCCACGCCTGATATGCAACCCAGACAGCGACGCCGATCAGCAATCCGCACAGATACAGCAGCACAGTGCTGGGAGTCCATAGGGCTGCGAGCCGCAGCGCCACCGTGTTGTGCTGGAGTGCCAGGGCGGCGTCGCGGAGCTCGGGCGCGAACAACCAACGACCAACCGCTGTTGGAGCCGGACCGATGATTGCGTACGCCGCCAGAACCGGCAAACCGCTGTGCCAAGTCTTTGGAGGCACCGGAGCAAGGTTGTCGAGGAAGCCGTGCAAAGCCGCGTAGCCAGCGCTCCAGACCCAAGTGATCAGCAACGCGACGCCGACAATTGTGGATCTCAACTCGCCTTTCACCCCAAGCGTTATGACGCTTGCGAGGGCGGCGACCAAGCCGAGGGCGGCAGGGGCCAGCATTGCGGTGCGGCCCAGCCAGTGTCGGGTACGGGAGAGCCAGAACAGCGCAAAAGCACATACCAGCAACACCAGTGCCGGAAGTCCCCATTGTCCGTTCTGCGCTTGGACCTGGGGTTGACCCTCACTGGTCAGCGCAGCTGAGGCAAGCGGAGAGAGCTGAGTGAGCCAGAGCTCGTTGGCCGGGAACGCGCTCGTCTCTGGAATCCAGTAATGGATGAAGAACACCCACTGGGCACCGAGAGAGATGACTAGAGGGATGGTGGCGGCCTGCCGAATCTTGCGGGAATCCTCCGCTCGTTCGGCGGTAGCTGGTCCGAGCGCCCCCACGTCCGGGCGCGCAGCCCGCGGGTTAGTGTAGGTGATCTTGGTCACGACGGGGTGCCGCCCACGCTCATCGGATCAGCCTGTCGTGTCCGCCGCCACGAACTCGACCCGCTCGTGGGGAACGAGACGCCGAAGGGCCTCTCGATCCGATTTGGTGCCCACAGACAGTCCTCGCGCCCGCTCCTCTGCCGATCGCAGGGCATGATCGACACCGATCCGCAGGATGGAGTCGTCGTCGGTGGATCGTACGGACATCAACCGTCCGGGACTGCCGTCGACCTGCTTGAACCAGGCACGAACCAGGTCTTCGTAAGACTCCGCCACAGCGGCTACAAAATGCAGGTTGCGATCTTCGAGAGCGAGGCCGAGAGCTTCCCTAACCCGGCTTCCCTCGTACGCGCCCGGCTCGCGATCTACAACCGCGACGACGGTAGCCGAATTGCCGACCTTGGCGCCGGCGATACCTCGAAGCTCCGGCTCTGCATACCTGCGCCAGATCCGGCGCAGCCGGGCATCCATGGTCAACTCCGCGGCGAATGACGCTGAGACGCTTGGCCCAATCGGGGCAACCGGTGCCGGCTTGAAGCCTGCGTCGGTCTCATCCGCCTTTGGTGCGTTGCTCTGAGAAGTCTGGACGGGAATGGCGCTGTCCCTGGGCCAGCTGACCTCAATGACCGCGAAATTGCGACGGGCCAGCGCACCGCCCGCGAAGGATCGGGGCAGCCAGCGGTCCGCCATCACTTGTTGCACCGTTTGCCGACGCAACTCGGCGAGCCGGTTCATCTTGACGGCGGCATGCAGCTCCATTGCCACTTCGGTCTCGACCCGCTGCAGTAGATGCGCCTCCAGCTCGGTCCCGTACTCCGCGGCGAGGCCAGCTATAGAGGCGTAATTGTCGCGATCTGTCAGCTGAACGGTGACCCGGACCAGACACCGCTCGATCTCGTGGCCATCCAGGGTGATGAGATGGTCGACGGTAACGTCCAGCTCGACAGGAGCGGTATTGACGGCCAGCACCTGGACCGGCCGTAGCGAGGGAAGTAGGCCGGGCGTCAGGTGCTCGCCAGGGAACTTGAGCCGTGGGACGCTGTCCTGCTCGAAGATCACCACAACGGTGTTCGGCTGGACGCTCACCAGGCGGTCGAGCGGATGAGGGTCACCAGTGAGCTTCATGCCGAGCGTTGGCTCCGCAACGTCAGTCTGGTGGGGGTCGCTGGGGGCAGTCGGAGGCTGCCGATCAGAAACCACCCGACCGAACATTGAGGACCACAACTTGCCGACCACCGACGTCCCTTTCGCCTGGTATCCAGTGTCTCGGCTCATGTATATCAACACCAGTCATGCGGAGGCGTGAATCTGATTTGTGTTGTCGGACGGAACATGGGCGTAACTGTTACCAACCATGATGTCAGCTGAGGCTGGCATGCTGTGCTGCGTGGCGGCATCGAGATCTCCGTTCGGCCGGCTGATCCTCATCAGCGGGCCAGAGGCACTCTTTGCTGACCGCGCGGTAGAGGCATTGCGGCAACAGATGCGATCAGAAGCGCCGGATGTCGAGGTCTCCGAGATCGAAGCAGCTCAACTGGACTCCGGCAAGCTTGCCGAAATCACTAGTCCGTCGCTGTTCTCGAGCAGCCGTGCCGCAGTCATCACAGAGCTGGAGCATCTACCTCCAGAGCTCGATGCCGATCTGGTCAACCTCGCCAACGCCCAGTTGCCGGAGTTGGCCGTGATTGTGGTGCATCGCGGCGTGCCGAAGGGCAAAGCACTCCTCGAGAAGCTGAAATCCACCGGCATCGAGGTCATCGAATGCGCGGCTGTGAAGGCCTGGGAGCTACCACAGTTCGTTTCAGCGGAAGCCAAGCGAGCCGGTAGCTCGATTGACGCGGGTGTGGCGGCGGCGCTTGTGGATGCTGTCGGCCACGATCTTCGGGCCCTGTCGGCGGCCGTCGCGCAGCTGGTGTCGGATGGGGAGGGTGGCCCGATCAAGGTCGATCAGGTCCGCCGCTACTTCGGCGGTCGGTCGGAGGTGACCAGCTTCGCGGTGGCAGACGCCGCCCTGGCGGGTCGTACCGGCAGTGCTATGGAGCAGCTCCGCTGGGCATTGGCGACCGGCGTGGCGCCGGTGTTGATCACTAGCGCCTTGGCCTCTGGCATCCGGGGTTTGGGCAAGCTGATCACTGCCGGCAGCGGGCAACGAGACTCCGACCGAGCTCGCGAGGTCGGAGTACCGCCGTGGAAGCTGAAGTCCCTGCGGTCCCAAGTACGTGGATGGGATCAGGGGAGTCTTGCAGCGGCCCTGAAAGCAGTCGCTGTTGCAGATGCTGATGTAAAAGGCGCCGCCGACGACGCCGCGTTCGCGCTAGAGCGAGCGGTGCTTAGCGTTTCCCGCTTGCGGCACTAGTTCTTTTCGACGTTTCTGGTGAGCGCTTCTTGCCTGAGCGATCCAGACGCGCCGCCTTGGACGCGATTGCGGACTTCCGGTTGGCGGCCTGATTCTTGTGGATGACGCCCTTCGATGCAGCCTTATCCAGGGCGCGGGAGGCGGCGTACGCCAGCTCGGTGGCCTTCGCTGCGTCACCAGCGTCCGCGGCCTCACGGAACCGACGAATCGAGGTCTTCAGCGCTGACTTCGTCGCTTTGTTACGCTGACGGGACTTCTCGTTGGTCTTGATTCGTTTGAGCTGGGACTTGATGTTCGCCACGACAGGCCTCTGGAACTCTTCCTTGATGTGGGTTGGAGCGCTGCTGTGCAGACGCGACCGACCACGCTACCAGCGCCGCGATGGGCGGGCCAAATTTCGCCTGAGCAAGTGAGGATGTTTGTTGTGAGTCCCGCGTTCGTGCCGCCGCCCGGTCGCACTGACCCGTCGATCATTCGGAACTTCTGCATCATCGCTCATATCGACCACGGCAAGTCGACCTTGGCCGACCGGATGCTGCAGCTGACCGGTGTTGTCGACGAGCGGTCGATGCGTGCCCAATATCTGGATCGCATGGATATTGAGCGGGAACGCGGCATCACGATCAAGTCCCAAGCCGTCCGGATGCCTTGGCAGACGCACGGTGATGGGGATGGCCCAAACGTCGGTGAGACCTATGTACTGAACATGATCGACACGCCGGGTCACGTCGACTTCACGTATGAGGTCTCGCGTTCCATGGCTGCCTGCGAGGGTGCCGTGCTGCTGGTCGATGCAGCACAAGGCATCGAGGCACAGACGCTGGCCAATCTCTACCTGGCTCTTGATGCCGACCTGCACGTCATTCCAGTCTTGAACAAGATCGATCTGCCCAGTGCGCAGCCGGATAGATACGCGGCCGAGTTGGCCAAGGTCATTGGCTGTGATCCAGCTGAGGTGCTGCGAGTGTCGGCCAAGACCGGAGAAGGCGTCGTCCGACTGCTGGAGGAGATTGTCGCCCAGATCCCACCGCCCGTCGGTGATCCCACCGCGCCGGCAAGGGCGTTGATCTTCGATTCTATCTACGACACCTACCGCGGAGTGGTCACCTACGTACGCGTAGTGGACGGCGCGCTCTCGCATCGCGAGCGCGTATTGATGATGTCCACCAGGGCCTCGCACGAAACGCTGGAGGTCGGCGTGATCTCTCCGGAGCCAACCAAGGCGGCATCCCTCGGAGTCGGCGAAGTCGGCTACTTGATCACTGGCGTCAAGGATGTCCGGCAGTCTCGGGTGGGCGACACCGTTACGTCGGTGAAGCGGCCGGCCTCTCACGATCTGGGTGGCTATCGGCCTCCGAAGCCGATGGTGTTCGCCGGCCTCTACCCAATCGACGGTGCCGACTATCCAGAACTGCGCGAGGCTTTGGACAAGCTGCAGCTCAACGATGCTGCGCTGACTTACGAGCCGGAAACCTCGAGTGCGCTTGGTTTTGGATTCCGGATTGGGTTCCTTGGTTTACTGCATATGGAGATCGTGCGGGAGCGCTTGGAGCGCGAATTTGATCTTGATCTGATCTCCACGGCGCCCAACGTGGTTTATCGCGTGATCATGGAAAATGGTACCGAGCTGGAAGTGACGAATCCCTCGGAGTATCCGACAAGCGGCAAGATCGC
>Ga0126307_10001519_pt1 | contig 15317 bp, 13 predicted proteins | sample Plot28_FD_89955 | JGI IMG/M metagenome (GOLD analysis project Ga0126307, IMG submission 89955) | Serpentine soil microbial communities from UC McLaughlin Reserve, CA, USA - Plot28 | ecosystem: Environmental > Terrestrial > Soil > Grasslands | place: USA: UC McLaughlin Reserve, Lake County... | reverse complement strand
GACCGGCTGGTCGGGCTCATCAAGGAGCGAACGGGAGAGACAGAGAGCGACGTCGAGAGCAAGCTCCGAGAGCTCTTCGACAGGGTCTGACCGCTGCGAAGACGCTCCGGATGACCGACCACCTCTGAGGGAGCCCCTCAGGGGTCGCGGTGCTCGGTCAGAGCGCGTTCCTCCTCCACAGTCCGCTCGGCCGTCGGGAAGGCCTCGAGGCGCTCATCCGGGATCGGCTCACCGCTCTCGATCGAGAGGCCGTATGCCCCTGTGGCCAGCCGTTGCTCGGCACGCTCGAGAGCCTCGAGTCGTTCCTGAATGTCGGCGGCGAGGGCTTCGTCGAGGTTGTCGAGGTTGAGCTCTGCGGCCAGATTCGCCGGCTCTTGAAAGCCGGCGATCTCGCCGTCGTCCGTGCCCGAGGGCGTCCTCGAGGTCACGTCGTTCAGCCGCGGGTCGCGCGCCGGAAGCGATTGGTTTGTGCCGTTCGGGGGGTGCGGCTGAAACGCGTCCGAACCAAGGCGTAGATCAAGATGGCGAGCCCGATCCCAACGGCATCCGCCACCCAATCACCGAACTGCGCGTCTCGGTCGACGAAGCCCCCTGTGCGATCTCGATCACGCCGCCACGATGAGCAGCCCGACGGCGACCGGCAGCATCCCGGCCTTCAGACGTTTGCGTTCCACGCCCTGGACGCCAGACGACGGCAAGCAGGATCGCGAACGCGTCGACGAAATGGACGGCGACGTGGGGGTCCTTGTCCGAGCCATGGCTCGGAGGAGTCGGACCCAACGAGTACCAGACCGTGAGACCCGTCGTGACGAGCGCGGCCAGCCAGATGCCGACATGCGGGGACCGTGGTGCGCGTCGGAGCTAGCATGATCCGCGGACGTCGTGGAAGCGCCACGGTTGACCTACCCTTCCTCGACCGATGACCTACGAGATCATCAACGGTTGGATCGTGGGGAAGCTCCCGGGACCGGACGGAGCGCTGATCCCCGTCAGGCACTTCCCTCAGGGACCCTACGAACGACGGCAGCGGAACAACCCCATGCTCTGCCTGCACACGACCGAGACCCAAGGCTACGTTGAGGAACTTCGCTTCCCAAGCGAGTTCCAGGTCGGCGAGGACGTCATCGGTCAACACCGACCGCTGTGGGCGAGAGGCTCGGCGGTGAACGAACACGACCACGATCTGCTCCAGATCGAGATCGTCGGGTTCTCGAAGCTGGATCCATGGCTACCGAAACCGGAGAGCCCTCTCCGCTCGTCGCACTGATGGCGCTCCTGCATCGCCGCGGCTTCGTTGCGACAGCGCTGAGACGTCCGGATCGGTGGCCGGTCCGGCTCGATCACCTTCCGGCGGCCGTGGACACGTACTACCGACGCCGCGAGGTCTGGGACGAGCCGTTCGTGTACGGCCATGTCGAGATCCCCGCCGACGAACATTGGGGACCCGGGTTCGCTCGACCATCCGACGCTGTTTTCGATGGTCCGCGACGTTCTGGCTGCGAAGGAGGTCGATGGCGAGATGCTTTCGGACAATCAGACCGAGGGGATCGAGTTCGCGAACGGGATGCGCCGTTACCTGGATAGCCCTGAGAAGGAGCCCGCGGAGCCCGGACCGAACCGCCAGGGGTTCCGGTTCGCGAGGCGCATCACGATGCATATCGCGAGTGAGCCACCGCCGGCAGGGTTCGAACCCACGCGATCCACGACCGAAGGCATGGATCTGTCACCCGAGGAGACGCACCCGGACTAGAGGAGGGCAGTGGCCGGCGGCCTCGGCGCCTTCCGCAGCAACCCCGCCCTTCCCGGACGTTGGAAGGGGCTGAATTCGTTCGTCACGGAGTCGTAACGATGACGTAACCACGTCGATGCGGTCGTTCGGGAAGATCGGCGGCATGACGGTCGGGATCACGACCGGTTCCCTCGACGATCTCGAGGCGATCTCGGAGATCTACGCCCACTACGTGCGGACGTCGGCGATCAGCTTCGATGTGGAGGTGCCATCGGCCGCGTGGCGCCGGGAGTGGTTCTCGATGTTCGACACGTACGGACGTCACCGCCTGCTGGTCGCTCAGAGCCAGGGGAGGGCGGTCGGGTACGCCGCCAGCGTCTCCTACCGACCGAGGGCCGCCTACGCGTCCTCGGTCGAGACCAGCGTCTACGTCGCGCCGAGCCACATCGGGCAAGGGGTGGGATCGGAACTGTACGGGGCGCTGCTCGCCGAGCTCGAGCGCGAGGACGTCCACCGCGCGTACGCGGGGATCGCGATCCCGAACGGGGCGTCGGTCCGCCTGCACGAGCGGTGCGGGTACCGCCGAGCGGGCTACTACACGGAGCAGGGCCGCAAATTCGGGCGATACTGGGACGTCGCCTGGTACGAACGGAGCTTCCCGGAGGTGGCGTCCTCGACCCCCGGGTGAGAGGTTGGAGGCGTGGCCGACGAACTCGAACAGCGGATCGATGATCTGTACGCGCTTCCGCTCGAGCGCTTCACGCCAGAACGGGATGCCCTTGCCAAGGAGCTCTCCGCGAACGGCGACCGCGCCGGCGCCGCTCGAGTGAAGGCCCTCCGTAAGCCGGTGGTCGCGGCGTGGGCCGTGAACGCGCTCGCCCGCGATGATCCCGACGGTGTCCGAGCGCTGATCGAGCTCGGGGATGCCCTCCGGTCGGCCCATCGCCGAGCGGTGTCGGGCGGGGACGTCGAGCCGTTCCGCGCCGCGACCGAGGAGCGTCGTCAGCTCGTGAACGAGCTCACGCGCAAGTCGGCAGCGATCCTCGAGGGTGCGGGCGGCGCCACGACCGCGACGACCGAGGCGATCGCCGGGACCCTCGAGGCGGCCACGGTCGACGCGGAGACCGGGGAGCTCCTCCGCGCCGGTCGACTCACCAGGCCCGTCCGCCCGCCGGCGACCTTCGCCGGCGCCGGGCTCCGAGTGCTCGAAGGTGGGCCGTCCCGTCCGGCGGCGCCCGCCGAGGCGCCGAAGCCCAGGCCCGACGCGGCCAAGCTGCGCCGCGAGCTCTCGGCGGCCCAGGCTCGGGAGCGTCGCGCGGCCGCCGCCGTCGAACGCGAGCGTGGGGCGATCCAGGACCTGGACCGCCGGCGTTCGCAGTCCAAGGATCGGCTACGGGCGGCGGAAGCGGAGCTCCGGGGCGTCTCGCTCGAGCGCAAGCGCCTGGTCAACGCACTGGACAAGCTGACGGATCGTTGATTCCGGTCTTCGCTCGCCTGAGCGATCCGCCCGGGTCGGTTCGGTAGCATCTGCAGACCATGCGCCGCTACGACGCCTCCGAGATCGAGCCGAAGTGGGTCGAACGGTGGGAGGCCGAGGGGCTCTACCGGGCGTCCGAGGACCCCGCGGACCCTCGACCCCGGTTCTACGCGCTCGACATGTTCTCGTACCCCTCGGGCGACCTCCACATGGGTCACGCGGAGGCGTTCAGCGGCGGGGACGCGGTGGCGCGGTTCGCCGCGATGCGCGGCCACAACGTGCTCCATCCGATCGGCTGGGACGCCTTCGGGCTCCCGGCCGAGAACGCCGCGATCAAGCGCGGGATCGACCCCAAGGAATGGACGTACGCGAACATCGAGCAGCAGGCGCGCTCGTTCCGCCGGATGGGGATGTCGTTCGACTGGACCCGGCGGATCAACACGAGCGACCCCGAGTACTACATGTGGACCCAGTGGCTGTTCCTCCGGCTGTTCGAACGCCGTCTGGCGTATCGCAAGAACGCGCCGGTGAACTGGTGCCCCAAGGACGCGACGGTCCTGGCGAACGAGCAGGTGATCAACGGCGCCTGCGAGCGGTGCGGCACGCCGGTCGTCCGCAGGGACCTCACACAGTGGTTCTTCAGGATCACGGACTACGCGCAGCGGCTGCTGGACGACGCCGAGCCGCTCGACTGGCCCGAGCGCGTGATAACGATGCAACGCAACTGGATCGGGCGTTCGGAGGGGGCGGGCGTCACGTTCGAGATCGCCGAGACCGGCGACGCCGTCGAGGTGTTCACGACCCGTCCGGACACACTGTGGGGCGTCACGTTCTTCGTGTTCGCGCTGGAGCATCCGCTCGTACCCAGGCTCGCCGACGTCGGTGGCACCAAGACCGAGGTGGAGGCGATGCTCGAGGCCGTGCGGGCTACGCCCCTGGCCAACCGCGAACTGGCGGAGAGCCGCGATGGGATCCGCGTGGGTGTCCACGCGGTGAATCCGGTGAACGGTGAGAAGGTACCCGTCTTCGTCGCGCCCTACGTGCTGATGGAGTACGGCACCGGCGCGGTGATGGGAGTGCCGGCGCACGACCAGCGGGACTTCGAGTTCGCGCGCGCCCACAACCTGCCGATCCGAGTGGTGGTGCAGCCCGAAGGCGAGCAGCGCGACGCCGCCACGATGACCGAGGCGTACGAGGACGAGGGTGTGATGGTGAACTCGGGGCCGTTCGACGGCGTGCGGCCGCCGGCGTCGATCGCGCAGGTCACGGCCTGGCTCCAGGAGCAGGGGAAGGGACGCCCCGCCGTCACGTACCGGCTCCGCGACTGGCTCATCAGCCGCCAGCGCTACTGGGGTGCTCCGATCCCCATCATCCACTGTCCCGAGCACGGCGAGGTGGCCGTTCCCGACGACCAGCTCCCCGTGCTGCTCCCCGACGACGTCGACTTCCGGCCCGGCGGCGAGTCGCCGCTGGCCCGCCACGAGGCGTTCGTGAACACCGTCTGTCCGATCGGTGGCGAAAAGGCCACTCGCGACACCGACACGATGGACACGTTCGTCGATTCCGCCTGGTACTACTACCGCTACTGCTCGCCGCACGAGGACACGCAGCCGTTCGACCCGGCGGCGGTCGAGCGATGGATGCCCGTCGACCAGTACATCGGTGGCGTCGAGCACGCGATTCTCCACCTGCTGTACTGCCGCTTCCTCACGAAGGTGCTGTTCGACATGGGGATGGTCGGCTTCACCGAGCCGATGCTGCGGCTGATGAACCAGGGCCAGGTGATCTTCGGCGGTGCGTCGATGAGCAAGTCGAAGGGCAACATCGTCGAACCGATGCCGCTCGTCGAACGCTGGGGTGCCGACACGATGCGTCTGAACATCCTGTTCGCCGGGCCATTCGAGGACGACATCGACTGGAAGCTGATCGCGCCCGATCCCGATCGGCGTCCCGGCGTGACGACGTGGCTCGGCCGCGTCTTCGCGGCCGTCGGCGAGGCGTGCCAGCGTGACGCTCCCGACCCCGAGCCGTTGCGGCGCCTGACCCACCGGACGATCCGAGAGGTCACCGACGACATGGAGCGCTTCCGGTTCAACGTGGCGATCAGCAAGCTGCAGGTGCTGTCGAACGGGATGCGTTCGGCGCTGGATGCCGGCGACGGTGCCCTGGAGGCCGCGGCCGCGCTCACACTCATGCTGGCGCCGCTGGCTCCCTTCGCGTCCGAGGAGCTCTGGCGCGAGGTGCTCGGCAACCCCTCCAGTGTGCATACCGCGGACTGGCCGACGTTCGACGAGACGCTCGCGCGCGAGGAGCGAGTCACGCTGGTGGTCCAGGTCGACGGGAAGGTCCGCGACCGGATCGAGGTCGCAGCCGACGCCGACGAGCAGACCTGTCGAGAGCTGGCCCTCGCCTCCGAGAAGGCGCGGCGCGCGATCGACGGGCGCGAGCTCGTCCAGGTGATCGTCCGAGAGCCTCGCCTGGTGAACCTGGTCACCTCCCGCTAGGCACGCCCCACCACGCCCCTCAACATCCGCCGGAGCCGTCCCGATAGGAAGGTCGAGGCCGGAGTGGGCCTGCTTCCGCCTGACCGAGGACACCGATGAGCGCGACGGCCTCCCGAACGCCAATGCCGGACGGAGACGAGGGATCCGGCTCGCTGCCCCGCGTCCTGCGGACGAGGCGGACGATCGCGCTGCTCCGCATCTGCGTGCTCGCGGTCGTCACGGTCCTGTCCCTGAGCTCGGTCGGCGTCCGTACCGTTGCGGAGCCCGGCGCGCTCGTCCTGCTGTTCGACGCCTTTGTCTATGCGCTGGCATGCCTAGTGCTCTCCACGCGGGTCCAGGAGGCCTCGCCGTGGGGGCGCGCCGTGACGCTCGCGATCGACGTCGCCCTGATCACGGCGTGGATCGAGGCGACCGGCGGCGGCCGGAGCGAGTTCTGGACCCTGTACCTGATCGTGATCGCGGCGGTCGCGCTACGGTTCGGGATCGTCGAGACCATCGGCGTGGCCGTCGGGCTCGCGGTCCTGCTGCTGGCGCAGCTCGTCGAGCACGGCGTGCTGTGGACGTCGAGGCTGTACCGGCCGACCCTGCTGCTGGTCACCGGGTTCGCGGTCGGGGTGCTCTCGCTGCAGCGCGCGGACCAGCGACAGAAGCGGTTCAAGATGGAGGCGATCGCCGAGTCGAGGGCGCGTCAACTCGGCATGGAGCGCGCGGAGGTGGAGCGTCTCAAGAAGGTCGATCTGGCGCGGACCGAGTTCGTGGGGGTCGCGGCGCACGAGCTCCGGACCCCGCTCGCCGCGATCCTCGGGGTCCTGAGCACGCTCAAGGAACACGGCGCGGTACTCGAGGATCGAGTCCGTGTCGACCTGATCGACGGGGCCGAGGCGCAGGCCGAACGCCTGACGAGACTGGTGGAGGACCTGCTGACGGTCTCCCGGATCCAGGACGGGGTGCTCCGCCTGTCGATGGAGCCGGTCGACCTTGGTGACCTGGTCGCCGACGCGGCGCGGGCGTCCGGCACGGCCGAGCGTCTGCGGCTCGAGTCCGACGGCCCCGCCCGCCTGGTGTGCGACGCCGACGCGATCGTTCGCGTCCTGACGAACCTCTTCGACAACGCGAGGAAGTATTCGCCCGAGGGGACGCCGATCGAGGTCGGGGTCGCCGGCGACGATCGGCGTATCACGGTCGACGTCGGCAACGCCGGAGGCGGGATCGCGCCGAAGGATCGGGAGGCGATCTTCGAGCGGTTCCGCCGCGCGGATCGGTCGGGGGCGCCCGGCGCGGGACTCGGCCTGTACATCTCCCGCGGACTGGTGCGGGCGCACGGCGGCGAGCTGGAGGTCGGCGACGCGCCGGAGGGCGGGACCCGATTCACCTTCTGGCTGCCCGTCATCGATCGGGGCGAGCGCGAGGTCAGCGTCGGGCCCTCGGACGACGACGCGATCGAACCCGCCGTGAGCCACATCACGGTTCCCTCGCTCGATCGGCGTTAGCGTTCGGGGTCGCGGTCTCCCCCGGGAGGGGGAGCTCATGTCCGAAGGCTCGATCCGCGAGCGCCTGGCGACGCTCTCGCGCGGGGAGCTGGTGGGCCTGGTCGCGCTCCTCGCCGTCACCTTCGGCGGCGCGGCTCTGTGGTACGCGCGGTCGCTCCCTCGTTCGGTCGAGGTGGCCGCGATGCCGGGCGGCGGCGTTGCCCCGGTGGCTACGGCGTCGGCCAGCCCGTCGCCGGAGGTCGTGATCCTCGTGGACGTCGCCGGTTGGGTGCACCGTCCCGGCGTGTACGAGTTCGAAGAGGGCGCGCGCGTGATCGACGCGATCGATGCGGCGGGGGGCGCCCGCTCGGGCGCGCTGCTGGAGTCACTGAACCTCGCAGCGCCGCTCGCCGATGGGATCCAGATCCTGGTTCCGCGCCAGGGGGAGACCGTGGCACCGCCCGCGTCCGGGGGAGCGGTCGCGGGCGTGGCGGGACTGATCAACGTCAACACCGCGACGGCGACCGAGCTCGAGGAGCTGCCCGGCGTCGGCGAGGTGATCGCCCAGGCAATCCTCGACTTCCGGACGGAGAACGGGCCGTTCACCTCCGTCGACCAGTTGCTCGACGTGAGCGGGATCGGGGACGTGACGCTGGAGAGCATCCGGGAACTCGTCACCGTGTGAGCGCCTGGATCGCGCCGACGCTCGCGGCCGTGTTCTGGGCCGGCCTGCTGGTGCAGCCGTGGCTCGGCGATGTCGTCGACCCATGGGTCTGGCTGTCGGCGGGCGGCGGGCTCCTCGGTGCCGCGTTGGCCCTGGCGCCCGAACCGGCGGAGGGCACGGGATCGCTCGAGCGGGCCGGGCTCCTCGAACGCGATCCTCGGGCGGCCGTGGCGCCGGCGCCCACCCGACACGACCGGCCGGTGTGGCTTCCGCCGGCGATCGCGCTGTTCGGAGCCGTGCTGCTCGCTGTCGGGTGGGGGAGCGTGCACGAGCACCGGGTCCAGGGCGCGGTCGTCGCTCGCCTCGCGCCGGCCACGGTCACCGTCGAGGGTCCGCTCCGCGTCGATCCCTCGGGCGAACACGATCGGTGGTCCGCCGTCATGGACGTGCGCTCGGTCACCTGGGACGGCGGGGCGGCGGCCGTCCGAGAGACCGTCTGGCTCTCGGGACGCGACCAGCCTCCCGCCGCGGTCCGCGGCGACATCGTTCGCGTCACCGGATCGCTCCGACCCGTGGAGGACGGTGGCTTCGCCGAATTCCTGCTCCGGCGCGGGATCTCGGCCGACCTGGAGGTCGACGAGGTGACGCGTCTCGGGCCCGCGCCGTTCGCCCCCGTCCGGTGGGCGCAGGCGTTCCGGGCGCTCGCCGGCCGCTCGATCGAGTCCTCGTTCCCACCGCGCGAAGCGGGGCTGCTGATGGGGCTCGCCCTTGGCGACGACTCGAGGCTGGATCCGGTCCTCGAACGCGACTTCCGCGCGACCGGGCTCTCGCATCTGCTCGTCGTCTCGGGGGAGAACGTCGCGATGGTGCTCGCCCCGATGGTGGCGCTGGGGGCCGCCCTGCGATGGTCCCGATGGCCGCGGTTCGCGCTCGGTCTGGGCACCGTCGCGTTCTTCGTCGTGCTGACCGGCGCCGAGCCCTCGGTGATGCGCGCCGGCGTGATGGCCGGGCTCGCACTGATCGGCGTGCTCCTCGGCAGGCCGAGGAGCACGGGGTCGATCCTCGCGGGCGCCGTCGTCGTCCTGCTCGTGATCGATCCGGCACTCGTATGGTCTGTCGGCTTTCAACTCTCGGTCGCGGCGACGGCCAGCATGGTGGCGCTGGCCACGCCGATCTCCCGGCGGCTCCGCTTCATGCCGGGGTCGCTCGCTCTGGCGACCGCAGCCACGCTCGCCGCGCAGGTCGGCGTCACCCCGTTGCTCCTGTACTACTTCCACGAGGTCCCGGTCTCGACCGTGGCGGCCAACGTCCTCGCGTTCCCGGCCGTGCCGCCCTCGTTGCTGATCGGGCTGGCCGCGGCCACGACCGGGATCGTGTTCGAGCCGCTCGGCGGCCTCCTCTCGGTCGTGGCCCAGGTGCCGATGCGCTACCTCGAGGTCGTCGCGGATCGCCTTGCGCGAGCGCCGATCCCGTGGATCACCGGCGGCGGCCTCCCGAGCCTGATCCTCGGGCTCGCGGCGGCCGTCCTGATCGCGTGGTGGCTGCGCTCGGGCCGGCGACTCTCGAGGACGGCGATGGTGGTCGGGCTCGGGCTCGTGCCGCTCCTGCTCTGGTCCGGTGCCCTCTCCGCCGGCCCGCCGAGCGGGCTCACCGTTCACTTCTTCGACGTCGGCCAGGGGGATGCGGCCCTGCTCACCTCGCCCGGCGGGGTCGCGATCCTGGTCGACGGCGGGCCCGAACCCGATCAGGTGGCCACCGAGCTCGTCGCGCTCGGCGTCAAGCGGCTCGACCTAGTGGTGGCGAGCCACCCGCACGCCGACCACTTGGTCGGGCTCCCCGCCGTGCTCGCCAGGATCCCGGTCGCCCTTTTGCTCGAACCCGGGTGCAAGGACGACTCGCCCGACGGCGCGGCGCTCGACGAGGCCGTGACGTCCGAGCGGATCACGGTCCGTCACCCGAGGGCGGGCAACGTGCTCCGGGTGGGCGATGTCCGCCTCGAGATCCTGTCGCCGGACCGCTGCTGGTCCGGGACTGAATCCGACACCAACAACGACGCGATCGTCGTGCGCGCGAGCATCGGCGAGGACTCGGTGCTGTTCGCGACCGAGCCCGAGGAGCCGGCCCAGCAGGTCCTGCTCGACGAGGGCGCCGACCTGCACGCCGACGTCCTCAAGGTGCCGCACCACGGGGCCGCGACGTCGATCGAGCCCTTCTTCGACGCCGTCGACGCGGACGTCGCCATCGTCAGCGTCGGTCCGAACACCTACGGCCACCCCGTCCCCGAGGTCCTGGACTGGATCCGCGCCACGGGCGCCGAGGTGTTTCGAACCGATCGGGCGGGGACCCTGACGGTCACCTTCGAGCGTGGAGGCGTGGTTGTAGAGTCCGCCGCGTGAGCCCGAAGGCCGCGCCGGTGACCCTGTTCTGGGGCGAGGACGAGTTCCTCCTGCGGGAGGCCGCGGTCGAGCTCCTCGGCGACCTGCAGCCGGTCGAGGTGGACGGCGGACAGTGGCAGGGTGGCGAGACGGGAGACCTCGCGACCCCCTCGCTGTTCGGCGAGCGACGGGCGCTCTTGGTCTCGAACGCGAGGGCGCTGACCGACGATGGCGTCCGGGAACTCGCCCGCTACCTCGAGGCGCCCGATCCGGGCGCGCCGCTCGTGCTCGTCGCGGTGGTCGGCGATCGTGCGAAGGCGCCGGCGGCGCTCGTCAAGCTCGTCAAGGGCGTCGGGACGGTGACCGAGGTCAAGATCCAGCGAAAGGAGCTGCCGGCCTGGATCCTGAAGCGAGCGAAGACCAGGGAGCTCGACCTGGCGCCGGATGGCGCGGCGGCGCTGGTCGACACCCTCGGCGAGGAACCCGGCACCCTCGCACGCGCGTTGGACCAGCTCGCGACGGCGTTCGCGGGCGAGCGGATCTCGCGCGAGATCGTGTCTCGGCAGTTCCGCGGGCTCGGCGAGCAGCACGTGTGGGACCTCTGCGACAAGGCGTTCTCGCGCGACCTGCCCGGTGCGATGCGCTCGCTCCGGACGCTGCTCGAGGCCGGCGAGGCGGGGCTGATGCTGCTCGGAGCCATCACGTCTAGGCTCCGCGACCTGATCCGCGTGAAGGCGCTGCCCGAGCGCCTGGCGCCCACCGAGGCGGCCAAAAAGGCGGGGCTCCGGTTCGACTGGCAGGTGCGGCGCTACCGCGAACAGGCCAAGCGCTTCTCGCCGGAGGGGCTCGCCGGCCTCCACGAACGCATCGCGTGGGCCGACCGCGCGCTGAAGTCGGGGGCGACGGACGACGTCGTCCTTCCGATGCTGGTCGCGGCGATCGCGGGGGAGCCCGCCGCCCTGCCCGTGTAGGGGTTAGTCGGCCGATGCGGCGGCGCGGTTCGCGGCCTTGGCCAGACGCGACTTGTGCCGGGCCGCGGCGCGCTTGTGGAGCATGCCCTTCGAGGCGGCCTTGTCGTAGGCGCGTGACGCCTCGCGGACGGCGGCGGCGGTGGTCTCGGCGTCCCCGCTCTCGGCCGCAGTGGTCGCCTTCTTGGTCGCCGTCTTCAGCGAGGAGCGGACGCCCTGGTTGCGCTTGCGCCGCTTCTCGTTCTGACGGTTCCGCTTGATCTGGGACTTGATGTTGGCCATGGACGGTCGAGTGTACCAGCGGCCCCAGGCACGCCCGAAGGTGTCGCCGTGCCCCCTGCCCGTACGATAAGCGCGCGGTGACCGAGCTCACTCACATCCGGAACTTCTGCATCATCGCGCACATCGACCACGGCAAGTCGACGCTGGCCGATCGCCTGCTCGAGCTCACCCACACCGTCGCCGACCGCGACATGCGCGAGCAATACCTCGACAAGATGGATCTCGAGCGCGAGCGCGGGATCACGATCAAGGCGCAGGCCGTGCGTCTCGCGTACCGGTTCGAGGGCGTCGACCACGCACTGAACCTGATCGACACCCCCGGCCACGTCGACTTCTCGTACGAGGTCTCGCGCTCGCTGGCCGCGTGCGAGGGGGCCGTGCTCCTCGTCGACGCCGCGCAGGGGATCGAGGCCCAGACGCTCGCGAACTTCCACCTCGCTCGGGACGCCGGGCTGGTCATCGTGCCGGTGCTGAACAAGATCGACCTGCCGCAGGCCGACGTGGAGGAGACCCGGCGCGAGCTCGCCGAGGTCGTGGCGTGCCCGCCCGAGGACGTCCTCGCCGTCAGTGCCAAGACAGGCGAGGGCGTGACCGAGCTGATCGAGGAGGTCGTGCGTCGCGTCCGGCCCCCGGCCGGCGAACGCGACCGGCCGCTGCGCGCGCTGATCTTCGACTCATCGTTCGACCCGTACCGCGGCGTGATCGCCTACCTCCGCGTGAAGGAGGGCCTCCTGCCGTCGCGTTCGAAGGTGCGGTTCATGGCGAGCGCGATCGACTCGGAGGCCGAGGAGGCGGGAGTCTTCGCGCCGGAGGCCACCCCCGTCCCGAGGCTCGAGGCGGGAGAGGTCGGCTACCTCGTGACCGGCCTGAAGGACGTCCACCAGGTCAAGGTGGGCGACACCGTCACGCTTACCGGAAAGCAGGGCGCGCACGAGCCCTTGCCGGGCTATCGGGAGCCGAGGCCGATGGTCTGGAGCGGCCTGTTCCCCGCCGAGGGCGGCGACTACTCCGAGCTGCGCGAGGCGCTTGACCGGCTGAAGCTGAACGATGCGGCGTTGGTCTACGAGCCGGAGACCTCGCGGGCGCTCGGGTTCGGGTTTCGGTGCGGGTTCCTCGGCCTGCTCCACATGGACATCGTCAAGGAACGCCTCGAGCGCGAGTTCGGGCTCGAGCTGATCGCGACGGCCCCCAACGTCGAGTTCGACGTGATCCGCGGCGACGAGACGATCGTGGTGCACAACCCGAGCGAGATGCCCCAGCCCGGGACCTTCGACCACGTCGAGGAGCCGGTCGTGCGCGCGACGATCATCACGCCGAGTGAGTACCTGGGCCCCGTCCTCGAGCTCTGCCAGGCTCGGCGGGGCGAACTGCTCGACATGCAGTACCTCTCGCCCGAGCGCGCCGAGGTCCACTACAAGCTCCCGCTCGCCGAGATCATCTTCGACTTCTTCGACCAGCTGAAGTCCAAGACCCGCGGGTACGCCTCGCTCGACTACGAGCCGATCGGGTACGAGCCCGCCGAGCTGGTCCGGGTCGACGTCCTGCTCCACGGCGAGCCCGTCGACGCGTTCTCGAGCGTCGTTCACCGCGAGAAGGCCCCGCAGTACGGGCGGCGGATGGTCGAACGCCTGCGCGAGTTGATCCCGCGACAGCTCTTCGACGTCGCGATCCAGGCCTCGATCGGCTCGCGCATCGTCGCGCGTGAAACGGTGAAGGCCAAGCGCAAGGACGTGCTCGCCAAGTGCTATGGCGGAGACATCACCCGCAAGCGCAAGCTGCTCGAGCAGCAGAAGAAGGGCAAGGAGCGGATGCGGCGGGTGGGTCGTGTCGACGTCCCGCAGGAGGCGTTCATCGCGGCCTTGCGCGTGGACCAGAGGGCGGAGGCCAAGACGTGAGCACGGGCATCTACGTCCACGTGCCGTTCTGCCTCACGCGCTGCGGCTACTGCGACTTCAACGCGTACGAAGGGCTCGATCACCTCGCGTCGCGGTACGTGAGCGCGTTGCTCCACGAGGCCGAGCTTGCGGCGCCCGCCTGGGCCTCGGACGAGATCACGAGCGTGTTCCTGGGTGGCGGCACGCCGACCACGCTCCAGGTGGCCGATCTGAAGGCGCTCCTCGCGCGTCTGCGTCGCGACTTCGCGGTCGGGCCCGACGCCGAGGTGACGATCGAGGCCAACCCGGACACGGTCGATCTCCGGAAGCTCGAGGGACTGCTCGAGGCGGGGTTCGCGCGCCTGTCGATGGGGGCCCAGTCGTTCGACCCGCGGGTACTGACAGCGCTCGAACGCCTGCACGACCCCGCGTCGGTCCGACGCGCGATGCGCGAGGCTCGCGCGGCCGGCTACGCGAACGTGAACCTCGACCTGATCTACGGCGCCGACGGCGAACGGATCGAGTCGTGGGAGCACACCCTGCGCGAGACCGTCGATCTCGCGCCCGAACACGTGAGCGCGTACGCGCTGACGATCGAGCCGTCGACGCCGCTCGGCCGCAAGGTACAGCTCGGCGCCGTCCCGCCGCCCGACCCCGACCTGCAGGCGGACATGTTCGAGCTCGCGTGCGAGGTCCTCGGCGACGCCGGCTACCAGCACTACGAGGTGTCGAACTGGGCCAAGCCCGGCTTCGCGTGCGTGCACAACCTCGGCTACTGGGAGCGGCGTCCGTACCTGGGACTCGGAGCCGGCGCGCATTCCTACCGCGACGACCGGCGCTGGTGGAACGTCCGCCCACCCGAGGAATACCTGTCGCTGGTCGAGGCAGGGACCCTGCCGACCGGGGGCGAAGAGCGCCTCGAGCCGAGCGACGCCTACCTCGAGGAGGTGTTCCTCCGTCTGCGCATCCTGGAGGGCGTCCCGACGTCGTGGGTGGAGCGCGAGAAGGCGGCGCCGTTCGTCGAGAGCGGCCTGCTCCTGGACCAGGACGGGGCGTTGATCCCGACCGAACGCGGCATGCTCCTTCTGAACGAGCTCGTCCTCGCGCTCACGGGGTAGGCACCGGCGGACCCAGGTTCGAGCCACAGAGCGTCTCGCCCGATGCGAAGGAGGGTCCCCCCGGATCGTCGGTCAGGGGCTCGGTGAAGTCCCTGACGTCGAGGACATGGAGCAGTCTGTCGCTTCCCAGGACGGAGGTCGTCTGGTGGGCGTGCCATTCGGCGTCTGTCGAGTCGTGAGGCCGGGCTTCCGCCGATGTTGCCACGAGGCCGAGCCCCCAAGGCAACGGGATCTCCTCACAACGCAACGTGTACAGCTCGAACTCGTCACCGCCGAGCAGGAAGGACGCCTGCTCACCCGGCAGCAGGCCGCTCTGCGGATCGCCTGGGTAGGCGACCTCCACGGGGACGATTTCGGACTCGCCGCCGGGCGCGACGATGTCGTAGAGGCGCAAGCGGACCACTGCTCCACCGTCCTGCACCACGAGTGCCTCGTCCGTCCCGTCACCGTCGATGTCCGGCGCCGAGAACGCCCGGCACTCGAGCGTGCACTCGATCGGTCCGAAGGAAGCATCGGCGACCCCATCCTGGTCTGTGTCGAGGGCGACCACGTTGAACGCCTCCTCCGGCTGCGGACAACCGCCCAGATCGCCGGTTTTCGTGGCTACGGAGAGCGTCGCGTTCGCATTGTGCGATGCGAAACGCCCCTTGATCGACGATACGTTGCAGACGGGGAAGCCGAGCCCGAGGGAACCGCTGGTATCGATCGACGGGCTCACCTCAGCGGTCGGGGGTTCGCTCGGCGGGGTCGGTGTCGGCAAGCTCCTGGTATCCGATACAGGCACGGCTGGAGCCCAGGAGATCCCAGACTGTCCCGGACAACCCTCCTCATCCGCCATCCCGAACACGCGCTCTCGG
>Ga0126307_10001518_pt1 | contig 15317 bp, 16 predicted proteins | sample Plot28_FD_89955 | JGI IMG/M metagenome (GOLD analysis project Ga0126307, IMG submission 89955) | Serpentine soil microbial communities from UC McLaughlin Reserve, CA, USA - Plot28 | ecosystem: Environmental > Terrestrial > Soil > Grasslands | place: USA: UC McLaughlin Reserve, Lake County... | reverse complement strand
GGCCGTCGGACTGCCCGGCAACATCCTTCACGGCCTGTACTCGATGGCTCAGGTGGCGCGGGCACACACCGACGCGGCCGGCGACCCGCGGGCGCTGCGACGGCTCTCGGTCCAGTTCCGCGGAATGGGAATCCCCGAGCAGGAGATCCTCGTGACCGCGACGGTGAAGGAGGCGGACGACGGGCGCGTGGTCACCGAGACGGAGGCAGTGCAGGGCGACAACCGCATCATCCGCAACGCCGAAGCGGAACTGTCGCTGGGCTGATCCACTCTGCGGCGACAAAGTCGCCGCCTAGAATCACTTTGTGCTCTCCCAGCGCCAGCAGCGGATCCTGAGCCTGGTCGTCGACTCCTACCTCGAGTCGGGCAGACCCGTGCCGTCAAAGTCGATCGCGGAGCGGGGCGATGTGGAGTGGGGCCCGTCGACCGTGCGGGCTGAGCTGGCCGAGCTCGAGCGCGCCGGTTACCTGAACCACCCGCACACTTCCGCGGGCCGAGTTCCCACGGACGCCGGCTACCGCTTCTACGCCGATTCGCTGCTCGCTTCCGGTCCCCGTGTCCTGACCGCGATCGGCCCCCGACTCGACCTCGGGCAGATGCGGCGCGAGATGGACGAGGCGATGCGGGAAACCACCGTGGAGCTGTCGCGGATGACCGACCTCCTCGCGGTCGCGACCGCGCCGCCGCCGGCCACCGCGCGCATCCACCGCATCGAGGTCCTATTGCTCCAATCGCGGGTAGTGATGGTCGTGGTGATCGCGTCCAACGGCGCGGTCACCAAGCGAGTGTTCACGTTCGAGGCGCCGCTTGATCCCGGGCTTGTCCAGTGGGCCTCGAGCTATCTCAACGAGCGGCTCGCAGGGTTGGGGCTCGGTGCCAGAATGATCGGCGATCGGCTGGCCGATCCCGAGCTGAGCGAGGCGGAGGCAGGTTTCCTCGCGCAGATCGACGACGCGTTCACCGGCCTCGAGGAGCGCTCCGAAGCCGATCTCTACGTCGAGGGCGCGGCACGCCTTCTGTCCGAGGATCACGCCGCCGACCTGCCGCACGCGGACTCGCTGATGCGTGCGTTGGAGCGCCGGGCGAATTTGCTTCAGATCCTGCGCTCCGCGCTCGAGGAGCGCTCCGTGTTCATCTGGATCGGCGACGAGAACCCGGCGCCGGAGCTTCGCTCGGTCAGCGTCGTCGGCGCCAACTACGGCCTCGGCTACCGCAACCTTGGAACGGTGGGTGTGGTGGGGCCCCTGCGCATGGACTACGCGACCGCCATCGACTCCGTGCGCGGCGCCGCTGGGCGCCTCTCGCGCTTCTTCGAGACGGTCTACGAGGGCTAGGCGAAACATGCCGACCGTGAAGCGGGATTACTACGAGGTCCTCGGCGTCGAGCGGGGCTCGGCCGACGCCGAGATCAAGAAGGCGTTTCGGCGCCTCGCACGCGAGCTGCATCCGGATGTCAACCGGCACGATCCGGAGGCCGAGGAGAAGTTCAAGGAGGCAGCCGAGGCCTATGAGGTTCTGTCCGATCCCGAGCGCCGGCACACGTACGACACGTTTGGGCACGACGGGCTCCGATCCGGCGGGTGGGCGCCCAGGGCGGAGGGCTTCGGCAGCTTCGAGGACGTCCTCTCGGCGCTCTTCGGTCGCGGCGACCCGATGTTCAACGACATGTTCGGGTTCGGCGGCCGCGCCGGTCCGGCGGCCGGAGGAGACGTCGCGGCCCAGGTCGAGGTGACGCTCGCCGAGGTTCTGACCGGAGCGAGCCGCGAGGTCGCGTTCGAGGGCGTATCGAGATGCGAGCACTGCAACGGAAATGGTGCCGAGCCGGGCACGCCGATCCGAACCTGCGAGACCTGCGGCGGAGTCGGCGAGGTCCGCGAGGTGAGCAGGACGGTCTTCGGCCAGCTGGTCAGAAGCGGTACCTGTCCCACATGCGGGGGGCAGGGCAAGGTGCCGGAGACCCCGTGCGCGGAGTGCGACGGCGAGGGTCGTGTCGTCCGCACCCGTACCTGGCAGCTCGACGTTCCGCCCGGGATCGAGTCGGGGCAGCGGATCCGCGTCGGCGGGGCCGGGCATGCCGGGCAGTCCGGGGCGCCGGCGGGCGACCTCTATGTGCAGGTGGTTGTGGCCGAGGACGAGCGTTTCGAGCGTCACGGGCAGGACCTCGTGACGGTTGCCGAGGTTCCGGCAACGCGGGCGATGCTGGGCGGGACCGTCAGCGTCGCGACCCTCGACGGGGAGCGCGACGTCGAGGTTCCCGCCGGATCGCAGCACGGAGAGCAGGTCTTGCTCAAGGGCTTGGGCTTGCCGCCGCTGAATGGGACCCGGCGAGGCGACCAGCGGGTCGTCCTGGACGTGTTCGTCCCCGGGCGGCTCAACAAGGAGCAGCGGGAGCTGGCGCGAGAGCTGGATGAGGCGCTGGGGCCCGAGGGCGGACGCCGTGACGGGCGCCCCCGGTTCCGCCGCCGGCCTCCCCGCGGTCGTTGATCCGGCTGGCCGTTCGCTGCCGCCCTGAACTCGCCGAGCGGGTCCTGGCCGACCTGGTCGAGCTGGCGCCCGGCGGCGTCGAGGAGGAAGCCGGTGCCGACTGGGTCGAGTACGCGATCTACGGCGCCCCCGGCGAGCTGCCCGCCCTGCCCGATCTCGAGGCCGCCGTGGGCGACGGCCTGGTGGAGGTCACCTCCAAGGAGATCCCGGACGACTGGGCAGACCGCTGGCAGGACTTCCACAAGGCTGTGCTGGTGGGCGATCGCATCCTCGTGCGGCCGTCGTGGGCGGATCCTCAGCCCGACACGATCGACCTGATCGTCGATCCAGGACAAGCCTTCGGCACGGGCGCTCATCCGACGACCCGCATGTGCCTGGAGCTCCTGCTCGAGCTCGCCGAGAGAGGCGAGGCACGCGGCCCGCTCGCCGACTGGGGTACCGGATCGGGCGTGCTGGCGATCGCGGCCGCCAAGCTCGGCTTTGCGCCTGTCGTGGCCTGCGACCACGAGCGGGCGGCGCTCGATGCCGCCGCGTCCAGTGCCCGCGCAAACGCGGTGGACCTCGAGCTTGTGCGCATCAACCTGCGGGAGACTTCGCCGCCGCTGGCGCCGACGGTGACGGCGAACCTCACGGCTCCGCTGCTGCGGGAGGTGGCCTCCCGCCTCGAGGAGCCGCCCGAGCGCCTCGTGTGCTCGGGGATGCTCCGCTCCGAGGTCGACGAGGTGACGGAGGCGATCGCCCGCTGCGGCATGCGCGAGCGAGAGCGGCGCACATCGGGCGACTGGGCCGCCCTGCTGTTGACTCGGACCTGATTCCGCGCCCTTGACGCCTTATTGCCGGATAGCGGCAGGAAGGCGTCAAGCCGCGGCCCGAACGGGTTCCAGCCCTCGGTCGCGTTATCGTCCCCGCCGTGCTCGCCACGGTCACGGCCTACAACGTGGGCCTCTTCATCCACATTCTGGCGGTCGTCCTCGCCTTCGGACCGACCTTCGCCTACGGGTTCTTCATCGGTTTCGCCGACACCAAGGCGCCGGCGGCCGTCCCCGCGGTGAACCGGGCCGTTCTCCTCACGAACCTCTTCCTCGTGACCCCGGCGATGATCGTGGCGCTTGCGGCCGGTATCTACCTCCTGGCGAAGGGGGACATCAGCTCGAGCGAGTCGTGGGTAACGGTTGGCTTCGTCGCGATCATTGTCCTGTTCGGGTTGGTGCACGCGTTCTTCAATCCGCGGACCCGGAAGGCAATCGAGCTGTCCGAGCGGGATCTCGCCGCGGGTGGAGAGCTGAGTGCGGAGTACCGCGCGGTCTCGGCACAGATGGCGCGCGTGGGGCAGCTAGCCGGGCTGATCGTCGTCGTGGCGATCTTCTTCATGGTCGTCAAGCCCTGACGACGGCGCATCGATGAACGCCGAGCGCGCCGGCCTACCGATCGCGGTGTTCGACTCGGGGATCGGCGGGCTCACGGTTCTGCACGAGCTGCTCGTCTCGCTGCCGGAGGAGGACTACCTGTACCTAGGGGATACGGCGGGGTTTCCGTACGGGAGCAAGGCCACTGAGTGGCTGCGTCCCCGGATCGCGGGCCTGGTCAGCTTCCTCCTGGACCGCGGCGCCAAGCTGCTGGTGGTCGCGTGCAACTCCGCCACCGCGGCGGGCGGAGACGTAGCGCGGGAGGTCGCCGCCGAGCAGGGCGTCGAGGTCCTCACCGTCGTCGATCCGGAAGCCGAGATCGCCGCGGCCATCAGCGACTCGCACCGGATCGGTGTCCTGGCGACCCCGACGACGGTCGAGAACGGCGCCTACCGACGAGCGCTCGAGGGGCAGGCAGGTGATCGCGAGCTCGACGTGATCGAGATTTCCGCGCCACGCCTCGCGCCGATCATCCAGAGCGGGTTTCCGTTCGACGACGGGGTCATCGAGACCGTTCGCTCGTACTGCGAGCCGTTCCGCGAGGCCGAGATCGACACCCTCATCCTCGGCTGCACGCACTATCCGCTGGTGGCGCCGATGCTGCAGCGCATGCTGGGCCGCGACGTTCGCCTCGTCACCGCGGGGCACGCGCTCGCTGCCGCGGCGCAGCGCACGCTCGAAGCCTGCGCCCTGGCCACCGACCACGAGGGCGAGGGCGACTACCGCTTCCTCTGCACGGGAGACGTTCCCTCCTTCCGTGAGCTCGGAACACGGTTCCTGCAGATGCCGCTCGGGGAGGTCGAGCACGTGGATTTCGAGATACCGCCCCCGGCTACCCTGTGAATCTATGAACACACCAGCCAGTCGCGGAGCTAAAGCTCCGCGCCACCAGACCATGGCGATTCTGGAGCGAGTTCAGGCCGATACACGTGAGGCGATGAAGGCCGGCGAGCGGGACCGGGTCGGCGCTTTGCGCATGATCGCCAGCGCGCTTCAGCAGGACGCGAAGGAGGGCAAGGGCGACGAGGTGGCGGTCCTGAGGCGCGAGCGCAAGCGGCGCATCGAGGCGGCGACCGCGTTCCGCGAGGGGGGCGGAGACGACCGCGCGGCGGCCGAGGAGGCCGAGGCGGAGATGATCGGGAACTACCTTCCCGCCGAGCTCGGTGACGAGGAGCTGGCGGAGCTGGTGGACGCGGCGATTTCCGAGGCGGGAGCCTCGGAGGCCAAGGACATGGGGAAGGTCATGAGCGCCGTGATGCCAAAGGTCGATGGGCGCGCAGACGGCAAGCGTGTGAGCGCGGCCGTTCGCGAGCGCCTGAGCTGAGGAGTCGACCGGGGCCTTTGGCGCGCAGGCAGCTCACCCTCGACAACACCGTCGCCGCGGAGCTGGCGGGATCAGAGGACTCCGTTCTCAGGGAGCTCGAGGATCGGGTGGACTGCGACGTCCACCTGCGGGGCAACGTGCTGACGCTTGACGGCTCCGAGGGCGACGTGCGCGATGCGGCGGAGGTGGTGGACGAGCTGGTGGGGCTGATCGAGCGAGGACACGACGTCGCCCCGGCAACGCTCGGCACGGTTTCCGGGGCGATCGACGCGCGTCAGCGACCCGCGGACATCCTCGAGGACGTCATCTGGCGCCATCGCGCGATCAAGGTGGCGCCGAAGACCGTCAACCAGAAGCGGTACGTCGATTCGATTCGCCACCACTCCGTGACGTTCGGGATCGGCCCGGCGGGAACCGGCAAGACGTTCCTCGCCGTCGCGATGGCGGTGGCGGCCCTGGACGCGCGGGAAGTGAATCGGATCATCCTCACCCGCCCCGCGGTCGAGGCCGGTGAGCGCCTGGGCTTTCTCCCAGGTGACATCCAGGCAAAGGTGGACCCGTATCTCCGGCCGCTGTTCGACGCGCTCTACGACATGCTCGATCCCGAGCGCGTCAGCACGTATTTCGACAACGGGATCATCGAGGTCGCGCCGCTCGCATTCATGCGCGGACGCACGCTCAATGACTCGTTCGTGATCCTCGACGAGGCGCAGAACACCAGTCCCGAGCAGATGAAGATGTTCCTGACCCGACTCGGGTTTGGGTCGAAGATGGTCGTCACGGGTGACATCACGCAGATCGACCTCCCGCGCGACCAGCGTTCTGGCCTGGTCGTGATCGGCGAGATCCTCGCTCAGGTGGCCGACATCTCATTCATTCGCTTCGGCGCCGAGGATGTCGTGCGCCACGAGCTCGTGCAGCGCATCGTCGCCGCCTACGGCGAGTACGAGCGCGAGAGCCGCGCGCAGGATTGAGCGTCCACGCCCTCGATCTGTCGGACATGCCGGCCGACCTGAGGCCGGCGGTTGACGCGACGCTTCGGGCGGCGGGCATCAGCCGGGGACACCTCTCGGTCGAGCTCGTCGATGAGGCCAGCATCCGAAAGCTCAATCGCGAGCATCGCGACCACGACGAGCCAACCGACGTGCTCTCGTTTCCAATCGACGAGGACGGCGCCGTCGTCGGCCCTCGAGAGCTGGGCGACGTCGTGATCTGCCCGGACCACACCGCGGACGTGGTCGAGGCAACCGTGCATGGGGTCCTTCACCTGTGCGGTTACGACCACGAGACGGACGATGGCGAGATGCTCAGGCTTCAAGGGTCGGTGATGCGCGATCTCGCCGCCGGCTCGGCGGATAGAGAGCCGGACGGATGACGCGCTCCGGCTTCGTCGGGCTAGCCGGCCGGCCCAACGTGGGCAAGTCGACGCTCGCCAACGCGATCGTGGGCTCGAAGGTCGCGATCGTCTCCGACCGTCCCCAGACGACGAGGCGCGCGGTGCGGGGGATTGCCACCGACCCCGGCGGGGCCTGGCAGATGGTTCTCGTCGATCTGCCGGGAGTGCAGCGCCCTCGCGACTCCCTCACGGCGCGCATGCAGCACCGTGTCGAGCACGAGCTGGCCGAGGCCGATGCCGCGCTGATGGTGGTGGACGGACTCCAGAGCGTTGGCCCGGGCGATCGCTTCATCGCCAAGGCGTTGCTGGCGGCCAGCGAAGACACGCCGGTGACCTGCGCCGTGAACAAGTGCGACCGGCTGGGCGCCGGCGACACCGCGGCCGCGCTCATGGCGGCAGCTGAGCTCGACATCGTGGGCGACGTCTTTCCGGTGAGCGCGAGGACCGGCGCCGGACTCGAGCCCCTGGTCGAGCACCTGGTCTCGCTGCTGCCCGAGGGTCCACTGCTGTATCCGCCCGAGGACCGCTCGGACCTCCCGAGCGACATCCATCTCGCGGAGCTGATCCGCGAGCAGGTGCTTCGCCGCACCCGCGACGAGGTCCCACACGCGGTGGAGGTGATGGTCGACTCGGTCGAGCCGCGGGACGACGGTCTGGTCGAGGTCCGGGCGCAGGTCTGGGTGGAGAGCGACTCCCAGAAGGCGATTCTCGTGGGGAAGGGCGGGCGCATGGTCCGCGAGGTGGGCACGGCCGCCCGCAAGGAGCTCGAGCGCGACCTCGGAACCCGCGTGTTCCTCGATCTCCAGGTCAAGGTCCGGCGACGATGGCGGCGCGACGAGGGCCTGCTGGACCGCATCGGGATCGAGTAGCCGCGCCAAAAGCGGCGGCACGTAGGGCAGCGATCCCACGCTGACGCAAGCCGGGGTCCGAGCCCATTTTCCCCGACCGTAAACTCCTGCAAATGAGTGCGACTGAACACATGCGCGCGGTCCGTTACGACGAGGACGGCCTTGTTCCGTGCGTGATGCAGGACTGGGCGACGGGTGAGGTGCTGACGCTGGCCTACATGAACGAGGAGGCGCTTCGGCGCACGCTGGAGACCGGCGAGATGCACTTCTACAGTCGCTCGCGCGAAGAGCTGTGGCACAAGGGGGAGACCTCGGGCAACGTCCAGCGGTTGCGGCAGATCCGCTACGACTGCGACGGCGATGCGCTTGTGGTCCTGGTGGAGCCTGCCGGCCCCGCCTGCCACACCGGCCAGCGCTCGTGTTTCTACCGGGACCTGAACGGGACCGCGGATCCGGCGATCGACGCGCCTCCGGCCGACGGCGAGCCGCGGCCGGCTGCCTACGAGGCAGCGGCCGTGCTCGAGCGGACACTGGCGGACCGCCGCGATCGGAGACCCGGGGGCTCATATACGGTTGAGTTGCTCGAGGACCCGCCGCGAATCGGCGACAAGATCCGCGAGGAGGCCAATGAAGTGGCGTCCGCCGCCGCCGCCGAATCCGACGAACGGGTGGCCGAGGAGGCCGCGGACGTGCTCTACCACCTGCAGGTCCTACTGCTGTCCCGAGGCATTCCGATCGGCGCCGTGATGGAGACGCTCAATGGCCGTCGCCGCTGAGCGCGCACCGGACGTGCGGCCGAGCCTGGAGGAGGCGCAGGAGCTGGCTCGGACCGGGAACGCGATCCCGGTGCGCATGACGATCGTCGACGACTGCGAGACGCCGGTCTCGGCTTTCCTCAAGCTGCGCGACGGCGGACCGTGCTTCCTGCTCGAGTCGGCTGAGCAGGGGCGGCTCGGTCGGTACTCGTTCCTGGGCTTCCGGCCGCGCGCGATGCTGCGCTACGCGAATGGCGAGCTTCGCGAGTGGCGAGGCGACGTCTCGGCGGACTCCGAGCCAGTCCAGGTCAGCGAGGTTGCCGATCCCTACGGAGCGGTGAGCGACTATCTCGGCGCCTACCGGCTGCCCGCGATCGACGATCTCCCTCCGTTTGCAGGTGGCGCCGTGGGCTTCTTCGGCTATGACCTGGTGCGCACAGTCGAGCCGCTGGCGGAGCCGAACCCGGACCCGATCGGGCTTCCGGACATGGCGCTGATGGTGAGCGACGTGCTCGTGGTCTTCGACCACATGCGGCATGAGCTCACGCTGATGGCATACGCGTTCGCCGACGACGGATCCGACCTCGACGCGGCCTACGACGGCGCCGTCGGGACGCTCACCGAGCTGCGCGAGCGCCTTCGCGGGCCGGTGCCGAGACCGGCGGCAAGCGCCGACGGGCGCACCACCGAGTTCACTTCGAACATGTCGCGCGAGCAGTTCGAGGCCAACGTGCGGACGGTCATCGAGTACATCCACGCCGGCGACGCATTTCAGGTCGTGCCCTCCCAGCGGTTCTCGGCGTCGACCCCCGTGGAGGCGTTCTCCATCTACCGCGGCCTGAGGACGGTCAACCCGTCCCCCTATATGTACTTCCTCGACTTCGGGGACTTTCAGCTCGCCGGCGCATCTCCCGAGCCGCTGGTGAAGGTCGCTGGACGGCGCGTCGAGACCAGGCCGATCGCCGGCACCTATCCGCGCGGCGAGAGCGAGGAGGAGGATCGCCGGCACGCTGAGGGGCTCCTGCGCGACCCGAAGGAGCGGGCTGAGCACGTCATGCTCGTCGACCTCGGCCGCAACGACCTGGGCCGGGTCTGCGAGTTCGGCTCGGTGGAGGTTGACGAGTTCATGGTCGTGGAGGCCTACTCACACGTCCACCACATCGTGAGCCAGGTCTCGGGGACCCTGCGCCCGGACGTGACCGCCATGGACGCCCTGCGGGCCGTGCTGCCGGCGGGCACCCTTTCCGGGGCACCCAAGGTCCGCGCCATGCAGATCATCGACGAGCTGGAGCCGCATAAGCGCGGCTCCTATGGCGGGGCGATCGGCTATCTCGGCTTCACCGGCGACCTGGACACGGCCATTCACATCCGCACAGTCGTCGTCAAGGACGGGATGGTCCACGTGCAGGCCGGCGGGGGCACCGTCGCCGACGCCAAGCCCGACTACGAGTACCGGGAGAGCGTCAGCAAGGCCAAGGCCGTGTTCGCCGCCGTCGAGCTCGCGGCGAATCAACCCGATTGGCCATGACCATGCGCGTGCTCGTCATCGACAACTACGACAGCTTCACGTACAACCTCGTCCAGTACCTGGGGGAGCTGGGAGCTGAGCCCGAGGTGGTCCGAAACGATCGCGCGACGCTGGCTGAACTGATGGAGCGCCGACCCGAGCGGCTCGTGATCTCGCCGGGTCCGTGCACGCCGGCGCAGGCGGGCGTCTCGATCGAGGCCGCACGAGCATTCCCCGAGGCGGGCGTCCCCACGCTGGGGGTCTGCCTGGGTCATCAATCGATGGTCGAGGCGTTTGGCGGCCGCACGGTTCGCGGCGAGCCGGTTCACGGCAAGGACGCGGAGGTCGAGCACGACGGCCGGGGGGTGCTCAACGGGCTGGCAACACCGTTGCTTGCGGGGCGCTATCACTCGCTCGTCGCCGATCCCGACCTCCCCGCAGAGCTGGAGCTGAGCGCGTCGCTCGGCGACGTCGTGATGGGCATTCGGCATCGGGAGCTGCCGGCCGAGGGAGTCCAGTTCCACCCGGAGTCGGTACTGACCCCGCACGGCAAGGACATGCTGCGAAATTTCTTGAGCTGATGCCGAACGACATCGTCACGCGCGCGATCGATGCCCTGTGCTCGGGCACGCACCTCACAGCTGACCACGCCTCCGCGGTCCTCGACGAGATCATGGAGGGGCGGTCCTCCGAGGTGCAGACGGGTGCTTTCCTCGTGGCGCTGCGAGCGAAGGGGGAGACCGTCGCCGAGCTGGTCGGCCTGGCCAGGACCATGCGGCGCCTAGCAGCCGAGGTCGATGTCGGCCGGGACGACCTCGTTGACACCGCCGGTACCGGCGGGGGGCCATCGACCTTCAACATCTCCACCGCGGCCGCGCTGGTCGCCGCGGGAGCGGGGTGCGCGGTCGCCAAGCACGGCAACCGCTCCAGCACGAGCCGATCCGGCTCGGCCGATCTCCTCGAGGCCCTGGGCGTGAGAATCGACCTGGATCCTCGGGCGGTGGCGCGCTGTATCGACGAGGTGGGCTTCGGCTTCATGTTCGCTCCCCGCCATCACGCCGCGATGAAGCACGTGGTGCCCGTCCGCAAGGAGCTCGGGGTCCGCACCATCTTCAACTTCCTCGGCCCGCTGACCAATCCCGCGGGCGCCAGCAGGCAGCTCCTCGGCGTGTCCGATCGCCGCTATCAGGAGACCATCGCCGAGGCCCTGGTGGGATTGGGCTGCGAGCGAGCGCTCGTCGTGCGGGCGCAGGACGGCGTGGACGAGATCGGGCTCGAGGGCCAAACGCGGGTGATCGAGGTCAGGGAGGGAGCCACCGAGGAGTGGTTCGTCGACCCGGAGGAGCTGGGATTCCAGCTCGCGGAGATCGACGAGATCCAGGGCGGCACTCCCGACGAGAACGCGGCCACCGTCAAGCAGGTTCTCGAGGGCGACGCCGGACCCGCCCGGGACGTCGTCGTCCTGAACGCCGGAGCCGCGATCCTGGTCGCAGGTGGCGCCACGGATCTGCCTGGCGGCATGGCGCGGGCGCGCGAAGCAATCGACTCCGGGGCAGCGGGTAACGTCGTTGCCCGCCTGGTCGAGATAAGCGGCGAGCTGGCTGTGTCCCAGCCAGACGGCTAGCCTGTCTCGACGATGAGTTCGCTTGACGAGCTGGTCGCCGGCGCTCGGGAGGACGCTCGCCGCCGGCAGGAGGAGGTGCCGCTGGAGACGCTACGCGCTCGCCTGGTGGGGCGCGACGGCGCGCGTCCGTTCAACGAGGCGCTGGTGCGCCCCGGGTTGTCGCTGATCGCGGAGTTCAAGCGGCGTTCGCCCAGTGCTGGCGATCTGCACCCTGACGCGGGCGTCGCGGAGACCGTTCGCGTATACGAGCGCGCCGGCGCCGCGGCGCTGTCGATCCTCACCGAGGAGCGCCAGTTCGGCGGGTCGCTCCACGACCTGCGCGCAGCGCGAGAGGCGGCGGACCTACCGATTCTCCGCAAGGACTTCATCGTCGACCCTTACCAGCTCTTCGAGTCGGCGGCCAACGGCGCGGACGCCGTGCTGTTGATCGTCACAGCGCTTGACGACCACGAGCTCGCCGAGCTCTATGCGCAGGCCCGCGCGCTCGACCTGGACTGCCTGGTCGAGGTGCACGACGAGGCCGAACTCGAACGCGCGCTGATGATCGACGCGGACGTGCTCGGGATCAACAATCGCAGCCTCGACGACTTCACGGTGGACATCGAGACCACACTCCGCCTGCTCACCGACGTTCCGGCCGGCAAGACCGTCGTCTCGGAGTCGGGCTACGAGCGCCGCGAGCAGCTGGATGAGCTGGAACGGATCGGCGTCGACGCGGTGCTGATCGGCGAGGCGCTCATGCGGGCCGAGGAGCCGGAGCTCCTGATTCGCGAGCTCACGCGCGACGAGGAGGCCACTCGTGAGCACTACCTCGAGCGTGCTTCCGAGGAGTAGATTCCGGGCGGCGACTTGTCGCCGCAGGAGCAGGCGCAGTTAGGCGGCGGAGCCGCCGCAGGAGATTCTTAGTTCAGCTGAAGGCGCTCGTTAGGCGCTGTTAAGCGACCTTGCCCATGCTCCCTGGCGATGAGCAAGGTCAGGCGACTCGCGAGCACCTCGGTCGGCGCCGCCGTCATCGGCGGCCTGATCGTCGCGATTGTCGGCCTGATCGCGATCGGCGCGGGCTGGGTCCATTCTTCGAGCAACGCCTCCACGGCCACGGCGCTGGCTCCGGTGCCGCTTCCGCAGCCCGCGTCCCAGCAGACCAGCGGCAAGGGCCAGACCGTGAACGAGATCTACAAGGAGGACTCGCCCGGGGTCGTCTTCGTTCAGTCCCAGCTGAAGTCGCAGGGCACCTCGCTGCTGAATCCGTTCGGCGGCGGGAGCAGCGGCGGTGGCACCGCCACCGGGTCCGGCTTCGTCCTCGACCATGACGGGCACATCCTCACCAATGCCCACGTCGTGGACGGAGCGACCAGTATCCAGGTCACCCTGGGCAACTCCGATACCTCGTCGCCCGTCACCGCCCAGGTTGTCGGCAAGGATCCCTCGACCGACGTCGCGCTTCTGAAGGTGAACGTCCCTGCGGACCAGCTTCACCCGGTCACCCTCGGAAACTCCGCCGCCACGCAGGTCGGGAATCCGGTGGTGGCGATCGGCAATCCGTTCGGGCTCAACCGGACGGTGACCTCCGGGATCGTCTCCGCTCTCCAGCGCCAGATCAAGGCGCCGAACGGCTTCACGATCTCCAACGTCATTCAGACGGACGCGGCGATCAACCCCGGAAACTCCGGGGGACCGCTGATCGACGCCAACGGGCAGGTGATCGGCATCACCTCCCAGATCGAATCCCCCAACGGCGGTGGGAACGTCGGAATCGGATTCGCGGTCCCCATCAACACAGTCCGACAGGTGGCTCAGCAGCTGCTTCAGAGCGGCACGGTCCAGCATGCCTACCTCGGCATCAGCGGCACCGACCTGACTCCCCAGATCGCGAACGCGCTCAACGTTTCGGTTGATCAGGGCGCTCTGGTGCAGTCCGTCACGCCCGATGGCCCCGCCGATAAGGCGGGGATCGAGGGCGGCAGCGCTGACGCGACGATGACGATCGCCGGCCAGCGAATCAACACCGGTGGCGACGTGATCACCGACATCGACGGCAGGCCCGTGCACAGCATGACCGACGTCATCGACGACATCAGCACGAAGCAACCGGGCGACTCGGTCCAGCTCTCACTGGTGAACGGAAGCCAGAAGCGCACCGTGACCGTCACGCTCGCCAACCGCCCGGCGAACGTCAAGCAGTAGCGCGCCGCAGCCAAGTTCTCGCCCCGCCTGCGGCTCGCCCCTAACCTTGTCGGGATGAGGGTCAAGTTCTGCGGTATCACGAGGCTCGAGGACGCGCGCGAGGCGACGCGCCTGGGTGCCTGGGCGATCGGGCTCAACCACCACCCGGCCAGCCCTCGGTTCTGTGAGCCGGCGGCGGCGGTTGAGATATCCGCAGCCGTGAAGCGCCAGCTCGAGGTCGTGGGCGTGTTCGTCAATCCCACGCTCGACGAGGTGGTCAGGGCGGCCGAGGACGAGTCGCTCACGATGCTCCAGCTCCATGGTGGCGAGGGTGCCGCGTTCTGCCGCGAGGCAGCGAGGCGCACGGGCTGCAAGGTGATCAAGGCCATTCGTGTGCGAAGCGCCGCCGACGTGCAGGCCGCCGAGGCGATCCGCACCGACTATCACCTGCTGGACGCGTACCGGCCCGGAACGCCCGGCGGCACAGGGGCCAGCTTCGATTGGGAGTTTCTCGCCGATCGCCGATCGGAGGTTCCGCTGATCCTCGCCGGTGGGCTCACGCCGGACAACGTCGACGAGGCGGTTACGACCGTGCATCCGTACGCGGTCGACGTGGCGAGCGGCGTCGAGTCCGAACCCGGCGTCAAGGAGCACACACTGATGGCAGCGTTTCTGGAGCGCGCTCAGGCATTTGTGTCATGAGGTGCTTTAGCACCGAAACCGGCATGTCAGGCGGCGAAGCCGCCGCAGATGGTGCGGCGTGAGCAGTGTGAGCGTCCCCGAGCGCTTCGGTCCCTACGGCGGCAGGTACGTCCCCGAGGTGCTGATCCCCGCTCTGGACGAGCTGTCGGCTGCCTGGGCTGACGCTCGCGAGGATCCCGGCTTTCGCGACGAGCTCGACGGGCTGCTGCGCGAGTACGTCGGACGCCCGACGCCGCTCTACCTCGCGGCGCGGCTGTCGGAGCGGGTCGGGCACCGCGTCTACCTGAAGCGCGAGGACCTGGCGCACACCGGCGCCCACAAGATCAACAACGCGATCGGTCAGGCGCTGCTTGCGCGGCGAATGGGGAAGCGGCGAATCATCGCCGAGACCGGGGCGGGGCAGCACGGCGTCGCCGCGGCCACGGCGTGCGCGCTCCTCGGGCTCGATTGCGTCGTCTACATGGGAACGGAGGACATGCGGCGCCAGGCGCCAAACGTCGAGCGGATGGGGCTGTTGGGGGCCGAGGTGTGTCCCGTCGAGGCCGGTGCCCGGACGCTCAAGGAAGCGGTCAGCGCCGCCATCCGCGACTGGGTGACCAACGTCGGCTCGACCCACTACATCATCGGCTCGGCTGTGGGACCGGCACCGTATCCGGCGCTCGTTCGCGACCTGCAACGCGTCATCGGCGACGAGGCTCGCGAGCAGGCGCTGGCCGCCGAGGGCGAGCTTCCGGCCCGCGTGATCGCCTGCGTGGGCGGCGGCTCCAACGCGATCGGCACCTTCTACCCGTTCATCGACGATGACGGGGTCGAGCTCATCGGGATCGAGGCTGGGGGGGAGGGCCTCGACGGGCGTCACGGCGCGTCGCTGGTGGCCGGCCGTACGGGGGTGCTTCACGGAGCGCTCTCGTCCGTCCTGGCGGATGCCGAAGGACAGATCTTGGAGGCGCATTCGGTCTCGGCCGGGCTCGACTATCCCGGCGTGGGTCCCGAGCACGCCCAACTGCGGGACTCCGGCCGCGCTCGCTATGAGGCCGTGACGGACGCCGAGGCGCTTCGCGCCTTCCGGGAGCTGGCGAGGCTGGAGGGGATCCTGCCGGCGCTGGAG
>Ga0126307_10001517_pt1 | contig 15319 bp, 11 predicted proteins | sample Plot28_FD_89955 | JGI IMG/M metagenome (GOLD analysis project Ga0126307, IMG submission 89955) | Serpentine soil microbial communities from UC McLaughlin Reserve, CA, USA - Plot28 | ecosystem: Environmental > Terrestrial > Soil > Grasslands | place: USA: UC McLaughlin Reserve, Lake County... | reverse complement strand
GGACGCAGCTCGACAACGTCCTCGACATGCTCGCCGGGCGCTACCCCTCCGACGAGTTCGCCGAGCTGCGGCCGCGGATCGTCTGGGACCGCACGGCCGGCGTGATCCGCGGCCGGCCGGGCGCCCGCCGGCTCGCGGTGACGAACGCGGGGACGATTCCGGACCGCGGGCTGTTCGGCGTCCATCTCGTCGACGGCGGTGGTCGCGTCGGCGAGCTGGACGAGGAGATGGTGTACGAGGCGCGGGCCGGGCAGACGTTCCTGCTCGGCGCGTCCACCTGGCGCATCGAGGAGATCACGCGCGACCGGGTGCTCGTTTCGCCGGCTCCGGGCGTGCCGGGCGCGGTGCCGTTCTGGAAGGGCGAAGGTGTTGGCAGGCCGTTCGAGCTCGGTGAGGCAATCGGCGCATTTTCGAGACAGGTCGTGAGTTGGTCTAGTCAGACCGGTCTGAACAACTTGACTAGAGCAGGGTTGGACCGCCGTGCCGCCGAGAACTTGATGCGCTTTTTGCACGAACAACAGGCCGCGACGGGCGCTGTCCCATCCGACCGCACCGTCGTCGTCGAGCGGTTCCGCGACGAGATCGGGGACTGGCGCGTGTGCATCCTCACGCCCTTCGGCGCCCGCGTGCACGCGCCGTGGGCGCTCGCGCTCGCCGCGCGGGTACGAGAGTCGCTCGCGCTGGACGTCCAGACGATCTGGTCGGACGACGGCATCGCCCTCCACTTCCCGGACGCGGACGCGACGCCGCCGACCGAGGATCTGATCCTGGACCCGGACGAGCTCGAGGATCTCGTGGTGCAGGAGGTCGGCTCGAGCGCGCTCTTCGGCGCACGTTTCCGGGAGAACGCCGCGCGGTCGCTCCTGATCCCGCGGCGCCGCCCGGACCAGCGTACGCCGCTGTGGCAGCAGCGCCTGAAGGCCCAGTCCTTGCTGCAGGTGGCCCGGAAGTACGGGTCCTTCCCGGTGATCCTCGAGACCTACCGCGAATGCCTGCAGGACGTGTTCGATCTGCCCGCGTTGAAGCGCCTCCTCCGCGGGATCCGAACCCGCGAGCTCGACGTGGTCGACGTCGAGACGCCGTCGGCGTCGCCCTACGGCGCCGCTCTCCTCTTCGACTACATCGCCACGTATATGTACGAGGACGACACGCCGCCGGCGGAGCGGCGCGCGCAGGCGCTGTCGCTCGATCGCGACCTCCTGCGCGAGCTCCTGGGGCAGGAGGAGCTTCGCGATCTGCTCGACCCGGGTGCGTTGGCCGAGGTCGAGCGACAGCTCGCGTCCACGCCGCGCACGCCCGACGAGTTGCACGATCTGCTCCGGCTGCGCGGTGACCAGCGCTCCTGGGACGCGGAGCTCGCGCAGCCGCTGCTCGACGAGCGCCGCGCGTACGTGGCACGCATCGCGGGAGAAGAGCGCCTCATCGGCGCCGAGGACGCCGGGCGCTATCGCGACGCGCTCGGCGTGATGCCGCCCGGAGGGTTGCCGGAGGTCTTCCTCGAGTCGGGTGAGGAGCCCCTGCGGTCGCTGGTTCTCCGCTGGGCCCGCGGCCGGGGCCCGTTCACGACTCGCGACGCCGCCGGCCATTTCGGGCGCGACCTGGAGCAGCTGCTGCTGGACCTCGAGCGCGAGGATCTTCTGGTGCGCGGCGAGCTCCGGCCCGGCGGCACCGAGCGTGAGTGGTGCGATCCGGACGTGCTCCGGCGCATCCGCCGAGCCTCCCTCGCGGCACTCCGCCGTGAAGTCGAGCCGACGGAGCAGGCCGCGTTCGGCCGCTTCCTTCCTCACTGGCACGGCATCGACCGGCGCTCGTCCCTCCGCGAGGCGCTCGTGCCGCTCCAGGGCCTCTCGCTGCCGGTCGGGCTGTGGGAGCGCGACGTCCTGCCCCGGCGGGTTCCCGGCTACCACCCCGCAGAGCTCGACCAGCTTTGCGCGTCGGGTGAAGTCGTATGGGTCGGCGCCGGCCTCGACCGCGTCGCCGTCTTCTTCCGCGAAGACGCACCGCTGCTCGGGGCTCCCTCGGCCGCCGAACGGCCGACGCACGAGTTCCACGAACGAATTCGCGGCGCGCTTCAGCGCGGCGCGCTCTTCTGGTGGGACCTGCTGTACGCGACGGGGCTCGAGCCCGAGGCGGCGCTGCCGGCGCTCTGGGACCTGGTGTGGGCGGGCGAGGTGACGAACGACGCGTGGGCGCCGCTCCGTGCACCGCGGCGATATGCCGCGCCGCGTGAGGATCGCCGCGCGCGTCGCTTCTCGCGTCGTCGCGGCGTCGCGGCAACGGCCACGCAGGGCCGTTGGACGCTCACGCATGCCTTGTTCGCGGGCAAGCCCGACCGGAGGGCGCTCGCCGAGTTGCTGCTCGAGCGGCACGGCATCGTCACGCGGGACGGCGTCCGCGCGGAAGGCATCCCCGGCGGCTACAGCGCCGTCTACGGCGAGCTGAAGGCGCTCGAGACTCTCGGCACCTGCCGCCGCGGCTACTTCGTCGAAGGGCTCGGTGGCGCGCAGTTCGCGCTGCCGGGCGCCGTGGAGCGGCTGCGCGATCTTCGTCCGGCGGACGGCGAGGAGGCCGAGCCGCTCGTCCTGGCGGCGGCGGATCCGGCGCAGCCCTACGGCGCCGCGCTCCCGTGGCCGAAACGGGCCGGCGCGCGTGCGGCCCGTGTCGCCGGAGCGCAGGTCGTGCTCCTGGGAGGCGAGGCTGCGCTCTTCGTCGAGCGCGGCGGCCGCACGCTCGTGCCGCTGCGCGACCCCGACGAGGAGTGGCTCCGTCCGGCGATCGCGATCCTCGTCGACTACGTCCGCCGCGGAGGCGCGAAGCGCCTTGCCGTCGAACGCTTCGACGGCGGCCCCGTGACGGAGACCGAAGTCATGCCGCTGCTGATCGAGGCCGGCTTCGTCGCCGGGCCGCGCCGTGCCGTCCTGCGGCCGTAGCCTCGCCCCTCTAGGTCAGGATCTGCAGCGCGACCTCGACCGGGCATCCGTTCCGCAGCAGGCCGACGGCCTGGTGCAGATCGACATCGCGTCGCACCGCGAGCAGCAGCGCATCGTCGGCGCCGTAACCTGCGTCGACCAGTTGCTCGAGACGCCAATCGACGATCGGATCCGAGGTGAGGAGGCGCGCTACGCGCGTTTTCGTCGCCATTTTCGGATTTCACATCGGCGCGGGCGCGCAGGCGACCGATGATCGTCCAGTCCGGCCTCCCCAAATGTCCGGGAGCGGACGAGCCGGACGGCGGCGCCGGCGCCTGAGGCCGCCGTGCCCGAGGGAGACGCACTCGCGCGTGCAGCGCAGCGCCTGCAGGTGCTCGTCGGCGAGCGGCTCGCGGTCGACGCGCCGAATCCGCGCGCGCAGGTGAAGCGAATCGCGGAGCGCCTCGACGGGCGACGGCTCGAATCCGTGGAGGCGGTTGGCAAGAACGTCCTCCTCCGCTTCGACGGCGGGCTCGTGCTCCGCAGCCATCTGAAGATGAAGGGCCGCTGGTGGGTCCACGAGCGCGGCCGCGACCTAGGACCGGGCCTTCCCTGGCTCGTCCTTCGCAGCCCGACGCACGAGGCGGTCCTGTGGCATGGGCCTGTGCTCGAGCTCGACGACGGCGTCCGGCGGCGCGTCGGCCCGGACATTCTCGGGGTCCCGCCCGACGTCGACGCGATGCTGACGAACGTGCGTACGCTTCCGCCGACGCTCCGCCTCGGCGAGGCGCTCCAGGTTCAGCGCGCCGTCGCCGGGATCGGGAACATGTGGATGTGCGAGGCGCTCTGGGAGGGCCGCCTCTCACCGTGGATGCCGCTTGCGCAAGTGACCGATGCCGAGCTGCGCCGATCGTTGCTGAGCGCTCACGAGCTGATGCGCGGGTCGGTCGCTGGAGTACGCCGGGGCAAGCGCGTGCACTTCCGCGCCGGCCGAGCGTGCGCCCGCTGCGGCACACCGATCCTGTCGCGGCCGCTCGGCGACGAGGCGCGGATGGCCTACTGGTGCCCGACGTGCCAAAAAGGAGAGGAGCCCGCGGCACCGTAGTGACGAGGGCCGTGGCTCCTCGCGATCCGCACCTGCGCCGCGCCCTGCGTGGCTTCTGCCTCGGCGCCTTCGCGCTCTTCGTGGACGAGGAGCTCCCGTTTGCGTTCGAGGAGCATGTCTCGCTCGGCCGGCCGGCGCTGTACGAGTACCGACCCCTCGTCCGCAGCTTCCTCGAGTCGCGCAGCGGCGTGCTGATGCGCCGCGAAGACGCGCGGCTCTGCCTCGAGGAGCTCCGGCGCCAGCCCGCGGCGCGGATCTTCTCGCGCGCCCACTCGGGGCCGCGTGCTTCGGAAGACGAGGCGCTCCTCCGGACGGTGCTCCTGCCGCTGCTCGTCGCGACGGCGGAGGCGTGCGGCGGCTTCGACTGGGACGACCTCGCGTTCGATCGCGCCTACGGCGAGCTCGAGCGCTCCCTCTTCGGCGCGGGCCACGCGTTCGGCGCCGTCGCGCCGCTCGTCGGCATCTCCCTCGCGGCGACGGTCGAGCTCGGCGACGGGATCCGCGTGCGGCACGCGGTAACGGGTGAGCTCGCCGCACACTGGCCGGAGGCGCAGGGTCTCCTGCCCCCAGACTTCGGCCGCGAGCCCGACCGCCTCTGCGTCCTCGAGCTCGAGCGCGACCTCGCGCGCGGGCGGTCCGAGCCGCCCGACGCGGCGGGGGAGCTTGCCGACGCGGTGACGGCGCTGCGTCTCGCCACAGCCGGGCCGATCGCGGCCGGTCCCGTGCTCTTCGAGCGGCTCGACTGGCGGCCGTTTGGGATTCGGCCGGTGCTGCCGATCGCCGCGACGCAGCCGGCCGGCGAGCCGACGCGGCTCGATGCCTTCCGCGCGCAGCTCGCCGCGGAGCTGCGGCCCCGCCTCGCGCTCGCGGACGCAGACCCGGAGCTCTCGGACGCGCTCGACCGCTGGGAGCTCTCGTGCTTCCAGGACTCGCCGTTCCGGGACGACCAGCTGCGCGGCGCGCTCGTCGCTCTGCTCGGCGGGACGGACGGGATGTGGGCCGCTTCCGTGCGTGCCGCCGTACTGCTGGGCGAGTCCCCTCGCGAGCGAGGAGAGCTCCTGGCGCAGCTCGGCGCCGAAGCTCCCGGTCCGGACGCCGTCCGGCGGGCGCTCGTCGAGGTGCTGATGCACGATGACCGCGTCGCCCTCGTCGCGCGTCTCGACGAGGCGATCCTCGGCCTCCGCCCGCGTCCGGCAGGCTCTTTCGCGCTTCGCGCTGCCTCCTGACACACCGCTGTTACATCTGCCGCGTACGCTCCAGAGATGGACGAGGCGCGCGCTGTGCTCCACCGGCTCGATCGAATCGAGGCGCTCCAGCGCGAGCGGGCGCACCCGGAGGCGGTGCTTGCGGAGCTGCGGGAGCTCGTGCGCGAGGCGGAGGACTGGGCGCGCGCGGAGGGTGAGCCGGAGCGGGCGGTCGCGGCCGTCGCGCGGTGCAAGGAGGCGCTGGACGGTGCGATAGTCGGAGCGTGACATCCGTGCACTGGGACGACGTGGAGGAGCGTCGTCGGGAGAGGGGCGAGATGGCTGCGACGTGGCAGCGCCTCGGCGACGCCGCCGGCTCCGTCGGCGTCGGCGTCAACCGCGTGCGGATCGACCCGGGCGGCCTCTCGACGCCGCCGCACTCGCACGGCGCCTCCGAAGAGATCGTCTACGTCCTCGGGGGCTCCGGCCTCGTGTGGCAGGACGAGGCCGTCTTCGGGATCGGTGCGGGCGACTGCGTCGTTTTCCGTGCCGACGAGCACGAGCACACGCTGTGCGGCGGCGACGACGGCCTCGAGGTCCTCGTCTACGGCACCCGCCACCCGACCGAGCTCGGGTTCCTCCCCCGGTCGAACGCTGTGCGCCTTGGGTATCCGTGGGTCGAGGGCAGGACCGACGACCCCTGGGACGTCGAGGCGGAGGCGGAGCCGCTCGACTTCTCGAACGTCGGCGAACGTCCGGAGAACGTCGTCAACGCCGGCGATGTGGATCCCGCCTGGCGCGCCGGCGAGGAGCGAGCGAACTGGCGCGACCTCGCCCGCGCCGCCGGCTCGGTCAACACCGGTCTCAACTGGGTGCGCCTCGGCTCTGGGCAGACGGGCTCGCCGCCGCACTGCCACTCCGAAGAGGAAGAGGTGTTCGTGATCCTCGACGGCGCCGGGACGCTCGAGCTCTGGCCGGCGCCGATCATGGAGGAGCGCGGGCTGGCGGAGCGGCAGGAGCGCGCAGTCCGTGCCGGACATGTGATCGCCCGTCCGCCCGCCACGCGCGTCGCGCACCGGCTCGTCGGCGGCGACGGCGGCATGACGTACCTCGCGTACGGGACGCGAAAGCCGAACGACATCGCGTACTACCCGCGCTCGCGCAAGGTGTTCTTCCGCGGGCTCGGCGTGATCGGCCGCGTCGAGCACCTCGAGTACTGGGACGGGGAGGAGCGTGATATGTAATGCGTCGCAGCTGACGCGTCGCAGCGTCCGATCGGCGTGCGAGGCTTCCGCCATCGCGGAAGGAGATTTCTAGACTGACCAGAACCGAGGGAGCCATGGGGCTGGTGCGCCTCCTTTCCCATCCGAACGATCGGCTGGACACGAACGGCCACGCGCCGCCCAAGGCGAGCGTGATCGCGTTCGCCAACCAGAAGGGCGGCGTCGCGAAGACGACGACGACGCTCAACCTCGGCGTCGCGCTCGCCGAGATCGGCAAGTCGGTCCTGCTGATCGACCTCGACCCGCAGGGCAACCTGACGATGAGCCAGGGCTTAAACCCCGACGAGATCGAGCGCTCGATGTTCGACGTGCTCGTGCATCGGCTGCCGATCGAGGAGGTGGTCGAGCGCGCGGAGGTCGACCTCGCCGTCTCGTCGATCGACCTCGCCGGCGCCGAGCTCTCTCTCACCTCGATGATCGGCCGGGAGCGTGCGCTCGAGCGCGCGCTGATCGGCGTCAAGCAGCGGTACGACTACATCCTGATCGACACGCCGCCGTCGCTCGGGTTGCTGACGATCAACGCATTCGTCGCCGCCGACGGTGTGATTGTCCCGGTGCAGACGGAGTACCTGTCCCTCCGTGGGCTCGTGCAGCTACAGAACACGCTCTCGATGGTGCGAGACAACCTGAACCCGAACGTCGCCGTCACCGGAATCCTCGCGACGATGTACGACCGGCGCCTCATCCACTCGCGGGAGGCGGTCGAGATCCTGAAGGAGAACTTCGGGGAGCTCGTGTTCCAGACCAAGATCCGTAAGACGATCCGCTACGCGGAGGCGCCCGTCAAAGGCGAGTCGGTGCTCAAGTACGACCCGACGAGCGAGGCGGCGGAGCTCTACCGCGACTTGGCGAAGGAGGTGCTCGGCCATGCCGCGAAAGCGCGCCAGCATGCGTGAGGGGCCGCTCGCAGACCTTTTCCGGGCGACGGAGGCCGCGCAGCGCCAGGTCGAACGCGGCCAGCCCGAGCAGGCGACGGAGCCGCAGGAGCAGACCGTCGAGCACGTCCCGACGTGGGAGGAGTCGACCGAGAACGTCGTCCCGATCTCGCCGGAACCGGAGCGGACGCGTCCGGAGCCGAAGCCGCGCGCGGAGTCGAAGCGCACGCGGGCGCCCGAGCCGAAGCCCAAGCCCGTTCAGCGCTACCTCGATCCGCTTCCGGAGCCCGCACCGCGCTTGCACCGGGCTGCGCCCTCGCCCGCGTCGTACCTCGCGGTGATCCGCGTGGTCGGCGTCGGCGGCGCCGGGCTGAACGCCGTCGACCGGATGATGGACGCCGGCCTCAACCAGGTCGAGTTCATCGCGGTGAACACCGACATCCAGCAGCTGCACCTGTCGGACGCGCACACGAAGATCCACATCGGCCAGAACTTGACGCAGGGTCTCGGCTCCGGCGCCGATCCTGAAGTCGGTCGCCGCGCTGCGGAGGAGAGCGCGGACCAGATCAAGCAGGTGCTGCGCGGGAGCGACATGGTCTTCGTGACCGCTGGTGAGGGCGGCGGCACGGGCTCCGGCGCGGCCCCTGTCGTCGCGCGAATCGCACGGGACGTCGGCGCGTTGACCGTCGGCATCGTGACGACGCCGTTCAAGTTCGAGGGGACGAAGCGGCGTGCCCAGGCGGACCGCGGCGTGGAGGAGCTTCGCGCCGCGTGCGACACGGCAATCGTGATCCCGAACGACCGTCTGCTCGAGGTGCTCGAGCGTTCGACGTCGATGCTCGAGGCATTCCGGATCGCGGACGACGTCCTCCGTCAGGGCGTTCAGGGGATCTGCGACCTGATCACGATGCCGGGCCTGATCAACCTCGACTTCGCAGACGTGCGGACGGTCATGAAGGACAGCGGCAGCGCGCTGATGGGCATCGGCTACTCGTCCAACGGCGACAACCGGGCGCGCGAGGCGGCGGAACGAGCGCTGCGTTCGCCGCTGATCGAGACCGAGATCACGGGTGCGCGCGGGATCCTCCTCTCGATCGCCGGCGGGGAGGACCTGTCGCTGATCGAGGTCAACGACGCCGCCGAAGTCGTTCGCGAGGCCGCCACCGACGAAACGCAGATCATCTTCGGCGCGACCGTCGACGAGTCGCTCGCCGGCCAGGTGTGGGTGACGGTGGTCGCCACGGGCCTCGGAGCGCCGCGCCGCCGCAGCTACACGGGTCTTCGCAGCGACCCGGACCTGCTCGAGCCGCCGAGCTTCCTCACCGGCTGACCCGCGACGCGAGTAGGCGCTAGGGTTCGCGCGCCAAGAGCCGTCGTCGTTCCAAGGGGGTCCTGATGCGCCGGAGTCGGTTGCTGTTGCTCGTCGCGTTGGTCGCAAGCGCACTCGTGTTGGGGGTCGGCGCGTCCGCGGACGTCGGCTCGGGCTCCGGCCCACCGACGTCGATCGGAACGGGCGGGGCGGCGGCTTCGGTCGAGAAGCTCGCGACCGAGGCGGCCGTCGGCATCCTGCGCTCCGGCGGCAACGCGGTTGACGCCGCGGTCGCCGCCGCGGCCGTGTTGGGCGTCACGGAGCCGTTCTCGTGCGGCGTCGGCGGCGGCGGGTTCATGGTTATCCGCACGCCCGCAGGCGGCGTGACGACGATCGACGGGCGCGAGACGGCCCCCGCCGCGATGCATCCGATGTCGTTCTGGGAGAACGGCGCGCCGCTGCCGTTCAACGCCGCTCGGTACAGCGGCCTTTCGGTGGGCGTGCCCGGCACGGTCGAGACGTGGGACGAAGCGCTCCAGAAGTACGGCACGATGTCGCTGAAGCAGGTCTTCGCGCCGGCGATCCACGTTGCGCGCCACGGCTACGTCATCGACAAGACTTGGTTCGACCAGGCCGACAGCAACCGCGACTGGTTCGACGACATCCCCGCGAGCGCCGCGCTCTTCCTCGACCCGGACGGGACGCCCCGCGACGTCGGCACGGTGTTCACGAACCCCGAGCTCGCCGACACCTACGAACGCATCGCGCATCTCGGCGCGAAGGGCTTCTATCGCGGCAAGGTCGCGGACGCGCTCGTGGAGACGGTGCAGCATCCGGTCGTCTCGCCGACGGCAAACCACGTCTGGCGAGCGGGCGTGATGACGATGCGGGACCTGCACCAGTACGTCGCGCCGGAGCGCGCGCCGACGCACGTCCGTTACCGCGGCCTCGACGTCTATTCGATGGGCCCGCCCTCGAGCGGAGGCTCGACCGTCGGCGAGGCGCTGAACATTCTCGAGGGCGAAAACCTGGCATCGATGACGCGCGAGCACGCTCTGCACCACTTCCTGGAGGCGTCGCGGTATTCGTTCGCCGACAGGAACGCGTACCTCGCCGATCCGGCGTATTTCGACGTACCGCTCAGCGGGCTGCTCTCGCAGGCGTACGCAAACGAGCGGCGTTCGCACATCCTCGAGACCGCGGCCAATCCGCCGGTCGTGGCGCCTGGGAACCCGTACCCGTACGAAGGCGGCGAGACGACGACCCACCTCGTCACCTCCGACAAGTCGGGCAACGTCGTCTCGTACACCTTCACGATCGAGTCCACGGGCGGCGCTGGGCTGGTCGTTCCGGGCTTCGGCTTCCTTGCCAACAACGAGCTCACCGACTTCAACTTCGACTCACTGACGCATCCGAACAGGGTCGAGGGCGGTAAGCGGCCGCGGAGCTCGATGGCGCCGACGATCGTGCTCAACAATGGCTCGCCGTTCCTCGCTCTCGGGTCCCCCGGCGGCGCGACGATCATCACGACCGTCCTCCAGCTGCTCGTCGACCGGATCGACCGCGGGATGACGCTGCCGCAGGCGATCGCCGATCCGCGGCTCAGTCAGCGCAACGCGGCGACCACGGGAGTCGAGCCGGCGTTCCTGACGGATCCAGACCGCGCACCACTCGAGGCCCGCGGCCACCGGTTCACGAACGCGGGCGAGATCGGCGCCGCAGCAGGGATCGAGTTCATGCCCGCGGGCCGGGTGCTTGCCGCGGCCGAGCCGGTCCGACGCGGCGGGGGCAGCGCGATGACCGAGTCGCCTTAGGGAAAGTCGAGCGTGAAGGTGCCGGCACCGGGCGCGTCCCAGACGCGCCAGCCGGCGCCTTCGCGGACTCGCACGACGTAGCGGCCTGGCCTCGGCGCCTCCAGTGTCAGCGAGTCGTGCGTCAGCCGCGTCACGTTCGCGCCCGGGACGATCGCCGTCGGGCTCGGCAGTTCGTAGATCGTGACCTCTCCCGCCTGTGCTATCCGGCGCGCGACTGCGCGGACGGCCGCGGGCTCGTGCTTCGAGCTGTAGTCGAGCCGGTCGCGTGGGACGAGCACGTATCGCACGCCGTGCTCACGTAGCCACGCCTCGTACTCCCGCGGGTCGAGCGTGCTCTCATACAGCAGCTCGTTGTGCGGGAAGTCGTCCTGGCGGAACCAGCCGCGCGTAATCCCGATCCCGTTGCGCGGCAGGTGGAACGCCTCCCAGTGCCCCACCGTGTCCAGCGCGTTGACGCGGAAGTTCGCATCGGCGCGCGCGTGCAGGAACTTGATCGCCGGTGTCCAGTAGGCCGCGCTTTCTCCGCGCTCGTCGAGCCCCTTCTCGAAGCTCCACGCGAGCGGCGAGACGTTGTACACGGCGGCGACGACGGCGAGCGGAACCGCAAGCACGAGCGGGCGCCCGCGGAGCACGAGCAGCGCAAGCGGCAGCGCCATGAACCGCAGGCGCGCGGCGTTCTCGCCCAGCTGGGACGGGAACGCGAACGAGACGGCGATCAGCGCGAGCCAGCCGACGAACAAACCGCGCACACGCCCGCGCGCGAGCATGATCGCGCCTGCGCAGAAGAGCGCTGCCGCGGCGGCCTCCTGCCACGGGAACGGAAAGTGGCCCGCGTTCGGGAAAAGGCGCGTGAGCACCACCTGCAGGATGAGAAGCGGCAGGAGGATTCCCGCCGCCGCCCACCGTCGCAGGCCGACGACCACGACCGCCAGGAGTAACAACGCGAGCGGGCTCGCTGCCCACGTCAGGGCGGCAAACGCGCCGAATCCAGCCAGCCGAGCCCAACGCCGCGGCGCATCGTCAGCCTCGTGACAGAGTGTTACGAGACCGCAGAGGGCGAACGCCACCCCGACTGCGAACGGCATCGCCGCAGAGAGCGCGAAGCAGCCCCAAACGAGCGCGAATGCCCACGCGGCGGGCCGGTAGCGCACGAGCGCCGCGAACGCCGCCGCGGCGACGCCCAGCGACAGCACCAGCAGCAGCTTCACGCCGAGGACCGCGGCGAGCGCGTACGCGAGCCATGAGTAGGTGACGAAGACGTAACGGCCCGAGTACCACGCGTTGTCCCAGATCGAGAATCCGTGCTCGAGGAAGAACCAGCGGTGGTACTCATGCGCCGCGAGGTCCGATCCCGGGGGCCCGAACCAGGCCAAAATGGCCGCGGCCGAGCCAGCCACTAGACCACATCCGATATATTCGCGGCGTGACACCCGGGCAGCTTCTCAGGGATGCCCGCCGGCGGCACTACGCGACGCAGAAGCAGCTAGCCGCGCGCGCCGGCACGAGCCAGGCCGCGATCTCTCGGATCGAGCGCGACGAGGTATCGCCGACGGTCGAAACGCTCGCGCGACTCCTCGATCTGCTCGGCGAAGAGCTGGCGCTCGAAGCGCGGCCGGTCGACTCCGGTGTCGACCGCTCCCTCTTCGAGATCACACTGGCGCTGTCACCCGAGGAGCGCATCATTGCGGGGACGCAGGCTGCCCGCTCTCTCGAACTGCTCCGGGTTGGGCAAGGCCGCTAGTCGATACGACCCCATTCCGCCGATGCTCGCGCTCGCAGACGCGGGCGTTGACTTTGTCGTCATCGGCGGCATCGCAGCGCAAACTCACGGGTCGGCGCGTGTGACCTTCGACCTCGACGTCATGTATGAGCGCTCGGACGAGAACCTCACGCGGCTCACACGCGCCCTCGCCGAGCTCGACGCGAAGCTTCGTGGAGCGCCGCCGGACATACCCTTTCTTCTCGACGAAAGAACGCCTAAAAGCGGGGGCAACTTCACATTGAGTACGGCGTACGGGCCACTCGACATCCTGGCCTATCCCGCGGGAGCGAGGCCGTACGATCGCCTGCGCGCGGACGCCGTCGTCCAGGATGTTGAAGGTCGCTCGATTCGGTTCGCTGCGCCGGATGACCTCATCGCGATGAAGAAGGCAGCTGCCCGGGAGAAAGACCTTGGCGATCTGCGCGAATTGCAAGCGCTCGCGGACGAGCTCAACCGCAGCGAGCGCGAAGACCGCTAGTCGTCCGCGGCGATGGCGCGCCGCTCGTCCGGCAGCGCGCGCAGCTCATCCACGTACGACTGGATCGCGTCGTCGAGCGCGACCTCCTGACCCTCGCGTTCCGACTCGTACCAGCGATGCTCGAGCAGCTCGTGGTAGAGCTCGGCCGGCTCCCGCTTACCCCAGATGTCCTTCGGGATGGCCGCGATCGCTGGTTCGAAGCGTGTCGACAGCCACGCGCCGGCAAGCGCCGACTCCGAAACCGGGGGCGCACCCTCCTCCTCGAGCTCGCGGCGGAAGTCGTCGATGTCGCGCAGCAGGCGCCGGGCCTGGTTCTCCTGCGCCCGCAGCCCGGTGAGGGACATCAGCCGCCGGCGATGGTGGCCGGGCTCGACCACCTGTGACCGCACGCGCAGCCGATAACCGTCCTGCGTCCGCGTCAGCTCGATCTCTTCGACGTCGAACCCGAGCTCGTTCAGGTGGTGGAGCCGTTCGTCGAGCCGGTACCGCTCGTGGAACCCGAACGTCTCCTCCTCCGTGAGGTCCTCCCACAGGCCCGCATAGCGCGTGCAGACCTCGTCCGCGACCTGAAACGGGTCGCGGTGATCGTCGACACCCGTCTCGGCCGCGAGGTCGAACAGCTCGCCGACGACGTTCTCGCGTGCGAGCTCGAGGTCGTGCGAACGCTGTCCGTCGGTCAGCTCCTCGTGCAGCTCGCCGGTCTCGGCGTCGACGAGGTATGCGGACAGCGCGCCCGCATCACGCCGGAAAAGGGCGTTCGAGAGCGAGCAGTCGCCCCAGAAGAACCCGACCAGGTGCAGGCGGACGAGCAGCTGCGCGAACGCATCGAGCAGGGATGGGAGCGGCGCGGGGAGGACCGGCCGCTGCAGCACGCGCCGGTAGGGAAGCGAGAAGTCCAGGTACCGCGTGATCAGGATCGACTCGTCCGAGCTCGCGCGCTGCGAGACGACTCCGACCGGATCGACCGCGGGGAGCCCGACATCCGCGAGCCCGCGCAGGAGCCGGTACTCCCTCTGCGCGAGCCGTGGGGGGAGTTCCTTCAGCGCGTACAGCGCGCCGTCGTAGTCGACGAACCGCACGACGTGACGCCCGATCCCGCGCTGTACGTGGACGATCCGCTCCGACCGCCACCCCTCGAGCGGCTCGGACCAGGGCAGGTCGAGGAAGTCCGGGTGCCCCGTGCGGACGACGAGGCGGTACGTCATACGGCTGGACGGAAACGGACGCTCATTACGCTCCGCAGTATGCGCGGAGCGATCGCAGCGGGCCATCCGGTGACGGCCGAGGTCGGGGCGCGCGTGCTCAGGGACGGCGGCAACGCGATCGACGCGGCCGTGGCGGCGTGCTTTGCGTCCTGGGTCGCGGAGTCGCCGCTGACCGGCGCGGGCGGCGGCGGGTTCATGCTCATCCATCGCGCGGGCGACCGAACCACCCGTCTGCTCGACTTCTTCGTTGCCGTCCCGGGCGGAGGCGTCGACCCCGCCGCCATGGACGCACTCGACATCGACTTCTCGAGCGGCGCAGTCGTTCCGTACCACATCGGCCCTGCATCCGTGGCCGTCCCTGGTGTGCCGCTCGGGCTCGAGACCGCTTGGCGGCAGTTCGGCTCGCGTCCGTGGGCGGAGTTGATCGAGCCCGCGATCGCGCTGGCCCGCGAAGGCGTGGAAGTGACGCCGACGCAGGCATATCTGCACGAGCTGCTGAGTGGCATCCTGCTCTCCCGTCCCGAGGGTCGGGCGATCTATTCGGTGAAGGTCGGTGAGCGGATCCGCATTCCCCAGCTTGCCGACACCCTGCAAGTGCTCGCGGACGAAGGCGCGGCCGCGCTGTACACGGGTGACCTGGCGCGGGCGCTCTGCGAGACCGCACCGCACGTCTCACCGGACGATCTCGCCGGCTATCGCGTCATCCGGCGCCGTCCCGTCAGCGCCGGGTTTCGGGGTTTCGAGCTCAGGTCGAACCCGCCGCCGTCGAGCGGCGGCATCCTGATCGCATACGGGCTGCGACTGCTCGAGCGGTGGAATCGCTCCGATCCGCGCGCGATCGTGGACGCCATGCGCGAGCAGGCGGCGGCGCGTGAGGGCGCGTTTCTGAGGGCGCTCTACCGCGGCGGGCTCGCGCAGCGGTTGATCGGACCCGACGCGCCCACGATGACGACGCATATCTCGACAGTCGACGCACGAGGCGACGCCGTTGCGGTCAGCTGCTCGACCGGCTCGGGGTCGGGTGTCTTCATCCCGGGAACCGGCATCCAGCTCAACAACATGCTCGGCGAAGTCGACCTGGCGGGGCTGCACAAGCCGGGGCAGCGCCTGACGTCGATGATGGCGCCGACCATCTGTCTCGCCGACGGCCGACCCCGCCTCGTCGTCGGCTCCGCCGGCTCGGCACGCCTGCGCGGCGCGATCTTCCAGATCGTCGTGCGGGTCCTCGCGCGTGCAGAGGGCGTGCGTGACGCCGTCGACGCGCCGCGCCTTCACTGGGACGAGGGGATCGTGCACGCAGAGGGCGGCTGGCCCGCTGAGGACATCGATTCGTTTGAGGGGGCCGGGTTCCCGGTGACGCGGTGGCCGCGGAAGGATCTGTTCTTCGGCGGCGCG
>Ga0126307_10001516_pt1 | contig 15331 bp, 17 predicted proteins | sample Plot28_FD_89955 | JGI IMG/M metagenome (GOLD analysis project Ga0126307, IMG submission 89955) | Serpentine soil microbial communities from UC McLaughlin Reserve, CA, USA - Plot28 | ecosystem: Environmental > Terrestrial > Soil > Grasslands | place: USA: UC McLaughlin Reserve, Lake County... | reverse complement strand
GCGCAGGCGACGCTTCCGAGCGCGTCCTCGGTGCTCGCCCTCGACCTCGACCCCGCCAGGCTCGCGCTCGCCGGACGCACGGGGGCGATCCCGATCGACGTCACCACGAGCAACGCGCAGACCGCGGTGTTCGAGCATACGGACGGGCGCGGCGCGGACGTCGTGATCGAGGCCGTCGGGACGCCCGCTGCGTTCGAGCGCTCGCTCGACGTCGTGCGGCGGGGCGGCACCGTCGTGGTGATGGGCGTCTTCACGAGCGAGCTCGTCCAGGCGCAGATCGGTGTGTGGTGGATCCGCGCGCTGCACGTCCGGTTCGCCGGCACAACGCCGGTCCACACCTGGTGGGAGCGTGCGATGGCCGAGGTGCACGCCGGTCGGCTCGACCCCCGGCCGATCGTCTCGCACCGGCTGCCGCTCGAGGAGGCCCCGAAGGGCTACGAGCTGTTCGACACGAAGCAGGCGACGAAGGTCCTCCTGGAGCCGTGACCGTCGCGGTCTCGGTCGCTCCGTGACGGTGCGGTTCCCCGATGCCGAGCCGAACGGGCTCGCCGACCTCGTCGGACGGCTGATCGAGACCAACCTCGAGGCCGAACCCGATCGCCGCGCCCTTCTCCGAGGCACGGTCGTGCTTCTGACGGCTTCCGACGCCGCGATCGAGGCGACGGTCGCGCTGTCGAGCGCCGGCGTCGAGGTCTCCAACGGGCGGGCCGCTTCCCGGCCGCACCTCGTCATCGATGCCGACGCGTATGACTTGATCGAGCTCGCGGGCGCCCCGTTACGGTTCGGGTTCCCGGACGTCGTGCACCGGCAGGGACGCTCGGTGATCCGTCGGATCGCGACCAGGCACGTGCGAGTATCGGGCATGCTCCGGCACCCGATCCGGCTCTCTCGGTTCACCCGGCTGCTGTCGGTGGTCGAGTGAGCGCCGGCGCGGAACCGGTCCCGCTGCCGGCGCCACCGCTCCGGCAGCGCCGGTGGATCCCGGTGATCGCGCTTGCGACCCTGCTGGCCGCGGTGACGTCCGGGGGCTACCTCGCCTCCGACGCCCTCGGCGAGATCCAGGGCGGGGTCGTGGCGGTCGGCACGTCGGTCCGGGTCACCCCCTTCCCCGGCTGGGAGCTCGCCGACAGCTCGACCGATCCCGACCGGATCCGTCTCACCAGCGGAAGCACCAGCCTCGACGTCGCCGCGTTCCCGTTCGACGGGACCGACGTCGATCTGCTGGGCCGGTACGTCGACAACATCCTGGAGCCCGGCGCCGAGCAGTTCCGGGTCTCCGAGGAGGTCGATTCCGTCCGGCTCGCCTCCGGGCTCACCGGGTTCCGGATCGCGTACGTGGGTCTGTTCGGCGACGTGCAGGCGCCGATCGAGGGCGAGGTGACCGCCGTGGTGTCGCCCTCGGGCGAAGGCGTGATCTTCGACGGGTGGGCCCCCGCCGGGCAGCTCCAGTTCGAGATCGACGAGATCGACGCGATGATCGAACGCGCGGAGATCGTCTGATGGGCGAGGAGCGAGGGGGACGCCTCCCGATCGAGCCGCAGATCGTCCGGATGCCTCGAAGCTGGGGTCGCCAGACGTCGTTGTTCCAGTGGCGGCAGCCCGCCTTCTGGTTATACGCGGTGATCGTGGTCGCCGCGGCCGTCTACACCGTCTCCCAGCAACAGCTGTTCCAGGAGTTGTCGCCCTCGGGGTGGGCGCTGTCGTGGGGCCTCCTCGTCCTGTACGGGCTCCCGTTGTTCCTCGCGATCTACCTGCTCGACCTGTACGAGCGCGAGCCGATGTCGCTCGTGCTCGGCGCTCTCGTGTGGGGCGGCGTTGCGGCCACGGTGCTCTCGGGCATCGCGAACGAGGGGTGGGGGCTGGTCGTCGCGCGCCTCGGGGGACCGGTGTTCGCAGCCGAGTGGACGGCCGCCCTGACGGCGCCGTTCGTCGAGGAGACGGTGAAGGTGGCCGGCGTCGTGCTGCTCTACCTGATCGCCCGCGACGAGATGGACGACATGATGGACGGCTTCGTGTACGGCGCGATGATCGGGCTCGGCTTCACCCTCGTCGAGGACGTCTTCTACTTCATAGCGATCTTCGGCGGCTCGCCCGGTGGGGTCCTCGCCGGCTTCTACGTGCGCGTGGTCTCGAGCGGCTTCTACGGGCACGTGCTGTACACGGGGCTATCGGGGATGGGGGTCGCGTACTTCGTCTCGAGGCGTGGCCAGGTCGCGCTCGGGAGGCGGCTGGCGGTCGCGCTCGGGCTCTTCGGCTCGGCGGTGGCGGCGCACTTCCTGTGGAACTCGCCGTTCCTGAATCTCTTCCCCTCGAGCGTGGACAACCTCGGAGACTGGCTCCGGGTCCCGTTCGCGGCGGCCGTCAAGGGCGCGCCACTACTGCTGTTCGTGGTCGTGATGGTCCGGCTGGCGCGCAGGCGCGAGCGCCTGTGGCTCGAGACGGCGCTGCAGTCGGAGGTCGACTCGTCCTGGCTCTCCGAGGTCGAGCTCGGGGTGCTCCTGGACCCGAGCGCGCGGCGGCGGTCGCGGCGCGAGATGGGCGCCCGCGCCGGCGACGCCGCCGAACGCCTCCTGAAGCGCCTGCAGAAGGAGCAGATCAACCTCGCGATGGTGCGGACGCGCGCCACCTCCGACGACGCTCCGGAGCTCGTGCGACAGCGGGCCCTGTGTGCGTCGCTCCGAGACGCGTTGCTGGCGATGCCGGCCGCCGCGCTGGCGGGCACCCGACGCGGGGGTTGATCCCGGCGGCCTTGCGCCACCGTCGCACGGGGGAGCCCGGGTAGGCTTCGGCCGTGGGCCTGACCGAGGACGTCCTCGCGGGCGACCCCCGAGCGGTCGCCCGGGCGATCTCGATGGTCGAGGATGGCGCCGCCGGTCTCGAGACGCTCTCGGCGCAGCTGTTCCCCCGGACGGGACGTGCCTTCACGGTCGGGCTCACGGGCTCGCCGGGGGTCGGGAAGTCCACGATCGTGGGCGGACTGGTCGGCGCGGCGAGGGCGCAGGGGGGCTCGGTCGCCGTGCTGGCGATCGACCCGACGTCGCCCCTATCGGGCGGCGCGTTGCTCGGTGATCGCTTGCGGATGCAGGCGCACGCGACGGACCCCGGCGTGTTCATCCGCTCGATGGCGACACGCGGACACCTCGGTGGCATGGCGCTCGCCGCGCCCGAGGCGATCCGGGTCCTGGACGCGGCGGGCCACGACCTGGTGATCGTCGAGACCGTGGGGGTCGGGCAGGCGGAGGTGGACGTCGCGGCCGCGACCGATACCACGGTGGTCGTCGTCTCGCCCGGCTGGGGCGACGCGGTCCAGGTCGCGAAGGCGGGGATCTTGGAGATCGCGGACGTCTTCGTCGTGAACAAGGCCGATCGCGAGGGCTCCGAGGTCGCCGTTCGCGACCTCCAGCAGATGCTTCGGATGGGTCCCGAGGTGCCGTGGACGCCGCCGGTGGTGCCGACCACCGCGACGGAGGGAGCCGGGATCGACGATCTGTGGGCCGCGCTCGAGTCGCACAGGGCCCATGTCGCCTCCTCCGGCGAGCTCGAACGGGGACGGCGCGACCGGTTGCTGCGGGAGGTCGAGAGCCTCTCGCTGGAGAAGCTCCGCGGCCGCGCGCGCGACCTCCTCACGAACGACGGCTCGCTCACCAGGGATCTCACGGAGCGGCGAACGGACCCCTACCGGACCGCGGCTATCCTGGAGGAACGGATCACCCGAGGTTCGTGACCGCGACGCGGCCGGTCACGCCGGTACTGGCGAGCAACGGGCACCCGAGGAGGACGATGGTCGAGCAGCGCGAACGACGATCCGCGGGCGACACACAGCCGTCCGAGGCTCGAACCCTCTCGGGCGAGACGCTCGAGCCCCTCTACGGGCCCGCGGACCTCGCGGGGTTCGACCCCGAGGCCAAGCTCGGCCGCCCGGGCGCCTACCCGTTCACCCGGGGCGTCTACCCCTCGATGTACCGCGGCCGGCTGTGGACGATGCGGCAGTTCGCCGGGTTCGGTTCGGCCGCCGAGACCAACGCGCGCTACCGCTTCCTGCTCCAACGCGGCCAGGGCGGCCTGTCGGTGGCGTTCGACATGCCCACGCTCATGGGTCGCGACTCGGACGACCCGCTCGCCGAGGGCGAGGTCGGACGGTGCGGCGTGGCGACCGACACGCTCGAGGACTTCGAGGCGCTGTTCGACTCGATCCCGCTCGGCGACATCTCGACGTCGATGACGATCAGCGGACCCGCGGTGGTCGTGTTCGCGTTCTTCCTCGCCGCCGCCGAGCGCCAGGGCGTCCCGTGGGAGCGCCTGGACGGCACCCTGCAGACCGACATCCTCAAGGAGTACATCGCGCAGAAGGAGTGGATCTTCCCACCGAGGCCCCACCTCCGGCTGATCGGCGACCTCATGGAGTTCTGCCTCGAGCGCGTCCCGCGATGGCACCCGATCAGTGTCTCCGGGTACCACATCCGCGAGGCGGGGGCGAACGCCTGGCAGGAGCTCGCGTACACGCTCGCCGACGGGTTCGCGTACGTCGAGCTCGGCCTGGACCGCGGGCTCGACGTCGACCGGTTCGCGCCGGGGCTGTCCTTCTTCTTCAACGCGCACATCGACTTCTTCGAGGAGATCGCGAAGTACCGCGCGGCGCGCAGGATCTGGGCGCGGTGGCTGAGGGACCGCTACGGCGCGAAGGACGAGTCCTCGATGCGGCTGCGCTTCCACACGCAGACGGCGGGGGTCTCGCTCACCGCGCAGCAGCCGATGAACAACGTCGTACGGACGGCGATCGAGGCCCTGGCCGCCGTCCTCGGTGGGACGCAGTCGCTCCACACGAATGCCCTCGACGAGGTCCTGGCCCTGCCGACCGAGGAGGCCGCCAAGCTCGCGCTTCGCACCCAGCAGATCATCGCGCACGAGACCGGCGTGCCCGACGTGATCGACCCCCTGGGCGGCTCGTACTTCCTCGAAACCCTCACCGACCGGATGGAGGAGCTCGCGGAGGCCGAGTTCGCGCGCATCCTCGCGATGGGCGAGGGCTCGATGCTCGAGGGGGTTCTGACCGGCATCGAGCGCGGTGTGTTCCAGCAGGCGATCGCCGAGTCCGCCTTCGCCGAGCAGGAGCGATTCGAGCGAGGCGACCTCGTCAAGGTCGGGGTGACCGACTTCGTCGAGGCGGGGGAGCAGCCGATCGAGATCCTCGAGATCTCCGGTGGCGTCGAGACCTCGCAGGTCCAGCGCGTTCGCGAGCTCCGCGAGCGGCGCGACGGGGCGGCCGCCCGGGCCGCGCTCGACCGCCTGGGTGAGCTCGCCGCCACGGACGCCAACCTCGTCGAGCCGCTCGTGGAGTGCGCTCGAGCCCTGTGCTCCGAAGGCGAGATCGTGGGGGCCCTGCGGGCGGTGTTCGGCTCGTACACCGAGACGCCTCGGTTCTAGCGGACGGCGCGGCCAGACTAGTTGCAAGAACACGCAGTTGCCAGAATGTGCGTCAGCGTGTTTTCATGAGTCTTCCGATTCGGGGAAGGATCGCAGGGCATGCTCGCAGCTTCGGAGGCCCTTGGTGTCGGCGTCGTCGTGTCGGCATTCCTGTTCGGGTTCCGGCACGGCATCGACTGGGACCACATCGCGGCGATCACGGACATCACCAGCTCCCAAGACGATCGCGGCAGGGCTCTGGAGTACGGCACGATCTATGCGCTCGGCCATGGACTGGTCGTGTTCGTGATCGGGGTCGTGGCGATCGTCCTGGGGGCCAAGCTCCCCGACGGCGTGGACGTCGTCATGGAACGCGTCGTCGGCGTCACGCTCATCGCGCTCGGCGTGTACGTCTTCTCCGCGCTGGTGCGACATGGGCGCGAGTTCCGGATGCGGAGCCGCTGGATGCTGATCTTCAGCGGCGTTCAGGGCGCGTTCCGGAAGGTCCGTGGGAGGCGCCGGCGCGAGGCCCACGAACTCGAGCCGGTGCACCGACACGCGGCCCAGGATGCATCCCTGTCGGTTGCGGTCGCCGAGGACATCCCGGTGTCGGAATGGCACCACGGGCACCACGGACGGCCCGGCCACCATCATCACAAGCACCCCGAGCCTACCGACGACGCCTTCATGAACTACGGCCGGGGGACGGCGTTCGGCGTCGGGATGCTGCACGGGATCGGTGCCGAGACCCCGACCCAGGTCGTGATCTTCCTGACCGCGGCGGGTGCCGGCGGACCGGTCGCCGGGATCGTGATCCTGGTCGTGTTCCTGATCGGTTTGCTCTCGTCCAATACCCTGATCACGTTCGGGTCCGCGTTCGGCTTCGTGACGGCGTCGAAGAACTGGACCCTCTACGTCACGGTCGCGGTCCTGACGGCGTCCGCGAGTCTCATCATCGGGACCCTGTTCCTGCTCGGGAAGGGCGCCGTGCTGCCCGCCTTGTTCGGCGGGTAGGACTCAGCCCGCGGCGCCGCTGGCGTCCCTGCAGTCGGCGCACAGACCGCCGATGGCGAAGTGCGTGAGATCGGGCTCGAACCCGTGGTGCCGCTCGATGAGCCGGGTCAGCGCGTCGGCCTCGCCGATCGACAGGTCGTCCTCGTCCCCGCAGTTGGAGCAGGTGAGGTGCACGTGCCCGGCGTCCTCGGCGCGGTGATACTCGGCGCCGCTCTCCAAATGGGCGTGGGCGAGCACCCCCATCTCCTCGAGCATCGACAGGGTCCGGTAGATCGTCGACGCGTTGACGCCCGGCATGTCCGCCTGGACCTTCCTGGCGAGCGTGGTCGGGGAGATGTGGCCCTGGCTACGCATGATCTCGGCCACGATGGCCCTCCGCTGGGGCGTCATGCGCAGTCCGCGTGCCCGCAGCGCGGCGACGACGTCGGTCTCGGAAGCGCGTTCCATCACGACGCGATTGTAGCAGTGAGTTGCAGGTGCAATTGACCGGATGTTGCGCTAGGTGGGTGGCGGCAGGCCGAGTGCCCGGGCGGCCCACGGTAGGGCAGTCCGGGCCTGGACCAACTGCACCTCGCGGACGGTGGGTGCGGTCGGGATCGGCGGGCGGGCCGCGCGGGCGCAGAAGAACGCCGCGCACGTCGAGACCAGGCCAGGGTCGGCCTCGGGCAGCACGGTCTCGGGCGCTGGACCGCCTTCGGCCTCGAGCGACGGGAGCCAGAACACGACGTCGATCTGCGGGTTCCCCACGGACGTGAGGTTCCAGTCGATCAGGACGGCGTGGCTGTCGTCGGGCCGGAAGCACACGTTGTCGCTCCGCACATCGAAGTGCAGCAGCGCGTCGCCCTCGAACACGGCTTCGTCCGCCACCGAGCGGAGGGTGTCCATGTACTTCGACAGCCACGAATCGGAACACAGCCCGAGACGCAGGAAGGGATCGGGTGAGCGAGCGATCTCGTTCCATCCGCCCGCGATCTCGCGCGCGTCGTCGGTTGCAAGTGCCGTCCCCGGCGGCGCGTCGGTTGCCCACATCTCATCCAGCGACGCGAGCAGGGCCGAGATCCCGGCCGCATCCCACGGCGGGGGCCAGGCCCCCGAGGGGAGGTCCTCGAGCGCCAGCACCGGGTGCTCGCCGTCGTCGTAGTAGCCGAAGTACCCGGGCACGAACGAGGCCCCCTGCAGCTGCTGGTAGACGACGTGCTCGTCCCGGAGCCAGCTCGCGGTGAGCTCGTCCGTTGCCACCTTCGCGAACGCGGTCCGGCCGTCGTCGAGCGTCACGATCCAGCGACGGGCCGGCGTGTGGCCGCCTCTGCGCACCGGATCCCAGCCGGTGGGCTCGGCCCGCAGGCGCTTGAGGGCCCGGCGGACGTTCGCGATCTCGCGCTCGGTCGGTTCCATAGACGGTCTGCGAGGATAGGCTCGCCATGGGGGAGTTCGTACGCACCGGACGGAACGGGGCGGTGGCCACGATCCGCCTGGACCGACCGCCTGCCAACGCGCTGGCGCGCGAGGTCTCCCTCGAGCTGTCGGCGGCCGCAAAAGAGGTGACCGCCGACGAGAGCGTTCGGGCCGTGGTGGTGTGGGGCGGCGAGCGGATCTTCGCGGCCGGCGCGGACATCAAGGCGATGGTGGACTACGGGCCCGAGGAGGTTGCCTCCGACGTCGGCGCGCTGGAGCAGGCCTGCCGAGACGTCGAGTCGATCCCTGCGATCACGATCGCGGCCATCAACGGCTACGCGCTCGGCGGGGGGTGCGAGCTGGCCCTGTCGTGCGACTTCCGCTTCGCGGCCCAGGACGCGCGGATCGGGCTGCCCGAGGTCCGGCTCGGGATCATCCCCGGCTCGGGCGGGACGCAGCGGCTGCCCCGGGTGGTCGGCCTGCCGAAGGCCCGGGATCTCGTGTACACGGGGCGGCATGTGGACGCGGCGGAGGCGCTCGAGATCGGCCTGGTGGACCGCGTCGCCGAAGGGGACGTCCACGCCCTGGCCGTCGAGCATGCGACGGAGTTCGCGGAGGGTCCGACGCTGGCCTACGCCGCGGCCAAGCGCGCGCTGGCGGCGTCCGATCCCCTCGAGCAGGGCCTGGCAGTCGAGCGGGAGGCGTTCGTGGCTCTGTTCGCGACCCGGGACCAGGAGGAGGGCATGCGTGCCTTCCTCGACAAGCGCGGGCCGAGGTTCGAGGGGAGGTAGCGTGCGCGTTCGGCAGGCCACGGTGGAGGACGTCCCGTCCCTGGTCGCACTGTTCCAGGAGCTGGATCGGATGCAGGCGGACTGGCGGGTCTTCACCCCGCGCCCGGGCTTCTACGACGAGGTCGGTGCCAAATACAACGAGGCCCTCGCCGACCCCGACACGGTGGTCCTGGTCGCCGAGGACGAGGACGGCGAGGTCGTCGGGATGGCGTACGGGGAGGCCCGTACGCCCTCCCGGTTCTCCGACGAGCGAGCCCTCGAGCTCTCGGGCGTGGTCGTGCGCGCCGGCTACCGGGGCCGGGGTGTGGGCAGGGAGCTGGTCCACGAGGCCGGCCGGTTCGCAGCCGATCGTGGGGTCCGCTGGGTCGAGCTCAAGACCTTCGCCCCCAACCGGGGCGCGATGGAGTTCTGGGAGGACCTCGGCTTCAGCGCCCGTGTCGTGCAGCTCACGAGCCCCACGAAGGTCCTGCTGGAGCGGCTCGAAGGCCGCTGACGGGCACGTCGCTCGCAGGAAAACGGGGGTGCTCGGGAACGAACCAGCCCGCCGATTGGTTCGAATGGACGGATTGAAGCCTCGGGAGGACCGGGGCGGGGTCGAACCGAGGCGAGGAGACGATCGATGTCCGACTCGGCATACCGCGGAGCCCGCATCCGCGAGCTCCCTCGGGCCAACCGTACCTACCCCGGAGGTCGGGTCTGCGCCGCCGAAGGGTGCACCACGAAACTGTCGATCTACAACCGGTGGGATCTGTGCTGGCAGCACGAGCCCGTCCACACGTACATCTCTCGCGGCAAGCGCAGGAGCCGCAAGGAGATGGAGGCCGCGTAAGCCCCCCGTACGCGCCTTCCCCACGGGAAGCCCCCCGCGTTCGCGGGGGGCTTCCTGCCCAAAACGACAGGAGCGCGTAACCCTACGTCTGGCCCGACGAGGAGGAGCCGTCGCCTCCGGGCGGACCACAGGCCAGGACCCGATCCGCGATCGCCTGCGCCTCCTCGAGGCGGCTCCTGTCGACGAACAGGCGGACGCTCCGCTCCCAGATCTGGCTGAAGAAGCCCGGGTTCTTGTACCACCACACGATCCCGGACCTCTCCAGCTCGCCCGCGATGGCCTCGGCGTGGTCGTGGGTGAACGCGCCCAGGTGGACCGTGTGGACGTCGTCGCTCACGGCACGAGCACCGCGGGTCGCCAACCGCGGACCGAGCTCAGCAGGGCGAGCTCCCCTGCGCCGCGGAACTCGTCCACCGTGACGGGTCGCTCGATGAGCGCGCCCTCTCGGAGCAGCACGCTCCGGTAGGTTCCCGGGAGGAGCCCGGCATCGATCGGCGGCGTCACCCAGACGTCGCCCAGCCTGACCGCGAGGTTCGCGATCGTCGACTCGGTCACCTCGCTGCGATCGTTGACGAGCACGACGTCGTCCACGTCGGGCCGTCGCTCGCGGCGTCGGTCGTAGGGTGCGCGGCGGGTCGTCTTGTGGAAGAGCCAAAGATCCGACGGATCCACGGGCTCATCGTCGAGCGCCACCCGGACCGGTTCCTCCGCGCGCGGCAGGTCCCGAACGTCGGTCGACATCGCGCCGTGGCGCGCGAGCGTCAGACGGACGACGCTCGGCTGGGTGACCTCGATGACCGCTCGCTTCAGCGCCGCGGACGCCGCCTCGAGCTCGAACCGGAAGCCGAAGTACCGGGCGGAGGCGGCGAGCCGCTCGAGGTGCTCGTCCAGGTGTCGGAACCCCTCGGGCGGTTCGTGCCCGAGGCTCTCGAACAGCTCGAACGCCGGTCGCGCGTCGGTCAGGACTCGTGCCTTCGCGACGATCTCCTCGTATTCGCCCGACGCCGACGAGTCGTGGGTGATGCCTCCTCCGACGCCGTACTCGGCCGTCCGGGTCTGGGTGTCCAGGACGACGGTTCGGATCGCGACGTTGAAGTTCGCGCGCGGCTCGCCCGATCCTGGCGGCGCGAGGTACCCGATCGCGCCGCAGTACGGCCCGCGGGCCGAGTCCTCGAGGTCGGCGATGATCCTCGTCGTGCGGACCTTCGGGGCACCCGTGACCGATCCGCTCGGGAACAGGGCCCGGAACGTGTCGAGCAGGGTGATCTCGGGTCGGAGGTCGCCTTCGATCGTCGAGGTCAGCTGCCACACGGTCTCGAAACGCTCGGCCTCCACCATCCGTTCTACCTCGACCGAGCCCGTTCGGCAGATGCGGCCCAGATCGTTGCGGAGCAGGTCGACGATCATCGCGTTCTCGGCGCGCTCCTTCGACGAAGCGATCAGGCGCGCCGCGATCTCCTCGTCCTCGGCCGACCAGCGACCTCGGGGCGCCGTCCCCTTCATCGGTTTCGTCGTGATCCGGTCGCCGTCGATGCGGAAGAACAGCTCGGGCGACGCCGACAGCACGCGGAAGCGCCCGAGGTCCAGGAAGGCGGCATACCCACCCCGCTGGGCGAGGCAGAGATCCCGGTAGAACCCGCGCTCGTCCCCCCTGATCATGGCCCGGAGCCGGATCGTGTGGTTCACCTGGTACGTGTGTCCGGCCGCGATCAGCTCGCGGATGCGTTCGACTGCCGCATCGTAGGTCGCGCGATCGACGCTGGGGCGCCAGGGTGAACCCACCGATCCGGACGGGTCGACCCGGCCGGGTTCGAGCCGCGGCGGGTCCTCCTTGCGTTCGAACAGGGCGAACCAGGCGAGCGGGAGCTCGGCGAAGGGATCGTCGGCCGCCCGCACGTGCACGGAGAGCTCGGGGTCGAGACCGGGAGCCGCCTCGTACGCGACGAACCCCCCCGCCCAGAGCCCCCTGGCGGCCGCCGACCCCGCCGCGTCGATCGCGCCGACGACCTCGCTGGGCCGGCGGGCCTCGATGACGCCGACCGGCTCGGCGAGCCGGAACGCGCGCTCGGCGCCGGCCACCAGGTCGTCGAAGCGCGCCTCGATCACGTCAGGCCTCCGTCAGCTCCGGCGAGCTCGGATCTCCTCGATCACCTTCGGGAGCACCGTGAGCGCGTCGCCGACGACGCCGAGGTCGGCGAGCCGGAAGATCGGAGCGTCCCCGTCCTTGTTGATCGCGATGACCCGCTTGGCCCCCTTCATCCCCACGACATGCTGCGTGGCGCCGCTGATGCCGACGGCGATGTACACCTCCGGCTTGACGGTCTTCCCGGTCTGGCCGACCTGGTACGAGTAGGGCACCCATCCGGCATCGACGACCGCCCGGCTTGCCCCGACGGCCGCGTCCCCGATCGCGGCGGCGAGGTCGTCGAGGAGCTTGAAGTTCGACGAGTCCTGCAGCCCTCGGCCGCCGGCGATGACGACCTTCGCGTCGTCCAGCCGGGGGCCGGAGGCGGTCTCTTCGTGACGTTCGATGCGTCGCACCGTCGTGAGCTCATCGGGGACCGGCGTGTCCACCTTCACGACCTCGGCGGTGCCGCCGTTCGGCACGGACGCGAAGGACTTCGGTCGAACCAGCGCGAGTCGCGGCGCGGGCCCCTCGAGCGTGACCTCCACGACGCGGCTGCCGCCGAAGATCTGCGTCTGCGCCGACCCCGCGCCCGTCAGGTCGGTCACGTTGCTCATCAGCGTCGACCCGAGCTTGGCCTGGAGCCGGCCGGCGACGTCGCGCGCGTCGTAGCTGGTCGAGAACAGGACGAGGTCGGGCGAGTGCTCCTGGATCAGCGCGTGGAGCGTGTGCGCCGCGGGGAGGCCGAGCGTGTCCGCATAGACCTGCTCGTCACTCGCGTAGACCCGGGCGGCGCCGTGCTCGCCGAGGGCGACCGCCGCGGCGCTCGCGCCCGGACCGAGCGCGATCGCGGCGACCTCGTCGCCGATCGACCGGGCCTTGGTCAGCAACTCGAGCGCGGACGGGCTCGAGCCCTCGGGCGTGATCTCGGCGTAGACCCAGACCGTCGTCACGTCAGATGGCCTTCGCCTCGGCGAGCAGCTCGGCGATCTTGGCGGCTGCGTCGTCCTCCGCCTCGATCACGACCCCGGCCGACTTCTCCGGCGCCTCGGAGACCGACGTCACACGCTGCGACGGGGCCACGTCGGCATCGGCGAGGCCGAGGTCGGCGATCGAGAGCTGCTCCAGCGGCCTGGACTTGGCGGCCATGATGCCCTTGAGGGTGGGATATCGCGGTTCGGCGGCGCTCCCGGTCACGGTGACGAGCGCGGGCAGCGGGCACGTCACGACGTCGTATCCGCCCTCCGTCTGCCGCTCCACGCGGAGCGCGCCGTCCTCGACGTCGACCCTGCGCGCGAACGTCGCGCTCGGGACGCCGAGGAGCTCGGCCACGGTCATCGGGACCGTGCCGGTGGAGCCGTCGGTCGATTCGACGCCGGCGAGGACCAGGTCGAACGGTGAACGCCCCACGGCGGCCGCGAGGACCCTCGCCGTGCCGAGCGCGTCGGCCCCCCGGAGCGCGGGATCGGTCACGAGCACCCCGCCACCCGCGCCCATCGAGAACCCCCTGCGGAGCGCGCCCGTCGCGACCTCGGGCCCCATCGAGACCAGCGACACCTCGCCGCCGTTCGCCTCGACGAGCCGAAGCGCGGCCTCGACCGCGAACTCGTCGCCCGGGTCCAGGGCGCCGTCGACGCCCTCGCGGACGAGCAGGAGGTCTTCCCCGAGCGTGGGCATCCCCTGCGGTTCGGGGACGTACTTGACGAGCACGACGACACGCACGGGATCCTCGACTCCTCGTTGGCCGCTGGCTGGGCCCGAGGATACCCGCGCCGACGCGGGCGCATGCACCTCGTACCATCTGACCCATGTCGAGGGGGACCGTGCTCGTGGCGATGTCCGGTGGCGTGGACTCGTCCGTCGCCGCCTGCCTGCTGCTCGAGCAAGGCTACGAGGTCGTCGGCTCGCACATGCGGCTGGTCCACCTGGACGGGGTAGAGCACGGCTGCTGCGGCCCCACGGCGCGGAACGATGCAGCGGAGGTCGGGCGGATCGCCGGGTTCCCGTTCGAGATCTGCGATCTCTCGGACGAGTTCGAGCGGACCGTGATCGGGGATTTCCTGGCCGAGCACGAGGCCGGCCGTACGCCGAACCCGTGCGCGCGCTGCAACGGCGAGATCAAGTTCGGCGCGTTCCTGCGCAGGGCCGACGAGCTCGGGATCGACGCGGTGGCGACCGGCCACTACGTACGGACGGATCGGAGCGACGGTCGTCTCCGGCTGCTCCGCGGCGCGGACCGCGCGAAGGACCAGTCGTACATGCTGCACATGCTGGGTCAGCGCGAGCTGTCGAGATCGCGGTTCCCGGTCGGCTGGATGTCGAAGGCCGAAACGCGCGCGGCCGCCGAACGCTACGGTCTGCCCGTCGCGAGCAAGCCCGACTCGCAGGAGCTGTGCTTCGCGCCGAGCGGCGAGTCGAGGGCGTACCTCGCGTCCGCCGCCCCGCACCTGATGCGCGACGGCGAGGTCGTCGATACCGAGGGGGGCGTGCTCGCGCATCACGGGGGCTCGGCGGCCTTCACCGTAGGACAGCGGCGCGGTCTCGGCGTCTCGGGGCCCGAGCCCTCGTACGTGCTGGAGATCGACACGCGGGCCAACCAGGTGGTCGTCGGACCGGGAGAGCTGCTCGCGCGCAGGGGGGCGATCGCCGATCGGGTGTCGTGGGTAGCCGGCCATCCGCCGTCCGCGGTGCCCTTCGAGGCCGAGGTTCGGATCCGCTACCGGGGCGACGACGTCCCGGCCGTGGTCGAGCCCCGCGGGGACGCGGTCCGGATCGAGTTCCGGACGCCGCAGCGCGGCGTCGCGCCGGGTCAGAGCGCCGTCGTGTACCGGGGCGCGGAGATCCTCGGCGGCGGCCGGATCGTCGACGCGCTCCGCTAGCGAACCCGCGGGCGGGAGGCAAGTCAGGCCGGTGGGGTCCTCGCGCCCGGATATCATCGCCACGTGGAGGGCCGGCGCCCGTGAGGTTGCTCAAGCGAAAGTCCCGCACCTTCGAGATCCAGGTGCAGGAGATGACGCTGCACATCCAGGCCGCGACCGATGTCGACGAGGAGTCGCGCGCCGCCGCACTCTCGTTCTGGGAGCTCCTTCACACCTATTCGATCCGCAACCCGGAGTTCCGCTCGTCCAAGCGCCCCGTGAAGGTGCCGGGCGACGCCCCCGAGATCGTGCGCGAGATCGCCTCGACGGCCGCGCGTGCGGGCGTCGGACCGATGTTCTCGCTCCAGGGCGCCGTCACCGATCACGTGGGACGGTTCCTCGCGCGCGAAGTGAGGGAGGTGACCGTCAACTGCGGCGGCGACTACTTCATCCGTTCTCGACGCCGGCAGAAGCTCACCGTCCTCCGCCGGCCGGGCTCCTCGGTGGCCGTCGTGGTCCCCCCCAACCGGGAGGGCCTGGGGGTCTCGATGACGCTGGGTCACGGGCCGAGGCGCTCGGAGGTGGACGGGCTGGCCGTGCTGGCCGAGTCCTGCATGCTCGCGGGCGCCGCGGCCGCGGGCGTCCAGGCGATCCTGACGAAGGACGACGGGCTGCACGGGGCACTGACGTACCTGAAGCAGATGCCCGGGGTGATCGGCGGGGTCGTGTTTCTCGGCGAGCGGATCGGGATGGCCGGCGGCCTGGAGATCGCGGCTTGACGGACACCGCGGTCGAACGGGAGCTCGCGAGCGCGGAGCTCCGCGTCGAGGAGCTGCGCGAGCGGGCGAACTTCCACTCGTACCGCTACCACGTCCTGGACGACCCCGAGGTCTCCGATGCCGAGTACGACGACCTC
>Ga0126307_10001515_pt1 | contig 15343 bp, 14 predicted proteins | sample Plot28_FD_89955 | JGI IMG/M metagenome (GOLD analysis project Ga0126307, IMG submission 89955) | Serpentine soil microbial communities from UC McLaughlin Reserve, CA, USA - Plot28 | ecosystem: Environmental > Terrestrial > Soil > Grasslands | place: USA: UC McLaughlin Reserve, Lake County... | reverse complement strand
CAGGCCGCCGCGCCGGCCGCCGCCCGGCGGGATCGAGAGCGTGCACGCGAGGTACGCCCGGCCGCTCCGCACCCACACCTCTTCCTGGCGCAGGGCGACTCGCTCGGCGCCCTCACCGTTCCATTCGGCGTGGTTCGCGGTGAAGACCGCAGTCCCGGCCTCGGGCCTGCGCGTGAAGATTCCCGAACCGATGGCGTATCGGCCACGTCCCGTTCGGTACAGGCCGCGGACTTCGCTCTGGTCGTAGCGGAAGCTGACCCGCGGCCCGACGGCCTGGACTGCGCCGAGCGGGCTCGCGTCAGCGAAGCGATAGAGGCCGAGCGTCGCTCCCTCGAGCGCGGCGCCGCGACGGAGGCGGAAAGCACCTCGGAGCGGCCCTTGGCGGAAGTTGCCCGAGAGGACGCGCCCACGCAGTCGCCCGTCGAGCGACAGCCGCCACGGGCGCCCTGGCAGCGTCAGCCGGAGGCGGCCGCGGGACAGCCGTGCGGCAACCTGGGTCGTTGCGGCGTGCCCGGCGCCGAGCGAGACGGTCGCGCGGCGGCCTCTGACGACGATCGAGAGCGGGAATTCCGCGGTCCCCGCGCCTCGTGTGATGTGCGCCGTGCCCGCCCAGGCCCCGGAGGGGAGGGGGGCGGCCGAGCCTGCTGCTGCTCCCCCAGCGCAGACGGCCGCCCCGATGACTGCGGCAAGGGCCTTCGTCATCGCGCCAGTTACGACGCGGCGTCCCTGCCTCGGTTGTTGCGTGCGCGTTAAGCGGGCTCGGGTGCGAGCGACTCGGCGCTGCCGGCTTGCGCGTGCCACACCGCGTTGAGGCCGCTCTGCATGTAGCCCATGTACGCCGGGTAGAAGACGAGGAAGAGGATCAGTCCGATCCAGCCGTTGATCGGCTCGATCCCAGTCAGCCGCTGCGCAGCTTGGACGCGCTTGAAGCCGTTGTAGATCGAGACGAGCGCCGGGACGATGATCAGGAGGCCGAGGGTTATCGCGAGCAACGAGGTGCCGGGGCTCGTGCCGAGCTCATTGGTGTTCTTCGTCCGGCCGTAGTCGCGCAGCTCCCGGTGGATGAAGTACCACCAGAAGAAGCCGTAGATCGACAAGGTGATGAGCTCGAGCACAATCACCCAGACGACGCTCCGGATCTTCGCCGTCGAGCCGGTACCGTCGATCTGGACGACGTCAGCGGCCATCACGCGGGGACCTTCGCGAACTCGGGGATGATCTGGTCGCCGTACGCGGCCAACGTCTCTTCCTGGTTGTGGGTCATCAGGTAGATGTTGAACTGGTCGACGCCGACGGACTCGAGCTCCCGAAGCTTCTCGGCCGCCTGCTCGGGCGTACCGAGCACGCAGAAGCGGTCGCAGATCTCGTCGGTGACGAACTCGCCGTGGGCGGCACCGACGCGACTGTGGTCCTTGTAGTCGTAGAACTTCCGCGCCTTGACGTAGTCGGTCAGCGCCTGCGGAATCTCGGAGTCCCAGCCGTACTTCTCGATCAGGTCCATCACGTGGTTCGAGACCATCGCCGGGAACCACCGCACCTGCTCCCGCGCGTCGGCCAGGTCGTCGGAGATGTGGCTCGGCGCGCCGACGATGCACTTGAGCTCGGACGGGTCGCGCCCCGCCTCCTCCGCGGCCTTTCTCGCGGTGTCCATGATCCACTGGATGATCACGGGGTCCGCTAGCTGGATGATCACGCCGTCGCCGATCCGGCCCGCGACGGCGAGCGCCCTCGGCCCGTAGCCCGCGATCCACATCGGGATCTCCGGGAGCTCCTTCCGCACCCAGGCCAGCTCGAGCTCCTTTTCGTTCCACTCGACCTTCCGCCCGTTCATCAGGTCCTTGATCATCCGGCACCGCGCCTCGAACTCGGCCACGCGCACCGGCTTCAGCCCGACGACGCGCCGCGACGAGTCGCCGCGCCCGATCCCCATCACCATCCGGCCGTCGGAGAGGTCCTGCATCGTCGCGTACCAGCTCGCGGTGATCGTCGGGTCGCGGATGCCGGGGTTGGTGACGAAGTGGCCGAGCTTGATCTTGCTCGTGCGCGCCGCGGCGAGCGGCAGCGTCGCGTACGACTCCTGCCAGAGGATGTGCGAGTCATAGGTCCAGGCGTACTCGAAGCCGTGCTGCTCGGCCAGCTCGACCAGCTCAAAGAAGCGAGAGGACGGGGGGTCGGGCAGGACGGTGACGCCGAACGAGAGCATGTGGCCTCCTCGAGATCGGGCAGGGAAACAGCCATTTTTCCTTGAAATCTGCGCGGTGGCAATCTGGAGCTACCTCGTCTTCGCGCTGCTCGCCGGCGCGATGCTGCCGATCCAGTTCGGCATCAACGCCCAACTCGCACATTGGGTCGGGGGGTCGATCCGCGCAGCGTTCGTCTCCTTCGTCGTCGGAGCCGTCTCGCTGTTCCTCGCCGTGCTCGTGGCGCAGCGCGGGCTGCCGGATCGCGCGGGCGACGCGCCTTGGTGGGTCTGGATCGGCGGCGTGCTCGGGGCGTTCTATGTGCTGGGGTCGATCGTGACCGCACCGAAGCTGGGCGCCGCGACGCTCGTCGCGCTGATCCTCGCGGGGCAGGCGATCGCCTCCCTCCTCGTCGACCATTTCGGCTGGGTCGGGTTCGAGGAGAACCCCATCACGCCACTCCGGATCGTCGGCGTCGCCCTGCTCGCGGGCGGCGTGGCACTCGTGCGGCTGTCCTGAGCTTCCGAGGCGTGTTACGGGACCAGGTCCCGTGAAGAAGCGAGCCGCTGTTGCGCATGGCTGAGCCGCGGCGGGCGTGCGCGGCGTCGTTAACGGGACCAGGTTCTGTTAAGACGGCGCGAGCGAGTCGATCGTCTTCGAGGCGAGGCGGTCGAGCGCCTGTACGGCGAGCTCGAGGTGCTCCTCCTTCGTGTCCTCGAGCTTCGTGTGCGAGAGCCCGCGGAGGCTCTGCACGAAGACCATCGCCGTCGGCACGCCGGCGCGCGACACCTCGGCGGCATCGTGGAGCGGCCCGCTCGGAAGCCGGTGCGATTCGCCCGCGACCTCGCGGATCGCCTCGTCGGCGAACCCGATCAGCTGCTCGTCGAAGAGGATCGGCTCGATGTTCCAGATCCGCTCGAACTCGACCTCGATCCGCTCCTCTTCGGCGAACCGCCGGCACGACTCCTTGGCGTCGCCGAGGAGCGCCGCAAGCCTGCCTGCGTCGAGGTGACGCTGGTCGAGCAGCTGCTCGGCCGTCTCGACCACCGAGGTCACGATCCCGGGGTGGCAGACGACGTCACCGGAGGTGCAGACCGCGCCGTCGCCGGTGCGCGCCGCGATGTGCCGGAGCTCGAGCGCGAGCTTCGCGGCGCCGGCGAGCGCATCCCGGCGCTGATCCATCGGTGTCGAGCCGGCGTGCGCCGCCTGGCCGCGCCACGTGACGCGGTGGCGCTCGACGCCGTACGTGCCGAGCACCGCGCCCAACGGCAGGTCTCTCGACTCGAGCACCGGCCCCTGCTCGATGTGGAGCTCGAGGTACGCGGCGGCGTTCGCGAGCTGGCTCCGCGCGTCTACCGCCCGGTCGAGGTCGACGCCGTGCGCGCCGATCGCCTCCGGCAGCGACACGCCCTCGCGATCCGTGAGCTCGCGCAGCTCGTCCTGGTCGATCATCGACCCGGCGGCGGCGCTGGAGCCGAAAAGTGAGCGGCCGAAGCGCGCGCCTTCCTCGTCGGCCCAGCTGACGAGCCGGACCGTCACCGGCGGGTCGCCCTCCTCGGCTATCCGCCGGAAGACCTCCGACCCGGCCACGACGTTCAGCGCGCCGTCGAGCCAGCCGCCGTTCGGGACCGAGTCCAGGTGGCCGCCGATCAAGAGCTCCTTGTCGGACCGGCCGCGAAGCGTCCACCACTGGTTCCGCGCCTCGTCGAAGGTCATCTCCGCGCCGCTCGACTCGAGCTTGGACGCCATCCATTCCTGCGCCTTGACCCACGTGTCGGTCCACGCCACCCGCTGGGCGCCGTCGTCGTTCCCCGTCAGCTCGCGCAGCTCCTTCAGCTCCGCAACGGTGCGGCTTGGCTCCAGTGCCACGCGCCGAGCCTAACGTGGTAAGCATCGGCGAATGGCTCGGATGGTCGCCAAACGCGTTGGGATGCTCGTGCTCGTGCTGGCCGCCCTCTGCGCCTTCTGGGAGGGGTTCAAGTGGTTTGGCGAGAGCACCGGCCTCGCCCTCGGCTCGTTCGAGGTCAACGACCGGACGCTCCCCCACATCCACGACATCATCGGCCAGCTCTTCGAGCCCTCGCGGACGAACGGCCCGATGCTGATCGAGGTGCTCTGGGACGCGGCGCTCTTCACCGCGAAGGAGGCCGCCGTCGGCTTCGTGCTCGGTGCGTCGATCGGCTTCGCGCTCGGCGTCGTGCTCGCGCACTCGAGACTGCTCCAGCGCGGCCTGCTGCCGTACATCGTCGCCTCGCAGACGGTGCCGATCCTGGCGATCGCGCCGATGGTCGTCGTCTGGATGGGAGGCCGCGGCTTCCCGGACTGGTTCTCCGTCTCCGTGATCTCAGCCTTCCTCACGTTCTTCCCGGTGACGATCAACACCCTGCGCGGCTTGACTTCGGCCGACCCGCGCGCGCTCGAGCTGATGCAGTCCTACGCGTCGGGGAAGTGGGCAATCCTCTGGAAGCTGCGCGTCCCCACCGCTCTGCCGTACCTCTTCGCGGCCTTCAAGATCGCGGCGACGGCCAGTGTAGTCGGCGCGATCATCGGCGAGCTGCCGGCTTCGATCCAGGATGGGCTCGGCGGCGCGATCCTCAACTTCAACCAGTACTACGCCACGACGCCCACGAGCCTGTGGGCGACCAACCTGATCGCCGCGCTGCTCGGGATCACCTTCTTCCTCATCGTCGTCGCCGTCGAGCGCATCGTCGTGCGACGCGCACCGGAGCACGTGGCATGAGCGGCACGAGCGTCGTCAGCCTGGAACGCGTCTCGAAGGAGTTCGGCGCCGGGGGCGTACGAGCGCTCGAGGGAATCGACCTCCAGATCCGCGAGCGCGAGTTCATCTCGCTGATCGGCCCGTCGGGCTGCGGCAAGTCGACGCTGCTCCGCATCGTCGGCGACCTGATCCAGCCGTCGAGCGGCAGGGTCGTCGTCAACGGCAAGACGCCGCACCAGGCGAGGCTCGACCGCGACTACGGGATCGTCTTTCAGGACGCCGTCCTCTTCGACTGGCGCACTGTCGCCAAGAACATCTCGCTGCCGCTCGAGATGGTCGGGTGGGACCGAGCGAAGCGCGCCGAGCGCGTGAACGAGCTCGTCGAGCTCGTCGAGCTCACCGGCTTCGAGAGCCACCATCCTTGGCAGCTCTCGGGCGGGATGCAGCAGCGCGTCTCGATCGCGCGAGCCCTGTCCTTCAACCCGCCGCTGCTGCTGATGGACGAGCCGTTCGGCGCGCTCGACGAGATGACGCGCGAGCGGCTCAACCTGGAGCTGCTGCGGATCTGGGAGGCGAGCGGCAGCACGGTGATCTTCGTCACGCACTCGATCGCCGAGGCGGTCTTCCTCTCGACACGCGTAGTCGTGATGTCGCCACGGCCTGGGCGGATCGTCGGCGTCGTAGGCGTCGACCTGCCGCAACCCCGGACCGCCGATACGCGAGAGGAGCCTGGTTTCGCGGACCTGATCCGCGAGGTGCGGCACCTGTTGCGCAGGGGAGGCGGCTTCGACGTGGAGGAGCCCACGCCGACGGGCGAGGAAGACTTCATCGCCGCCGAGGAGGCCCTGGACTGAGACGTCGCTTCCGATGTCGTCTTCAGGCCGTGCGCGCTTTGCCTGTGCGGCCGTCTGCAACGACCGGTCGAGACGATCGTGCTTCGGGGATTCTGCTGTGAGCACCACCGTCGTCGAGCCGATCCCGCGCGGCACGCTCGGACGGCGCGTCGGCCGGCGCCTCGGCGACTGGGCGCCCGCCGTCGTGGTCTTCGCCGTCGGGATCGGCCTGTGGGAGGGGCTCGTTCGCGGCCTGAACATCCAGGAGTTCCTGCTCCCGCCGCCGTCCGAGATCGTCCAGACGCTCTGGACCGAGCGGGACACCCTCTGGAGCGCGGGCTGGTTCACGTTCCAGGAGGCCCTCGGCGGCTGGCTGATCGGCTGCTCGGTTGCGATCCTGACTGCCCTCGTGCTCGCGCGGTGGCGCACGCTCAGCACCGCGCTGATGCCGTTCGCGATCGCCGCGAACGCGATCCCGATCATCGCCTTCGCCCCGATCACGAACAACTGGTTCGGCGCGCTCAACCAGTCCTCGAAGATGGTGATCGCCGCGGTGCTCTGCTACTTCCCCGTGCTGGTGAACACCCTGCGCGGTCTGACCTCGGTGCGCCCGCAGCAGATCGAGCTGATGCGCTCTTACGCGGCCGGTGAAGTCGAGATCTTCAGGCGCGTACGGATCCCGAACGCGCTTCCGTACATCTTTACCGGCTTGAAGGTCGCGACCGTTCTCGCGATGATCGGCGCCATCGTGGGCGACTGGTTCGGCGGCTCGCTCGACGCTCTGGGTGTCGAGATCCAACGACAGGCAGGCGTCTTCGCCTTCACCGAGGCGTGGGCTGCGATCGTCGTCGCAAGCGTGCTCGGGATCGCGTTCTACACCGCAGTCGCGATCGTCGAGCGGCTTACCATGGGCTGGCATCCGTCAGCACGGACGGAGTGAGCGACAGGCACCGGAAAGGGGAAGGGATGAGGAAGAGCAGGTGGTTGGCGCTCGTCGCGCTGCTCGCCGTGGCGGTCGTGGCACTCACGGCGTGCGGCGGCGACGACAGCGGAGGCGGCGGCGACAAGGACAAGGTGACGCTGCAGTCGAAGTGGGTCGTGCAGGCCCAGTTCGCCGGGTACTACGCGGCGCTCGACCAGGGCTTCTACGACGACGAGAACCTCGACGTGACGATCCGCCCCGGCGGCCCCGACATCGTCCCCGAGCAGGTCGTCCTCGGCGGCCAGGCACAGTTCGGCATCGACTGGCTCGACAGCCTGCTCGCGACCCGCGACCAGGGCCAGAACATCGTCAACATCGCCCAGGTCTTCACGCGCAGCGGGATGACCGAGGTCACCTGGGCGGACAGTGGCCTCGACCAGATCACCGACCTCAAGGGGAAGAAGGTCGGCGTCTGGCTCGGAGGAAACGAGCACAAGCTCTTCGCGGCGCTGAACAAGAACGGCATCGACCCCCAGAAGGACGCGACGATCGTCAAGCAGCCGTTCAACATGGACCTCTTCCTCAACCGAGAGGTCGACGCGGCGGCCGCGATGACGTACAACGAGCTCGCCCAGGTTCTCGAGACGAAGAACCCGAAAACGGGCCAGCTCTACCAGGAGAGCGACCTCAACATCATGAAGATGTCCGACCTCGGCACGGGCGCGCTCGAGGACGGCGTCTTCGTCCGGGAGGATTGGATCGACGACGAGGACAACCAGGACATCGCGAAGCGGTTCCTGAAGGCCAGCTTCCGGGGCTGGCTCTACTGCCGCGACAACCCGGAGGACTGTCTGAGGATTGTGCTCGACAACGGCCCGACACTCGGCGAGGGCCATCAGCGCTGGCAGCTGAACGAGGTCAACGCGCTGATCTGGCCTGCGCCCAAGGGCATCGGGATCATGGAGCCGGAGTCCTGGGAGATCACGAAGCAGATCGCGCTCGACGGCAAGGTGATCAAGAAGCCGGCCAGCGATGATTCGCACCGAACGGACATCGCCGAGGATGCGGTCGACGAGCTCAGGGACGACGACATCGACGTCACCGGCGAGAGTTGGCAGAAAGAAAAGGTCCAAGTCACCGAGGGAGGCAAGTAGACGTAGTGCAGAAGGAGGGAGATCCGCAATGAGTTCCGTTCTCCTCAAGGGAGGCCGTGTCATCACCGCCGCCGACGACTACGTGGGCGATGTCTTCATCGAGAACGAGCGGATCTCCCTCATCGGCGAGTCGCTCGACGTCGACGCCGACAAGGTGATCGACGCCGCCGGCAAGTACGTGCTCCCGGGCGGCGTCGACCCGCACACGCACCTCGACATGCCCTTCGGGGGCACCGTCACGATCGACGATGTCGAGTCGGGTCAGGCCTCGGCCGCGTTCGGCGGCACCACCTGCCACGTCGATTTCGTGATCCAGCCACAGGGGGCGACGTTCGCGGAAGCGCTCGACGAGTGGCGCGCGAAGGCAAACGGCAAGCAGATGATCGACATGGGCTACCACATGGCGATCACCGACCTCGACGAGGGCGGGTCACTGGAGGAGCTCGCATCGCTGCCCGAGCAGGGCGTGACGTCCTACAAGCTCTTCATGGCGTACAAGGGCGCGCTGATGGTCGACGACGAGACGCTCTTCCGCTCGATGCAGGTCGCCGCGGAGTCGGGCGCGCTCGTGATGGTGCACGCCGAGAACGGCGACGCCATCGACGTGCTCGTCAAGGAGGCGCTCGCGGCCGGAAATACCGAGCCGCGCTACCACGCGCTCACGCGCCCGCCCGAGACCGAGGGCGAAGCGACGAACCGCGCGATCCAGCTGGCGCGCGTGGCCGGGGCCCCCCTCTACGTCGTCCACGTCTCGTGCAAGGAGTCGGTCGAGCCGATCGCGCTCGCGCGCGAGAAGGGCTGGAACGTCTGGGGCGAGACGTGCACGCAGTACTTCTTCGTCGACTACACGTTCCTCGAGCGTCCGAACTTCGAAGGTGCCAAGTTCGTCTACACCCCGCCGCCGCGCGACAAGGCGAACCAGGAGGTGCTCTGGAACGCCGTGCGGACGGACATCCTCTCGGCGATCTCGACCGACCACTGCGCGTTCAACTGGGACGGCCAGAAGACGCTCGGAAAGGACGACTTCTCGAAGATCCCGAACGGCGGGCCCGGCCTCGAGAACCGCTTGCACATGATCCACGAGTTCGGCGTCCGCTCCGGGCGGATCTCGCTGAACCGGATGGTCGAGCTGCTCTCGACGAACCCGGCGAAGCTGTTCGGCCTCTATCCGCGGAAGGGCACCGTCGCTGTGGGCAGCGACGCGGACATCGTCGTGTTCGACCCCGACCGGAAGCACACGATCTCGGCGGCGTCGCACCACTCTCGCGTCGACTACAACCTCTACGAAGGTACCGAGGTAACCGGCTCGCCCGAGGTCGTGCTCCTGCGCGGCAACCTGCTCGTCGAAAACGACGAGCTCGTCGCGGCGCCGGGAATCGGCCAGTACGTCGCGCGGGCGCGGTTCGGGGAGGAGCTCAAGGCCGCAACGGCCGTGGCGTAGTGCGGATCGTCCCCGTGGGGGTCGCGGCGCTCGCGCTGCTCCTGTCGGTGAAGGCTGCCGCACACGAGCCGGATACCGCCGTCCCCACCGGGTACGTGGCGACGGTGGCGGGCGTCCGACCGAACGTCGTCGGGTTGAGCGTCTCGACCGTCCTTGGCGACCAGGTGCTCGTGCGCAATCTGACCCGGGCGCGGGTCGTGATCCTGGACCGCCGGGGGCGCCCGCTCATCCGGGTCGCGGCAGGGCGCAGCCGCACGTGGCACGACGTGCGGGTCGTCGAGACGGGGCCGCCGCCGCCGCCGACACCGAGAGCAGACCCCGCCGCTCCGCGCTTCGTGAAGAGATGGAGCATTCCCGGTCGAGCCGGAGGCCGGCGCTTCGCGATCACCGGCTTCCTCGGCTGGGTGCCGCCGCCGCAGCAGAGCGACGGCGACGGCACCCCGCTGGCCGTTTGGGCAGGGGGCGCCATCGCGCTGGTCGCGCTCTCTGCCGGTGCGGCGTATCTGCTCGGCCGCGGCCGTCCCGACGCCTAGCACGGCCCTTCGCGGCTTGCCGCACGGTCTACGATTCACTGATGCCGCGCTATCTGATCGTGAGACGCTTCTCGGTGGCCGAAGACGAGATGCCGTCAGTCGGCCGCCGATCACGGGAGCTCGTGGACGGCGACTTCCCGCAGATCACGTGGGAGCACAGCCACGTCGTCGTCGACGGCGACGGCACCGTCCGCACCTACTGCGTCTACGGCGCGCCCGACGAAGACGTCGTCGTCGAGCACTCGAGGCGGCTCGGCGCGCACCACATCGAGGCGATCAAGGAGATCGCCGGTGACGTCTCGCCCGCCGACTTTCCGCCCGAGTAGCAACTAGTCCCCCCGGCCGAGCAGTCGCGCGTCGGCGACGTGGTACGTCGCCGTCTCGGCGAGGGCGATGCTCCGCGTCAGCTGCCGGCGGCGGTCGCGCTCCGTTTCCGGCACTAGCTCGAGGGCTTCGCGGTAGAGGGCGGCGGCCCGCTCCTTCGCCCAGCCGTGCTCGGCGTTCTCTGCCGCCGCGACCAGATACTCCACCGCCTTCGCGGAGTCGCCGGCGTCGCGCCAGTGCCGGGCGAGAGCCGCGCCCACCTCGCCGGACTCGCTGCCGACCTCCTCGAAGAAGAGCGCCGCTTCGCGGTGACGCTCCTGGCGCGCCGAGCGAGGCAAACGGCCGTAGGCAACGTCGCGGACGAGGACGTGGCGGAACATGTACTGCTGGTGGCCCTCGAAGGCCGACACCGTCTGTCTGGCGATCAGCTCGCGCCGCTCGAGCTCGGCCAGCGCCGGACCGAGCGAACCGGTGTCGGGCGTCATCCGCTCCAGCGCCCGCCGCCAGAAGACGCGGCCTGCCACCGACGCGTTCAGAAGCACGGTCCGCTCCGTCGCCGGTAGGGCGTCGAGACGCGCCGCGATGATGCCGCGGATCGTCGTCGGCATCGGGGCCGAGGTGTCACCGGACTCCACCAGCGCCGCCGCGAGCTGCTCGATGAAGAGCGGGTTGCCGTCCGCAACGGTCGCAAGGTCTGCGGCGCGGTCGAGGTTCTCCGTTGCGCCCGCGTCCGAAAGACGGTGCGTCGCGAGCTCCGTGGCCGCTGCCGCGCCGAGCGGGCGAAGCGGGAGCGCAGTGTGGGCGAGCAGCCCGCCGCCCCAGTCGGGCCGGAGGTCGAGGAGCTCAGGGCGAGCCAGCGCGAGCACGAGCACCGGGAGGTCGCGCAGCCGCGCGGCGAGGACCCCGACGAGCTCGAGCAGCGCTTCGTCGGCCCAGTGGAGGTCCTCGAAGACCAGCATCGTCGGACGGTCGGCCGCGACAGCCTCGATGAACGCCCGGATCGAGAAGAAGAGGCTCTCGCGGTCGGCGATCGTGCCCTCCGGGTCAAACCCGAGCAGGATCCCGAGGTGGCGACTGACCTCGCGCGCCTCGGCCGCCGGCAGAAGGGTCGCGACTACCTGCTCGAGTTTGGCCATCGCCGTCTCGACGGCGTCCGTCTCGAAGATGCCGCAGAGCTGCTTCAGCTGGAACGCCAGCGCCGAGTAGGCGGTGCTCTCCCGGTACGGGAGGACGCGGCCGCGAACGGGCTGGCCACCGCGCTCACGGACCTTGGCGGAGAACTCGATCCCGAGTCGCGTCTTGCCGACACCTGCCGGCCCGATCACGGTGACGAGGTGCGGCGTGCGCTCGGCGGCGACGCGCTCCCATGCGCCGAGGAGCACGTCGAGCTCGGGATCACGGCCGATCAGCGGCCCGCCGACGGGTCGCTCCCCGGGCGTGAGCGTCTCGCGAAGCGCGACCCACGCCGGCACGGGTTGCTCCTTCCCCTTCGCGTCCACGGGATCCGCCGGCGCATAGAGGATCACGTCCTTCGTCGACCGGTAGGTCTCCTCTCCGGCCAGGACGGCACCCACCGGCGCGGCGGCCTGGAGCCGCGCGGCCGTGTTGACCACGTCGCCCGCGACCATCGCCTCACCGAGCGCGGGCCGGGCGTCGACGATCACGAGCGCCTCGCCCGTGTTGACGGCGATGCGGACCTTCAGGTCGAGCCGCGGGTCGGCCTCGTCCATGCCCGCGATCGTGTCGCGCACGGCTAGCCCCGCCCGCACTGCGCGTTCGGCGTCGTCGCCGTACGCGACCGGCGCGCCGAAGACGCCGACGACGGCGTCTCCGATGAACTTCTCGACGACACCGCCGAAGGACTCGATCTCGCGGCGAACGGCGTCGTGGTAGGGCCGCAGGAGCTCCTGCACGTCCTCGGGATCGAGCCGCTCCGCGCGAGCCGTGAAGCCGACCATGTCGACGAAGATGACGCTGACGTGCCGTCGCTCCTCCCTGGCGGAGCCCCGCGCCTCGCTCAGCGGCAGGCCGCAGGCGAGGCAGAAGCGCGCGATCTCGGGGTTCTGTTGACCGCAGGAGGCGCAGACGGCCACGGCGCAAGCCTACGCTGCCGCGCCGGGTTTCTCGCGCTTACTCCGCGCGCGCTTGCGCGGCGTCCCGGACGTCCTCCGCGGCGTCCTCGACGGTGTCGGCCACCTCTTCGACGGCATCCGCGACGACAGCCACTCCGCGCCAGAGCGTCCGCCTCGCGACGTAGGCGAGCGCGAGGAGCAGCACGCCGGCGCCCACCGCGACGGCGATGCGTGCAGCCGACGGGACCTCCTCTGCCTGCGCAGCCCAGCGTTCGGTTCTCGACCGGCGACGCAGCCTCATCGCGTCTGGGGGAAGCCGAGGTCGATCTTGCTCGTCGCCGGATCGGGCCAGCGTGAGGTGACGACCTTGCCGCGCGTGTAGAAGTCGATCCCCTCCGGGCCGTAGATGTGGCGGTCGCCGAAGAGCGACTGCTTCCAGCCGCCGAACGAGTAGTACGCGACCGGCACCGGGATCGGGACGTTGATCCCGACCATGCCGGCCTGCACGTCGAACTCGAACCGGCGGGCGACGCCGCCGTCGCGGGTGAAGATCGCCGTGCCGTTGCCGTACGGGTTCTCGTTCACCATCCGGACCGCCTCGTCGTAGGTGTCGACTCGCGAGATGCCGAGGACCGGGCCGAAGATCTCGTCCTTGTAGGCGTCCATCTCGGGCGTCACGTTGTCGAGGAGCGAGACGCCGAGGAAGAACCCGTCGCCGTCCGGCGACGAGTCCCGCCCGTCGGCGACCAGCGTCGCGCCCTGCTCCGGCCCGGACTCGAGGTACGAGGCGACCTTGTCGCGGTGCTCGCGCGTGACGAGCGGTCCCATCTCGACGTCGGGCTCCATCCCGTCGCCGACCTTGATCTTCGGCAGCCGCTCCTTGATCGCCTCGACGAGCTTGTCGCCCGCATCGCCGACGGCGACGACGTGCGAGATCGCCATGCAGCGCTCCCCGGCCGAGCCGTAGGCGGCGGAGACCGCGGCATCCGCGGCCATGTCGATGTCGGCGTCGGGTAGCACGATCATGTGGTTCTTGGCGCCGCCGAGCGCCTGGACGCGCTTGCCCCGCTTGGTGCCCGTCTCGTAGATGTAGCGCGCGATCGGCGTCGAGCCGACGAAGCTGACAGCGCTGACGTCGGGGTGCTCGAGGATCGCGTCGACCGCCACCTTGTCGCCGTGGACGACGTTGAAGACGCCGTCGGGAAGCCCGGCGTCCTTCAGGAGCTGCGCGGTGAAGTTCGCAGCAGACGGGTCCTTCTCGGACGGCTTGAGCACGAACGTGTTCCCGCAGGCGATCGCGGGCGCCCACATCCACATGGGCACCATCGCGGGGAAGTTGAACGGCGTGATCCCCGCGACGACGCCGAGCGGCTGGCGGATGGAGTAGACGTCGATGCCCGTCGACGCCTGCTCGGAGAAATCCCCCTTGAGCAGCGTCGGGATCCCGCATGCGTACTCGACCACCTCGAGCCCGCGCTGGACCTCGCCCTGCGCGTCGGAGAAGACCTTGCCGTGCTCCTCCGTCAGGATCGCCGCGATCTCGTCCTTCCGCTGGTGGACGAGCTCCCGGATCGCGAAGAAGAGCTCCTGGCGCTTCGAGAGCGAGACCTGGCGCCACTTCGCGAAGGTGTCCTTCGCCACCTGGACTGCGCGATCGATCTCCTCGACGGAGGCGAAGTCGACCTCCTTGGTCTGAACCCCCTTGGCGGGGTTGTAGACCGGCCCGCTTCGGCCGGACTCGCCGGCGACGGTCTCGCCGCCGATCCAGTGGCTGACCCGGCCGAGCTGGGTACCGCGCTCTGCCTGCTTCTCCAAGACCTCGGTCATCGCTCCCTCCCTCGCTCTCAGGGGCCCAGAGTACACCCCGTCGGTTACCACTCCTTCACCCACCGGACCGATGAGTTTTGATAGTTCCTGGGGTCTAGTACGGAGAAAGGCAGCGAACGAGAGGGCGAGGATGACGGAGCACGACGCAGCGACCGATCGCGGCGAACGGCGGGCAGCACACGAGCGGCTGTCGACAGGAGGACTGGCGCGCTGGACGCGCGCCTGCGCAACCCATCCCTGGCGAATCGTCGGGGGGTGGATCGGCATCGTCGTCGTCCTCGTCGCGCTGGTCGCGACGGTAGGCGGAAGCCTCCGCGACGAGTTCAGCATCCCGGGATCCGACACGCAGAAGGCGACCGATCTCATCGAGTCGCAGTTCGCCTCGGAGCAGGGCGGCGTCCTCAACCTCGTGTTCGCCGCTCCTGCAGGGGAGCGGCTCGACGCGCCTGAGCGCAAAGCCGCGATCGAGCGGGCGATTGCGCGCCTGAAGACGAAGGAGTTCAAGCCGACCGAGGACACGGCCGGCATCGAGAGCGTCGGCAATCCGTTCAGCGACGCCACGTTCTCGGACGACGGACGGATCGCCTATGCGGAGGCGCAGTTCGACCGCGTCATCTACACCAAGGACCGCAAAGCCGTGGTCGGCGTCGAGGACACCGTGCGCGAGACGGTCGCCCCGGCGGGCGTGGAGGCGGAGTTCAACGGCGACGCGGAGTTCCCCCCGATCGAGCAGGGGACGCAGGAGCTCCTCGGTCTGCTCGCAGCGCTGATCGTGCTGCTTGTCGTCTTCCGCACGCTCGTGGCGACCGCGATCCCGATCGCCCTCGCGCTGAGCGCGCTCGCGACCGCGTTCCTGCTGCTCTTCATCCTCGCCGGCCTCACCGACATCAACACGATCACGCCGCTGCTCGTGTCGATGATCGGGCTCGGCGTCGGCATCGACTACTCGCTCTTCATCGTCACCCGCTTCCGGCAGCTGCTCCACGAGGGCCTCTCGCCGACGGATGCGGCAGCCGAAGCCGGCGCGTCGGCCGGACGCGCCGTGCTGTTCGCGGGGCTGACCGTCGCCATCTCGGTGACGGGGCTGGCGTTCTTCGGCCTCGACTTCGTGACGAAGCTCGGCATCGGCAGCGCCCTCGGCGTCCTGACGACCGTCTTGATCGCGAACTCGCTGCTGCTCGCCGTGCTGGCCAAGCTCGGCCACAAGGTCGACCGGCTCAAGGTGCCGTTCCTCCGCCCGATCGACGACAGGGAGGCGGCGCGCGAGCGGACGCTCTTCGCGCGCTGGGGCCGGTTCGTGACGCGCCACGCGCGGGCGGTCTTCGTCGTCGCGCTGCT
>Ga0126307_10001514_pt1 | contig 15343 bp, 7 predicted proteins | sample Plot28_FD_89955 | JGI IMG/M metagenome (GOLD analysis project Ga0126307, IMG submission 89955) | Serpentine soil microbial communities from UC McLaughlin Reserve, CA, USA - Plot28 | ecosystem: Environmental > Terrestrial > Soil > Grasslands | place: USA: UC McLaughlin Reserve, Lake County... | reverse complement strand
GGCGGCGCCGGATGCCGCGTGGCTCCTCCTCCGGGGCCTGGAGACGCTCGAGGTACGCGTGCGCCGACAATCCGAGACGGCGGCGGAGCTCGTTCGCCGGCTGGCCGCGCATCGGGTGGTGGAGAACCTGCGTTATCCCGGCTTCGGTGGCCTGGTCTCGTTCGACGTGGCGGAGCCGCGTGCGGTCGAGACCGCGACCCGCGTGATCGTCAATGCCACCAGCCTCGGCGGCGTCGTCTCGACCATGGAGTCGCGCCACCGGTGGGAGGGGGATCGGGTTCCGCCTGGCCTCCTGCGCCTGTCGGTCGGGCTCGAGCCGGTCGATACCCTCTGGAACGACCTCGAGCAGGCACTCGCGCCGGCCTAGACCTCGCGCGCGAATCTGCCGAAAGGTCGTTCATCATCCCTCCAGAATGGGCATAGACGGCCAGGGAGCAAGAGGAGCTCCCCGCTCACCCCGCTTGCCAGACAAAAAGGAGTCACCCGTGTCCTCAGTGCCCACCAGTGGTGAGCGCGCAGCGCGTCCGCGCGGAACCACCGCCCGTTCCGATCGCCGGAGCGGTGACGACGGCCTGAACCAGGGCCAGCTCGACCGGCTCGTGCAGGCCCTCGCCGCCGCCGCCGACGGCGACTTCTCCGTCCGCCTCCGGGCCGACGGCCCGATGGCCGATGTCGCCGCGGCGTTCAACGCCCTCGTCGAGCGCAACCAGCACGTGACGAAGGAGCTCGTCCGGGTCAGCAAGGTGGTGGGTCGCGAGGGTCGGATCAACGAGCGTGCGGACGAGGCGGGGGCGCCCGGCTCTTGGGCGGAGAAGGTGGGCGCAGTCAACGAGCTGATCGACAACCTGGCGCGGCCGACGATCGAGGTCGCGCGCGTGATCGACGCGGTCGCGGACGGCGACCTCTCGCAGCGAATCCAGCTCGAAATCGACGGCACGCCGGTCCGCGGCGAGTTCCGCCGCATCGGCAACACCGTGAACACGATGGTCGACCAGCTGTCGGCGTTCGCCGACGAGGTGACGCGCGTCGCGCGCGAGGTTGGCACGGAGGGCAAGCTCGGCGGCCAGGCCCGCGTCAAGGGCGTCTCGGGAACGTGGAAGGACCTGACCGATTCGGTCAACCAGATGGCCTCGAACCTGACCGGCCAGGTGCGCAACATCGCCGACGTCACCACCGCGGTGGCGAACGGCGACCTCTCTCGCAAGGTCACGGTCGACGTCAAGGGCGAAGTGCTCGAGCTGAAGAACACCGTCAACACGATGGTCGACCAGCTTTCGTCCTTTGCGGACGAGGTCACCCGCGTCGCGCGCGAGGTCGGCACGGACGGGAAGCTCGGCGGCCAGGCGCAGGTGAAGGGCGTCTCGGGCGTGTGGAAGGACTTGACGGAGAACGTGAACACGCTCGCCGGCAACCTGACGAGCCAGGTGCGCAACATCGCCGCCGTCACGACCGCGGTCGCGAACGGCGACCTCTCCAAGAAGATCACCGTCGACGTCAAGGGCGAGGTGCTCGAGCTGAAGGAGACCATCAACACGATGGTCGACCAGTTGCGCTCGTTCTCTGCCGAGGTGACGCGCGTGGCGAAGGAGGTCGGTACGGAGGGCAAGCTCGGCGGCCAGGCCCAGGTCGAAGGGGTCTCCGGCGTGTGGAAGGACCTGACGGAGAGTGTGAACACGCTCGCCGACAACCTGACCGACCAGGTGCGCAACATCGCCGACGTGACCACCGCGGTCGCGAACGGCGACCTCTCGAAGAAGATCACCGTCGACGTGCGCGGCGAGGTGCTCGAGGTGAAGGAGACCGTCAACACGATGGTCGACCAGCTGCGCTCGTTCGCGGCCGAGGTCACCCGCGTCGCGCGCGAGGTCGGCACCGAGGGCCGTCTCGGCGGCCAGGCGCAGGTCGAGGGCGTCTCGGGCGTTTGGGAGGACCTGACCGACAACGTCAACTTCATGGCCTCGTCCCTCACCGAGCAGGTGCGGAACATCGCGACCGTGACGACTGCGGTCGCGAACGGCGACCTCTCGAAGAAGATCACCGTCGACGTCAAAGGCGAGATCCTCGAGCTCAAGGACACGATCAACACGATGGTCGACCAGCTCTCGAGCTTCGCCGCCGAGGTCACGCGCGTCGCCCGCGAGGTCGGCACCGAGGGGAAGCTCGGCGGCCAGGCCCAGGTCGAAGGCGTGTCGGGCACGTGGCGCGGGCTGACCGAGAACGTGAACACACTGGCGAACAACCTCACCGGCCAGGTGCGGAACATCGCCGACGTCACGACCGCCGTCGCGAACGGCGATCTCTCGAAGAAGATCACCGTCGACGCGCGTGGCGAGGTCCTGCAGCTGAAGGACACGATCAACACGATGGTCGACCAGCTCTCGAGCTTCGCCGCCGAGGTCACGCGCGTCGCCCGCGAGGTCGGCACCGAGGGCAAGCTCGGCGGCCAGGCCCAGGTCGAAGGCGTCTCCGGCGTCTGGCGCGGGCTGACGGAGAACGTGAACCTGATGGCCGACAACCTGACCGCGCAGGTGCGGTCGATCGCCGACGTGACCACCGCTGTCGCCAAGGGCAACTTGACCCAGAAGATCACGATCGAGACGAAAGGCGAGATCGCGGAGCTCGCCTCGACGATCAACACGATGGTCGACCAGCTCTCGAGCTTCGCCGCCGAGGTCACCCGCGTCGCCCGCGAGGTCGGCACCGAGGGCAAGCTGGGCGGTCAGGCGACGGTCGAGGGCGTCTCGGGCACCTGGCGGGGCCTCACGGACAATGTGAACCTGCTCGCGAACAACCTGACGAGCCAGGTGCGCGCGATCGCCGACGTCACCACCGCGGTCGCGCGGGGCGACCTCTCGCAGAAGATCACCGTCGAGGCCAAGGGCGAGATCGCAGAGCTGAAGGAGACGATCAACACGATGGTCGACCAGCTCTCCGCCTTCGCCGGCGAGGTCACACGCGTCGCACGAGAGGTCGGCACCGAGGGCAAGCTCGGCGTCGAGGCCGAGGTCGAGGACGTCTCCGGCGTCTGGCGCGACCTGACCCAGAACGTGAACACGATGGCGAGCTCGCTCACCGCTCAGGTTCGGAACATCGCCGAGGTGACGACCGCGGTGGCGAACGGCGACCTCTCGAAGAAGGTGACGGTGGACGTGAAGGGCGAGATCGCGGAGCTGAAGTCGACCATCAACACGATGGTCGACCAGCTCTCGAGCTTCGCCGCCGAGGTCACTCGCGTCGCGAAGGAGGTCGGCACGCAGGGCAAGCTCGGCGGCCAGGCAGAGGTGGTCGGCGTCTCCGGCACGTGGAAGGACCTGACCGAGAACGTCAACCAGCTGGCGAACAACCTCACCGACCAGGTGCGGGCGATCGCCGACGTCACCACCGCCGTGGCGCGGGGTGATCTCTCGCAGAAGATCACGGTCGAGGCGAAGGGCGAGGTCGCCCAGCTTGCCTCGACGATCAACACGATGGTCGACCAGCTCTCGACCTTCGCCGCCGAGGTCACCCGCGTCGCTCGCGAGGTCGGCACGGAGGGCAAGCTCGGCGGCCAGGCGCAGGTGAAGGGCGTCTCCGGCACCTGGCGCGACCTGACCGACAACGTCAACTTCATGGCCTCGTCCCTGACGGAGCAGGTGCGGAACATCGCCACGGTCACGACCGCAGTCGCGAACGGCGACCTCTCCAAGAAGATCACCGTGGACGTGAAGGGCGAGGTCTTCGAGCTCAAGGACACGATCAACACCATGGTCGACCAGCTGCGCGCCTTCGCCTCCGAGGTGACGCGCGTGGCGCGCGAGGTCGGCACGGAGGGCCGCCTCGGCGGTCAGGCCCGCGTCGAGGGCGTCTCGGGCACGTGGCGAGACCTGACCGACAACGTGAACGTGATGGCGTCGTCGTTGACAGAGCAGGTGCGGAACATCGCCACGGTCACGACCGCAGTCGCGAACGGCGACCTCTCCAAGAAGGTGACCGTGGATGTGAAGGGAGAGGTGCTCGAGCTCAAGGACACGATCAACACCATGGTCGACCAGCTCTCGAGCTTCGCCGCCGAGGTCACCCGGGTCGCCCGCGAGGTCGGCACGGAAGGCATCCTGGGCGGCCAGGCCGAGGTGGCCGGCGTCTCCGGCACCTGGAAGGACCTGACGGAGAACGTGAATCTGCTCGCCGGCAACCTGACGAGCCAGGTGCGGAACATCGCCGCGGTCACGACGGCGGTCGCGAAGGGCGACCTCTCGCAGAAGATCACCGTCGAGGCGAAGGGCGAGGTCGGCCGGCTCGCGGGAACGATCAACACGATGGTCGACCAGCTCTCGAGCTTCGCCGCCGAGGTCACGCGCGTCGCCCAGGAGGTCGGCACCGAGGGCAAGCTCGGTGTCCAGGCACAGGTCGAGGGCGTCTCCGGCGTCTGGAAGGGCCTGACCGACAACGTCAACCAGCTCGCCCAGACGCTGACGACGCAGCTCCGCGCGATCGCCGACGTGTCGACGGCCGTGACATCCGGCGACCTGACCCGCTCGATCACGGTGGAGGCGGCCGGAGAGGTCGCCGACCTGAAGGACAACATCAACCAGATGATCGGCAACCTCCGCGAGACGACGGAGCGGAACGCCGCGCAGGACTGGCTCAACTCGAACCTCGCCCGCTTCTCGGGGATGCTCCAGGGACAGCGCGACCAGAAGACGGTCGCCCGGCTCCTCATGAGCGAGGTGACGCCGCTCGTCGCCGCCCATCACGGCGCCTTCTACGTGGCCGAGGACTCCGGCGAGGACGAGGAGACCGAGCTACGGCTGATCGCGACCTACGGCTACAAGGAGCGGAAGTCGATCGCGAACCGCTTCAAGGTGGGCGAGGCGCTCGTCGGCCAGGCGGCACTCGAAAAGAAGGCGATCGTGATCACGCAGGCGCCCGAGGACTACATCAGGATCGCCTCCGGCCTGGGCGAGGCGGCGCCGACGAGCATCATCGTCCTCCCCGTCCTCTTCGAGGAGAACGTGATGGCGGTGATGGAGCTGGCCTCCTTCACGCCCTTCACGGAGGTTCAACAGGCTTTCCTCGATCAGCTGTCGGAGTCGATCGGGGTCGTCCTGAACACGATCCTTGCCAACATGCGGACAGAGGAGCTGCTGCTCCAGTCGCAGCAGCTAACGCAGGACCTGCAGAGCCAGTCCGAGGAGCTACAGGCGCAGCAGGACGAGCTGAAGCGCTCGAACGCGGAGCTCGAGGCGCAGACGGCGACGCTCCGCGCCTCCGAGGAGCTGCTGCAGACGCAGCAGGAGGAGTTGCAGCAGACGAACGAGGAGCTCGAGGAGCGCTCGCAGCAGCTCGAGGAGCAGAATCGCCGGATCGAGATCAAGAACGCGGAGATCGAGGAGGCTCGAAGCGCGCTGGAGGAGAAGGCCGAGCAGCTCGCGCTATCGTCGAAGTACAAATCGGAGTTCCTCGCGAACATGTCACACGAGCTGCGGACGCCGCTCAACTCGCTCCTGATCCTCGCGAAGCTGCTCGGCGACAACGCCGCCGGCAACCTGACCGAGAAGCAGATCGAGTTCGCGACGACGATCCACAACGCGGGCTCGGAGCTGCTCAGCCTGATCAACGACATCCTCGACCTCTCGAAGGTCGAGGCCGGGAAGATGGACGTGAACATCGGCGCGGTCTCCGTCGCGGAGGAGCTGGCGACGCTCGAGCGCTCGTTCATGCCGCTCGCTGCGGAGAAGGGCCTCTCCTTCGAGCTCGACTTCGCCGAGAACGCGCTGCCGACGATCGTCACCGACCAGCAGCGGCTGCAGCAGGTGCTGAAGAACCTGCTCTCGAACGCCTTCAAGTTCACGGAGCAGGGCAGCGTCGTGCTCCGGGTCGGGCAGGCGGACGGTCGGCAGTTCGCGGGCGACGCGCTCTCGAAGGCCGAGCGCGTGATCGGCTTCTCCGTCGTCGACACCGGCGTCGGGATCCCGCACGACAAGCTGCGCCTGATCTTCGAGGCCTTCCAGCAGGCGGACGGGACGACGAGTCGGCGCTACGGCGGCACCGGCCTCGGTCTCTCGATCAGCCGTGAGATCTCCCGCCTGCTCGGCGGGGAGATCCACGTCGAGTCGACCCCGGGCGAGGGGAGCACGTTCACGCTCTATCTGCCGGAGCGCTACGTGGAGCAGGCCCCCGCGCAGTCGGCGGCCGAGCTGCTCGACGCCGTCTCGGCCGGGCTCACCCCGGCGACGGCCGCGCTGCCGCTGCCGGCCGGCAAGAACGGCGACGAGCCGGAGCTCGACCCGACCCTGCTGCTGGAGAGCGAGGTCGCCGACGATCGCGAGTCGATCGAGGCAGGCGACCGGGTCGTGTTGATCGTCGAGGACGACGCCGATTTCGCCCGGACGGAGCTCGAGATCGCCCGCGAGCGGGGCTTCAAGGGCCTCGTCGCGCTGCGCGGCGACACCGGCCTCGCGCTCGCGCGAGAGTTCCGGCCGGACGCGATCGTGCTCGACATGAGCCTCCCGGTGCTCGACGGCTGGACGGTGCTCGACCGGCTCAAGCGACATCCCTCGACACGCCACATCCCCGTGCACATCGTCTCGGCGATGGGGGAGCTGCAGCCGGCGCTGCTGGCCGGGGCGGCAGCGTTCACGCAGAAGCCGGCTTCGCTCGAGGCGCTCGAGGGCGTCTTCGGCGGGATCGAGTCGTTCATCGACCGCGACGTCCGGAGGCTGCTCGTCGTGGACGACGACGAGGCGCAGCGCAATTCGATCGTCGAGCTCGTAGGCGGGGACGGCGACGTCGAGATCGTCGCCGTCGGCTCGTCCGAGGAGGCGCTCGCCGCGCTGGAGTCCGGGCCTGAGTTCGACTGCATGGTGCTCGACCTGAAGCTGCCGAAGATGACCGGGTTCGACCTGCTCGAGAAGGTGAAGACAACCGAGCGCTCGCGGTCGCTGCCGGTGATCGTCTATACCGGCAAGGAGTTGACGCGGCGCGAGGAGACGAAGCTGAAGCGGTACGCGGAGACGATCGTCGTCAAGGACGCCCGCTCGCCGGAGCGTCTCCTCGACGAGACGTCGCTCTTCCTGCACCGGGTCGAGTCGAACCTGCCCGACGAGAAGCGCAAGCTGCTGGAGCAGCTGCACAGCACCGACGCCGTCTTCGTCGGCAAGAAGGTGCTGATCGTCGACGACGACGTCCGTAACGTCTTCGCCCTCACGAGCGCGCTGGAGGCGCACGGGATGGAGGTCGCCTTCGCCGAGAACGGTCGCGAGGGGATCGAGGCGCTCAAGCAGGCCCGCGACTTCGACCTCGTCCTGATGGACGTGATGATGCCGGAGCTGGACGGCTACGAGACCACCCAGGCGATCCGGCTGCTGCCGGAGTTCCAGAAGCTGCCGATCATCGCGCTGACCGCAAAGGCGATGAAGGGTGATCGGGAGCGCTCGATCGCCGCCGGGGCGTCCGACTACATCACCAAGCCCGTCGACACCGACCAGCTGCTCTCCCTGATGCGGGTGTGGCTCTACCAGTAGGCAGAGGCGAGGAGCTCGAGCTCGAGCGGCTCGAGATCGAGCTCCTCCTCGAGGCGATCCACCGCCGCTACGGGTTCGACTTCCGCCAGTACGCGCCGGCCTCGCTGCGGCGGCGCGTGCACCGGCGGATGGACGGCGAGAAGCTCGGGACGATCGCGGCGCTGCAGGAGCGACTCCTGCACGATCCCGCCGTGATGGAGCGGCTGCTGCTCGACCTCTCGATCAATGTGACCGCGATGTTCCGTGATCCGAGCTTCTTCCTCTCGTTCCGCGAGAAGGTCGTCCCGCTGCTGCGCACCTATCCGTTCTCGCGGCTCTGGGTTGCCGGCTGCTCGACCGGCGAGGAGGTCTACTCGCTCGCGATCCTGCTTGCCGAGGAGGGCCTCGCCGACCGCGTGCGGATCTACGCCACCGACATCAACGGGGCCGTAATCGAGCAGGCGCGGCTCGGCGTCTTCCCGCTCGACAAGATGCAGGAGTACACCCAGAACTACATCCGGGCGGGCGGGACGCGCTCCTTCTCCGAGTACTACGTCGCTCGCTACGACGGTGCACGCTTCGCGCAGGAGCTCGTCGACGGCGTCGTCTTCGCCCAGCACAACCTCGCCTCGGACGCGGCCTTCAACGAGTTCCACGTGATCACCTGCCGCAACGTGATGATCTACTTCGCCCAGCCGCTGCAGCAGCGCGTGCACGAGCTCTTCTACGAGAGCCTCGCCATGTTCGGCGTGCTCGCGCTCGGGCAGAAGGAGACGATTCGCTTCTCCCCGCACGAGCGCTCCTACGACGAGCTGGACGCCGAAGAGCGCTTGTACAAGAAGGTGCGATGAGGCCGCGTAGCTTCGGACCGCATCCGTGGGGGAAACGGGGTTTCCCCCACGAAACCGCTTCCTCTCACCTCGTCAGCGGGAGCCTTGCGGTTCACCCACGCCCCCTTCCCGCTCAGCGAGCACCAGGCGGTGCTCGATGAGCTACGAGGTGATCGCGATTGGCGCCTCCTGGGGCGGCCTACAGGCAGTGACGACACTGCTCGAAGGCATTCCGGACGAGCTCGACCAAGCGATCGTCGTCGCGCAGCACCGGTCGCCCGAGTCAGGCCGTGGCATGCTCGAGTCGCTGCTGCAGCGCCACATCACCCGCCCCGTCCACCAACCCGGGGACAAGGACGTCATCGATCCAGGCCACGTGTACGTCGCTCCGCCCGACTACCACCTGCTCGTCGACGAGCGCCACTTCGCTCTCTCGGTGGACGCGCGCGTCCAGCACGCGCGGCCGTCGATCGACGTGCTCTTCGAGTCTGTCGCGCAGTCCTTCCGCGACCGCGCGATCGGGGTCGTGCTTACGGGCTCGAACGAAGACGGCGCCGCCGGGCTGGCGGCGATCAAGCAGAACGGAGGCGTATCGATCGTCCAGGACCCCCAGACGGCGGAGAAGCGCACGATGCCGGACGCCGCCATCGCCGGCTCCGTCGCCGACGCGGTGCTGCCGCTCGAGCAGATTCCCGCTTTCCTGTACGGGCTGTGCTGCCCATGACCGACCCCCGGACCGACGCCGTGACCGAAGCCGACCGCGCCAAGCTCCTGCTCGTCGACGACCGGCCGGAGAACCTGCTCGCGCTCGAGGCAATCCTGGAGCCGCTGAAGACCATCCTGGTGCGGGCGTCGTCGGGCGAGGAGGCGCTGCGACGGCTGCTGCACGAGGAGTTCGCGGCGATCCTGCTCGACGTGCAGATGCCGGGCATGGACGGGTTCCAGACTGCGGAGCTGATCAAACAGCGCGAGCGGACGAGCCACGTGCCGATCCTCTTCCTGACCGCGATCTCGAAGGACGCCGAGCACATCTTCCGCGGCTACAGCGCCGGCGCGGTCGACTACCTGCTGAAGCCGTTCGACCCGCTGATCCTGCGCGCGAAGGTGGCCGTCTTCATCGACCTGTGGGAGAAGACGATGGAGCTCAGGCGCCGCGACGCGCTCCTGGCAGAGCAGGAGCTGGCTGCGGCCGAGCGCGAGAGCGAGGTCCGCTACCGCTCGCTCGCCGACGCCGTGCCGCAGATCGTCTGGACGACCGGCGTCGACGGACGCACTCGCTTTTACAACGCGCGCTGGTTCGAGTACACGGGGATGAGCCGCGACGGGCCTCGTTTGGCGCTGCGGCACATCCATCCCGAGGACACGCCGAGGATGCACGAGCGGTGGGCGGCCGCCAAGGCGAGCGAGACGCCCTTCGAGATCGAGTACCGGCTGCTCCGAGCCGACGGCGTCTACCGCTGGCACCTGGGGCGCGCCGTGGCGGAGCGGGACGACACCGGCGCGTTGATCGGCTGGGTCGGAACGGCCACCGACATCGAGGACCGCAAGCTCACCGAGGACCGACAGGCCTTTCTCGCCGAGGCGGGCTGGGTGCTCGGCAGCTCGCTCGACTACGAGCAGACGCTCGGCGACGTCGCGCGCCTCGCCGTCCCCCACGTCGCGGACTGGTGCGCGGTGGACATCTTCGTCGACGGGAAGCTGGAGCGGCTGGCTCTCGAGCATGCCGATCCGCTCAAGGTTGCTCTCGCGCGCGAGCTCGAGGCGCCGATGCTGTCCGCGGTGGCCGTGGCGACGCGGACGCCCGACCCCGTGCTCGTGACACAGGTCGACGAGGGTGCGTTGGCGGCCTTCCGCTTCAACGAGGGCCAGCTCGAGATTGCCCGCACGCTCGCCCCCAAGTCGTACGTGACAGTGCCGCTCACAGCGCGGGGGGAGGTCTTCGGCTCGGTCACGCTCGTCACGGCCGAATCCGGGCGCGTCTATGGCGCCGACGACCTCGCGCTCGTGGTCGAGCTCGCGCGGCATGCGGCCGCCGCAATCGACAACGCCCGGCTGTACGCGGCGTCGGAGCGGCGCAGCCGCGCGGCGCGCGCGCTCGAGGCGGTCGGAGACGGGGTCGTCCTCGTCGACCGCGAGGGGGTGATCCGTCTCTGGAACACCGCCGCGACGACGATCACGGGGCTTTCCGAGACCGAGGTGCTCGGCCGGCCGATCGCGGACGTCGTGCACCGCTGGCGCGAGATTTCGCCGCTGATCCCCGTCGCGGACACGCCGGGCGAGCCCGTACGGGCCGAGACGGTCCCGGCCGAGTTCGGCGGCCGCGAGCTCTGGATCTCGGGCTCCGGCGTCGGCTTCGAGGAGGGCACCGTCTACGCATTTCGCGACCTGACCGAGGAGCGGGCGCTTGAGTCGCTGAAAGCCGACTTCGTCGCCACCGTCTCCCACGAATTGCGGACGCCGTTGGCGGCGATCTACGGGTCGGCGCAGACGATCCGCCGCACGGACATCGAACTCGACCCCGAGATCCACGACCAGCTGCTGAGCGTGATCGCCTCCGAGTCGGACCGCCTGGGCACGATCGTCAACGACCTGCTCGTCGCGGGCCGGCTCGATGCCGACCAGCTCCCGATCGAGGTCGAGCGCTGCGACCCAGCGGCCCTGGTCGAGGCGGTGCTGGAGGCGGCGAAGACCCATCTGCCGGAGAGCATCGAGCTCGAGCTGTCCGTCCCGGACGAGCTTCCCGAGGTCGTCGCGGACCCAGGCCAGCTACACCAGGTGCTCGCGAACCTCGTCGACAACGCGATCAAGTACTCACCCGAGGGCGGCCCCGTCGCGATCTCGGTCGCGAACGGCGACGGCTCGATCCGGTTCTCGATCGCGGATTCCGGGCTTGGGATCCCCGCCTCCGAGCACCGCCGCATCTTCGAGAAGTTCTACCGCCTCGATCCCCACATGACCCGCGGCATCGGCGGCACCGGCCTCGGCCTCTACATCTGCCGCGAGCTCGTGCGCCGCATGGACGGAAAGATCTGGGTCGAGTCGCGCCTCGGCGAAGGCTCGACGTTCGTCGTGGAGCTTCCCGCCGCCAACGAGCCGCGCTCGTAGACCGCTTTCTGATTGGTCCTCACGCACGTGTGGGGGGTCTCGGTCTCGGCCACGACACGTCTCTTCGCGGCGGTCTAGCGGGCACCGCCGGCGACGCCGGTGGCGCCGCCGCCGGTGGACTCGCTCGAGAGCCGAGACGCGATCCAGACGGGGATCATCGAGAGCAGGATCACGAAGACCGCGACGACGTTGACGATCGGCAGCTGGTTCGGCCGCGAGAGGTTGTTGAGGATCCAGATCGGCAGCGTCTGGTCTGCACCCGCCGTGAACGTCGTCACGATCACCTCGTCGAACGAGAGCGCGAACGCGAGCAGCCCGCCGGCGAGCAGTGCGGTCTTCATCTGTGGGAACGTGACGAACCGAAAGGTCTGCCACGTATCCGCGCCGAGATCGGCCGACGCCTCCTCGAGCGACGCCTGCGTGCGCCGCAGCCGCGCGGCGACGTTGTTGAAGACGACAACGATGCAGAAGGTCGCATGCCCGACGATGATCGTGAACAGGCCGAGATCGACGCCGAAGGGGTCCGGGAGGTTGCGGAACGTCGCGTTCAGCGCCATGCCCGTCACGATCCCGGGCAGCGCGAGCGGGAGGATGACGAGGAACGAGATCGACTCCCGTCCGAAGAAGCGGTAGCGGGACACCGCCATCGCCGCGAGCGAGCCGAGCGCGAGTGCAATCAGCGTCGCGCCGAGCGCCGCCTTCACCGAGACGAACAGCGCATCCCGTACCCCCGGGTTGTCGATCGCGCGGCCGAACCACTTCGTCGTCACACCCTCGAGCGGCCAGACGAGCGAGCGGCGTTCGTTGAACGCGTAGAGAAAGATGACGAGCAACGGCAGGTAGATGAATGCCATGGTCAAGGCCGACAGGCCGCGCAGCATCCATGCTCCGGTTCGCGACGTCACGAATGATCCGCCCGCGGATGGTGGTTTCGCGCCCGTGGCGCGCTAACTGCCTGCGGGCGGGTCACAGGTTGTCGAACGCTCCTATCCGCCGAACCAGCAACAGGTAGACGACCATGACGATCACGGGCACCGTCGCGAACGCGGCTGCGAACGGGAGGTTGTTGGCGACGCCGACGTTGATGTAGACGACGTTGCCGATGAACTGCGTGCTCGAGACGAGCTGTGGCGTGATGTAGTCGCCGAGCGTCAGCGAGAAGGTGAAGATCGACCCGGCCGCGATCGCCGGCAGCGCGAGCGGCAGCACGACCCGCCACAGCGTTCGCAGCCCCTTCCCGCCCAGATCCGCCGACGCCTCGAGCATCGAGTTGGGGATCCGCTCGAGCCCGGCGTAGATCGGCAGGATCATGAACGGCAGCCACAGGTAGCTGAAGACGAGCCACGTGGCCACGTTCCCGAAGCCCGGCCCTGAGAGCCCGATCGGGTCGAGCGCCCAGTTCAGGATCCCGTTCTCTTGGAGGATGATCCGCCAGGCGTAGACCTTGACCAGGTAGCTCGCCCAGAGCGGGAGCAGGATCGCGACGACGAGCAGGTTCCGCGTCCGGCGGGAGGCGACCTTCGCCATGTAGAAGGCGATCGGGAACGCCAGCAGGATGTCGGTCAGCGTCACCGCCGCGGCGATCGCGATCGTGCGGATCGTGATCGTGCGGTAGACGTCGCTCTCCCACAGCTGCCGGAAGTTCTGGAAGCCGTAGTCGTGGACGACCTGGGAGGTGAACGGGTCCAGCCGCCAGAACGCGGCGACGAAGAGCACCGCGAGCGAGCCGAGGTAGGCCAGCAGCAGCCACGAGAGCGGCGGCGTCAGCAGCAGCCCGAGCCGCAGCCGCGGGTGGCGGTGCAGGAACGAGGAGAGGCGCCGCCCGGGGGAGGTCCCGGACGACGCCTCGAGTCCCTCAGAGGCCGAGATCGCCTATCCCTTGATCTCGGTCCAGGCTTGAGTCCATTCCGAGTAGTCCTTGCAGACCTGGCCGCGGTCGTCGCCGCAGTCCGCCTGCGGAGTCTTCCAGTAGTAGATCTGCTCGAAGTACTCCTCGTCGTCGGCGTGGAAGAGCGTGCAGTGGTCCTTGTTGGCCGTCATCGAGCACGCCTCCTTCGAGGACGGGGCCTCGCCGAAGTATTCGGTCGCCGCCGCGTTCGCCTTTGCGGAGATGATGTGGTTCATCCACATGTACATGCAGTTCGGGTTCTTGGCCTTGGACGAGATCATCCACGTGTCCGACCAGCCGGTCGAGCCCTCTTTCGGCAGGATCGCCTCGACGGGCACCTTCTCGCCCTTGAGCACGTTCGTGATCACCTGCCAGGTCGTACCGACGACGCTCTCGCCGCCGGTGAAGGCTGCGATCTGCTTCGTGTAGTCGGACCAGTACTCGCCGATGTTCTCCCGCTGCTTCTTGAGCAGGTCGACGGCCGCATCGAACTGCTTCTGGTCGAGCTCGTAGGGATCGGTGATGCCGAGATCCGGCTGCGTCGCCTTCAGGTACACCGCCGCGTCTGCGATGTAGATCGGGCTGTCATAGGCCGTCACCTTGCCCTTGTACGGCTCCGCCTTGTCCCAGACGACAGCCCACGAGTCCGGCGCCGGCTTCACGACGTCCGTCCGGTACTGGAGCAGGTTGGCCCCGCGGCCGTGCGGAACGCCGTACGAAACGCCGTCGACGGTGTTGTGCGGCTGATCCTTGAGCCCCTCGAAGACGTTCTCGTAGTTCGGGATCAGGTCGAGGTTCACCGGCGCGACGTCGCCGGCGGCGATCAGCCTCAGGCTCGCATCGCCGGAGGCCGAGACGCCGTCGTACTGGCCGGTGCGCATCAGGGTCACCATCTCGTCTGATGTGTTGCCGGTCTTGACGTTGACCTGGCAGCCCGTCTCCTTCTCGAAGTCGGTCACCCAGTCGACCTTGGGATCGGTGCTGCCGTCCTCGACGTAGCCGGCCCAGGCGATCAGGTTGACCTGGCCCTCTCCGTCGCCGAGCGACTGCTGCATCCCTTCCGGAGTCCCGCCCGTCGTCTCGGCCACCGTCGTGCCTGCGCCGCCGGCCTCGTTGTCGTCGTCGTCGCCGCCGCAGCCCGCGGCCATGACACACAGCAGGCCGGTGGCGACCAGCGCCGCCGACCAGCGTCCCACTCGTTGCTTGCTCATCGATCCTCGCCTCCGTTCGACCCGGTTGTCTCGATCTCGAAAGCGTGTGCGGGCAGCCAGCTGGCCCGGACACGTCTTCCCTTTTGCTCCAACACCTCCGTCGACCCCTCCTCGAGGTTCTGGCTCACCACCGTCAGCTCACCGCCGGCGTCGAGCCGGACGTGGAAGCGAGTGACCGCGCCCACGTAGACGACGTTCTCGATCGTGCCGGCCTCGACGGTCGCGCCTTCCGCCGGCGCATCCGCTGAGCCGAGCAGGCGGATCTTCTCCGGCCGCACCGTGAAGCGGCGTCCGGCCCGCTCGAGCACGTTCGAGACGCCGACGAAGCCGGCGATGAACTCACTCGAGGGATGCTCGTACACGTCGGCCGGAGCGCCCAGCTGCTCGATCCGGCCCTCGTTGAAGACCGCGAGGCGGTCGCTCATCGTCAGCGCCTCCTCCTGGTCGTGCGTGACGTAGACGAACGTGATCCCGAGCTCCTGCTGGATCCGCTTCAGCTCCACCTGCAGCTCCTGGCGCAGCTTCAGGTCGAGCGCGCCGAGCGGCTCGTCCAGGAGGAGAGCCTGGGGGCGGTTCACGATCGCGCGCGCGAGGGCGACGCGCTGCCGCTGGCCGCCCGAGAGCTGCGAAGGCTTGCGGTTCCCGTAGCCTTCGAGCCGGACCAGCGCGAGCGCCTCGCCCGTGCGCTGCCTCCGCTCCGCCCGCTGCACCTTCTTCACCCGCAGCCCGTACTCGACGTTCTCCTGCACTGTCATGTGCGGGAACAGCGCGTAGTCCTGGAAGACCGTGTTGACGTCGCGCGCGTAGGGCGGCAGCGAGGAGACGTCC
>Ga0126307_10001513_pt1 | contig 15344 bp, 17 predicted proteins | sample Plot28_FD_89955 | JGI IMG/M metagenome (GOLD analysis project Ga0126307, IMG submission 89955) | Serpentine soil microbial communities from UC McLaughlin Reserve, CA, USA - Plot28 | ecosystem: Environmental > Terrestrial > Soil > Grasslands | place: USA: UC McLaughlin Reserve, Lake County... | reverse complement strand
TGAAGGCATGGATTTACGCGTACGCGCCAAGCGTGGCGTCGTGCTGGCGACGGGTGGATTCGAGTGGGACTCCAAGCTGGTCGAGGCCTATCTTCGCGGTCCGATGCGCGGTGCGGTGTCCCCGCCGAACAACACCGGCGACGGCCTGCGGATGGCGATGGCGCACGGCGTCGATCTGGCCAACATGGGCGAAGCCTGGTGGGTGCCGATCGTCCAGCTGCCCGACGACACCTTTCAGGGTCATCCGCGAAGCCGCAGCGTGCGACTGGAACGGACGCGCCCGCGAAGCATCATCGTCAACCGGGCGGGTAAGCGGTTCCTCAATGAGGCAGGCGAATACAACTCGATGGCGGGGCCGTTTCAGTACCTCGACCCACGCGACGGTTATGCGAACGACCCGGCGTGGATTGTCTTCGACTCATTGCATCTCAAGCGCTACGGCTTCCTCGGGGTGGCGCCTGGCGAGCCCGCCCCGGATTGGTTCTCGCCGTCGGCTGACCTTGCCGAACTTGCCACCAAGACCGGCATAGACGCCGACGGCCTGGCGCGCACGCTGACCGCATGGAACGACAACGTCCCGCACGAGTCAGATCCCGACTTCGGCCGCGGCTCAAGCGCTTACGACGGATACTGGGGCGACGACAAGGCGGCGACCACGGCAGGCAAGACGCTGGGTCCCATTGACACGGCCCCGTACTATGCGGTGCCGGTGTCGATCGGTGCAATGGGCACCAAGGGCGGGCCGCGTACGGACCGCGACGGTCGCGTCCTGCACGTCAGCTCGCCGATCCCGGGTCTGTACGCGGCCGGCAATGCGATGGCCGGGGCGACCGGGAAGGCCTACGGCGGTGCGGGCGGAACCCTCGGTCCCGCAATGGTGTTCGGCTACCGCGCGGGCCTGGCGGTATCAGTGCGCTCCTAGCCAGAGAGAGCTGAGCCGACGAAATAGCTGCCCAGCAGGCACACGGCGATGAGCACAACCCAAGCATCGGTGAGGCGGCACAGCAACGCGGGGGCATGGCGAACTTCCATGAATTCCCGGAAAATGATGCGCACTTTGATGAGCGCGATCGCGATCGCGCTCACGGTGACCACGGTGCTGGCCTTTAACGTCCCGTTCTGATCGACCGCCCGATCCATCCAGACGTATGCGAGCGTCATCGACGTCAGGATCAACCAAACGATCAGCAGTCTCTTGTTGAAAGTGGTGCTCACAGTTCACCTCACGACGTAGAGCAATGCAAAGATCAGGACCCATAGGAAATCGACGGTGTGCCAGTACGTCGCGCCCGTTTCGACCAGCTGCTGAGATCGCCGGACCGGGCTCCACAACTGGTAGACGACGACGCCCAACCCGATGAAGCCGATCAACACATGTATGCAGTGGATCGACGTCAGGAAGAAATAGTGCTGAAAGAACTCGTCGCTGGTGAACGTGTTCCCCATCTGGATCTCGTTGACCCACTCCAGCACCTTGGAGGTCAGAAACACGACCCCGAAGGAAACGGTCAGAAAGGCATTGATCAATGCCGACCGGTACGCGCCCTCCCTGGACGCCTGGACACATCGGGCAATCGCCCACGAGCTCAGTAGCAAGGCGATCGTGTTGAAGACCCCGAAGCGGAGATCCAAGGCTGCCTGGGACTGCAGGTAGAGCTCCTCGTTCTGGGTGCGGGAAACCAGGTACACCGAGAAGTACCCCGTGAAGAGAAGTGACTCGAAGAGAACGAACATCCACATGTCCGGCTGCCCCGGTACGAACTTTGTCAACTTCTCCTCGAGTTGCGGCCGTGAGCCGGCACGGTTCGTCATCGGACCGCCTCGGCTGCATCCGAGTGGTCTGCCACACCCTTGTCCGGAAGGTCGGGTAGCGGCCCCGCGCCGAAGTCCTCGCGCTGGATCATCTTTCGCAGCAGCACGATGAAAACGCCTGTGTAGGTGACGAACACAACCATGTTGATCCACCAAGCTATCGCGCCGTTCCACGCGAACGCGCCGCGATGAAAGATCCACGCCGGCGCGACGACAACTTCGGTCAGCGCGTTGCACAGACTGAGATAGCCGAACCACTTTGGGAACACGCAGTTCTTGTCGAGCAGAATCGCCACCATCCACACCAAGGAGCCGATCATGAACACTCCCATGGTCCCGCTGAACGACAAGAACGCGAAATCGTATAACCAGTGGATCAGCTCGGGGTCACGGTCGGGCCGAAGGGCGGCAACAGTCATCGCGATCGCCATCACCAGCATGCCGGGGATGGCGCTGAGCGAATAGATGATCAAGTACGAATACGCGAAGAGCCGACTTACTGACATCCGCCGCATCGAATACGCGAGGAGGGCGTTCATGGGGGCGCACATACCTGTGATGAGGAACACGACGCCGAACCCGGCGAGAATGCCAAGGTGGCGATCGCTGAACCACTGTGTGACCGTCGGGGTATCCCATGCAGGGCTTGGCGGAGGCTGGACGCGAGTGACGAAGAAGAACAGCACACCGTACAACTGGTAGAAGATCACCATCACCCACCACGCGAACCACAACTCGCGTTTGGGATGGTGACGGAAGTTCCAGGCGAGCCTGCTCACCCATGAGCCGGCGGGCGGGTCCGGCGCCGTCAACGGCTCCGTTGTCTTCATCTTCGGCAGGCTCATGCTGCGACCCGGTCCTGCGCTCGCTGCTGCCGAATCGTCTGGCCGAGAACGATTCCCATGACGATGATCCATGCGGCGATTGCAATGTTCTTGACCCAGAAGGACAACAGCCCGTCCCAGGCCAAAGGCCCAGTGGACGCCAGCGCGGTGAAGGCGGCGGGTGCCAGCGCAACCGCGATCAGCACATTGAAGTGTGCCACCCACGGTTTGAAGACCGGTCGAGCTTGCCGATCCCAGTAGATCGCCAGCGCCAGCAGCAGGCACTGTGCGATTAGATAGGCAACCAGAATGGTGAAGGTGAGCCACGCGAGATCGTTGAGCAATTGGGTCAGCTCGGGGGCGCGTTCCGGGCGGAAGGAGCCGAGCAGCCAGAACATGTTCGCGATGAGAAATAGCGTGGGCGGGCCGCCGGCGCAGGCAATCAGGCTGTAGGACAGGATCGGCGTGCGGTGGGCCATCCGTCGTACCTGCATCGCCACGAGAATCACGACGGGGATCAGACCCACGCCGAACCAGTTGAACAAGATCATGCTGTAGCGAATACGCGCGGTTTCATCCCGATAGAAACCTGCGACCTCCTCCGCGGACATGGTTGGCGACATCGGGTGAAGGAAGCCCGGAAACAAGAAGAACGCAGACGCCCAAATGATTGCCAGCGCGGGCAATGTCCAAAACAGGATCAACTCGCCATCAGTTCGTCTCATCGTCGAAACCTCTTTGATCCTCAGCGTTGGTTGCCGATCGGCTACTTAGCACGGTAGCCGATCGGCAACCTAACGGTCAATGGTCGGCTACCCTCGGCTTGTGGCGTCCCGAAAGCCCAGACGATTCAGTGAGATCACACGCACCGCGGCACAAACGCGCGTCCTCGATGCCGCTCTGAGATTGATCGCCGAACGCGGGGTCAGCGGAACGTCGCTGCAGATGATCGCTGACGCCATGGGCGTGACCAAGGCTGCCGTCTATCGCCAGTTCAAGACGAAGGAAGCGATCGTCATCGCGATCACCGAACGGGAACTCGGCATGCTGGAGGATGCGCTGGAGGCCGCCGAGGCGGAGGATGACCGGCTGCGTGCGCGCGAGGTGCTGCTGAACCGGGTAATCGATCAGGCGATTGCGCGTCGCGGGACAGTCAGCGTCTTGCAGTTCGACCCGGTGATCATCCGGCTGCAGGCCGAGCACAAACCGTTTCAGCGATTCATCGAGCGCCTCTTCGCGGCGTTGCTCGGCACAGAGACGGGAGTTGAGGCACGCCTACACGCGGCGATGTTGTCGAGTGCGATCAGCGTCGCGGTCATGCATCCGCTGATCGCCGACGTCGACGACGACACTCTGCGCTCGCAGCTGGCGCAGATGACGCGCCGGATGCTCGATTTGCCGACTCAGGTCTCGGCCGGGACGAGGGGCGAGCGCTCGGCCGCGGTCTAAGAGCGGTCCGAATCACGGCGAGCTGTTCGCGCACATGAGCGCCAGGGCGCCGGTTCGAACTCCGGCAACCACGCCGCCGTCGACCAGGAGGTCGATCCCTAATGAATGACGCTGCCCTACCGTCTCGTCGAGGTGCCGGCGTGCGTTTATTGTTCGGCCGGAACGACGAACAATCGCTCGGCCGCGGTATATGGATCGTGCGTGCCCTCGGCCACCGCTTCGGCCAGCCGATCCAGGTCAGGGTGGTTGCGTAATTGTGTTTGTGCCAAGGACAGAATCTGCGCACGGGCGCGTGCCTTGCGCCGTTCCAGGCTATCGGCGCGGTGATGTGCCTCGATCGTTTCGATCAGCTCAGGCATGCCTTCGCCCTGCGCCGCAACGAGTTTCAATATCGGCGCATGCGTCTCGGCGCGGAGGTCCCGCACCGTCTGGTCCGCACCTTCACGGTCGGCCTTGTTCACCACCACGATGTCCGCGACTTCCAGCAGACCGGCCTTCGCGGCCTGAACGGCGTCGCCCGCACCCGGATTGAGGATCACGACCGTCGGGTCGGCAATGGCGGCGATCTCGATCTCGGACTGTCCGACGCCGACCGTTTCCAACACGATCAAGTCGTACGACAAGGCCGACAGCAGCCTGATGGCGGCAGGCACCGCCGCCGCCAGCCCTCCGAGGTGGCCCCGCGTCGCGACAGAACGGATGAGCACGTCGGAGTCGTTGATATGCGCGGCCATTCGGATCCGGTCACCCAGCAGCGCGCCGCCGCTGTATGGCGATGACGGGTCGACGGCCAATACAGCCACTCGCATCTCGCGCTCGCGATACGCACCAACCAGGGCAGCGACCGTCGTCGACTTTCCCGCTCCCGGCGGGCCCGTCACTCCGAGGATCCGCGGAGGCGAGGTCACACCGAGCGCATCCAGCACCTCGTTGCGGCGCGGACTCTCGACCAGGCTCAACAACTTCCCGGCCGCTCGGGTGGATCCCGTGCGCGCCGCCGCGATGAGCTCATCAATGGTCATCTTGACGCCGAGCTTACGGTGCCGGCACCTCGATCACGGTGGCCGAACCCATACCGCCACCGGCACACATCGCCGCCACCCCGATACCGCCACCGCGCCTGCGCAGTTCGTGCACGAGCGTGACGAGCATCCGCGCACCGGTCGCGGCGACCGGATGGCCGAGCGAGCAGCCGCTGCCACTGACGTTGACCTTGTCCGGATCGATGTCGAGCAGCTTGATCGTGGCCACGCACATCGCCGCGAAGGCCTCGTTGATCTCGAACACGTCCACATCGGCGAGCGAAAGCCGTGCACGGGCAAGCGCTTTCGGAATCGCCTCGACCGGGGCCAGGCCAGTGAAGGCGGGATCGACACCGACCGAAGCCCACGACCGAATCGTCGCCAAAGCCGGCAGCCCGAGCCGGTCGCTGGCGACGGCGAGCAGCGCAGCACCGTCGTTGGCGCCGCAGGCATTACCCGCGGTGATCGAAAACCCTTCGATTTCGGGGTGCAGCGGCTTGAGCGAGGCCAGCTTCTCGATGCTGGTATCGCGCCGTGGATGCTCGTCGACCTCGAACAAGCCGTGCGGCGTCTCGATCGGCACGATCTCGTGCTTGAACCGTCCCTCGTCGATCGCCTGGATGGCCTTGCGGTGCGAGCCCAATGTCCACTGGTCCATGTCCTCGCGCGACACTCCGGCGTTGACCGCCGCGTTCCAGCCCACGGTGATCGACATGTCCATGTTGGGCGCGTCCGGCCGGTCCGGATGCGTTGGCGGGAACCAGTCGACCATCTCAGCGTCTTTGTGGCTGCCGGCCCGGCGCTTGAACCGCGGCGACGTCGACGCGGAGTTCACGCCGCCCGCGAGGATCAGCTGGTCCATTCCGGCCCGAATGCTGGCCGCGGCGCCCTGCACGGCGGCTTGGCCTGCGGCGCAGTGTCGATTGATCGCGAGGCCCGGAACCGAGGTGAGGCCCGCGGTGATCGCGGCGTGCCGGGCGACGACACCGCCGCCGTACAGGCCCTCGCCCAGAATCACGTCGTCGATCTGCGCGCTACCGAGATCCGCCACCGCCGCGCCGACGACGTGCTCCGCCAGCTGATAGGCGTCGGTGTCGCGCAGCGTGCCCTTCACGGCGGTGCCGATGGGCGTACGCAGGGCGGACACGATGACGGCTTCAGGCATGGGTGTCTCCGTTTCGGATGAGAATGCTATTCTCTCAGCTCGAGAGTGTCAGTTGCAAGAAGGGGAACCCATATGCAAATCGCAGGTAGCTCGGCGATCGTCGTTGGTGGCGCGGGTGGCCTGGGTGAAGCCACCGTTCGGCGCCTGCGCGGCGCGGGAGCCAAGGTGGTCGTCGCCGACCTCGCCGATGACAAGGGCAAAGCGCTCGAGAGCGAGCTCGGTGTGCGCTATGTGCCCACCGACGCCACCTCGGAAGAGTCGGTCAACGCGGCGATCGCCGAGGCGTCGTCGCTTGCTCCCCTGCGGATCTCTGTCGACACCCACGGCGGTCCCGCCAGCGGCGGCCGCCTGATCGGCAAGGACGGCTCGCCGCTGGATCTCGACGGCTTCAAGAAGACGATCGAGTTCTACCTGACCGCGGTCTTCAACGTGATGCGGTTGTCTGCCGCCGCGATCGCCAAATCGGAGCCGCTGGAAGAGGGTGGCCGCGGGGTCATCGTCAACACCGCATCGATCGCCGGCTACGAGGGACAGATCGGTCAGCTCCCCTACTCCGCGGCCAAGGGCGGCGTACTGGGCATGACGCTTGTCGCCGCCCGCGACCTCTCGCCGCTGGGCATCCGCGTCGTCACGATCGCGCCCGGCACGATCAACACCCCGGCATACGGCAAGGCGGCCGACCAGCTCGAACAGTACTGGGCTCCGCAGGTGCCGTTCCCCAAGCGCATGGGCCGATCGACTGAATACGCGCAACTGGCGCAGAGCATCATCGAAAACGACTACCTGAACGGCGAAATCATTCGCCTCGACGGAGCGCTGCGGTTCCCGCCGAAATGAGCGGTTCACTAAAGGGCAAGGTGGCCTTCGTCGCCGGTGCCAGCCGTGGCATCGGGGCGACGGTGGCCGAGGCGCTAGCCCGCGAAGGAGCGGCGGTCGCGGTCGCCGCCCGCTCGGAGCAAGAGGGCAAGGTCCCCGGCACGATTCACGCTGTCGCCGACCGCATTACGTCGGCGGGCGGCGGCGCATTGCCGGTGCACTGCGATGTCACCAGCGAGGAGTCGGTGGAAGCCGCTGTGACAGCGACGGTTTCGGAGTTCGGCGGCATCGACATCCTCGTCGCCAACGCCGGCGTGCTGTGGCTGGGCCCGATCGAGTCCACGCCACTCAAACGCTGGCAGCTATGCCTGAACGTCAACCTGACCGGTGTGTTTCTGGTGACCAAGGCAGTCATCCCGCATGTGCGGGCGCGCGGGGGCGGGTCGCTGATGGCGATCACCACCACGGGCGTCGCGATGACGGAGCACGGTGCCAACGCCTACTGGGTGTCCAAGGCGGGAGCAGAACGGTTGTATCTCGGCCTGGCCGCCGATTTGAAGCCCGACAACATCGCGGTGAATTGTCTGAGCCCGTCGCGGGTGGTGCTGACCGAGGGCTGGCGGGCCGGTGGCGGCGGCATGGAGATTCCGCCCGAGATGGTCGAGCCGCCGGACGCCATGGCCAACGCCGCGGTGCTGCTCGCGCAGCAGGACGCCAGCGGTATCACCGGCACCATCCAGCGCTCGGAAGAGCTTGTAGCGCAGGGGTAATCGCGCAAGCAGTCCGTCAGCGCGCCGCGACGAGTATCAATTCAGTGTGAATGGCGGACGAAGATCAGGGAACATCGGGAAGTTGCGCACGTTGAGTGTCGCCAACTCAAGGCCTTTAACGTCGACCGTCGCGGCTATCAGGTAGTCGCCGAAGCCAACACCAGCATGGCCTGCACGGTATCGACGCATCATGTCACCCGCGCGGCGTGCGACAACTTCCGTCGCCGGTTCGACCTTGAACGCCGAGAGCAGACGCCATACTTCGCGCCGCTCAACCGAGCGCATACCGCCGACTACTTCCACGATCGTCACCACGCTGATCGCCAACCGGTCACGACGACGCGCTTCCACGAGCCAATCCCGCGCCGCTGGCGCTCCCCGTAGATGCGCGATCAGGACGTCGGAATCGACGAGTATCACCGCTCGCGACGCCAGACTCGAGCGAGATGCTCTTCGCGGTCACCAGCGCCGCGGGACGCGTACTCAAGGTCGCGGAAAGTGTCGAACGAAACCTCGATGGCCGCGAGATCCGCGGCGCGGCTCGCATCATCACCCGTGAGCGCTCGGTCGATCAGGCGGCGGATCAGTTCTGCGCGCGAGATGCCTTCCTGCTCCGCGAGCCGGTCGAGGCTGGCGGTCTGCTCCTCGTCAAGGTAGATGTTAGTGCGCCGCATACACCACATCATACATCTACCTGGTTTGGGTGTACGTCGCGATTTTCGCGAGCGACCGCAAAATGCCACCAGACAGCGGCGCGTCGTCTACAGACGCGGTCGGTCGCGGGAAGTTACTTCTTGGCGATGAGTCCGTCGACGATCTTGTTGAAGTCGGCGGTCCCGAAGGACACGTATTCGGACAGGTTCGCGTAATCCAACGACGCCATCACCGACTTCTCGAGTTGGATGTTCATCAGGCGCTTGGTGCTCTCGAGCGCCTGTTGCGGCAACTCCATGATCTTCTTCGCGCACGCAATAGCCTCGGCGAGTGGATCGGCGACGATGTGGTTGGCCATCCCTAGCTCGAGCGCCCGGGCGGCCTTGATCCGCACCCCGGTGAACGCGAACTCCTTGGCCTGCAACAAGCTGATCTGCGACGGCCACACCAGTGGACCGCCGTCTGCGGCCACCAGACCGATCGACACGTGCGGGTCGGCGAAGAACGCAGTCTCGGCCATGTAGACAATGTCCGAGAGCGCCGCCAAGCTGCAGCCGAGTCCGACGGCCGGGCCGTTGACCGCGGCAACCACCGGGATGCGGCACCGCACCATGCCGATGACGAGGTCACGGCCGTGCTTGATCGTCTTCTGGCGCAGGGCTTCGTCATTGCGCAGCTCGTCGAGGTAGTTGAAGTCACCACCGGCCGAAAAGGCCCGGCCTGCACCGGTGACCACCGCTGCCCGTGCGCCGACATCCTCGTTGAGCGCTTCCCAGATCTTGGCCAGGCCGACGTGCAACGGGTCGTTGACCGCATTGAGCTCGTCGGGTCGATTCAGTGTGATGATGCGCAGGCCGCCGTCGGCCTTGACGTCGATTTCGTCCGGCATGTCATACATTTCAGACCCCTAACCCCAGAATGCGCGAAGCGATGATGTTCTTCTGAATCTGCGACGTGCCACCCATCACGCTCTGCGCACGGCTGTACATATAGGCGCCGAACAACTCGGGATCGCTGGTGCCCACGGTAGCCAGCGCGGCGTGGCCGACGGACTGCTCGACCCACGTCATCAACAGCTTGTCGAGCGAACCCTGCGGCCCGTGGGTGATGCCGTCGAGCTGCTCTGACAACCGCCTGCGCACATGCAGCCGCAGCATCTCCGTCTGAACCCACGCCCAGGACAGTTCCTCGGGTGCTGCGCCGTCCACGCGGGATGCCAACTGGCGCACCAGCTTCCCATATCGGGCCGAGAACCCGAGCGTCGACGGCTCACGCTCATGGCTGACAACCGTCATGGCGATCTTCCAGCCATCCCCCGGCGCGCCAACCATCTGATCGGCGGGCACCCTGGCGCCGTCAAAGGCCACCTGACCGAATTCCTTGGTGACGCCGCTGATCATCTTCAGTGGCCGCTGCTCGACGCCGGGTTGGTGCATCGAGACGACGAACGCCGAGATACCGCGATGCTTCGGTACATCCTTGTCGGTGCGCGCCAACAACAGACACCAGTCTGCGACGTCTGAGTAGCTCGTCCAGATCTTGTGCCCGTGGATGACGTACTCGTCGCCCTCCCGAACTGCAGTGGTGGTCAGCGACGCCAGGTCCGAGCCTGCGCCTGGCTCGGAGAAACCCTGGCACCATCGCTCGGTGCCATTGATCATCCCCGGCAGGAAACGCTGCTGCAGTTCCCTACTACCGTGATGACCAAAAGCGACAACAAGGTAGCCGAGGCTGGGCCGTGCGGGGGCGCCGGCCTTTGCGATCTCCTCGTCGACGATCACGTCGTAGACCGGTGGCAGATCCTGGCCGCCATACTCTTTCGGCCACGACGTGCCGAAGAAGCCCGCCTCGTACAGCGCTTGATGCCAGTCGCCGTGGGCGGCCCAGGACTCGTCGCCGGACGTCGGGAACTTGCCCTTCTGTTCGGTCAGCCAGGCACGTAGCCTCTCACGGAATGCGGCTTCGTCCGGCGAATCACGAAAGTCCAATGGTCAACTCCTCCAGCTTCACTGGCCACAACTCGGTAGCCGTCAGCACCCGCCTCAGATAGACGTGCGCCAGGCATTCCCACGTGTTGCCGATGCCGCCATGGACCTGAATCGACGTCTCGCAAGCGGTCAATGCCGCACGGGCACAGTAGATCTTGGCCACCTTCGCCGCTTCGATCGCCTCAACGACAGGCAGCTCGTCGACAGCCCAGGCGGCGTGCCGCAAAACGCTGATCGATCCCTCGATCAAAGCCAGACTCTCGGCCAGCAGATGCCCAATGGCCTGATAAGACCCGATAGTCGCGCCATACTGCTCGCGAACCTTGGCGTACTCACAGGCCAGCACATGCGCGCCGCGCGCCGCGCCAACCAGGTCCGCGCACGTGACCGCGAGCGCCAGCGCTCGCCACCTGCCGGCATCCTCGTCGGAGAGTTCAGCAAGCTCTGACGGCGACTCGACCACTCCGGCAACGCTTCTCGTCAGGTCCACGGACGCGCGCACCGCGGTCGGCGCGGCCGGCTCGCGACCCAGCAAGCGACTCAAGTCGTCAGCGAGCACCGGTCCCAGGAACGGCACATCGACCAGGCCCCGCGCGAACTCCTCGGCGAGGATCGCCACCTCAACCCCGGAGGCGCCATCGGACCGCAGCATCCGAAAGCCCGTCGCGTCGACGGCCTTCTCCAGCCGGGCGATCCGACTCGCATCGTCGAGATCTGCTACCGAACCCGGCCCGAGATCATCGGACAGCTTGGCCGCGGCCTCCCGCAGCTGCTGCTGTTCACTGGTCAGACGGACGTCCAAAGCCTCTCCTTCAACACTCGGCGCAACACCTTTCCCGATGGCAGGCGCGGTATTTCGTCGACGAACACCACTCGGTTCGGCCGTTTGTAGGACGCCAGCCGGTCCGCGACAAGCGCGATGAGCCCGGCGGCCTCGACCGGCTCACACGTCTTGACCGCCGCGATGATGGCCTCTCCGTTCGCCGCATCGGGTATCCCGAACACTGCACAGTCTTCGACGGCCGGATGTCCGTGCAGCACGGCCTCGATCTCTGCGGGCGCGACCTGGAATCCCCGCACCTTGATCATTTCCTTGGCGCGGTCGGTGATCCGCAGCCAGCCGTCGACGTCGAGGTATCCGACGTCTCCTGTCCGATACCAGCCGTCCGAAAAGGCCTGCGCCGTCGCGTCACTCGGCAGATAGCCGGCCATCACCGAATCCGAGCGCACCTGGATCTCCCCCGCCGCGCCCGGCGACAGCGGTTCGCCGTCTTCCAGCGACACGATCCGCACGCGTACTCCGGGCACCGGCCTTCCGACGGTGTCGAGCCGCGCGCCCTCGATCTCATTGCATGCGATAACGGGCAATTCACTGGTGCCGTATGCGGTCACCCAGTTGACGCCAGTGCGACTGCTGACGGCCTCCGCGACGCTCCGTGTTACCGGCGTCGCACACCACATGATGTAGCGCAGCGACGACAGGTCGTAGCTCTCCAGTTTCGGCTGGGCGGCCACCGCCAAAGCGATTGGCGCGACGGCCATCTCGATGGTGATCCGGTCCTTCTCGATGTGGTTGAGCATCAGGTCGATATCGAACCGGCGGTGCAATCGAATCCACGAGCCGGCTTCGAGCGCCATCACGATGTTGAGTAACCCGAGGATGTGCGACGGCGGCGTCATGATCTGCATCCGGTCCGCCGACGACAGGCCTAACGCGTCCCGCCAGTGCCGCACCGCGACAGCGAACGACGCGTGAGTGTGACGCACCGCCTTGGGCATGCCCGTCGTCCCCGAGCTGAACACGAACAGCGCATCGCTCTCCGGGCTGGGCGCTTCGAACGTCCGCTGCCCAGGCGTGATCGCCTCGTCCAGTGACAGCATCGGCATCAACTCGGCGAGCACCGGATGGTCGCCAACCGCATGCGACGGCGTGGTCAGCGCCAGCGCGCTCTCGACCTCGGTCCTCTTCCACGCGGGGCTGAGCAGCACCGGCGACGCGCCAAGTCGCCAGATCGCCCACAGGGCGACCACGAACTCCGGGCGGTTCGATGACATCAGCGCCACCCGCTCGCCAGGCCGCACTCCGCGGTGTTCGAGCACGGTCGCCATGCCGTTGGCCAGCGCGTCGAGCTCCGGGAGGCTGTATTCCCGCTGATCAAAGGCGAGCGCCATCCGCTCACTCACGTCGCGCCCGCTCCCTTCCGGCAATTGAGAAGGTTTCCGTTTTCGAGGAGAATGGTATTCTCTTATTATCAGAATGACAATGCCAGACGGCAGGGGGACCATGGCCAAGCCGCACTTGTTCCACCGTGCGACGGTGTCTCGGATCATCAAGGAGACCGCCGACGCACGGACCTATGTGCTGGCTCCGGATGAGACACCATTCCCCTACAAGGCCGGGCAGTTTTGTACGTTCAAGGTGCACGTTGACGGCGAGGACCTGTACCGGTCCTATTCGATGTCGACCGCACCCGAAACCGATTCCGAGATGGCCACGACCGTCAAGCGGGTGCCGGGCGGCAAGGTCTCGAATTGGATGCTCGACAACCTCGTCGAGGGCGACGAGGTGACCCTCACCCGGGCGGCCGGCACCTTCTGCCTGACACCCACGTCCGTGCCACTCCTGGGCTTCAGCGGCGGCAGCGGCGTCACGCCCATCCTGTCCTTGGTCAAGAGCGCACTGGTCACCACCGACCGCAGGGTGCGGCTGCTGTGCGCCGACAAGGATCCGGCGTCGGTGATCTTCCATGCGCTGCTCGACGACCTCGTCGCCCGCTACCCGGATCGGCTGTCCGTGGTCCACCACATCGACGCGGAACGCGGGCTGATCAAACCCGCCGGCGTCGTCGACTTCGTCGGTTCCGATACCGACGCCGACTGCTACGTCTGCGGGCCGGAGGGTTTCATGTCGGTCGTGACGTCGGCGTTGGCCGGCCCCGGGAAGGTGTTCATCGAGGACTTCGACGCGGCGCCGCAGACCCACGAGCCCGCAGCCGCCCCCGCAGTGACCGAAGAGACCGGTGGCACCATCACCATCCACATTGACCGCAAGAAGGCGACTGTGCCGCGAGTTGAGAAAGAGACGCTGCTCGAAAGTGCCCGGCGGGCGGGGCTGTCGCCACCGTTCTCCTGCGAGGCCGGCAACTGCGGTACGTGCATGGCGCGGTTGTCCGAGGGCAGCGCGACGATGAAAGTCAACGATGCTCTGGAGCCGGAGGAGGTCGAGGACGGCTACGTGCTGACCTGCCAGGCCGTGCCCGATACCCCTTCAGTCACAGTGCATTACGAGGACTGAGCGTTGGCGTGCTCGTCCAGGCGCGGTGCCGGCCGGTACTCAGGCTCGTACCCGTCGATGTGGATAGGGCTGGCCACCAACCGGAACTCCCCTGCCGTAACGACGACTTCGGGCGTGGCAGCCAACGCTTCGGGCAATGTCCGGACGGCCGCCACCGGGATGCCGAGCGGGCGCAACCGCGCTTCCCAGTTCGCGGCGCTGTCGCTGGCCAGCGCGGCGGCGACGACGGCGAGCACCTCGTCGCGCCGCGCAGCACGCTCGGCCATCGTCGGAAATCCCTCGATGCCGGCCTCCGTCGCGAACGCTTTCCAGAACGCGTCGTGGGTGATGAACAGCGCCAAATAGTGGTCGGCAGCCAAAAACAGCTGCGCCGGAACGTAATACGAATGCGCACCGAACGGGTAGCGCTGCGGCGCGGCGCCGTCGTTGAGGTAGGCCGACGCCCGATAGTTCAGCTGAGACAGCATCACATCGCGCAGCGACACATCCACCTGACCACCGCGGCCGGAGACGATCTGGGCCAATAGCCCAAGCGCCGCCGCCAGCCCGGTCGAGTTGTCGGCCGACGAGTATCCCGGCAATGTCGGTGGGCCATCGGGATGGCCCGTCATCGCCGCGACGCCGGTCGCCGCCTGAATGACGTAGTCGAACGCCGGGTCATCGCCGCCATCCAGCCCGAACCCGGTCATCGCGACACAGACGATCCGTTCGTTGAACGTCCGCAGGGCCTCGTATGTGAGGCCGAGCCGCTTGATCGCCGACGGCTTCATATTCACCAGCAACGCATGCGAATTCGCGACCAGTTCACCGAGTCGCTGCTGCCCGGCCTCTAACCGTAGATCCAGACACACGCTCTGCTTGTTGCGGTTGAGGCTGGCGAAGTAGCTGCCGCTGACCTGCCGGGAGATCTCGCCGCCTGGCGGCTCGATCTTGATGACCTCTGCGCCGAGGTCGGCGAGCAGCATCGTCGCGTACGGGCCGGCGAGCATGACGCCGACTTCGAGAATGCGGATGCCCGCAAGCGGCCCCTGCGTCATCTAATCGCGGCGGCCAGCTGCGAAATAACTTCGCGCGTGCGGTATTTCGATGCGACCAACTCGTCACGCGTCTCGCCGATCGGAAGCAGCCGTACCGACAGGTCGGTGACCCCGGCATCGGCGAAGCTGCGGAAGCGCGCGAGTATCGCTTCCTCGTCACCGGCCGCCGTCAGGTCACCGACGTCACGAGCATCGCCCCGGTCCAGCAACTTCTGATAGTTCGGCGATGTCTCAGCCTCGGCGAGGATGCGGTTGGCGCGCTCCTTCGCGGCATCGATCTCGGAGTTTGCACACAAGCACACCGGGATGCCCGCGACGACGCGCGGCGCAGGACGCCCGGCGTTGTCCGCGGCCTTGGTGATCCGCGGAGCGATGTGGTCTCCGATCGCGCGCTCGTCGGCCATCCACAACACCGTGCCGTCGGCGAGTTCGCCTGCGATCTGGAGCATCACGGGCCCGAGGGCCGCGACAAGCACGGGCATCCGCGACTCCGCGCCCAGCACGGTCGGGTT
>Ga0126307_10001512_pt1 | contig 15345 bp, 13 predicted proteins | sample Plot28_FD_89955 | JGI IMG/M metagenome (GOLD analysis project Ga0126307, IMG submission 89955) | Serpentine soil microbial communities from UC McLaughlin Reserve, CA, USA - Plot28 | ecosystem: Environmental > Terrestrial > Soil > Grasslands | place: USA: UC McLaughlin Reserve, Lake County... | reverse complement strand
TGTAACCGGACCGGTAATCGCCGGAGAGGACCTCCCAGGTCAGCTGAGCCGTGCCGCTGCCCCCGCGTCCGTTCTCCCAGCGGATCAGGCGGATCGCGAGGTTGTCGGTCGCGGTGCCGGCGAGCGCCAGGGAGGCCATCGGCCGGGAGGTGCCGGCCCGAACCGGGTTCACGGTCAGTCCCGGCGGCGAGGCGTCGACGACGCCGGGTGTACTGGCGGCCCGCATCGCGCTCACGTAGGGCGCGTAGTTGAAGTCGCTCAACCCGCCGTAGGAGTAATTCGCGAACTCGCGCCCCATGCCCCATTTCCGGAAGGCCGCGAGCTGGGCCGCCACGTACGCGGGCGGCCGCGCATCGTCGAACTCCGAAGCGGCCGGACCCGAGTTGATCCAGCTGAAAGGCGACAGGAACAGCCGCGACGACGCATAGGACCAGTTCGAGAGCCTGCGCGAGAGGTAGCTGAAAAGGTTGTTGTAGGCGTACTGGAACGCCGTCTCCCACGTGCCGAGGAAGGGCGCCTTGTAGAAGGTGGAGTCCGCCAGCCGGATCGTGCCGTACCCCTCGACGCTGGAGAGTCCGTCCCAGAAGTCGATGTCCAGCCGACGGACCGCGGTGTTCTTGCCGTTGTTGACGTTCGTCTCGACGAAGTCGCTCCAGGTCTCCGGCAGGCGGACGTGATAGGCGATGAGTTCGAGGCCGGGGAAACTGCCGGTCAACGCCGTCATCAGCTCGCGCCCGCGCTGCCTTGCCTTGGCGCGCACCGCCGACTCGGAATGCGAGTTCCCCGGATAGTTCCAGTCCCACGTCGCCGTTTTCACGCGCCCGCTCTGCGGATAGAGCTCCTGGTCGAAGGCGATTCCGGCAAAGCCGAGGAGTCGCGCCGCGCCCGCTGCGCCGGCCATCTTGGGAAGCACCGCCTCGGCCCACCCGCGGTCGTCGAACCAATCCTTGAGCGGGGTGGCGGTGTTCTTGTAGTTCGCGAGCCTCACCCCGAGGTAGGCCTTCATCCCGCGGGCGCGCATGCGGCCCACGATGTTCGTGTCGCGCAGGCGCCGCTGGAAGGCGTAGTTGTCGCCGGCCAGGCTTGCGGCGGGGTCGCCCGTGAAGTCCAGCCTGCCGCCCATGCCGCTCAAGTGGCCGACAGCGCACACGAGTCCGTCGATGCCGCGGCTCCTCCAGACATCGAGCTGTGCGTCGGTCAGGTCGGGGACCTGCGAGCAGTTGGTCCAGAAGATGAGCCGGTCAGCGCTGTTCGGCTCGGTGACCTGCGCCTGTGCCATACCGCCGCCCGGAAGGCCGAGCGCTCCCGCGACCACGGCCGCGCCGGCGATCAATGAGCGTTGCAGAGTACGCATCGGCACCCGCGCTTCTCGACGTCCAAGGTGCTGCTCCTTCCCGATCGGGGGCTCGGGCCGTTCCGTAGCCGCGTCGCGGCCTCGTCGCGACGCCCGGCAGCATGACGCATCGGGGCCGTGTGCGCGAGGCGTCCGGCGACTCACAACCGTCCCGTCGCCGTCCCGGCGGCGGTCTCCGCTCGGCGGAGCACCACGCGGGCGCCGATGATCGCGGCGACGCGCGAGGCGACGGAAGTCGCCGCGAACGCGATCGCCGCTCCCTTGCTGCCCTGTTCGCCGAGGAGGATCAGCAACGAGATCATCAGGGTCAGCTCGAAGACAGCGAGCGCGGTCCGGAGCTGGGGCTTGCCCAACGCGCCCGGAAGCGTCTTGAACCACGCGCCCGAGAACCGGGCGACCGCCGCGACCAGCATGATGCGCGCCGGTAGCACGGCGTCGTCGAACTGGTCCGAGTAGAGCAGGGGCAGCAGCCAGGGGAGCGCGAACCACCCCGCCACTGCCAGGGGGAGGCTCACTGCGAACGCCGCCAGCGTGTGGCTGCGGATCGCGTGTCTGATCTGTCTGAGGTCGCCCTGGGCCGAGAGTCGGGCCTGTTCGGGATACAGGACGAGGCGGATCGGTCCGCTCGCGCTGTCGGCGACGAACACCGGAAACATGCCGACCCGGAACACGCCCACCGCCGTCGGGCCGCTGAGCCGGCCGAGGAGCAGCGGTATCAGTGCTCCGTTTGCGGCCGCGACGGTCGTACTGATGCTGCTGTGGAACCCGAAGCGTACGAGCTCCCTCACCGGGACCCGCAGCGCGAGCGGATCCCCCGGCCGGTACCAGCGGCGTCGGACGAGCTGCCACGCCACGATTCGATGGCCGATCGCACCGAGCGCGCTGCCGACGACGTACGCCAGGATGACGGCCTCGGCGGTGCCGATCTGAACCGCGACGAGGACCGATGCGAGCCGGGCGAGATTCGTCCCCGCCATGACCCAGCCGCGGAGGTCGGGCCGGCCCGCCAGCTGCAGCACGGCGCTCATCGTCGCGTCTGCGGGCGAGGCGAGCCCGATGAGTGCGGCCAGTCGGACAAGCCCGGGATCCAGGGTTCCGGAGCCCGCGAGATCTGCAAGCGGGGCGGCGAGCACGATGATGCCGGCTGACACGGCGAGCCCGATCCCGAGGTCGAGCATCAGAGATGCCCGCAACAGGCCCAGGAGACCCGGGATGTCGCTCTGCGCCAGCGCCCGAAATCCGTGGTGCACGACCGCCTCCTCGAGCGTCAGATCGAGCAGGGTCGCGACGAGGGTCGCCACGGCGATCGCCAGCAAGATCGTGCCGAACTCATGCGGTCCGAGCCCGCGCGCCACGACGACGGTTCCCAGGAAGGCGAGCACCGTCGAGAGGTAGACCGCGATGGCGGTCCGTCCGGCCCGGCGCCACCACCTGCGCGTCTTCCAGAACGGGGCCTCGGCGAGTTGCTCCTCGCGAACTTCATCGGTGTCGCGCAGCGGGTCGGTTGCCACGGCGGGGATCCCTAGCGGTCGAGCACGCCTGCGGCGATCTCGCCTTGGCTGGATCCTATGGTGGGCTTGTCAATGACCGCACCCGCGGCTCCCGACGTCTCGATCTGCATCCCGGCCTACAACACGGCGCGCTGGATCGTGCGCGCGGTGGAATCCGCGCTGTCACAGACGTATCGGAGCCTTGAAGTCGTGGTCGTCGACGACGCGTCCACGGATGGGACGTTGGAACGGGTTCGAGAGCTGCATGACCCTCGAATCCGTTTGTACTCGAACCTCCGCAATCTCGGCCATTCGGGTAACTGGAATCGCTCGCTGACCCTGGCCCGCGGTCGATACATCAAGTTCCTTTGCGCAGACGACGTCCTGTATCCGGATTGCCTCGAGGCGATGGTCCCGCTGTTCACGGCACACCCGAGGATCGGGCTGGTCTTCTCACTGAGGGACGTAGAGATGGAGGCGTCGGACGAGACGGCTGCGCTCGCGTGGCAGGCGAAGCATCTTCAGGCGCACGAGGTCTTCGGCGATCTCGACGACGTGAACAGCGGCCCAGCCCTCGTGCGCAAGTGGATGGATGGCCGCTTCGCGCACAACGCGGTCGGGGAGCCGACGAACGTGATGGTGACGCGAGAGTGCCTCCGGCGGGTCGGCACGTTCAACCTTCGCGTGAGACAGCGGGCCGACATGGACATGTGGGTGCGCGCGATGTTCTTCCATGACGTCGGCTTCGTCGGGCGTCCGCTTGCGCGGTATCTGATCCGCTCGGGCTCGGTCACGACCCTCAATCGCGCCGGCAGCCTGAGCTGGATGGACCGATTGTGGCTCCTCGAGGGTCTGCTGTCGTACCCGGAGATCAGGAATGGAGGGTGGCCGGAGCTCCGCGCCCTGAGGAGACGAGCTGCTCGGAAATGCATCCGGCATGCGCTCCGTCGTGCGCTCGGGGGCGATGCGAGCAGGCTCGCGGCGCTCCACCATTACGTGGCGTTTCGCTTCCGAGGTCGAGCCCGGGAGCGACTCTACGGCAGCCTCGACGAGCACGGACCGCCGGGTGAAACCCGCGAGGAGTCGACCCTCTCAGCCTCGTGAGGGCTGGGAATCGCCGCCTCGAGCTCTTGGCGCGTTCGAGCACGCCGGCGAGTAGGGTTCGGACACGCAATCCCGACCCTTCGAGGCGGCAGCGTGACGTCATTGGAACGCACGGCGTCATCGGAACGCACCGGTCAACTGTACGACGGAGGCCTCGACATGCAGCAAGCCGACAACCGAGGCTCGGAGGTCCGGCCCACGTACGTCTACGGCACCGCCCACTCAGGCACGACGATCCTCTACAACCTCCTCGCGCTGCACCCCGACTTCGCGTGGCTCTCGCAGTACTCACACCGGGACGGAACCGTTCCCGGCCGGCGTACGGTGCCCATGGCGTCTGCCGCCGACCGCGTGTTGCGCTCCGTGCGGACACACGACTGGCACAAGCGCAAGCGCGAGCGCATGAGCCCCCGACGGCTAGTGCCCAAGCCGCAAGAGGCGCGCGTGATCCTGCAGTACGTTGTCGCCGCGCCCACACTTGCCGAGGCGGCATCCCGGATGCGCCGGCTGGTGGACGAGGAGTGCCGGCGTTTGGGTCGCACCGCCTTCGTGGCGAAGCCCCTGCCTATGATGGGGCACCTCGACGTCCTTCAAGCCGCGCATCGGCACGCGCGGATGATTCACATCGTCCGCGACGGGCGCGCCGTCGCCGCCAGCATCAAAGAGAAGTTCATGCGCTCGGGGGAGAGCTCACGCGAGGGCGCGGACATGGCGGCAGCGCGCTGGCTCGGGGTGCTGGAGGAGGTCGAGCAGTTGCAGCTGCCTGTCGTGACGCTCCGCTACGAGGACTTTTGCGCCGACGTGCACGGATGCCTTCGCCGCATGCTCGAATATGCCGGGCTCGACGCGAAGGCCTTCCCGTTCGCCGGCATCCCGACCGCGCTCACCCCGACCAACGAACGTCGCCTGCGGGACTTCGGCCCGGGTGAGCTCGAAGCTGTGCAGCACGTCCAGGCGCCTGCGCTGAGGCGCCTGGGTTACCTCGACTCCCCCGCATAGCCGACATCGTCCGGAGAGCAAGACCACTCTCGCGATCCCATACGCTTCGCGCGGCGGTGAGCGCTAGCCGGAAGAGAATGGGACGAGCGGGCCTTGCACTGCTCTTGACGGCGGCGATCGTAGCCGCCTCCGGAGTACTCGGTTGCTTGGGCGGCGGGTCGGAATCCCGCGAGGGCGCGCGTGAGGGCGACGAAGCGACGCCGGGGTCGGCGGCATCGAGCGCAGGCCGCATGCTCACGCCTCCGGCGGACGCGGGTCCTGGCCGCGTGGCGGGCTACGTTCGCGACGAGAACGGCAATCCGGTTCCAGGGGCGCGTGTTCGGGTCGGCGGCGCGCGGCAGGGAACACGCGCGGACTCGCGCGGGCGATACGTCCTTCGCGTCCCTCGCGGCGCCCGAACGCTCGTCGCGGCGCGTCGCGCGTACGTGCCTCAGGCCGTCGCCCTGACGCGACGGGTCGTACGGGGGCGCCGGTTGGATTTCTCGCTCGCGGCGACGCGTGTGGAGGATGTCGCCCCGAACAGCGCCGATGCGCTCATCTTCTGGTTCGACTGCTCCCAGGTGGCCGAACTGAGCCGCGCCGAGCTGAACCGACTGATTGCCGCCGGCGTCGACGGCTTCGTCTGCATGACCGGCCGGCTCTACACGCTGGGTGGGGTCAACCGCTTCACGGGGGACGTCAACGCCAGCCGCAGCGGCGAAGCCTACGAGCTCAAGCGCAGCCTGCGCCGGTCGGCGGTGGTGAGGCTTGCCGCCAGCGGGCGCCTGCGGCTGTATCTCGGCTTTAAGGCGGCCGACTACTACAACCGCAGGACGCCGTTCAAGGATTGGTTCGACGACACGGCCTGGTCACGCGACGTTCTCAGGCCGGTGCGCCAGCTCGCGGCTGCCGCGCGATCGCTCGGGTTCCTCGGCGTTGCGCTCGACCAGGAGCTCTACCCCGCGAAGGATGTGGCCGTATCCGCGAGCTGGAACTGGAACTATCCGGGCAACAGTCGCTCCGAGCAACAGGTCAGGGCACAAGTCGAGCGGCGTGGGCGCCAGTTGATGACCGCGATGCTTGCCGGCTATCCCGGCCTCGAGCTCGTCGCCTACCACACCATGATCGCCGGCACCTGGGCGGACAAGGTTCAGGAGGTCGTCAACGACCAGTTCGGCGTCTTCCGGGACGACGTCCGCGTCGATCTGTGGGCCGGGCTGTCGAGCGTGCCGGGCTACGCGGCCATCCGCTGGTTCGATTCCATCTTCTACAAGACGCCGCACATCGGCGGCGGCTGGTCGGTTGCGCTCGAAGACAACGCGAACAGCACCTACAGCGTCCTTTCGCGCCGCTTCCCGAACTGGGACTACGCCTCGTCCCGACTGCACGTCACCCCGTTCAGCTGGATCGACGACGGGCCGACAGACTCCACATTCGACGACGCCAGGGAGCCGGAATACGTAGCTGATCAGCTCGCCGCGTTCCGTGATTCGGGCGCCGGGGGATCGTTCGGCAACTACGCGTACAGCGAGCCGGCCACCTTCGACTACGAGCCCTACACGGACGCCATGCGGCGTGCCAGCACCCCCGGCATCGTGGACGCGGAGCCCCCGACCCTCTCTGTCGCGTCGCCGGCAGGTGAACGAACGATCGACGCTACCGGCGATCACCTCGAGATTGCCGGAACCGCGCATGACAACTACGCGATCCGCGTGGTCCGGTGGTACGACGCCAAGGATCGCTTCGGCACAGCGAAGCTCGTCTGGAAGCCGCAGGACAGCCTCAGCCCGGACCGCGCCTGGGTTACTCAGTGGCGGATCCGGGGCGTCCCGCTCTCACCGGGAACCAACCGGATAACGGTCGTTGCCGAGGACATCAAGGGACTCGCCACCGTACGCACCCTGACGGTGAGGCGCTGAGCGGGCGGTTCTGGCGCTGACGAGCACGGCTACCCGTGCTACCGCGGCAGGCCTTGAAGCAGCCGCCGGACCGGCGCCGGAGTGTGCGCCGGAGTGTGCGGGCGGAGCCTGTTCGGGACTTGATTCAGGGCCTGGAAGATGGCGACCTCATGCCGCAGTGACGCGCCTTGTTGTTGGACTGCCGCCGAGAAGAGCCCGCGGGCGTGGTCGTAGAGCTCGAGGTCGAGCTGGTTGCGCTCGCGAATCAACTCGACGGCGGTCGCGGTAGCCGGCTTCTGGCGCCTCGAGACGTTCGTGGTCAAGTAAAGGGGAAACTTCCAGCCCAACGCCCGCCTGATCAAGATGAAGCTTTCGTCGAACCGCTCGGTGAGCCCCACGACCAGGAACTTCTCGAGGTTGCGCTTCGCTTCATCCAGCGCTTCGCGGCCAAGATGTCCGGCATCGAGCTCACCGGCTCCCCTGCCGGACAGCATCCGAGTCTGATCGTTCTCGAAGCCGCGCTCGGGTGAGCTTCGGACGAACTCCTCCAGGCTCATGCCGGAGCGAACGAGCTCTGCGTGGCGGTAGTGATCGGTGCGTCCGAGGATGTAGTAGTAAAACGAGATCACCCGCGCGACCGGTTCTCTGAGCAGGGTGATGTACTCGCACCTTTGAGGGATGTACTCGTGGACGCCGTAGTGGAGATGCCCGGTCAGCACGCGGGCATTCCGGCGCTTGCTCAGAGGCACCTGTTCGAGTGATTCCGCCGGCTCGGTCAGCGTATGCAGATGAAGCATCTCGGAGCCGTACTTCCACTTGAACGTCCTCCGCAGGGTCTCGCCCGCGGTCTTGGGGAGGTGGAGGAAGATGATGCAGCGATTCGTGGCCGGCCGCGTGTTTCTCCGGCGCAGGTTCCCGAACCGCTCGGTGACAGATGACGGCATAGTCAGACGGCCGGTGAGGGCCAACCCGGCCGCCGACTCTGCCACGGGCCCGCGCAGGCTGTCAAGGCGCCGCTGCCACCACGCCGTTCAGCCGTCCACCGCCGCGCGAGCAGCGCCACGGCTCGAGTGCGCTTTTCGGCCCAGCGTGCCCGCAAGGCCGGCGATCGCGCCGACGAGCAGGGCGGGGATGACGGTCTCAGACTGCCCTCCGTAGAGCGGGTTGTCGTTCTTCCAGATCAGCACCAGGACGAGGCCCCATGCCATGAACCAGAGCTGGGCGCGCTCCGGCGCTGCCCGCGGCACGCGTTTCAGCACCTTGCCGATGCCTCGCCCGAGTGAGGCGAGCATGAAGAGGAAGAGCCCGAGGCCTATGAGTCCGAGATCGGCCGCGACCTGGATGTAGGCGTTGTGCACCGAGGCAGGGGAGACGTCGGGGAAGTAATCGCTCCTGGTGGCCGGGAAGCGCGCTCGCAGCTCCGTGTTCAGGTCGGGATCTCCGATGACCTCGGGGAGCTCGCTGCGGCGCCAGCCAACCCCGATCAAGGGGTTCCGCTCAACGAGCTCGAGTCCGGCCGCGGCCAGCACAGTGCGCTGACCGGCGGAGCTGTCGCGGAAGTGCTGCGACGTCGGCAGGTTCTCCGGGCGGATCACGGCGGCGAGGCCGTAGGCGAGCACGACTGCGACGCCGAGCGCCATGGCCACCCTCAGCGCGCGGGCGGCGACGATCCGCCTCGGGGGCGCGACCACGAACGCCAGCCCCAGCACGAGCGCGACGCTTGTGGCGACGAGCGATGCGACCGACTGGGACTGCACCAGGCCCACCGCTCCCCAGAGCGCGAGCGGGACCCGATGGAAGAGCGAGGGGCCGAGCGCGCCGAACGCGCCCATCAAGACCAGCAGGCCCGATACGAGCCCGAGCGCATTGGGGTTGACGATGCCCCCGCCACGCGTACCGAGCGGCCCGGCGTCCGGGTCGGCGGCCCCCCCGGCCAGCGCCAATGCGACCGCGATCGCGCCGGCCAAGGCGATCCCGCCCACCACGACCGTCACGTCGCGCCTCGTCCGCATGAACGCCACGGCAAGCCAGCCGAGCGAGGCTGTCTGGAGAAGACGCAGCCAGGAGACGAACGACACGGACAGCCGGCCCGGGTCGATGGCCCCGACGTACAGGAGCGTCAGGCCGACGTAGCCGAGGAACAGGAGCACCGGCCCGCCGCGCAGCGGGCTGCCCGCGCCGGCATCGGCGCTCTGCCGCCCCAGCGTTCCCGAGCGGATCACCCACCAGCACACCAGCGCGCCGTAGAACGCGTCCGCCGGGAAAAGGTCGACCCCGCCGCCGACGGAGACCTCGGGAAGCGGCCGCAGCACGGTCAGAACTGCGATCGCCGCGAGGCAGGCCACCGGTCCCGACAACATCACGGCCAGTCCTGCTGCGACCGCCACGGCCGCCAGCGCGATTCCGGACGCGCTTGAGTGGATCGTCTGCGTCTCGACCACCGCGCGGCCGACGGCGACGCTCGTCAGCAGCAGGCAGCCCTGGACGAGCACGGCGATCCAGCGCCGCCTGCCGCGGTTGCGGGCGTATCCGACCGAGATTGCTGCGCTGACGCGGTACATTCCCCCGGGAAGGTACGGTGGTGACTGTCGCGTCCGCGGTCAAGAGGATCCTGACGCGGTGTCGATGACCTCTGTTTCTGGCATGGCCGAGCACGACGCGGCCGCGAGGCCGGATTTCCACGCCGCTGGAGGCCTCCTGCGCCGGAGGTATCGGGTCATGCTGCCGTTCCTGCTGATCCCGATCGCGGCGCTCGCGTTCTCCCTGAGCCAGGAGGAGCGCTACACCGCCACTGCCTCCGTCCTCTTCAGCGACAAGGACAACCTCGTCTCAGACGATGCCGAGCGCGAAGCAGCGACCAACGTCGAGCTGCTGAGCTTCGACCAGATCAAGCGCGGGGCCGAGAAGCTTCTCGCCGGCACGGGCCCGATCGCCGAGGAGATCGACGCCAGACAGGCGGGCACCGCGAATGTGCTCACGATCACCGCGACGGATCCCAGCCCCGACCGTGCGGCGAGGTCCGCCAATGCGTACGCGTCGGCGTACCTCGCGTTCCGCCGCACAACGGCGCAACAGCGGCTTCTCGCGGAGGAGCGCTTCGTCCGGCGGGAGATCCGGCGGTTGGGCGACAGCGATCGGGCGCTCGCACGCGGGGATGAGCTTCGAGAGCGGCTCCGGCGCCTGGAGTTCGACCGGTCACGGGAACGTGGAGGCGTGCGCGAGGTCCAGAACGCGACGCCGCCACGCTCGCCGTCGTCGCCGAAGCCGGTGCGCAACACGATCATCGGAGGGATCGTGGCGCTGTTCCTTGCGCTCGTGACCGCACTGCTGTTCGAGCGCCTGGATCCCCGCGTGCTCTCGCCGAAGGAGGTCGAGACCACGCTCGGCCGGCCGATTCTCGGCTTGATCCGCAAGAGCCGGGCGCTGGCGCGTGGCCCCGTCGGGGGCAAGCCTGCGCCCGACGACGTCGACGACTTCCTGGCGTTGCGAGCGCACCTGCGCTACATGCACCCCGACCGCAGCCTCCGCTCGGTGTTGGTGACCTCGAGCGCCGAAGGGGACGGCAAGACCACGGTCGCCTGGAACCTCGCCCGGGTTGCGGCGGGGCCGGACACCAGGGTGCTGTTCATCGAGGGCGATCTGCGCCACCCGATCCTGGCGAGCACGCTCGGCCTGGATCCCGAGCTCAACCTGGCGCGGGTTCTCACGGGTGCCGCCGCGCTTTCCGAGGTGACCCAGGAGGTGGCGCTGCCGAGCACGCAGAACGGCCGCACGCCTCCCGGCATCGTGGCGGTGGCGACTGCGGGGGCGGCACCAACCAGATCCACCGATGCGCTCGCGTGGGAGCGCCTGGGCGCCGCCCTGCGAGACGCCGAGCGCCAGTTCGACCTCATCGTGATCGACACGGCCCCGATCCTGCTCGTCCCGGACGCGATCCCGCTGCTGTCCAACGTCGGAGGAGTGGTCGTCGTCGGACGCCTCCGCAGGACGCCTCGCGCAGCCATGGCGCGCCTCAGGGAGCAGCTGGACACCGTCGATGCTCCAACGCTCGGCGCGGTCGTCAACTCGGTCGGGAAGGACGCGGCCTACGGATACGCCTACGGCGGTCGTCGCGAGTGAGCCGACGGCCGCCACGGCGCTAGTCCGGCCGCGTCGCGCGGCGTTCCCTGCCGGTTAGGATCGCCCGGTTGGCGCAGCGGGTGCTCCACGTGATGCGAATGTCCGGCGTAGGTGGGTCCGAGAACCACCTGCGCGTGCTCCTGCCCGAGCTGTCCGCGCGCGGATGGCAACCGGACCTCCTCATACCGTCACCGCACCCGCACGTCGTTCGAGCGCTGGCCGAGGACTTCTCGAAGTGCTGCCGCCGGGTAATCGTCGCGCCGATGCGCCGGGACGTCAGCCGGTCGCTCGTGCTTCGCTTGTGCGGGCTGCTGCACTCGGGCGAGTACCAGCTGATCCACTCGCACCTGGTCCACGCCGACTGGCACGCGGCGCTCGCATCGGCGCGGGTGCCCGGCGTCCCGCTCGTTTCCACGAAGCACAACGACAACCCCTTCAGGCGGGCTTATCCGTTCCGCCTCGCGGAGCGCGCGGCCGCGAACCGGTGCGCGGCGACGATCGCGATCTCCGAGTCCTTGCGGCAGTTCACGCTCCGCTACACCCGGCCCCGTACGGAGGTGATCACCGTGCTGTACGGGTTGGACGGTCCGAACGAGTCGCCAGAGCGCAGCGCCGAGTCCGACAACCCCACCCTCCTGGCGGTCGCGCGGCTCGTGCGGCAGAAGGGCCTGGACGTCCTGATCCGAGCGATGAAGCCGATCGGCGACGCCGCTCCGGAAGTGCGCCTGCTTATCGCCGGTGAGGGCCCCGAGCGACCGGCGCTCGAGCGCCTGGCGCGCGACCTCGGGCTCGAGGACAGGGTGCGCCTCCTGGGATACCGGGACGATGTCGAGCAGCTCATGCGCCGCGCCTGGATGCTGGTTCATCCTGCGCGCTGGGAGGGCTTCGGCCTGGTGCTGCTAGAGGCCATGCGAGTGGGCCTGCCGGTCGTGGCCACGAGCGTGAGCGCGATCCCGGAGATCGTCGTCGCCGGCGCCACGGGGCGACTCGTGCCGCCCGACGATCCGGTCGCGCTCGCCGAGGCGGTGATCGACGTGCTGAAGGACGAGCCGTTCAGGCGCGACGCCGGCGCGCGTGGCTTCGAGCGGCTGGTCGAGCGCTTCTCTGCCGAGCGGATGGCGCGCGAGACGGCGGCCGTCTACGACCGCGCGATGATCCCGGCCTGAGCGTCGTCGCTCGCGAGCGGAGGCCCCGACGCCGCGGGGCCTCCGCCTCAGCCATCAGTGCGCCAGCGAGTCGCCCGTCTCGAGGAGTGACTTCAGGCTGCTGAGCACCCACGCCCAGCCGCCGCCCGCGCCGGCGTCCTCCAGCCCGCCGGAGAGCAGCCTCGCCAGCTGCGGGCGGCGCACGACTCGACGCCGCCGGCGCCATGCATGAGATCCCCAAGAGCTTGGGTGCGCTGCGCGATCAGCGGGTGCAGCCGCGAAACTTGATCAAGACCGACGCGGGCTTGCACTCGCCTGTCGGGCAGCGCCACTTGCTCGCGCCGCGCTTGTACGCCGCCGTGAACGCCGTCGAGAAGCGGACGGACGTGATCGAGGACAGTCGCGTCAAGCTCGAGGAGGGGGCCTACCTGGGCACCCGCCCGGCGACGCTGGTCAGCGTGGCAGAGGAGATGAGCACGTATCACCTCGGCTTCACGGGCAGTGATCGCCTCCATGTCCTCACGGGCGCTCGCGGCAACATCCAGCGCATACTCAATGGCCTGCGCGAGCACGTCCACGCGGCGTCCGAGCCGGAGCAGCTCCTGGAGACCCGTGCGGCGTTCTACCGCGTGGAGGAGCTGCTGCACCACGTCGACGAGCTGCGCGACGAATTCCACGCCCGTCGCAGCGAGCCCAGCGATCGCGCCGCGTTCCGGGGGGTTGCGCGTCGCACCTCCGCGCTCGGCTGCCTACGCCCGCGAGGCCCTCGTCGCCGCGGCGCGGGACGCCCAGGACACCGCCGCACGCACGCGAGCCGCGGACCGCCGCCTGACGACGACCCAGCATCACCCCATAGGCCCCGACGCTGCATTCCGGGCGACGCCGGCGGGAGGCTTCGTCGTGACCGGCGACCTCCGCGAGCAGGTGCTCGCCGTCGTCCGCGAGCGCAAGCCGATCTCAGGGAACGCTGTCGTTGCAACGGTGCGCGGACATCGCGCCGACGTTCTGGCGGCTCTCCGGGCTTGCGAGGCGGCTGGCCTAGTCCGCAGTACCCCTGACGGCTGGAAAGCCGTGGGAACCACCCGGGAACCACCCCGGAACCACGGCCACGGCGTCAATGCGGCGGACCCATCCGGCCGCGGGCTGCTGATCGGGCTGGAAGCGCCCGCCTGCCGGGACGCCGAGCACCGCCGCCACGACTGGGCGATGCCCGGCGCGACCGTCTGGATTTGCGGTGTCTGCTTCCCGCCTTGAGAGCGGCTGCGCAGCAGGCATCGGCTCACCCACCGCATCGGCGGCCCTAAGGACACCCGGGAGCCGACCACGTTCTCGGGCGCCTTTGACGCCTGGCAGCGGAGCGCGGACCGATGATCGGCGGCCGCCTTCAGCCGGACGACGTCCAGGCGATCGCTCACGCCGTCGTCGAGCTGCTTCGCGACGAGCAGCCGGCGCCGACACCGCGCCTGCTCGACGCGGCCGAGGTCGCAGCCCGCTTCTCCGTCGATCGCGGCTGGGTGTACGACCACGCCGACGCACTCGGCGCCGTCCGGCTCGGCACGGGACCGAAGGCCAGGCTCCGCTTCGATCCTGAGAAGGTCACCGCGGCGTTGAGCGCCTTCGATGCAGGAAAGGGGGCAGGCGCCCCTGCACCCGCGCCACGCCGCCGATCTCGCCGACGGACACCACGAGCGTCGGGCACGGGTTTGGAACTGCTGCCCGTACGCGGCGTCACGAGCACCCGATGAGCCCGCCGACCATCGCCGAGCTGCTCGCCTCGCTCGAAGCTGCCGATCTGATCGCCGACCATCGTGACGGCGACGTCGCCCTGGCGTCGATCTGCCCAATCTGCTGGCGCCCGATGATCTGGCATCTGGACTCGCCCGGCTTCGTGTGCGAATGCGGCGCGAACGGCTGCGAGCACCGCTGCACGCCCTCGCGCATCGCCGACGAGATCCACCAGCGCGCCCAGACGCGTCGCGGCGGCTACGGCCGCGAGCCGGGATGGATCGAAGGGGCGGCAAATCACGTCGATCGCGCCGAAAATGCCCAGCCACCCCCTGAAGCCCCTTCCGGGCCGAAGCATCCCCCCTCGCGCGCACGCACGCACGCCGAGGCCACTACCAGCGTCTACTTCTCTTGAGAGCGACGTTCCTGAACCTATCCCTCTGCCTGTCCCTGTTGACAAGGGAGAGGAGCAAGGGCCGGAGAGGGAGCCCGAGATGCGGTGGCTGCTCCGGAAGGATCGGGCCGGGGGAGGCTCGCCGCGTCCCGGTCAGGATGCCCGCGCCGCCGCTGGACGCGCCGCCGCTCGCACGCGTGATCTACGAGGACATACGGCGGCGGTGGGAGCTTCGTCTCGGGGCGGCGATCCGGAGGACCGCCCGCTGCCGTACGCGACGACCGAGCCTGTCCGCGCGGGGCTCTGCGAGCACCCGAAGCAGGCGAGCCGCGCGATCCACTGGCTGGAGGATCGTGGACTGATCTGGTCGCCGGGCTCGATGCCGCCGCCGCCCACTGCTCGCGAACGCTCGCGTGGGCTGGCCTGCGCGTAGGCGAAGCGACAGCGCTGCGCTGGCGACACGTCGACCTGGCCGCCGGCGTCATCCACGTGCCCGGCACCAAGACCGACGCGGCAGAGCGCGATGTCGACGTGCAGCCGGAACTCCATGACGAACTCGTGACGTGGCGCGCGCGCACACCGTTCGCCGAGCCCGACGCGCTCGTGTTTCCCACAAGGAGCGGCTCCGCGATGAACAGGCACAACGTCCGGCAGCGCGTCGTGCTCAAGGCAGCCGAGCGCGCGAACGAGTATCTCGCGAAACAGGGACGGCCGGAGCTGCCTGCTGGCCTGTCGCCCCATGCGCTACGCCGCAGCTTCGCGAGCTGGCTCATCGCGGCGGGTGAGGATGTGGCGTACGTGCAGCATCAGCTCGGGCACACCCACCCGACGATGACGCTCGGCGTGTACGCGCAGGCCCTGCGCACCGGTCGCCGCACCGTCCGGTCCCGTCGGCGCATAGAGGCACTCGATCGGGTGCCAACGGGCACCGGGCCCAATCATGTGGCTCACGAGGGGCACGACCGGACGGTCGTCTGAACGACGAAACCCCGCGCTTGCAGGGGTTCCACGAGAGCCCTCTGCCGGACTCGAACCGGCGACCCCTTCCTTACCATGGAAGTGCTCTACCAACTGAGCTAAGAGGGCATTTTGCAGGCAGTTCGCCGCTTCTGAGGCCTCACGGCGAGCGGGTCTCCCG